>Ga0272446_1006592_pt1 | contig 12013 bp, 9 predicted proteins | sample YNPCB0061_FD_194587 | JGI IMG/M metagenome (GOLD analysis project Ga0272446, IMG submission 194587) | Hot spring microbial mat communities from Yellowstone National Park, WY, United States - YNP-CB-006-1 | ecosystem: Environmental > Aquatic > Thermal springs > Hot (42-90C) > Sediment | place... | reverse complement strand
AGGGATGCCACAATAGCAATACTTCTATTCACCGCGGCTATGCTCGGATCCCAGATTCGTCAGACCTTCCTTGCGTTCTATCAGCAGCGGGGGCACGCCATTTTGCCCAGTGCCTCTCTGATCCCAGAGGATCCCACGGTTTTGCTCACGATTGCTGGGATGTTGCCGTTTAAGCCGATTTTTTTGGGACAACGCCCCGCCCCGGTGCCCCGGGCCACCACCGCCCAGAAGTGCATCCGCACCAATGACATCGAGAATGTGGGGCGCACCGCCCGCCACCATACGTTTTTTGAGATGCTGGGCAATTTTAGTTTTGGGGATTATTTCAAAGCAGAAGCGATTGCCTGGGCCTGGGAATTGGTCACCGAGGTGTTTGGCTTGCCGGCGGATCGCCTTGTGGTGAGTGTGTTTCGCGAGGATGAAGAGGCCTTTGCCCTGTGGCGGGATCAAGTGGGGATCCCGGCCCACCGCATTTGCCGCATGGGGGAAGCGGATAATTTTTGGGCGGCGGGGCCTACGGGGCCTTGTGGGCCTTGTTCGGAGATTTACTACGATTTTCACCCGGAAGAGGGGGATAGCCACCTGGATCTGGAGGATGACCGCCGCTTTTTGGAGATCTATAACCTTGTGTTTATGGAGATGAACCGCGATAGCCAGGGGGTGCTGACGCCTTTGGCCAAACAGAATATTGACACGGGGTTGGGACTGGAACGGTTGGCGCAGGTGTTGCAAAGGGTGCCCAATAACTATGAGACGGATTTAATTTTCCCGATCATTGAACGCACCGCCAGCTTGGCAGGGGTGGAGTATGCCCGTTTGGATCCGGAAAAGCAGGTGTCTTTGAAGGTGATCGGGGATCATGTGCGGGCGGGGATGCACTTAATCAGTGATGGGGTGATTCCTTCTAATGTGGGACGGGGCTATGTGCTGCGGCGGTTGCTGCGGCGGGTGATCTACCACGGACAGTTGCTGGGGATCGGGGATCCCTTTTTGGCGGAGGTGGTGGAGGTGGCGATTCAACTGAGTGAGGCGGCTTACCCCCAGGTGCGCCAGAAGGCAGAGACGATCAAACTAGAAATGGAACGGGAAGAAAGCCAATTTCTGCGGACGCTGGAGCGGGGGCGGAAGCTGTTTACGGAGGTGGCGGTGCCCGGGGCGAGGGTGTTTAGCGGTAAGGAAGCCTTTAGGCTGCAGGATACCTATGGGTTTCCCCTGGAGCTGACCCAGGAAATGGCAGCGGCAGCAGGGATGCAGGTGGATGTGGCGGCCTTTGAGCAGGAAATGGCTCAGCAACGGCAGCGCTCTCGCGATGCCCAGGAAACGGTGGATGTGACGGCTCAGGGATCCCTGCATGATCTGGCTGTGGAGATGGGGCTGACGGACTTTTGTGGGTATGACCAGCTCCAGGCTACGGCGGAGGTGGTGGCCCTGTGGCGAGGGGGGGAAAGGGTCTCTGAGGTGGAGGCTGGGGAGACGGTGCAGGTGGTCTTGAATCGCACTCCTTTTTATGGGGAGTCGGGGGGACAGGTGGGGGATCGGGGCTTTCTCCTGGGTACCGACACGGTGGTGCGCATCGAGGATGTGCAGAAGGAATCGGGGGTATTTGTGCATCTGGGGCGGGTGGAGCGGGGGGTGCTGCGGCTGGGGGATCGGGTCACGGCTCAGGTAGATCAGGCCTGTCGCTGGCGGGCCCGGGCTAACCATACGGCCACCCATTTACTGCAAGCGGCCCTAAAACAAATTGTGGATGCCCATATTTCCCAGGCGGGATCTTTGGTGGCGTTTGACCGGCTGCGCTTTGATTTTTATTGTTCTCGCCCTGTGACTCCGGAAGAGTTGCAGCAAATCGAGCAGACGATCAATGGCTGGATCTGGGCGGCCCAAGACACGACAGTGATGGAGCTGCCCCTGGCGGAAGCCAAAGCCCGGGGAGCAGTGGCCATGTTTGGCGAAAAATATGGGGAGGTGGTGCGGGTGGTGGATGTGCCGGGGGTTTCCATGGAGCTGTGCGGCGGCACCCATGTGCGCAATACCTCCGAAATTGGCCTGTTTAAGATTGTTTCGGAAACGGGGATTGCTGCTGGGATCCGCAGGATTGAGGCGGTGGCGGGGCCGGCGGCGCTGGATTACTTGAATGAGCGGGAAGGGGTGATCCGCGAATTGATGGCGCAGTTCAAGGTGAAGCCCCAGGAGTTGCCGGAGCGGATTCGCAGTCTGCAAAACGAACTCAAGGCCAGCCAAAAACAGGTTCAGGAACTGAGTCAAAAACTCGCTCTCAGCCAGGCGATGACATTGCTCTCTCAAGCAGAGACGGTGGGGGAGCTGCGTCTTTTGGTGGCGGATTTGGGCAAGACGGATCCCGATAGCTTGAAAACAGCCGCGGAACACCTCCTGAATCGTTTGGGGGCAGGGGTGGTGATTTTGGGATCGGTGCCGGCGGAAGATAAGGTTGCTTTGGTGGCGGCTCTCAGCCCGGCAGCCCAACAACAGGGGTTACATGCCGGGAAGCTGGTCGGCGAGATTGCCAAGATCACGGGCGGCGGCGGGGGGGGGCGGCCCCATTTGGCTCAGGCGGGGGGACGGGATCCGGCTAAGCTAGGGGAGGCGTTGGCGGCGGCCAAGGCCAAGGTGGAGGCTCTCTTGGGGGGATCCCAGCCGGAAACATGAATCTCTGGTCATCCCCTTGGATGGTTGCTGTCCTCCTCAACGGCACTTTGGCGCTGCTGGCCTGGTTCAGCCCCCAGCAAGCTTTAACCCGGGCCGGGCTTGTCCATGCTGCCATCCTGGGGATCCTGGTATGGGGGGGACTGGGGTGGCGGGGTTATGTGGTGGTGGCGGCGTACTTCCTGGTGGGGACGGCGGTGACCCGGTTGGGGCGCGCTCTCAAAGAGGCCAAGGGCATTGCCGAAAAACGGGGGGGGGCACGGGGCCCGGAAAATGTCTGGGGGTCAGCTTTGACCGGGGCGGTCTGTGCCGTGGGTTTTGCTATTGGGGGGCAGCCGTGGTGGTGGCTGGGATACTGTGCCAGTTTTGCCGCTAAGCTCGCCGATACCGTCAGCAGTGAAGTGGGCAAAGCTTATGGGCGGCGCACGTTTCTGGTCACCACCTGGCAAGCCGTACCGCCGGGAACGGAAGGGGCGGTGAGTCTCGAGGGATCCCTAGCAGGGATTGCTGCGGCCCTACTCTTGAGTGGGTTGGGAACAGTCTTGGGGGGAAAAGATGCTCTCTGGTGGCTGATCTGTGGGGGTTCAGGGATCTTGGCCACCTTTGGGGAGAGTTGGCTGGGGGTGTGGCAGGAGCGTATCCCTGGCTTGACCAATGAACGGGTCAATGCCATTCAAACCACGGTGGCGGCGCTGCTGGCCATAGGAATTGCCCTGGGGATCAAGATTCAATGATGACTGTCCCTGTCCTACCTCCAGAAACTGTGTCCCTGGTTACCAGCGACGGGATCCGTTTGGATGCGGATCTCTACCGCCCGGCCACTCCTGGGGACTATCCGGTGTTGTTGATGCGTCAGCCCTACGGGCGCAAAATTGCCTCCACGGTGGTCTATGCCCATCCCCGCTGGTATGCCAGTCACGGCTATATCGTGGTGATTCAAGATGTGCGCGGGCGGGGGACTTCAGAGGGGGAGTTTCATCTGTTTGCCCATGAAGCCCAGGATGGTCTGGAAACCGTGAACTGGTGCGCTCAGTTACCAGGCAGTACAGGGCAGGTGGGGATGTACGGCTTTTCCTACCAAGGCATGACCCAACTCTATGCTGCTTCCCGCCAGCCTGAAGCCCTCCAGACCCTCTGTCCGGCCATGTGTGGGCGGGATCCCTACAGCCAATGGGCTTACCACAATGGGGCTTTTTGTCTGGAGAATAATCTCACCTGGGGGATCCAACTCAGCGCCGAGACAGCCCGCCGCCAAGGGGATCGGGAACGCTACCAGCAATTCCGTTCTTTGGCTAAGTCCCCCCCCTTTGAAAACCCCTCATTATTCTTGGGTCTGGATCCCCAAAGTTTTCTCCATGACTGGCTGGCGCACCCCACCTGGGATCCCTATTGGCAGGCTTTGCAGCCCGACTTAACCGGTGTGGATCTGCCCATGCTCCATACTGGCGGTTGGTGGGATCCCTATATCCGCGGCACCCTGGATCTATTTCAGTGGGCTCAGCAGCACTGTGAAGCGCCCCAACAGCTCTGGATTGGGCCCTGGGCCCATTTGCCCTGGGGACGGCGCGTCGGACAGATGGACTATGGCCCTGCAGCCGTAAGCCAGATGGATAGGATTCAGATCCAGTGGTTCGACCACATCCTCAAGGGGCATCCCTGGCCCCACCGGGATCCCGTACATCTCTTTGTTCTGGGATCCCTGACCTGGCGAGATTTCCCTGCTTGGGGTCACACCGATTCCCTCAGTTTTTACCTCAACAGCGATGGCTTAGCCAGTGTGTGCGGCGGGGAACTCACGGCCCAACCCCAGGCAGATGCTGCAGATTGCTGGGTGCATGACCCTTGGCGACCTGTGCCCAGTCATCCCCCTGCCACCGATCGATCGGCCCTCGACTGCCGCAGTGATGTCCTGGTCTATGAAAGTGAGCCTCTCTCAGCACCCCTAACCCTTTTGGGATCCCCTGTACTCACCCTCTGGATCGCAGCGGATCAGCCCAGCTTTGATCTCAGTGCCACCCTCAGCATTCGGGATCCCCAGGGACAGGTGCTGCCTTTAACCCATGCCTACAGCCGTTATCACCAGCCCAGCCCGCCCCTCACCTTGGTGTGTCACCCCAGTGCTGCCACCCTGGAACCGGGATCCCGACTCCGCCTCAGTCTCAGCGCCAGTGCCTTTCCTGCTTACAGTGTCAATGATGGTCAGGGATCCGCCCTCCCGGATGTGATGGAGCTGCCCATTGTCACCCTCACCTGTCGCAGTGGTATTTCCTGTCCCTCCCAAATCGCCATGCCCCTTGCCCCCAACCAGGACAAGACAATCCGGAGGAGTGGCTAGGATAGAGAAGAATTGGCCCTTCGCATGTCCGATTTGTCCGATTGCATCCCTGCTGATGAACTTTTGAGGGGGCATCGCTGCCCCCGCCTTGTTTATCTGTCTTACCAGAGATCCCTAGCCCAGTGGCACGAACCGGAAGAGACCCTGAGCACCCTGCGTCAGCACCGGCAGCAATGGCGAGAACAGGTCTGGCAGGAACAGGGATTTGTGCCCTCATCCCAGTGGCGGCCCCATGATCGCGTCATTCCAGGGGTGTTACAGGCAGGAGGGCTGTGCAGTGATTGCGATGGTCTGGTGTGGAACGGGGCTTGGTATGAACCCGTGGAGATCCGCACCGCCAAAACGATCAAACTGGACTATGAACTGCGCTTGGGGATCCTGGCCCGGATTTTAGGGGAACTGCAAGGCATTGCCCCAGGGCAGGGTTGGGTGATCCGCGGCGATGGACGCTGGCAAGGGGTATCCCTGTGGCGGCGGCAAAACCAGATTCAACGCTTGCTCGAGCAATGGCAGACCCTCCGTCATGCCCAGGCCTTACCCGCGGTGGCCATGTCCAAACAACGCTGCTACGGCTGCGGCTGGGAGCAGTACTGTCGTCAACATGGGGATCCCCTGAGTATGCTGCCGGGTCTGCATCAGCCCCATTACCAAGCCCTCCTGTCCGCCGGGATCACCAGCCTAGAAGCCCTTGTCCATCTCCATCCCGAACACCTCCAAGGCATTCTGGCTTGTGGTGAATCCCAAGCCCAGCACATCCTGGCCCAAGCCCAAGCCTGCTGGCAGCAACAGCCCCTTTGGATCAAACCCATTCAGATGCCCTCAGCGCCTCTGACCTTGTACTTCGATGTGGAAGCCCATGCCCAAGGCGTCTGTGTCCTGGGGGTTTTGGCCGTGAACCGGCAGCAACGTTCCCACTTTTGGGGTCTTTGGGCTAAAGATCCCAGCCACGAACGATCCCTCTGGTTTCGCTTCCTGGAATTGGTCTGTCGCTATCCCACCGCTCCCATCTACCATTTCAGCCGCTTTGAAGTGCAAACCTGCCAGCGCCTCAGCCATACCTACGGGATCCCTGGTTACTCCCTACCCCAGTTATTAGCCCGGTTCTACGACTTGGAAACCCTGATCAAAGGTGCGGTCTATTTCCCCATTGCCAGCTATTCCCTCAAAAATCTAGCGGGCTGGCTGGGCTTCCAGTGGCGACCGGTGGAGTTGCAAGGCACCCCTGCCCTCGGCAACGGTCTGCAAGCGATCTCCTGGTACGAGCGCTGGCTGGAAACCCGGGATCCCCAGTACATTCGCGCCCTCCTCACCTACAACGAAGACGACTGCCGCGCCACCCACCACCTCCACCACTGGCTAGTCACCCAAAGCATCAACCAACCTGCTGTGGGCCTGCTGCACCACCCCTGAGACCACCCCCCCATCCCCCAGATCCAAAAACCCTTCAGACCCTTCCCCCTGCCGCAGCCACAACCAATACTCAATATTCCCCTGTCCCCCCCGAAGCGGCGACCAGGTCAGCCCCTTTACCCCCCAGCCCACCGTTTCCGCCCCCTGCCAGACCCGCCGGATCACCGCCTCATGCACCCGCGGATCCCGCACCACCCCTTTTTTGCCCACCTGTGCCCGCCCTGCCTCAAACTGGGGCTTCACCAGAGCCAACACCTCCTTGGGATCCCGCAGCAACTGCCACAAAGCTGGCCACACCATCGTCAACGAAATAAACGCCAGATCCACCGTGGCCAAATCCGCCAGGGGATGCGGGGATCCATAGAGATCGGTTGGAGTGAGATAGCGGAGATTACAGCGCTCCCGAATCACCACCCGGGGATCGGTCTGCAACTTCCACGCCACCTGCCCATAGCCCACATCCACCCCCCACACCTGCGCTGCCCCCCCCTGCAACAAACAATCCGTAAACCCCCCCGTAGAAATCCCTCCATCCAGACAGACCCGCCCCGTCACAGTGATGGAAAATCGTTGCAAAGCCCCCGCCAGCTTTTCTCCCCCTCGCGAGACAAACCGAGGGGCACAGCGAATCTCAACCCGGGGATCCCCCCCCACCAAAGATCCCGGCTTCAGGCCCCGCTCCCCATCCACCATCACCTCCCCCGCCTGAATCGCCCGCTGCGCCTGCTGCCGGGAGGGAAAATACCCCCGCTCCACCAACCACTGATCCAGCCTGATTTTGGTCATCACCCCTACAGGCCAAACAACTTGCGCTCTGCCGTCTCCAGTTTATTGAGCATCTCCAAAAACTTACTGGGAGTCCCTTCCGCCTCATGGATAAACTCCCGCAGAGAACGGTACTTAACCAGCAACGCCTGTTGGGGATCCTGCTCCTGCAATTCCTCATCCAGAGCATTCCCCAGATCCGTCAAGATATTCTCGATACTGCTCATCATCTCCGTCACCGACCGTTTGATCTGATGCTTAATGTGTTTGTGCAGTTCGGGATGATTGGTCAGGAAACTAATCACAACCCCCTCTTCAGTCACCTCTGGCGTGGGAGAAGGCGTAGCAGTGACCGCTGGTGGGGCAGGGACTTCCGCAACAACCGGGAGAGGGGGCAGTTGCTCCAACCATCCCAAAGCATCCTCCGCCGCAGGCAAAGCATCCAAAGGGGTCACACTGGCCCACAAAACCTCCACGGGATCCATCGGCGTGACGGGAGCAGCAGCCGGAGGTGGTGTTGGTTCAGGATGGCTCACCCCAGCCGGGCGACTCACCTCCTGGGCCCGACGAAGAAACCACGGGCGCAACGACTGCGTAATCGCCTCCGCCACCGGTTCTGTATGTTCGGGATCCCCGAGAAAGCTGGCGGCAGTGCGGACTTTATGCTCCATTTCCGCCTGGGTTTTACAGCGCAGAAACAAACCTTTGAGCAGATCACCGAGACTGTGGGTTTTGACAATCCCCAGCCCCTGATCCGTATAGCCAATGGGGTGATAGAGCGCAGAAAACAAAAGAATCTTAGCCCGCAACGGGTTGGCCTGCCGCATCACATTCAGACGCAACTCAAACAAATCGTAGTCCGGGCTCAGCTCCAGATCCACTTCCCCCGATTCCAAAGGTTCTTGCTGATAAAGACCTTGGATCTTGTTGAGGACGATATTCGCAATCAGGGAATACTCCGTCTTTTTGCTAATCGTTTGGATGGCATCTCGAAAAGCTTTGGTTAACTCCTCATGGGTGGGGAAAGCGATATGCATCTCTTGCAGGAGATCCACAAGATTGATCTGCTCAAGAGCCTTTTGATTATTTTCCCACTGTCGCCGGCAGACATAAAGAATCAGCTTTTTGATCCGTAGCACATGAGCATCTTTTTGGAGGTCGCGGGCCAGCTTGTCAATTGTCGGGGCCGTAAAGACACTAGCATTCACACGTCAACCTGAGCATACATAGCCCCATTGTAGGCGTTTCTAACCCACAAGGAAGGATTCTTCCGGATAATGAATTCGGCTGGGGGGAGACTCTTTCAGGGTGGCACTCATCAGGGTCAAAATTCCTACCCGACCGATGTACATGGTAATAATAATTACTAATTGACTCCAGGGATGCAGCTGACCAGTAACGCCAGTGCTCAGTCCCACTGTGGCGAAGGCCGAAACCACCTCAAAGAGTAGCTTGAGAAAGTCCAGGTCCTGCTCGATCAGCGCCAAAATCAGGGTGGAGGTCATCACCACCCCTAGAGAGCCAAACACCACTGCCACCGCCTTAAGAACCAAACTCAGAGGAATTTGTCGTTCATAAACCACCACCTCTTCTTGCCCCCGCAGCACCGCTTGGGTACAACTAACCATCACCCGCATCGTGGTGGTTTTGATCCCGCCGCCGGTTCCCCCAGGGCTAGCACCAATAAACATCAAGACAATCGTTAGACATAAAGCCGCTGTACTCAGTCCACCAATGTCAATGGTGTTAAAGCCAGCGGTGCGGGTGGTCACTGACTGAAAATAGGCAGCCAGGAATCGTGTTAGCCAGGGCATTCCTGCCAGGGCTTTGCGCCACTCCAAAACCCCGTAGGCAAGCGTCCCCAATCCCACCAGGATCAGGCTGGTTGTGACGGCAATGCGGGTATTCAGGGAAAAAAACATCCGATCCAGGTTCCCCTCCCCAGATAGGTATTCCCGCAGCCAGAGAAAGCCTTCCATGATCACGTTGTAGCCAATCCCACCCAAAAGAATCAGGGTGGTAATACTCAGAACCACAGGCAGGGATCCCTGGAAGTCCATCAAACTCTGAGGGAACAGACTAAAGCCAGCATTATTAAAAGCACTGATGCTATGGAACAACCCCAACCACAGCCCTTGCCGCCAGCCATAGCGGGCTGCAAAACTGGGAGCTAGCAGCAGAATACCGCTGATTTCAATGATCACGGTCAAGGACACAATCGAACGCAACACCTGTAGACTCCCCCCCAAACTGGGACGATCCATAGACTGCTGCAAGGCCAATTTGTCCTTCAGCCCAAACCGCCGCCCCAACAGCAGCAGCAACAGGGTGTTGGCGGTCATGTATCCCAGTCCCCCCACCTGAATCAGACCCAAAAGGACGCTGTGCCCCAAACCGTTGTAGTAGGTGCCCACATCCACTACGGCTAGTCCCGTCACACACACCGCCGAGGTGGACATAAAAAGCGCCGTCAACAGGGACCCCCACTGCCCAGAGCTATGGGTGATGGGCAACCAGAGCAGCAGGGTACCCACCCCGATCACCCCCAAAAACCCCAGACAAATGGTGCGTACCGGGTTCATGCCTGCCACTGCCTGAGAATCGCCCAACGGGGATCCCCAGTTTCCGGTGGGGCTGTGGCCAGGATGGGCGGCTGACAGTCGGAACGGCAGGCCTGACGCTGGGGCAACGCCAAACACAGATGCTGATAAACCCAATCCGTGGTGTCAAAGCTGCCATTGGGATCCAAGGTTTCCACAAGGTCGTCTTCTGGGGGAGTACCGCTGCCGTCTAGCCAGAGAATCTCCTCAAAATCAGTGGGGAGGCGATAGTTGAACTGCTGCAAACAGCGATGACACGTAAGGGTCACAATGGTTTCCGCTTGTCCCCAGGCTTGCAGAAAATGCCCGCGATGGCTGATCTTGATCCAGCCTTCCACCGGAGTGAGACTCTCAAAATTCGGGATCCCCTGACGAAACTCCAGGTGCAGGGTTTGCCGGGGCAGCTTGAGCAAATCCTTAATGACAATGCTCCTGAGCATGGTTCCTCCCGCCACTATCGAATTACTCGCCGAATCACTAAGTACCGCAGGGGTTCCTTCCCTTGGCTGAGGGTTTCCAAGTCTGCAAAGGCAGGATCCTGCAAAAACGTATGCACCTGCCGGCGTTCTGCGGCCGAGAGACCCTCCCAGGTATAGGCTTCCCCCGTTGCCCGAACCTGTTCAATCGCGGCCAGGGCCACCTCCTTCAGAGCAGCCCAGCGCTGCTCCCGGTAGCCCCTCAGATCCACTTCGTAGGACTGCTGCTCGGTGGCAGGACGATGCAAATTTAGAAGGGTATTGGCGAGATACTGCAGTGCATCGAGGGTAATCCCTTCTTCCCCACTCCCGGACAAAGGCTGCAAAAAGAGGGCCTCACCTTGCGGGGGCAGTCCCTGCAGAACCAACCGTTCCCCCAGCAGTTCTACCTGGGCCGGGATCCCCATCAGCTCAAGGAGTTGGGTTAACCATGCCTGGGCCCGTTGGGCATTGGCTGTACTCATGGCGGCGTGGATCAGGGGGACTTGGGTTTGAGGCGTTGTTTTCTAGGGGGTTGTGCCGGGGGGGGTAATGCAGAAGTGCTCAGGAACCCGTTGGAACTAGTTTTCGAAGGGGAGACTATCCCGCTCCGTCTGGGCTTTGACATTGATGGTGGTGGGAACAGACTCTTGTGATTTTTCTTCCTGGGCTACCAGTTCTTGCAGGTTAGCCGGCAGTGGCTCCAATGAAAGGATGTAGGTTTGAATGGTCTGGAAAATATTGGAGACCAAGATATACAACAAAACCCCAGCGGGCAGAGGGAAGAATAAAAACATCCCAGAGAACAAAATCGGCGTAACCTTGGAAACAGCTTGGGATTGGTCGTTTGCCCCAGTACCCTGCCCAGAAAGAACTTGGTTGACGTAGATGCTGATCCCAAAAACAACGATCATGGCAATAATGTCCCAGTGAATCGTACCATCGGGATCAATCGCCCCCACCTGCCCCAGCTTGTCAATAAACAGAAAACCCGTATCGGAAGCCAAGCCAGGAATTGTGGCTTGTACTGTCACTTCTCCAGGTTCTAGGGCTAACAAAGTCCCATCCGGCTGGATCTGGGCCCGCTCCGCTCCCTTGGTAATCGTCCAAACTGGAGCCAATTTGCCGGGATCCGCGCCCACTTCCGTTTCCAAATCCGCCAGAGGCTTGCCCGTGTCCGTTTGCAAAAGCAACTGCACTTTGCTGCCCACCCCGATTTTGGTTCCCGTGGGTGCCACCAAAACCACAGGTTTATGGACATTCTCCGTCACGAACAAGTTCTTAGCAGGAGTACTGAAGGGAGCCGGAGCCACTTCCGCAGCCACCTCCCTGGGCAAAATCTGCAAGGTGACATCAAAAGGCACATTGGCAAAGGGGGATCCCCGCAGGGTAGCAAACAGAGCAAACAAAACCGGCATCTGCACAAACAAAGGCAGACAGCCTCCCAGAGGACTCACCCCCAAATCGCTGTAGAGCTTGGCCTGAGCAGCCCGCATTTTTTCGGGATCCGAAGCGTAGCGCTCCTGAATTTCCCGCATCCGTTTTTGCAAAATGGGGTTGACCACCCGCATCTTGCGCATATTCCGGATCGATCCCACATTCAGGGGGTAGAGGGCAAAGCGCACTACCAACGTCAGAAAGATAATCGCCAGACCATAGCTGGGCACAATGCCGTAAAAAAAGTCCAAAATCGGCAACATGACGTTGTTCGACAGGAAGCCAACACCAAAATCCATGGGGGTACGGTTGAGAGTCCGAGATTGATTTTAACGAAGAATGGTAAA
>Ga0272446_1006591_pt1 | contig 12015 bp, 7 predicted proteins | sample YNPCB0061_FD_194587 | JGI IMG/M metagenome (GOLD analysis project Ga0272446, IMG submission 194587) | Hot spring microbial mat communities from Yellowstone National Park, WY, United States - YNP-CB-006-1 | ecosystem: Environmental > Aquatic > Thermal springs > Hot (42-90C) > Sediment | place... | reverse complement strand
CGACGCCGGCCTGGTTCGCCAATTCGGCCAGTGCTTTGGGAAGACAACTGCTGCCACTGGCGCCGGCTTCCCTCTTTCCGGTCGATCCGGAAATCATCCATCCGCTCTACTATGGCCTCGAGGGCGGCCTGGACATGAGCTGGTGGCAGGTGCTCGAGCATATTCCCTGGCACATCTGGCTGCTCCCCATGTTGTGGTGGGGCATCTTCATCCTGCTGGTTTACACGGCGCTGATCGGCATGACGGGGTTGTTCTCGCACCAGTGGATCGAAAATGAGAAAATGAATTTCCCGCTGCTGCGGGTGCCGCAGATCATCTGTGAAGAAGCTGAAAATCGCACGCTTTGGCAATTCTTCCGCCATCGCTACTTCATTTTCGGCTTCAGCATTCCCGTCGCCCTGCATCTGTTCAACGGTTTTCACACCTATTTTCCGCAGGTGCCCGAAATTCCGACCGTCATCTTCACTCAGGCCTACATCCCCAAAGAAGGCCTGCTGTCCGGCTTCTACAACGCCAAAATCTTCCTCTACCCGGCCTTCATCGGCTTCGCCTTTCTGACCTCCAACCAGATCTCGTTCAGTTTATGGGTGTTCTTCATTCTCGGCAGACTGCTGCCGGGGGTGCTCGGCTTTCTCGGCTGGCGGCTGCCGGCGGCTGCCTTGGGGACCACCTTCGGACCAGTGCTGTCTCGGGTCGAAGAAATGCAGATGGTGGGTGCTTTCGCGGTTTTTTTCCTGTTCATTTTGTGGCTGGCCCGCCAGCACCTGCTGCTGGTGCTGCGCTCGCTGGTCGATCGCGACGCGACCATCACCGAGTATCATGGTTTCATGTCCCCACGGCTGGCTTTCCTGCTGTTTGCCGGCGGAGGTGTCGGCGTCGCAGTGTGGCTGGTCCTGTTCGGCATGGACCCGCTGATTGCGGTCATTTTCCTGACCATCTGCTTCATGCTGCAACTGGTGGCCGCGCGCCTGATATGCCAGGGCGGATTGCCCTATTTCACGCTGACGGCGGCGCCGTCCGACGGCTTTCTGGCGTTTTTCAACACCCATCTGGTGGCGCCGGTTTCTCTCTATTTGGCTGTGGTGGTGCAAAAAGTCACCTTTCTCGACCTGCGCGAATCGCTTGTCCCTTCCCTGTTCCACGCTTCCAAACTGTCCGACGGCAGTCAACCGCGCAGACGTTTTCTGTGGGGACTGATAGCAGCCATTGCGCTGGGGCTGGTTGTCACCTTCGTCGCCATGATGGCCCTCTACTACAAGTTCGGCATATCGACCCTGCCGGACGATTGGGCGGTGGAGACCGCCCAGCGGGTCCATGAGAACGTCGGCCAGTTGCTCGAACATCCCGAGCAGCCAAAGTCCTGGAGCATGATCTTCACCACCATCGGCGTGGGCGTCATGACGCTGCTGGTGCTGGGCTACCATCACTTCCTCTGGTGGCCACTGCATCCCATCGGCTATCTGACGACCTACAGTTCCGCCATGGACATTCTCTGGTTCAGCTTTTTCGTCGGTTGGCTCAACAATGCGCTCACCCTGCGCTACGGGGGCGTCAACCTGTACAAGGAAGTGCGGCGTTTGTTCATCGGTCTGGTGGTGGGAGACATGGTGATGGCGGTGGTGTGGCTGATTGTGGGTGTGTTCACCCCCATCAGCTACCATGTGCTGCCGCTTTAGACCCTCAGCCGATGATCGAGGGCGGGTTTGTGTTCCGCAAAGGGTTGTGGAGATTCTGAATGTACGAGGATCAAGATAAGGAACTGAAGGAATATCGAGACCTGTTGCAGCCCCCCGAACAGTTTGAAGACGGGTTTGGCTGGAAGTCCATCGTCGGGGCCATCCTTATCGGGTTCTTGATGATGCCGGGCTCCATGTACCTCGGACTGGTGGTCGGCGCCGGCATCGGCCCGGCGGCGCGCTGGGTGACGGTCATCCTGTTTGCCGAGGTGGCCAAACGGGCCTACACGCGGCTGCGGCAGCAGGAAGTTTTCGTGCTCTATTACATGGCGGGGGCGGCCCTGGCTTCACCGTTTTCCGGCCTGCTCTGGAACCAGTACCTGGTGCAATCGGAAGCCGCCAGAATGCTTGGGCTGACGCAGTTCATCCCAGAGTGGATTGCGCCGCCGCCCGGTTCCGAATCCTTTCTCGAACGCAGTTTTCTGCACCGTGATTGGTTGATTCCCATCCTGCTGATGGTCGGGTTTGAAATCATTTCGGCGGTGGATCACTTTGGTCTTGGCTATGCTCTCTACCGACTCACCTCGGATGTCGAGAAGCTGCCGTTTCCCATGGCGCCGGTCGGGGCGCTCGGCAACATGGCCCTGGCGGAATCGACGCAGAGGAAGGAAGACAGTTGGAAATGGCGGCTGTTTTCCATCGGGGGCATGATCGGGCTCTGCTTCGGGGCGATTTATGTGCTGCTGCCGGCCGCTTCGGGAGTGATCCTCAATGAGCCCGTGCACCTGTTGCCGATTCCCTGGGTGGAGCTGACCGACGTCACCGAGGACTTCATGCCGGCGGTTGCAACCGGCTTCAACTTCGACCTGGGCCTGCTGTTCCTCGGCATGGTCCTGCCCTTCTGGGCCGTGATCGGCGGCGGCATCGGCCTGATCATCACTTTCATTGCCAATCCGATCCTCTATCATCACGGCATCCTGCACCGCTGGCATAAGGGCATGGGGACAGTTGACACCATCTTTGCCAACAATTTCGATTTTTATATGAGTTTCGGCATCGGCCTGGGATTGTCCGTGGCCCTGGTCGGCATCGTGCACGTCATCTACAGTTTTTCCCGGGAGCAGATGGGCAGTTTCCGAGAGCGCCTGAAAACGCTCTTCACGCCGCCTCCCGGCCGCGGCGATTTCAACATCTGGATCGCCCTGGGCATCTACATCGGCTCGACCACGGTTTATGTGATCATTTCCTCGTACCTGGTGCCGGGGTTCCCATGGATCTTTCTGGTTGCCTACGGCTTCATCTATACTCCCATCATCTCTTACATCTCCGCGCGGATGGAGGGCATCGCCGGTCAGTTCATCACCCTGCCCATGGTGCGCGAAGCGAGCTTCATCGCCGCCTCGCGATTTTTCGGCTACTCGGGGATCGGCATCTGGTACGCCCCCATTCCTTTCCACAACTACGGCAAGGCAACGGTGCGATGGCGCGAGATCGAACTGACCGGGACCAGCTTCCGCAGCATCATCAAGGCGGAAATCCTGGTTATCCCCATCGTGCTGGTGGCCAGCCTGCTGTTTTCCCAATACATCTGGCGGCTGGCCCCGGTGCCATCGAGCCAATACCCCTATGCTCAGCAGTTGTGGCATTTGCAGGCACTCAACACGCTGCTGTTGCAAAGCGCCACCCTGGAGGGGAATTCACCCTTTTTTCAGGCCCTCAACGTGGATTACATGAGCATCGGGCTGGTGCTGGGGACCGTCACCTATGTGGTCCTGGCTTTCTTCAAGCTGCCCATCATGCTCGTCTACGGCGTGGTGCGAGGGCTCGGGCAGTCCACTCCGCACGGCTTCATTCTCGAACTGGTGGGGGCGTTTCTCGGACGCTATTATTTCCTCAAAAAACATGGGCTATCCTGGCGCCAATACGCGCCCGTCCTACTGGCCGGCTTTTCCTGCGGCATGGGTCTCATGGGCATGCTCGCCATGGGCTTCACCCTCATCATGAGGTCGCTGCGCAGCCTGCCCTACTGAACCTTGCTGGAGCGTCCTCAGCCTGTTTTAGCAGTCCATCAACTGGATTCACTTGGACCCTCGTAAATGGCGGCAGCAAGCAAGGCCATCGCTATCTTTCTGCGCTATCCGCAGGCGGGCAAAGTCAAAACCCGATTGGCTGCCGGTATTGGCGATGAACAAGCGCGGCGCATCTACTGCAAGCTGCTGCGTCGGACCCTGGGCATCGCAGCCGACTTCAAGGGCACGAACGCAGACATCGAGATCATCCTGTTTTGCACCCCGGCCGAAAAAAGAGAAGCGCTGACCGCGATGCTTCCCGGCCCCTGGCAGTTCGCCGTGCAGCAGGGAACGCATCTTGGCGAGCGCATGCAGCGGGCGATCGAGCAGACTCTGGCAAGGGGACATCGGCACGTCGTCCTGGTCGGCACCGACGCCGCCGACCTGCAAGCCACCGACTTTGCCGATGCATTTCAAGCTCTTGCGGCAGGATGTGCTGTCCTGGGTCCGGCGGCGGACGGCGGCTTTTACCTGATCGGCCTCAACCGCCCCTGCCCTTCTGCCCTTACCCCGCCCCAGTGGGGCGGCCCGGAGGTGTTTGGCAGGACCAGAGATTTGCTCACAAAGGCCGGCTTCGAAGTGCGTACAGGGCAGGAAAGAAAGGACATCGACCGGCCGGAGGATTTAGACTTCCTCGACTGCCAGGCTTTCATGCGAGCGAAGCTCTCGGTGATCGTGCCCACGCGAAAGCCCATCGAAGAATTGTCGCCGCTCATGAAGATGCTTGCCACTGGGCTTTGGCCGGACGATGAAATCATCGTCAGCAGCAGCGCCTCGCAATCGCTCCCAGCAATTGAGCAAACCACTGCGAAAACCCGGCAAAACCGCGCAAGCTCCTCTTTTCCGTCATTCCGGCGTAAGCCGGAAACCAGAATTCTTCAACAGTTGTCGACTCCAGCCGGGGCCGTTTTGACGGCAGATGGAAATTGTGCGACAAATTTTGCCTCGGATCACTGCGTGCTCATCGTCTATTCTCCCGTGGGCAGGGGAGCGCAGATGAATCGGGGCGCGCAAGCGGCCTCCGGCGACCTGTATTGGTTCCTGCACGACGACTCGGTCCCTCCCTGCCAATTCGCCTACCACGTGCGCAAGCTATTGACGCTTCCAGGCAAGAGTCTTGGCTGCTTTTTGCTGGATTTTTCCCCCTCCAATCGAACCCTCGACCTGATTGCCCGCTGGGCCAATTTCAGGACGGTGCATTTCGGGCGTCCGTACGGCGACCAGGGGCTTTTCTGCCGAGCGGAAGTGTTCCATCACCTGGGAGGTTTTCACAAGGCCTTTCTGATGGAAGACGTTGATTTCGTCCACCGGGCGAAAAGGCTCGGTGGCCTGATGGTCATCCCTGAAAAATTGATCACTTCCTCGGCGAGATATCTCCGCAAAGGCGTGCTGCGGACGTCCCTGCACAATCATTGGACGGTGTTTTTGCACCTTGCCGGGATCAAGGACCGCAAGCTTTACTCGCTCTATTATGGGGCCGACGAGTCCGTTGCCGGTCGCGCGGGTCGCGACCTTGAACCTCCGGGCCCGTGACGCAACGGCGGCAATCCAGACAGCATTTTCACCGGCGTCAACCGCCTGGTCGTTATGCCAAAATTGATAGGTTTACAAGGCACTGCAAACATGTTTTAGGTTTCAAATACATAGTGGGATTGACGGGGTTTGCGCCCGCCGCCCCGCTGTGTTTTCGGTCATGGGAATGGGTTACTCAGGCTGGCTGGTGGGTTGTTTTCGGGTTTGAAAATGCAAAAGGAGAAAACATATGGATAAGATACTTCGCATCGACATGGGCGCCGAGGGCGGCCCCAAGGTGAGCGAAACGGGATTGGGCGAGTATGCCGGGATGGGCGGCCGGGCGCTGACCTCGGCCATTGTCAGCAAGGAAGTCCCGCCGCTGTGCCACCCGCTGGGGGCGGAAAACAAGCTGGTGATCGCCCCGGGGCTGTTGAGCGGCACCACCGGGGCCATGAGCGGACGTCTTTCGGTTGGCTGCAAGAGCCCCCTGACCGGCGGCATCAAGGAAGCCAACTCCGGCGGGCAGGCGTCGCAGGTGCTGGCGCGGCTGGGCTATGCGGCCATCGTGCTGGAAGGCAAACCCCAAACCGAGGATCTCTATAAGCTGGTGATCAACTCCGAGGGCGTCAAGATCAGCGTCGACAACAGCCTCAAGCTGCTGCCCAACTATGATTTGGTGGAAAAGATCAAAGGCGAGTTCGGTGACAAGGTGGCCTGCATCTCCATCGGCCCGGCAGGGGAGATGAAGATGAGTGCCGCTTCGGTGGCCTGCACCGACATGGAAATGAGACCCGCGCGCCATGCCGGGCGAGGCGGCGTGGGGGCGGTGATGGGTGCCAAAGGGGTGAAGGTGATCGTGCTCGATGACACCGGCATGAAGATGCGCTCCCCTAAGGACCCGGAAGCATTCAAAGAAGCCAACAAGCGCTTTGTCGAGGGGCTGCGCAACCATCCGGTCACCGGCAAGGGGCTCCCCGCCTACGGCACCAACGTGTTGACCAACATCATCAACGAAGCCGGCGGCTATCCCACCTACAACTTCAAGCAGGGACGCTACGACGACGCCCATCTGATCAGCGGCGAGACCCAGGCGGAAACGGAAAAGGCCCGCGGCGGCCTGGCCACGCACGGCTGCCACCGGGGTTGTGTGATCCGCTGCTCGGGGATTTATCACGACAAGGACGGCCACTACCTGACCAAGCAGCCGGAGTACGAAACCGTGTGGGCCCATGGCGGCAACTGCGGCATCTGCGATCTGGACTCGATTGCGCGGCTGGATTTTCTGGATGACAACTACGGCCTCGACACCATCGAGATGGGCGCCACCATCGGAGTGGCCATGGAAGCCGGGCTGATCAAATTCGGCGATGCCGAAGGGGCCATTCGGCTGATGCACGAAGTGGGCAAGGGAACTCCCTTGGGCAGGATTCTTGGCAACGGGGCCGCGGTCACCGGCAAGGTGTTCGGCGTGGAGCGGGTGCCGGTGGTCAAGGGGCAGGCGCTGCCGGCCTATGACCCGCGGGCGGTGCAGGGGGTCGGGGTGACCTACGCCACCAGTCCCATGGGCGCCGATCACACCGCCGGCTATGCGGTCACCGCCAACATCCTGAAGGTCGGCGGCGATGTCAACCCACTCAAGTCCGAGGGGCAGATCGAGCTCTCGCGCAACCTGCAGATCGCCACCGCCGCGGTGGATGCCACCGGCATGTGCCTGTTCATCGCCTTTGCCCTGCTCGATCAACCGGACACCTTTCAGGCCCTGCTGGATATGCTCAATGCCTTCCATGGTCTGAACATGACCGGTGACGATGTCACTGCGCTTGGCAAGAAAATCCTCTCCATGGAGCGGGATTTCAACGCCCGGGCCGGCTTCACCGCGCAGCAGGACCGCCTGCCGAGGTTCTTCAAAACCGAGAAGCTGGCGCCCCACAACGTCACCTTCGACGTGAAGGATGAGGACCTCGATCAAGTCTTCAACTGGTAGCATGCTTGACAGCGCCCGGCGCCTGACTCGGAAGATTGAGCAAAGGAACATCCCTCTCGAATTCTCTCTACGGAATTGAGTGGGCGTCGGGCGCATCGATCCTACCCGCTGAGTCGCAAACGCTTTGACCCTCCAGCGCCAATCAAAGGAAAATCATTGTCCGCCAGGTATGTTCCGCAGGTGAGTCTGCAGGCGGGCATCAGTGAACAATCCACGGGCAATGATGCTTTCACTTCCGACAATGCGGTTGGGAATAAAGACCGCAACCACAGCCAACATTGCACTCCTTCTCACGTGGATGTGGCAAATACCGGCGGGGCTCGGCTGTTGATCACCCTGGGGGGCGATTTTCATTATTCCAGTGCTGTGCAGGTATCCAGCCACCCAAAAATCGGCCACAAATGGCCTTGAGCAACTACCCGACAGGAGCCTCCGAGCGTCGCAAACCCCTCCCCTTTTGCTCTTCACACCGATGCACCAGCAGGCAGCGGTGATCCAGGAGATGATAGACACAGACCTTCAGGGGATCGGTGAGGAGCATTTCCATAATTGACCAGCCCCAAACGAGCAGGACTAATTGCCAGGAGATGGGGCTCATGAACCACCCGGCAAGGGCCAGGCCGGAGGCCAACAGCCGGGTCACAATGCCCGAAACCACCAGGAGGCCACCCGGCTTCAGGCTCCAAAAGAAGCTCCGGGTCCGCCCCATGAAGATATCCAGATAACCGGCGATGGTGAGTTTGAGGAAGATCAGGGTCTGAATCTGGTCAGCTGGCAGATTCAATTTTTCCCGGGCGAGGAAAAGCAGAGCAAAAGACAGCGCCATCCCCATGATGCCCAGGTAACTGCTGATGCCAAGAATTTCCCGCAGCTCCCATTTTTCCGGCATATCCCCAGGCGTGGCATTATCATAGGCGATGGCCAGGGTCGGCAGGTCGTTGAGGAGCATTTGCAAGACGATCATGCTGGCGGTTACCGGATAGAATTGAAAGATCAGGATCGACAGGGTGACGAACAAGAGGACTCGCATGATGCCGCCGACCCGGTAAATGGCGTAACTCTGCATACGCTGGAAGATTTTGCGGCTTTCTTGGATGGCGTCGACAATCACCGCCAGGCCGGGTTGAGTCAGTACAATGGCCGCGGCTGACTTAGCGGCATCGGTGGCGCCAGATACCGCGATGCCGGCATCAGCCTTTTTCAGGGCCGGAGCGTCATTGACCCCGTCACCGGTCATGCCCACAATATGCCCGCCCATCTGGAGAAGCTCGACAATGTGGAATTTGTGCTCCGGAAAGACCTGAGCATAACCGTCGGCCTCTTCCACCAGTGACAGCGCCTCCCGATCCGGCTTGTTGAGAAATTCCTCCGGCGTCCTGATATTCGTGCCCAGATGGACCTGGCGGGCAGTTTCCTTGGCAATGGCCAAGTGATCGCCGGTGACCATTTTGAGGGTCACCCCCAAGGCCTGGGCCGCCTGGATGGTGGCCGTGGAATCCTCCCGGGGCGGGTCATACAGGGCGATAAGACCAACATACCGCCAATCCCCGGACCCTTCTTTTTGGGCCACGCCTAAGGCCCGGTAGCCTTTGGCGGCCAGCTTCTGGACGGATTGATCAATCAGGGCGGCCTGGTCGGTCTCGGCGGGCAGGAGGGCCAACACCGCCTGCGGCGCCCCTTTGCTCAGGGAGAAGGTGCGTCCGCTGGCGTCGGTCACGGTCGCTTCCACTCGTTTGGAAACCGGATCAAAGGGTTTGAAGCCCACCACCTGGAAATCGGTCAGTTTGTCCGAGGGCGCCGCATGCAAAACGGCCAGGTCCAGAGGGTCCTGATCTTCGGCCCGCGAGGCCAGGGCCGCCAGGGTCAAGACCACGTCGGCGGTGAATCCGGCCAGGGGTTTGACCTCTTTCACCGTCAACTTATTCTGGGTAATGGTGCCGGTCTTGTCGGAACAAAGCACATCCATCCCGGCCATTTCATCGATGGCCAACATCTTGCTGACGATGGCGCCCTTCTGCGCCAATACTCCAGCGCCGATGGCCATGGTCACGGACAGCACCGCCGGCAGGGTGGCCGGGACCGCGGCAACGGTCAGGACCAGAGCAAACTCCAGGGTTTGCCAGATATTTTCATGACGGAACAAGGCCACCAGGAGGATAAGGATCACCAGCGAGAGGCCGACCAGTATCAGATAGTCGGCCATCTTCAAAAGGGCCTGCTGGAGGTGGCTGACAGTGCGGGCGGTGGCCACCAGCCTGGTCGTCTGGCCAAAATAACTGTTCATGCCGGTGGCTGTCACGACCGCATCCATCTCTCCCTGGCGTACGATGGCGCCGGCGTAGGCCAAGGCACCGACAGCCTTGCTCACCGGCAGAGATTCGCCGGTCAGGGCCGATTCATCCACCAGCAGGTAATCGCCCGTCAGCAGCTTGAGGTCGGCCGGCACAATGTCCCCCAGGCGCACCCGCACGATATCCCCCGGCGTCAGTTCCCGGGCCGAAAGCTGTTGCCAGACGCCATCCCGTTTCACCCGAGCGGTGAGGGCCATTTTTTCTTTCAGCAGTTCAATGGCGTTGTCCGCTTTCTGGCGCTGCCAAAAGCCCACTCCGGCATTGAGGAGCAGCATGGCCATGATGATCCCAAAAGTTTCCCAATGGCAAATGACCGCCGACAGGATGGCAGCCACCTCAATCATCCAGGGGATGGGCCCCCAGAAGAAAGCCAAGAGCTTGAGCCAGGCTGAAGCCTTCTTTTCAGCAAGTTCATTCAGTCCATATTGCTGTTGGCGGCTGGCCGCTTCTTCGGCAGACAACCCCGCCGCGCTCGTCTGCAGCACTGCCATGACTTCTTCCGGGGACATGTCGGCCATCTGCGCGCTACTCACATCTTGATTCATGATTTTGCCCTCCACCTCGATCGCTCAAGAGCAGAAACTCTTTGCCATCCTCCTCTTGTCAAAGATTACTTCAGGGCTCCGAATTTGTCTGGACTGATCCGATCCGACCTCAATCATTTTGCGGGTGACCTGGGACACGGCACAAGGTCGAGTAAGAAATCCGTCTTCGGATCATCCGCTTCATCTTTTCTTCATGTTGAGCATTTATAGTAGTGCACAACGGCAGAAGGAAGACGTCGTTCGTCTTGCCATATTTCGCTGCCGGAACAATTACACCACAGGAGGTTGATCATGATAAGCAAAAAATGGGTGGGTATCATTGGAAGTGGGGTTCTGGTAATCGGTCTTGCCGTATCCGGAGCGAGTCTCGCAAAATCAAAAGAGAGTGAAGTGCGGAACGGATCGATTCGTATCGAAAGGCAAACCGAAGCGGATTATCCTGCCATGGCCAAAGTTTCCATGGATGAGGCGGTTCAAAACGCCCTGGCAGCCGTTGCCGGACAGGTTTTAAAGGTCGAACTGGAGGACGAAAACGGCTTTCTGGTCTACGGGGTCGAAATCACCGCCGCCGATAAAACCATTGTCGATGTAAAAGTCGATGCCGGTTCCGGAAGCGTTCTGGCCATGGACAAAGATCAAGCCGATCGTGCCGATCATGAATCGGGCAAAAAAGGCGAGGATCAAGACTGAGAAGAGTCAGCCCTGTGCGGTCCGCTACTCGAGTGAACCGCAATCGTCAGCGAAACCGAGACCCCAGCGTGCTCGACACGCTGGGTGACTCATCACAGCCGAGGCAAAAACCATGATCGCCATTGAAAACCTGCATGTCCAAATCGACGGAAACGACATCCTAAAAGGACTTCACCTACACCTGAACACTGGAGACAGCTATGCCTTGCTGGGCCCAAACGGCGCCGGAAAGTCCACCACCATCTTCACGCTTTTGGGCCTGCGCGCCTATCAAAGCGGACAAATCCGTATTATGGGAGACGATCCGGCATTGAATGCTGTCCACATTCGTCGCCTGGTGGGCATCATTCCGGAGAATGCCGGATTTTACGGGTGGATGAGCGCTTCGACCTATCTGGAATGGTACGGCCGTTTGTTCCAGTTGCCCATAACAGAGCATCATATTTGCCGGTTGCTCGAAAAAGTAGGACTTGGCGAAGAAAAAGACCGTATAATTGGGACCTATTCGAGAGGGATGAAACAGCGTCTGGCTTTAGCCCGGGCCTTTTTGCCGCATCCCAAGCTGTTGATCCTGGACGAACCCACCAATGGGCTCGATCCCAAAGGCAGACATGAAATACACGATCTTTTGGCGGAAGTCGTAAATGAGGGAACGGGCCTACTGTTATGCACCCATCTACTCGATGACGTCGAACGATTGTGCAACCGTATCGGCATCATCGACAACGGCCGAACCCGACTCGAAGGATTTGTCTATGAACTGATGATGGCCCACGGGGATGGTCAGCGTTATCGTCTGCGCCTGGAAACTTCACCGGATGCAACCGGCCTGCCGAATGGCATGACGATGCTTGGCCATGAAAACGGCTGGTGGCATGTTGGCGTCCAGGCCGCTACTCCCCAGCAGGTTGCCGACCTCTGGAGCGAATTGTGGCGCCGCGGCTGGCATATTTTGGAAATCCGCTCCGAGGCTTCAACCCTCGAAGAACTCTACATGAGCCATACGGGGCAGAATCAAGCCCTGCCCCAGGAGAAATTTCTATGAATACAGCACGAACAATTGCTTTCAAGGAAGGAATGCAGATGCTTCGCAGCCAAAGAGGTCTCTTATGGCTGCTGATTTACAGCATTCTGCTTTCGACTTTCAGCTTGCTTCTGGTCAGCAACACCGAATTGAGTCTACTC
>Ga0272446_1006590_pt1 | contig 12021 bp, 12 predicted proteins | sample YNPCB0061_FD_194587 | JGI IMG/M metagenome (GOLD analysis project Ga0272446, IMG submission 194587) | Hot spring microbial mat communities from Yellowstone National Park, WY, United States - YNP-CB-006-1 | ecosystem: Environmental > Aquatic > Thermal springs > Hot (42-90C) > Sediment | place... | reverse complement strand
CTAAACTAAATTGTGTCTCAGTTGTTAGGCTACTGGGTTTTTATAGAGGTTGACTACCCAGCCTTTATAATCAGTAGAGCACAAAGCCGCCGTGAATGGCGGGGCTTTAGACCCAGTTTCTTGGTAAAAGCCCAGGCAAATCAGCAACGGAGATGGAGGCAGGAGTCGGCACCGCCATTGAACACCATGGAAACACCTCTTGAATGAGAGGTGAATAAGAGGGAATACTATTCTCGTTACAGAGGCAAGGTGGAATATGGATGCTGCGGTCACCACAGAGGGATTGAGCAAAATTTACCGCACGGGCTTCTGGCTCAACAAACAAGTCCGTTCCCTCAATCGCTGCTCTCTCCAGGTCTATCCAGGGGAAACCTTCGGCTTACTTGGCCCCAATGGTGCCGGCAAAACCACCACCATCAAATGTCTGCTTGGCATTATCAATCCCAGTGAAGGCACCGGCACAATCCTCGGCAAACCCCTAGGGGACCGGGCCATCAAACAGCAGGTGGGCTATCTCCCCGAAAACGCCTACTTTTATGAGCAACTCACCGCCTGGGAATTTCTGGAGCTAGCCGGATCCCTATTTCAGATTCCGGGGCGAATCCTGCGGGAGCGGATCCCGAATCTGTTAGAGCACGTGGGATTGAACCTAGAAACCGCTCGCAAAAAAGCCCTGCGCACCTACTCCAAGGGGATGTTACAGCGCACCGGAGTAGCCCAAGCCCTGATCAACGATCCCGCCGTGATCTTTTTGGATGAACCCATGTCTGGTCTCGATCCCCTTGGTCGGCATCACATGCGCCAGTTAATCCTTAGTCTCAAACAGCAGGGCAAAACCGTCTTTTTCAACACCCATATCCTCAGCGATGTGGAAGCCATCTGTGACCGGGTGGCCATTTTGGTCAAAGGGAATCTTGTGGCATCGGGATCCCTAAGTGAATTATTGGGCAGCCCAGACAACTATCAAGTCAAGGGTCGCGGCGGGGACCTGGGGCAATTGGGATCCCAACTCCAGGATTTCCAAGTGGAAGGAGAAGACTGGCAAGGCACCTGGTGTGGCCCACCGTCAGCAGGTCTTGCCGCGATCACCCAAGCTGGGGCAGAACTGCGGGAATGGGTACACCAGCGGCAATCCTTAGAAGACTATTTTGTTGCCTTGGTGCAGAAGCACGACACCGGTGCGGCCGCCTAGTTCTAACAAACAAGCTAAGATATGGGGTGGACTGCATAGACAAAGAGCGATGGCAGACTTTAATCGCGGCATTATGCGTTTTCCAGGGGCAGATAGTCCTCTGGCTTTATTCATTTCCAGTACGATTGTTTTTGGCGTCGTGGGAACCTTGATTTGGTGGGCCCTACACCAAGCCTACGCGGGTTAATTCCTCACCTCCGCCAAACTCTCCTGTCCTGGTATCAACAGCACCAACGTCCCCTCCCTTGGCGCACCACTCGGGATCCCTATGCCATCTGGATCTCCGAGATCATGCTTCAGCAGACCCAAGTCATTAAAGTTATTCCCTACTACCACCGCTGGCTAGCAGCCCTACCCGACATTGCAGCAGTAGCGGCAGCCCCCCTCGACACCATTCTCAAGCTTTGGGAAGGCCTGGGGTACTATCGCCGTGCCCACGCCATTCACCACACCGCCCGCCTGCTCCGGGACAACCACCACGGGCAATTCCCCAGCACCTTTGCCGAAGTCCTGGCCCTACCCGGGATTGGGCGCACCACCGCCGGCGGGATCCTCAGCGCCGCCTTTAATTTGCCCTACCCCATTCTGGATGGCAATGTCCGCCGCATCTTAGCTCGCCTCACCGCCCTTCCCGTCCCCCCCGTCCAAGCCCTCGAGCAACTCTGGGAGATTTCTGCCCTCCTTCTGGATCCCGATTCCCCGCGGGAATTTAACCAAGCCCTGATGGATTTGGGCGCCACCCTCTGCCGTCCCCGTCAACCCGACTGCCACCGCTGTCCCTGGCACAGCGCCTGTTGCGCCTACAATCAAGGGCAGCAGCATCAGATCCCCATGACCACCCCCGCCCCCCCCCGTCCCCACCGTCAAATTGCCGTAGGGATCGTCTTTCGCCCAGAAGGTCAAGTTCTCATTGCCCAGCGCCCAGCCAGCTCCATGCTCGGCGGTCTGTGGGAATTCCCCGGCGGTAAAGTCGAACCCGGCGAAACCCTCCCTGCCTGCGTCGAGCGGGAACTTCTCGAAGAAGTCGGGATCCGCGTCCAAGCCGTCACCGAACTGGCCACCGTAGACCATGCCTACACCCATTTCACCATCACCCTCACCGCCTACCTCTGCCGCTACCTATCCGGCGAGATTCAACCCCTGCAATGTGCCGACGTCCGCTGGGTTGCCCCCACCCACCTGCGGGACTACGCCTTCCCCATGGCCAACCAAAAACTTTTTAGCCACCTCGACCGCTGGCTCAGGGATCCCCAAAACCTCACCCAACTCTGGTCTGCTTAACCCAGGCAAAAGTCACTAGGGTTAGCGAAACAACTCCGCCAAGCGCTCCAGAACCGGCTGCCATTCCGGTTCAATCTCGCCGTACCCCACCCGACACTGCTCAAAAATCGCCGTTTTCAAAGCTTGGGCCGACAAAGGATTATCAAAATGCCCCAACTCAATCAGTTCAAGCAAATCTTCTGGGAAATAATCTGCCAAATGCCAATCCACCGTCGGGATCATCTGGTGAGCCGTCTCTGCCCCCGTATCCACCCTGATCAGCTCCCCCACATTCTCCAAATCGAGCAGAGAATCTTCTAAACCGTTCTCCTGCTCTGGCATCAAGAACGTCGCCCGCACCTGCGGACCAAAATGAATCAGATCCCCCGATGACAGCCGGCAGGACATCACCCGCTGCTTATTCACAAAAACCCCATTCGTACTGGGAGTATTCCCCCCCGTTTCCCCATCCACAACTTCATAAGTAGGAGAAGCTCCCCCCTCAACTCGTCTTAAATAAGCATGGCGACGGGAGACAAACTCGCTCACAATCTGAATCGTATTCTCCCGACTCCTGCCCAACGTACACACCGGCTCAGTCAAGACGAAAGTCCGCCTGCCTCGACTATCCTCAACAATCAGCACAGGAAAGCCGGAAGCCACCATAGTACAACGTACGAAGTGACACAACAGCCTATCTTATCAGCCCCGAAACCGTGCCCCCAACTGCCAGCTAAATCAACAACCAGACTAGTATTATCCCTCCACCCCCAAACTCTCCCCCAGCCCAACCGCCGCACATCACCAAAACATCAGCTAAATTTAACCTCAGCTTTATCTAAATTTAATTTTTTCTTAACTTAAAATTTACCTTATTATGAAGCATTTAACAAATAATTAAATTTCAGGGAGATTGGGAACATTTTTTTGTGGTCATAGTCTTGGGATTTGTGTTCACTCAAGGTTTGCCAAGGTTTACTGCTACTTCCCAGAGGTTCAAAATCAGCCTCATCCGCTATCGAAAAACGGATTGACAAGGAGCGATTTTGACCGCTAGTTTGATGAGTAGTTTGGCGAGTAAAGCTTGAGATGACCTCGAACAGTCGCTTACAACCCGAGGAAAAAACCATGAAAACTTTGACAACAGTGTGCCTAGCTGCTGTCCTGAGTCTGCTCAGTCCTGCCGCTTGGGCCCAAGCCAAGAAAGTTGTGGTGGATGGTTCCAGCACCGTTGCCCCCATTTCCATTGCCGTTGCTGAAGGCTTCCAGAAATCTCCCGCTGGGCAAGGGATCCAAGTATCCGTGGCCATCAGTGGTACCGGTGGTGGCTTCAAAAAGTTCTGTGCTGGTGAAACGGACATTTCCGATGCTTCTCGCCCCATTCGCGACTCTGAAATCGAAGTCTGCAAGAAAAATGGGATCAACTTTGTGGAAATCCCCGTTGCCTATGACGGCTTGACCTTGGTTACTAACAAAGCCAACGACTGGGCCAAGTGCTTAACTGTGGATCAAGTCAAGAAAGTCTGGGGGGAAGATGCTGAGGGGGTGATCACCAACTGGAACCAAATTGACCCCAAATTCCCCAATCTGCCTTTGACCCTCTTTGGTGCTGGCACTGACTCTGGTACCTTCGACTACTTCAAGGAAGTCGTGGGTGACGGCAAAAAGGACGTTCGCGCTGATTACACCCCTTCCGAAGATGACAACGTGATTGTGACAGGTGTCGCTGGCAGCCGCAGTGCCTTGGGTTTCTTCGGTTTGGCTTACTACGAAGAAAACATGGACAAGCTCAACGCTGTTGCTATTGACAATGGCAGCGGATGTGTTGTTCCCAGTCCAGAAACCGTGCAAAATGGCACCTATGCCCCCTTTTCTCGTCCCCTGTTTATCTATGTCCGCTCCACGTCCATTGCCCGCCCAGAGGTGAAAGCCTTTGTGGAGTACTACATCCAAGATAAAGGTGCTGCTGCCAGAAAAGTGGGTTACATTGGCCTGCCGGAATCTGTTTACGCTGCTGCTTTACCTCGTTTTAGAAACATTGTGACTGGCTCAGTCTTCAAAGACATCAAGCCTGGCACACCTATTGGTGAAGCCTTCAAATAGTGACTTAAATAGTGACTTGGGGAGTTAAAATCCACTGAAGTCTGCTTGTACCAACTTAACTCTTAGTACTCAACTCCTATGCAAAAACTGACCCTCACCCCCCAATCGGTTACCGAGGCTTTACGGGGTCAACCAGACCTCCAGCGTCGGGAAACCATCATCCAGATGGTGATGCTGGCCTGTGCCATTTTCTGTATCTTTGTAACGGCTGGCATTGTCTTCATCCTTTCGGAGGTGGGGGTACAGTTTTTCACAGACGAGTATTTTGCCAATTCTGGGCTGCTGCAGAGGGCTACTCAGAATCTCGCTACTCAAGCTGGACTATCCGGCTCAGAGCTTAACGACATCATTCGCCTTGCTGTGGATGAACGACCTGTCACGTTTAGTAGCATTGCTGAGCGCATTCCCAACGTAACCCCAGAGATTTTGCGAGAAGCTTACGAGAACCTCAAACAGACTACTTCTACTGGGGAAAAGCTCTGGCTGGCGTTTACCAACTCTGTGCAACGTTTTTTTCTCGATAACCGCTGGACACCCCTGTTCGCTAGCAAGCGTTTTGGGATTTGGCCCTTGGTCAATGGCACCATGTTGGTTTCAGCTGTGTCAATGGCTGTAGCTATTCCTTGTGGCCTGTTGACTGCCATTTATCTCAGTCTTTATGCTAGTCCTCGTCTGTTCTCTTTGCTGCGACCTCTTGTGGAAGTCTTAGCCGGGATCCCGACTGTGGTTTACGGCTATTTTGCTTTGCTCTACATCAGCCCGATCATCCAGAGTATTTACCCTGACGCGCCTATTTTCAATGTCTTGAGTGCTGGCCTAATGATGGGGGTGATGATCATTCCCACCGTCAGTTCCATTAGTATTGATGCTATCAATGCGGTACCCCGCTCGCTGCTAGATGGGGCTTATGCTTTGGGGGCAACCAAGATGGAAGTAATCCTTAGAGTCGTTTTCCCCGCCGCTACTTCTGGGATTGTTGCTTCTATTATTTTGGGCATTTCCCGGGCTGTTGGGGAAACCATGCTTGTCACCGTGGCAGCCGGTCAGCAACCTGTGTCCTATGGGGATACCTTTTGGTCTGCGATTCAAGCTGCCATCAATCCCCTCCAGTCCATGGCGACGATGACCGCTTTTATTGCGCAAGTCGCTCTTGGGGATGCACCGGCGGGATCCATTCAATACAAAACCCTCTATGCTGTGGGATTATCTTTGTTTTTGATGACGATGGCTATGAATCTTTTGAGTCAGTATGTGTCTACCCGGTTCCGTGAGGTGTACGAATAATGGCTGTGACTCCTATTGCTTCTGGTGCCTCACGCTTTAATCCGCAACTGAGTAAGCGCCATCAAGCGGGCAGGATCTTTGAGACAGTCTGCTTCTTGGGTACGATTGCTGCCCTTATTGTTTTGGTGCTCTTGATGTACCGGGTTTTTTCTGAGGGCATTCCCCGGCTGGATCGCAATGCTTTTCTTGCTTACCCCTCCCAGTTAAATCCTAAGGAAGCCGGCTTCCGCGCTTCTCTGATAGGGAGCATCATGGTTTTGGTGCTAACTGTGGTGATGGCTCTGCCGGTTGGGGTTGGTGCTGCCATTTATCTGGAGGAATATGCTCCCCAAAACCGCTTCACCCGGCTCCTGGAGTTAAATATCGCCAATTTGGCGGGTGTGCCCTCGGTGGTTTACGGGATGTTGGGGTTAGGCTTGTTTGTGCGGTTGTTTGGATTGGGTCCGGTTGTTTTAGCTGGGGCCATGACTATGGCTCTGGTGATTCTGCCGGTGATCATTGTTGCTGCCCGGGAGTCGATTCGGGCGGTGCCGCAGTCTTTCCGCCAGGCGTCCTATGGTTTGGGAGCAACCCGATGGCAGACCATTTCCAATCATGTGCTGCCCTATGCCGTTCCCGGTATCCTGACGGGAACTATCATTGCTATGTCCAGAGCCATTGGGGATGCTGCCCCTTTGCTGGTGGTAGGGGGGCTAGTCTTTATTCAAGCGGATCCCGGTTTATTTTCTCGCTTTACGGTGTTGCCTCTGCAGATCTTCTTCTCTATTGGTCAGCCCCAGGCGGCTTTCCAAGAGCTGGCTGCTGCCGGGATCATCATTCTTTTGATTGTGTTGCTGTTTCTCAATGCGGCAGCTATCTATATTCGCAATCGGTTTGAGCACCGATACCGTTCCTAATCCTAACTTTTCGGAGCCTTGCTGGAATTCCCTATGACGACATCCATTCTGCCTGTTCTTTCTGCTTCCAATATCAATGTTTTTTACCGTTCTTTTCATGCTCTGCGGGGTGTGAATATCAAGATTCCGTCCAACAAGATAACCGCTTTTATTGGCCCGTCAGGCTGTGGGAAGAGCACCCTGCTGCGCTGTTTTAACCGTATGAATGATCTGGTTGCAGGTGCACGGGTTACTGGGCAGGTGGAGTATCACGGCAAAAATCTCTACGATCCAGATGTGGATCCCACAGAAGTGCGCCGCCGCATTGGGATTGTCTTTCAAAAGCCCAATCCTTTTCCCAAGTCCATCTATGAAAATATTGCCTATGGGCCGCGTTTGAGTGGCTTCAAAGGGAATATGGACGAATTGGTGGAACAAACCTTGCGTCAAGCTGTACTCTGGGATGAAGTCAAAGACAAGCTCAAGCAAAGTGGGCAATCCCTGTCTGGGGGACAACAGCAACGCCTCTGTATTGCCCGTACGTTGGCGGTACAGCCAGAAGTGATCTTGATGGATGAACCCTGCTCTGCTTTGGATCCCATTTCCACCCTGCGCATTGAGGAACTGATTAAAGAACTAAAGCAGAAATACACAATTATCATTGTTACCCACAATATGCAGCAGGCAGCCCGTGTTTCTGAGCACACTGCCTTTTTTAATGCCGAGCTTGACGAGAAAGGGGTACGATTTGGCCGCTTAGTGGAATACGATCGTACGGAACGAATTTTTAATAACCCCAAAGAGAAAGAAACCTGTGAATATGTCACAGGTCGATTCGGTTGATGGTGATTTTTTATGACGTATTCACCCCCAGCCAATTGGTAAGAATGAATCACTCTTTGTCTTGAGTATGACGCTGGCAGACTTCTTGGAGGCGTTGCCAGAGGCTCTGGGGGATCCCCTCAGGACAAGCAGAACCAAGAATCCCTTTCACATCCTCAAGGCAGTAATGGATGCTGACACGGGCAGCGGGATCCAATAAACTGCGGCGATGGGGATTGTGCAGCGCTTGCCCAATGAAAAAATCATCCCATCCCTGACAGCGCTGTCGCACCAAGGGCAGCCCCACCTCAGGAAGGCTCTGCTGTTGTCGGAGCAGGAATCCTCCAGCACGTCTCCAACCAAGCCACCAATTGGGTGCGTGGGGCGCTAAGTTGATGCACCACACTCCAGAGTTGCACGGCTGCTCGCTCATCACTGACCTCAAGGTAAAAATCCTGATCATGCCAACACGTTGAAATTCCCAGTTCTCCCAAACGCCTCTGCACCAAAGCCATCTGCCAGGGAGACAACACCACTCGCCTCGCCATTCAGGTCTACTCCACGCTGTTAAAAACTTGCACTAAAGCTAGGGAAAAAGTCTAGCTAAACTTTACCAGTTTTCTGCATTAGTTGCAAGATTTTCTCAGATTAAGTTATTTTGCAATTCACCAGGAGGAGAATCTGGGATCCCGTGGCAGCTGCCTTGCCCATTTTGGGAAAGGGGTGAAGGCAAACATGTCTAGCAGCTCCCTGTTCACAATCCCCTCACAACCTGTGAGTATCAGTGCTAGGAGCATTCAGCAGTCTAACCTGGTTTCAGTCCTCAACCCAGTCGGAGTCCTAAGATACCAAAGTAGGTCACTGTTAGGCACCTCCCCCCTAAGGAAAAGATGAGAATTTTTCTTGACAAAAGCTAAGGATCTCCCCTAAACTCGTTAACGCCTGACTAGGAATTTCTTGCAATAAGTAAGATCCTTGATGGTCAATGATTTTGTTCTTGTGGAGTTGCTTATGGGTGGGTCAGCCTTTAGCCGTCGTCATTTCCTCAGTCAAGTGGGGGTTGTAGGGGCGGCAGCCGTTACCTCTGGATTGCTTCCCCGCCAGGCGTGGGGCCAGGGAAAAGTTTTGAATCTGTATTCTGGTCGTCACTACGGTACAGATCAGAAAATCTATGACAGTTTCACCGCCAAAACCGGGATCCGGGTCAACTTAGTGGAAGCCAGTTCTGATGCTTTGCTAGAGCGGATCATTGCTGAGGGAGCCAACAGTCCCGCGGATGTCTTGTTGACAGTGGATGCAGGGCGGTTGTGGCGGGCAGAACAGGCTGGCCTTTTGGAGCCGGTTAAGTCTGCGGCTTTGGAGCAGGGGGTACCGGAGTATTTGCGCCATCCAGATGGTCTGTGGTTTGGGCTGACCAAGCGGGCGCGGGTGCTGATGTACCACAAGGATCGGGTGAATCCAGCGGATTTGTCCACCTATGAAGACCTCACGGATGCCAAGTGGCGGGGTAAGATTCTCACTCGCTCTTCGACGAATGTGTACAGTCAGTCTCTGGTGGGGTCAATGATTGCCGTCCACGGGGAGGCAGACACAGAAGCCTGGTGCCGGGGGTTAGTGGCGAATTTTGCCCGTCCACCCCAGGGAGGGGATACGGATCAGATTCGGGCAGTGGCAGCAGGGGCAGGGGATGTAGCCATTTCCAATACCTACTATTTGGCGCGGTTGCTGAAATCCCAAAAGCCAGAAGACCGGGAAGTAGGTCGCCAGATTGGGGTCTTTTTCCCCAACCAGCAAGACCGGGGCACCCACGTCAACATCAGCGGGGGGGGGGTGCTGAAAAGGTCCCCCAACAAAGAGGCAGCAATTCAGTTCATGGAGCACCTCATTTCTCCCGAATCTCAAGAGATCTTTGCCAAGAGCAATAATGAGTACCCGGTGCTCAAGGATGTCAGTACCGACTTTGTGGTGCTTTCCTGGGGCACTTTCAAAGAAGATACAGTCAATGCCGCAGTTTTTGGAGCCAATAATGCGCTAGCGCTGCAAATCACGGACCGGGCAGGGTGGAAGTAGGGATGCTACCATCAGGAGGCATGTTCAAGTCCGTCCTTGGTTCTTTGTGATTGCATCATGGCTTCTGAACCCCAACCACTTTTGTCCACTGTCACACCCCCCCCTAAGCCCGAATCTGGTAAGAGCACGCTGCGGGAAAATGTGATCACCATTGCCCTGGCGTTGCTCCTGGCTTTTGGGTTACGAACTTTTGTGGCGGAAGCGCGGTGGATCCCTTCGGACTCAATGCTGCCCACCCTGGCTGAGGGGGACCGGCTGGTGGTGGAGAAACTCAGCTACCGTTTTGGGGATCCCCAGCGGGGGGATATTATTGTTTTCAATCCACCGGCTCAACTCAACTTCCGGGGAGCCTATATTAAGCGGCTGATTGGGATGCCAGGGGATCGGCTGCAGGTGCAGCCGGGGGTGGGGGTTTTTATCAATGGGATTTTGCTCCAGGAGCCTTACACCCAAGAGCCGGCGGCCTACCGTCTGGAGACTTTGGGGGACATTGGCACCAGCTGTGGCTTGGCTAGTCCGATTGGGGATCCCCAGGCACCCATTATCGTGCCGGAGGGGACCTATTTTTTGATGGGGGATAACCGCAACAACAGTCAGGATTCCCACTGCTGGGGGTTTTTACCCCGCAAGAATTTGATTGGGCGGACGGTCTTTCGCTGGTGGCCTTTGTCGCGTCTCAAGCACTTTGGTGTGGTTCCCTATCCAGAACTCAAGTGAGGCGGGAGGAAGGCTCGTGGGTGCCAGGATTGAGTTTGTGGATGTCTCCCTCCGTTTCCCTAGGGCAGCTCGCCCGGCGGTGGACGCTTGCTCGTTTTGCATCGAGCCTGGTGAACTCATTGTGCTGTTGGGCGCCTCTGGGTGTGGCAAGACAACCCTGCTGAAGATGATCAACCGGCTTTATGAACCCAGCAGTGGCAGGATCTTGATTGACGGTGTGGATAGCCGGGAGTACCCCCTGATAGAACTTCGCCAGCGGATTGGCTATGTGATTCAGCAGTTGGGCTTATTTCCCCACATGACCGTCGCCCAAAATATTGGTATTGTCCCTAGGCTGTTGCAATGGCCGCGGGAGCGGATTCAGGCTCGTGTGGATGAACTGTTGCATCTGATTCAGCTTCCCCCGGAGGAATTTCGCCATCGCTTTCCTGACCAGCTTTCTGGGGGGCAGCAGCAGCGGGTTGGATTAGCGAGAGCCTTGGCGGCTGATCCCGGTCTTTTACTCATGGATGAACCCTTTGGGGCCATTGATGCGATCACGCGCAGCAGTCTGCAAGAAGAGCTGCTCCGCTTGCAACAACGCCTCCGCAAAACCATTGTTTTTGTTTCCCATGATGTGGAAGAGGCCCTCCTCTTGGCAGATCGGATCATGGTGATGCAGGCGGGGAAGATTGTCCAGTTTGATACCCCCTTTCAGATTGTCACTCAGCCTGCCAATGCTTTTGTCCGCGATCTGTTGGGAACAGATGATATGGTGCGCCATCTGGGTTTATTGCGGGTGAAGTCTGCCATGCTCAATCTCGATCCCACCTTGATTCACCCCAAGGAAGCCCCCACCATTAGCAGTGAAGATACCCTCCGCCGGGCGCTGTCGTTGTTGCTCCGCAGTGGCGCTCCTCGTCTCACTGTGCTGGAATCTGACCGCCCCATCGGGATCTTGACCCTAGAACGGATCCGTGACCTCACCAGTATGGGATCTGGAGCATGAGCTACATTCTTGCCCATACAGGACTGGTGCTAGAGCTGATGGGGCAGCATCTGGAGATGACTTTACTGACCTTGGGGATGGCCATAGGGATTGCTGTGCCTTTGGGACTGTTTTTACATCGCATTCCAGTTTTGGCTGTTCCTGTGATGGGGCTTTTGGGACTCCTCTACACGATTCCCAGTTTGGCGTTGATCATTCTTTTGGTGCCCATTTTTGGACTCAGCCGCTTGGCGGTGGTGGTAGCCATGGTGATTTACAGTCAGGTGATTTTGGTGCGTCATGTCCTCGTGGGTCTAGACAGCATTAAACTGACTCTTCTGGAAGCAGCCGCAGGGATGGGCATGAATGCCTGGCAGTGCTGGTGGTGGATTCAGGTTCCCTTGAGCTTGCCAATTGTTTTGGCGGGTGTCAGGCTAGCAGCGATTGTGGCGGTGGCAGTGGCCACTGTGGGGGCGAAGTTTGGGGCGGGGGGGCTGGGGACTCTCCTATTTGAGGGGATCGCCCAAGCGGGGCGGGCGGATAAGTTGTGGGCAGGAGCCATTGCCGTGGGATCCCTAGCTTTAGTCTTGAATACTCTGCTCTTGGGTTTGGAGTGGGCGGTTAAACCGGGGCGGTGGTTGTGGGTGCCCCAGCCGCTGCGCCGACTGATTTGGGGGGGGAGTCCTGACAAGATCTGCAGCCGTTCATGATAGGGTGATAGCTGATTCTAT
>Ga0272446_1006589_pt1 | contig 12022 bp, 8 predicted proteins | sample YNPCB0061_FD_194587 | JGI IMG/M metagenome (GOLD analysis project Ga0272446, IMG submission 194587) | Hot spring microbial mat communities from Yellowstone National Park, WY, United States - YNP-CB-006-1 | ecosystem: Environmental > Aquatic > Thermal springs > Hot (42-90C) > Sediment | place... | reverse complement strand
ACAAGCAAAGGTCGCAATTACGAGGAATTTGGTAAATCGCGTAAAAAACTTGCGGACATTCTTGGCGGGGTGATTGAATACGACGAAGCCACTGGTCACTGGTTGTTCAGCAAAGGCCGTTACAAGTTTCCTATCGGGGTTACTGCGGAGGGCATCAAGAAAATTGCCATTCTGGATACACTGCTTGGTAACCGGTATCTGGACACCGAGTCTGTGGTCTTGATCGATGAAGTCGAATCCGCATTGCATCCGACTGCCATTTCGCAACTACTGGATATCGTAGTCATGTTGGCCGAGCGCGGCATCCAGTTCTTTATGGCTAGTCATTCCTATTTTGTGGTTAAAAAACTGTATTTAATCGCACAAGAGCGTAACATGTCAATCCCGATGATTTCCATCAGCGGCGGCACTTGGGTGTGTGTTGACCTTAAGAACGGCATGCCGGATAATCCCATCATAGCCGAGTCGATCCGCATCTACCAGCAGGAAGTGGCTAACATTCGCATGCAGTAGTCCGGTTTGTCTGTCACGTAGTTTGCTGTCGCTTCACGAGTACGTACAGCTCGGCAAACTGCGCGCCAGCCAATCCCGGCTACGGATGCGAACGTTCTGCGGACCCTGCGGGCAGAGACTATATCACTTTATATAGTGTTGTTAAAAGTTGTGTGCCCTATATGCATGGTTGGTGTTTTATTATTTTTTTGCTACTAGTAATTGCTAGAAACCGATAGTATATTTAAACGGAGGTTATATATATGACTAACATGATAGAAGATACAAAGAAGACAAACAATACCTCTTTAGAAGCAAAGATTGTTTCAAAAACTTATGGTATCTCATCATACAATGAGTTGTTAAGCAGATATAGTTCTTATTTAGATAAGGATATTAATAACTATAAATATGTAGTGAAATCTGTTAAGTATTTATATAAAAATGGATTTTATAGTAATGAAATATCAAATAAATTACTTAAAGATTTTATTGCTATATATTTATCAAAATATATAACAGATGTGATCTCATCAAACTTGGTAAACTCGTTTGAAAGTGCATTTGAAGGTGCAAAATATGGCAGTTAAACCCGCAAAGAAAATTGCTGAAAAACCCGCAGTAGTTTTAAAACCTGATGATGAGATTAAGGAATTATCAAATACTGAAACACCTGAAGAACTAACCAAAATGATTTATACCTTGATATTATTAAAACACTTCTTGCTTTTCTTGGTGGTCTCGGTTTTGGGTTTGGAATTAAGTCTTACCAACAACGTGATAAATAAACGCTTCACTATTTTCGCCTAGCAACTGCTTAAGCAAATGTTAGAATACCCTACGGGCATAGATTTCCTGACAAATATAACGGTAGAATTGTTCCGCTGAAATCGCAATTCCTGTAAGGAATTGCTTAAGTCCCCTCTAAAAACAATGGGTTTTTAGAGGAGACTCAATATTTTTTTTAGGAGTTTGAATTGAGCAATACAACGGCGAAGGACGATGAACAGTGGGATCTGGTTATAGAGCCCAAAAAGAAATTGTTATCGTTGAATTTACGGGAGATTATTCACTACCGGGATCTTATTTACCTCTTGATAAAGCGGGATTTTACCACCGTCTACAAACAAACCATTCTAGGGCCTCTGTGGTTTATCGTTCAACCCCTGATAACCACCGTCATGTACGGGTTTGTCTTTGGAGGGCTGGCCAAGATTCCCACCGACGGGATACCCCAAACGCTCTTCTACTTTTCCGGCACCATGCTGTGGGCCTACTTTAACGCCTGCATCATGACCAGTTCGGACACCTTTGCCGCCAACGCGGGACTCTTTGGGAAGATCTATTTCCCCCGGCTCGTAATGCCCATATCAAAGGCCATAAGCAACCTGATCAGTTTTTCCATCCAGTTTGTAACAATGCTGGTCATACAGATCAATTACCTGGCCCACGGGATAAAGGTTTGGCCCACCTGGTGGGCACTGCTCGTTCCCCTTATCATCCTATGGCTCGCGGCCTTCGGTACGGGCTTTGGGATGATCATCTCCAGCCTTACTACCAAGTACCGGGACCTGCGCCAGGTCCTCTCCTTCGGCATCGGCCTGTGGATGTACGCCACCCCCATCGTGTATCCCCTGTCACGGGTACCGGAAAAGTACAAATGGGTATTCTACGTCAACCCCGTCTCGGCGCCCATCGAATTTTTTCGCAAAGCCTTTTTTGGGGCTGGGGATGTAAGCCCGTCGCTGATGATCACCAGCATAATCTCCAGCGCCCTGGTCGTCATCTTCGGGCTCGTCCTGTTCGAAAAGAACGAACGAACCTTTATCGATGTGGCGTAGCAAACGCCAGAGAAACAGGAGTAACCATGTCCACCGCCATACGCGTAAACAACCTCGGCAAGGAATATCAGCTGGGGGTATTCAATTACGATTTTTTTTATAAGGACCTGCAGAGCTGGATAGCCAAAAAACTCGGCAAACCGGATCCCCACGCAAAACTAGACGCGGACGTCCAGGGCCACGACGCTCGCCATTTCTGGGCCCTCAAAAATATCACCTTTGACCTGGAAAAGGGCGAACGGATCGGGGTCATCGGAATCAACGGATCGGGCAAAAGCACCCTGCTTAAAATCCTATCCCGCATCACCGCCCCCACCGAGGGGGAGGTAAAAATCCGGGGCCGGTCGTCAAGCCTTTTGGAAGTCGGGACGGGCTTCCACCCGGAACTGACGGGCCGGGAAAACGTGTACCTGAACGGCGCCATTTTGGGGATGCGAAAACGGGAGATCACCAGGAAGCTGGACGAAATCGTGGATTTTTCCGAGATTGAACAGTTCATCGACACCCCGGTAAAGCGGTACTCCAACGGAATGTATGTCCGCCTGGCCTTCGCTGTGGCGTCCACCCTGGAAAGCGATATCCTTATCGCCGACGAGGTTCTTGCGGTAGGGGATATCGGCTTTATGAACAAGGCCCTCCAAAAGATGAACGACATCAGTAAACAGCAGGGCCGGAGCATCGTGTACGTCAGTCACGCCCTGGGAACAGTCCAGACCCTTTGCACCACGTGTATCCTCCTCAGCAAGGGACGGATGCTCCACTACGGCAAAACGGAAGACGTGATAGCGGAGTATACAAAGCTCATCAACAAAACCGCCTAGCCCTTGGTCTGACCGATACCGGGGACCCGCACGGATAGCCCGTCCCTATCCGACGACCCCCGGGGGAAGGGCGACCACGAAAGGGGGGCGCCATAGCAAGGGCGCAGGGCTACTGAACATCCGACGCGCCCCCCGCCGCTCACAGGGTTGCGCGGCCCCCCAAGAGTGTCTATCCCCAAAACAGCAAAAAAATACTTGCCAACCACGGTCGCCCCATGCTATGGTGGTCTCCCACAACGGTCTTCCCGTCTCTGGGACCAGCCTGTTTCGGCGGCGGTCGCGGAGCCCCTCACGTTCCTCTTCGTACCCCGTAAACCCCCTGTCCAGGCCTAAAGCACAAAAATCTCAATAAGCTCTATTAGCTTCGACGAGGGATAGGTCTTTGCGCCCAAAGACAAGACTCCAGCGGGGGCGAGATCCGGATGCGGGGCCGGTGCGCGCCTATTTCGCGGTGGCTCCGACGTCCAGCCACGCTATTTCCTTGGCGGACCAGGGGCTACCGAAGTGTAGGCCTTTGGCTAATCTGTCAAACTATGAGACAATTCTAAAAACAATTGGTTTTTAGAGGGGACTCAACTATTGTTAAGAAGGCAAAATCTATGAAAACAGCATTTATTACGGGCATCACGGGGCAGGATGGCTCCTACCTAACCGAGCTTCTTCTGGACAAGGGGTACATGGTCCACGGCCTTAAGCGGCGGGCCAGTTCCTTTAACACCCAGAGGATTGACCACCTGTACCGCGACCCCCACGACCCCACCGTACGGCTAAAGCTCCACTACGGCGACCTCACCGACAGCTCGAACCTCATACGCCTTATCCAGGCTATCCAGCCGGACGAGATCTACAACCTCGCGGCCCAGAGCCACGTGGCCGTGTCCTTCGAGACGCCGGAGTATACCGCCAACGCCGACGGAATCGGCACGCTTCGCCTGCTCGAAGCCATACGTCTTTTGGGGTTAGAAAAGAAAACAAGAATTTACCAGGCCTCGACTTCCGAGCTCTTCGGCAAGGTGCGCGAGACGCCGCAGAAGGAGACCACCCCATTCTACCCCCGCAGTCCCTACGCGGTGGCCAAGCTCTACGCCTACTGGATCACGGTGAACTACCGCGAGGCCTACGGACTGTACGCCTGTAACGGGATCCTCTTTAACCATGAGTCGCCGGTCCGGGGCGGAAGTTTCGTGACCCGCAAGATAACCCGGGCCGCCGCGAGGATCAAATATGGGCTAGAGGAAAAGCTGTACCTGGGCAATCTGGACGCCAAGCGCGATTGGGGCCACGCTAAGGATTATGTGGAGGGTATGTGGCGCATCCTCCAGCAGAGCGAGGCGGACGATTACGTGCTTGCCACGGGCAGGACAACGATGATCCGCGACTTTGTGGCCATGGCTTTCCGGGAGGCGGGGATAGAGATAGCCTGGTCGGGCTCGGGGATCAACGAGAAGGGCCAGGACGCGGCGACGGGCAGGGTGCTGGTCGAGGTGGACCCCCGCTATTTCCGTCCCACCGAGGTCGACCTCCTCCTGGGGGACGCGAGCAAGGCGCGACAGAAGCTGGGCTGGGAGCCGAAGTACAGTCTTGAGGAGCTCGTCAAGGACATGATGGCCGGCGATTTGGCCGAGGCAGAGCGGGACGCCCACATGCTACAGAATGGGTTTACGGTTCACAACCCGCGGGAATAAAAAATCGATATGGGGGGCAGAGGAATGCGATTTTTAATAACGGGCGTGGCGGGCTTTGTAGGGCGGCATCTGGTACAGTACCTTTCCTCTGTCTATCCTTCGGCTATCATCTTCGGCTTCGATGTGGTCCAGTCCACCGATATCGGCCAGGAAATTGGGGGCTTTCACTATAGACCAGCGAATCTTTTGGACAAAGAGAAGGTTCTCCAACTGATGGCGGAGGCCCGTCCCGATAGGATTGTGCATTTAGCTTCCTTTAGCAGTGTCTCCTACAGCTGGGAGAACCCGTCCGAAAGCTTTCTAAATAACAGTCTTATTTTTATCAATATAATAGAAGCCGTAAGGCACGAGTGCCCGGAGTGCCGCCTCCTGTCCGTGGGTTCCTCGGAGGAGTACGGGAAGGCCGATCATCTCCCGGGACCTATCGCGGAAAATCAACCCCTTAGCCCCACCAGTCCCTACGCCGTGGCCCGGGTATCCCAGGAAATGCTCTCCGCTGTGTTCGCCAAGGGCTACGGGCTCGATATCGTCATGACCCGGTCTTTTAACCACATCGGGCCCTACCAGCGGGACAGCTTTGTGCTCCCCTCGTTCGCCAAACAGTTCATTCAGGCCGAACGGGCAGGACAAAAGAAACTGGAGCTTCTCTGCGGCGACCTGGAGGTGGTACGGGACTTTACGGATGTCCGGGACGTGGTGCGGGCCTACGATCTGCTCCTCCGTTTCGCCGAGCGGGGCGAGGTGTACAACGTCTGTTCCGGCCGGGGACAGAAACTTCTGGACGTAATTCGGCTTATGGAAAAACTAACGGGAATAGAGGCCTTCTTAAACGTCGATAAAAGTCTAATAAGGCCTTTGGAAAACCGGTCCATCGTAGGGGACAACAGTAAAATCGCGGCCCTCTGCGGATGGCAGGCTGAGCGAAGCTTCGAAAGCTCGGTGGCGGATGTGCTAGAGTATTGGAGAACGGTAGTCCAATAGCCAAATATCGCTTTAAAAGTAGCTTTTTACAAATTACCAAGACAGGCGGATTATAATGGTTTCCTACGCGCAAAATTTCGAAGATGTGATGCTCTGGCGAGCTTTAAAAAACATAGAAAATGGCTTTTACGTGGATGTGGGAGCCAACGATCCTATAGTGGATTCGGTAACAAAATATTTTTATGATTCTGGTTGGCATGGAATTAATATAGAACCAGTCAAGCGGCATTGGGAAGCGCTCAAACAGGACAGACCACAGGATATAAATTTAGCCATCGCAGCGGGAGAAAAGAGGGGTCAGGCTGTAATATTTGAACCAGCTATAAGAGGTTGGGCTACACTCGATCCGGCTATTTCAAAAAAAATTGAAAGCGAAGGAATTAGTGGAACTACTTATCAGGTAGAGGTAAAACCGCTCCACGAAATTCTTGCAGAACATGAAGTCAAAGATATCCATTTTTTAAAAATTGATGTCGAAGGATTTGAAAAAGAAGTATTGGCAGGTGCGGATTTTTCAAAATTTCGGCCTTGGATATTAGTAATTGAAGCTACGCGTCCTAGTTCTCAAGAAATTTCATATTCTGATTGGGAGTATATCTTAATAAATGCTAACTACCAGTTTGTATATTTTGATGGATTAAATCGCTTTTATCTTGCAACAGAACATAAGGATCTGGCGAAGTATTTTGAATACCCTCCGTGTGTTTTTGATGGGTTTACTCTTAGATCGCAAGCCATGGCGGAGGCCCGGGCTCAGGAGGCGGAGGCGAAGGCCGCGCAGGCGGAGGCGAAGGCCGCGCAGGCGGAGACGAAGGCCGCGCAGGCGGAGACGAAGGCCGCGCAGGCGGAGGGCGTGGCTCAGCATGCGGAGGCGAAGGCCGCGCAGGCGGAGGGCTTGGCTCGGTCAATTATGGAGAGCCGTTCATGGAAGATCACGGCGCCCCTACGGGCTTTGGGGCGATGGGCCAGGCGTTTAAAAAGAGCCGTTAAAATTTTGTTGACCGATCCAAGGCTGTTTACTAAAAAGGTTCTGGTCAAGCTTCTGCGAAGAGTTGGTAAAAACAAAATAATTAAGAAGGCTCTTCTTTTGCTCGTCCGTCCATTTCCACAATTCAAGGCCCGATTGAAAACGATGGTTAACGGACGGTCTGGAGGAGACGCAGGCCAAAATAATGGTTTTGGTTCCTATAGCTACAGGGATCTTTCGCCTCAGACTCGACAAATTTACAAGGACCTAAAAACCGCCATAAAGCAAAAACAAAAACAAGGAAAATAGGAAATGCGAATTGTAATTGATATGCAGGGCGCGCAGGACGGGAATCGGTTCCGAGGTATTGGGCGCTATACCATGGGTCTAGTCAAAGCCATGGCCAAAATTCGCGGCGAGCATGAGGTGGTTCTGGCCCTAAACGCAGCCTTTCCGGACACCATCGATCCGATCCGGGCCGCCTTTGCAAATCTTGTGCCCAGCGCCAACATCCGCGTTTGGGAAGCCCCCGGCCCCGTGGGGGGGCACGACAGCGCCAATGACCCACGGCGTTTGGCCGCCGAGGCCCTCCGCGAGGCCTTTCTGGCCAGTCTTGAGCCCGACGTGATTTTGGTGCCGTCGTTGTTTGAGGAGTATTCAAGCGACGGTGTGACCAGTCTGGGGCGTCTGGAGACCGGCCTGCCCACGGCGGTTATTCTACACGATCTCATCCCCCTTATCCATAAAGACATTTACCTGACAAACCCTGTTTTTGAGCGGTGGTACAGGGGAAAGCTCGAGCATCTTAAAAGAGCCGATCTGTTGCTGTCTAATTCCGAATCCTCGGGCCGCGAGGCCGTCGAATGGCTGAACTTTCCCGAGGAACGTGTGGTAAACATCTCTTCGGCGGTCGAAGATTTTTTTAAGCCCCGTGTTGTTACCGAGGCTGATCGCGAGCACCTGCGGAAGGCCTACGGGATCACCCGGGCCTTCGTTCTGTACACCGGGGGGATCGACCACCGAAAGAACGTCGAAGGGTTGATACGCGCTTTTGCGCAATTACCAAAAAAAATGCGTTGGGCTTACCAACTGGTTGTGGTTTGCGCCATCCATGAGCCAGACCGTCTTCGTCTCTCTACGCTTGCAAGTGAACACGGATTAAAAGAAAACGAACTTGTTATAACCGGTTACGTACCTGAAGATGACCTTATTATCTTGTATAATTCTTGCACCTTGTTGGCATTCTCGTCCTGGCACGAGGGCTTCGGCCTGCCGGTGCTCGAGGCCATGGCCTGCGGTCGTGCGGCGATCGCCGCCGACTGCTCCAGCCTGCCCGAGGTTGTCGGTAATAAGGACGCGCTGTTTGCCCCACGGGACGACGACGCCTTGGCCGCCAAAATGGCCGAGGTTTTGGGTAACCCCGCTTTTCGCACCCAGCTGGAGCGACACGGGCTTGAACAGGCCAAGAAGTTTAGCTGGGAGGCGAGCGCCCGCCGGGCCTGGTCTGCCCTGGAAGCCCTTGCGGCTGAACACAAAAACGCCCGACAAAGGGCTTTTGCCAAGCCGGAGATCCCCGCGCAACGGCCCCGCCTAGCTTATATTTCACCCCTGCCGCCAGAACAAACGGGCATAGCCGACTACAGCGCCGAATTGATCCCCGTCTTATCGCGGTATTATGACATCACGGTCATCGTCGATCAGAAAAAGGTCCTGGGACTGCCGCCCGGCGTGGCTGTGCACGATGCGGCCTGGTTCCGTGCCCGGGCCCATCGGTTTGACCGCGTTCTTTACCACTTTGGCAACTCGCCCTTTCACACCTACATGTTCGACCTGTTGGCCGATCTTCCCGGCGTGGTGGTACTGCACGATTTTTTTCTTTCCGGTATTGTGGCGCATCACGAAGTACACGAACACCGTGGCCAGGTTTGGTCGCAGGCCCTGCTCCGAGGGCACGGGTGGAGCGCCGTAAAAGAACGCTTTACGGCGGCCGATACCGGAACCGTGGTGTTGGCCTACCCCTGCAACCTCGAGGTTCTTCAGCGTGCCCTGGGGGTCATCGTCCATTCGGACTTTTCCCGCCGCCTGGCCCAGAGGTTTTATGGTACCCCTGTAGATTGGGCGGTCCTTCCCCTTCTGCGCGCACCCGTGCAGGGATGGAACAAGGACGCGGCCCGCCGCAAGCTTGGGCTGAACGCTGAGGATTTTATCGTCTGCAGTTTTGGTCTGTTGGGTTTCACCAAGCTCAACCAACGTCTGCTGGACGCCTGGAAGGCTTCGGCCCTGGCGCGGGATTCCCGGTGCCGCTTGGTGTTTGTGGGGGAAAACGACGGGGGCAATTACGGTCAGGGGCTGTTGCGCACGATGGCGCAGGGGCCGGGAAAGGACCGTGTAAGCATCACCGGCTGGGCTTCGGCCGAGGCTTTTCGCGACTGGCTGGCCGCCGCCGACGTGGCGGTGCAACTGCGGAGCCAATCGCGGGGCGAAACCTCTGGCACGGTGTTGGACTGCCTGAACTATGGCCTGGCCACCCTTACCAACGCCCACGGCTCGATGGCCGAACTGCCCCGAAACGCGGTGTGGATGCTTGAGGATGAGTTTCAGGATCAGGAACTGATCGCGGCCCTGGAAGCCCTGTGGCGCGACCCAGAGCGGCGCAAGGCCCTGGGTGGGGCGGGGCAGAGCTACCTGAGGGAACACCACGACCCCGATTCTTGTGCCCAGCGGTATTTTGAAGCCATCGAGGGGTCCTACGCCCAGGCCCAGCAGGGGTTGCCGGGCGTTTTTGGCGCCGTCGCCAGGCAGAAACCGCCCCTACAGGACGCTGGGTTGCCGAACTTGGCCAAAGCCCTGGCCGCCAATTTTCCCCCAAAAATTCGTAGGCACCAACTTCTTCTCGATATTTCTGAACTGGTGCAAAGGGACGTTAAAAGTGGAATCCAAAGGGTGACGCGGGCCCTGCTCCAGGAAATCGCGTTGAACCCCCCCACGGGCTGGCAGGTAGAGCCGGTGTACGCCACGACCGAAGCCCCCGGCTACCGCTATGCGCGGGGTTTTATGTGCCGCTTTTTAGGCATCGCCGAAGGCTGGGCCGAAGACGCGCCGGTGGACGCCTGGCCCGGGGATGTTTTTTTTGGGCTGGACCTTCAGCAGCACGTAGTGGCCGCGCAAGAAAATTTCCTGCAGGCCTGGCGGGGGCGGGGGGTGCGTGTCTTTTTCGTCGTCTATGACCTGTTGCCGGTCCTTCTGCCTGAAACCTTCCCAGAAGGTGCCCAGGGTTATCACCAGAGGTGGCTTTCGGCGATCAGCCGGTTTGACGGGGCCGTGACGATTTCGCGGGCCGTGGCCGAGGAGCTTTTCGAGTGGGTCCGCACGTCCGGTGCAGAGCGGGAATTGCCCTACGCCCTCCATTGGTTTCATCTTGGTTCTGATGTGGATCAAAGCGCTCCTTCGCGCGGCCTGCCAGCCGACGCGCCCGAGGTCCTGAGCAAGCTGAGTCAACGTCCCACCTTTTTGACGGTGGGGACGATCGAGTCGCGCAAGGGCCATGCCCAGACCCTGGCAGCCTTTGACCAGCTCTGGGGCCAGGGTGTGGACGTGAATTGGGTGATTGTAGGCAAACAGGGTTGGATGGTGGAACCTTTGATTGAACGCCTTCGATCGCACCCCGAAAAGGGCGCACGCTTATTCTGGCTCGAGGGCATCAGCGACGAATACCTGGAAGAGGTGTACGCGGCGGGCACCTGCCTGGTCGCCGCCAGCTACGGCGAAGGCTTCGGGCTACCCCTTATCGAAGCGGCCCGCCACGGTCTGCCGCTGTTGGTTCGCGATATTCCGGTTTTTCGGGAAGTCACGGCCGGACGGGCCTATTTTTTTCCCGACTCGCGGGATCATGGCGTTATCGCCCGGGCCGTACAAGAATGGCTTTCTCTTTACAAGTTAGGTCGGCATCCCCGGAGCGAGACCATGCCGCACCAGAGCTGGAAGGACAGTGCCCGTCAGGTGCTTGATGCGGTACTGGGAAGAGTGGAACCGTACAAGGTGTGGAAGGGGTGAGGGCGTGGGATACATGCGCTAGAATGATGATAGTTCAAAATAATCGGAAATATGTGTTGAGAATTGAGTCCAGTATAGAAAATTGAAATTTTAAAGTATAATATATTTGAGACAATTCTAAAACATCAGTTTTTAGAATTGTTAAACTGAGATCGCAATTCCTGTAAGGAATTGCTTGAGTCCCCTCTAAAAACAATTGGTTTTTAGAGGGGACTCATATTTAGTAAAGGGAAATGTATGATGTACCAACTTAGTAGTAAAAAAATTGTATACATTTTATTATTAATAACGTATGGAATTTGGAAATTTTATCCTTCCCTTGAATTAGGGAAAAGTGTTTCATTTCCAAGTGGTGATGGTGTGGGTACAATAGCAAATTTTTCTGAAGTTGCAGATCAAATAAAGACCAATGGGGTTTCTTATTTATTAAACGATCTTTCTTCATCCGAATTATTAGGAAACGGCATTGCTACTCCTTACCCATTTAATATTTTGCAAAAAAGTATTGTTGGCATTCTTTCTATTTTTACAAAATTTGATAATATTTATGATTATTATGCCATGTTTGGATTTATTCTAGTTGGAATCTCCACATTCCTTTTATTAATTAAAATAGATACGAAGCCTTATTTTGCCCTTGTAGGGGCAATACTAATGATGAATAATGATAATTATGTTAGATATGAATGTCATTTGACCTTGGCTATCCCGTTCATTCCAATATTTTTAACTTTTTTCATAATTAAAGCTGCAGAAGAAAATACATATAAGAGGTTTTTTTTAGTAGCTTTATTTACAGTATTAAATTTTCTAATGAATGAATATTATGGATATTTTGGAGTATATTTTTCAGTATTTCTATTTTTTGGGCTTTTATTGTATTATCAAAAAGATAATATTAAAAATTATAAATTTTGGATCAAGATATTAAAATTAATTGCTTTAAGTTCAATTTTATTTATTGCTTTAATGCTTATTGTTTATCCAAATATTCTATTTAAAAAAATTGTTTCTGTTTTATTCAATGACAGAAATAGTATTAGAATATCCTTTGAGAATCGTGATTATGCAGACTTTGTATCCAACTCAATAAAGAATCATTTTTATTATTTCTACCCTGGTATAATGTTCTTAAAGAATCTTTTCCCTAAAAATTTCTTTACTACTGAAGTTTTTTGGGAA
>Ga0272446_1006588_pt1 | contig 12024 bp, 9 predicted proteins | sample YNPCB0061_FD_194587 | JGI IMG/M metagenome (GOLD analysis project Ga0272446, IMG submission 194587) | Hot spring microbial mat communities from Yellowstone National Park, WY, United States - YNP-CB-006-1 | ecosystem: Environmental > Aquatic > Thermal springs > Hot (42-90C) > Sediment | place... | reverse complement strand
GCCGCCTACACCTTCGGCTACAACCACAGCCTCTTCGCCCAGCGCGTGCACGACGTGTTGAGCGTGTGCGCCTGGCTGCTGCGGGACACGCCGGGCGGACAATTGAGCGCGGTGGCCCTGGACGCGGAGACCGGTCCCATCCTGGCTGCGGCCCGCGCCGTGGCCGGCGGGGCGCTGCGCGAGGTGGTCCTGGATACGGAGGGATTTCGGTTCGCCGAGGTCCGGGCCATCCACAGTCCGGCCTTTTTGCCCGGCGGCGCGAAGTACCTGGACGTGCCGGGCCTGCTCGTGGCGGCCCCGGGCGGGAGCCTCTTGCTGGCCGACCGGGCCGACCGGCCGGAGGATTGGGCGCTGCTGGAGCGGGTCTTTGCGGAGACGCCCGGTGCGCGGTTGGAACGGCTGGACGCGGCGCCGGCCGAGCGCCCGGCCCGGGCCGCAGCCTGGCTCCTGGCCCGGCCGTGAGCGGCGGACGCGAAGCGCCGGTGGTGAGCCGCCGCCGGTTGAGATATATTGGGCGCGATGCTGCCGGGAGTGACAGTCTTGGCGGGCGTGCTGGCCCTGGGCACCGCGTGCAGTCCGCGCGCCGGGGCCCCGGGTTCTGCCATGGACTCCGAACCTGATTACGCCGCGCTCCGGCGCGAGATGGTGCGCACGCAACTGGCCCCGCCGGCCCGGGACATCACCGACCCGCGCGTGCTGGCGGCCATGGCCAAGGTGCCGCGCCACGAGTTCGTGCCCGCGCACCTGCGGGCCGAGGCGTACGCCGATTGCCCGCTGCCCATCGGCCACGGGCAGACCATTTCGCAACCCTACATCGTGGCGTTTATGACCGAGCAGCTCGCGCCCAAGCCCACCGACCGCGTGTTGGAAATCGGCACCGGTTCCGGGTACCAGGCGGCCGTCCTGGCCGAGTTGGTGGCGGCGGTGTACACCATCGAAATCGTGGAACCGCTGGGCCGGCGGGCCATGGCCGACCTGGCCCGCTTGGGCTACACCAACGTGTTCGTGCGCCTCGGCGATGGATACCAGGGCTGGCCGGAGGCGGCGCCGTTTGACGCCATCATCGTGACCTGCGCGCCGGACCACGTGCCGCAACCGCTGGTGGACCAGTTGAAGGACGGCGGCCGGATGATCATCCCGGTGGGACCGCTCGGCGACCAGCAACTGTACCTGCTCGAAAAGCGCGCGGGTGAAGTGCGTCGCCGCGCCGTATTGCCGGTACGTTTTGTGCCCATGACCGGCCGGGCGCGGCCGTAGCGATTGGCCGCGGGAGCCGTACCGAGTGCGTCTTTGGGGCTTGTCTTGGTGGCGCGGGCAGGTGGTCCAAGAGGGTCGGAACAGCCCGAAATGGATGGTCCCCCCGGCGAAAAATTATTCACAATCCCACTCTTCGGCGGGGTACTGCCGCCGCACGAAGGTGCAGAGCCTGCGGGACCACAGCGGGTTGTTTGAGTTGTTCACACACTGTTCACAGCTTCTTGGTGGTGAACAAGTTGTGTTGGAAAAGCATTGACCCAGGCGACCCGTTGCTTACCTTGTCTCCAGTTCCTTGAAAGAACAGCCTCCGCTGGCTGAAGTCATCCATGAACGAGTTCAGTGGGGACGTGGATAATCCCGGGCGACCGGGGAAAGGTCGGGGCAGGCTGGATGCCCCGGCCCCGGTGGAGACGAGCCGGAAGGCTCGCGGAAGCCGGCATAATTCACCAGCTCCTCTGGCGGTGTTCGCGCGCCGTCAGTGACGCGAGCTTGGAGCTGCGCGGTTAGGGGCGAGGAGAAGCCGCCCCGAGCCGGGTCAAGTACCGTCGGTAGGCTTCGGACCGGCGGGAATCGCAGTCACCCAGAGGGTGTGCGGCTGCTACTGCGTGCCAGCACGGACCGGGCGACTCTGGCGGCCCTGCAATATGGGTCGCCAAACGAAAGGCGCCGAAAGGCGAGACAAAGTGAGCGTCCGCGCCGGGAGGAAGATCGGGCAGGGCAAAGCCCGGGACCCCTCCAAAACGCCGGCGATGTTGAAAAGAACACCGCTGGCCTGTGAACGAAAAGCAGCCTGAGAGGTAAGAGGTCAGACCCGTGGCTCCGGGCCAACGCACCGCCAAAAGCGGTGGCCGTCCCGGAGCAAACCGGAGAGACGCGAAAACGGGCTCACAGACGTGTCTCCCCCGGGTCCGCCGGCCGGTGGCGCAACCACCAGTCGGGCGGGCTTAGAGGCCTCACTCGACAATTCAGCGACCGCAAGGCGCTGGACGGCCCTGCTATGAGGCCGAGAACTCCGCAAGCCACGGAGAATAGCGTCGGGGAGCCGGCAGCCCCCAGAGGCGCCTAATGCCGGCACTTGGGGAAGAGAGCGTGGCGAGCTCCCACACCCACTTTGCCCCCGCCGGGCCGCAAGGTCTGGCGGGGGCACTGTTTTTCGGGGGGCGGTTTTTGGGGGCTGTTCGGTGCGCCGCTTATCCGGTTGGGGGGCGCCTGGCCTCACAAAAAATCCCGCCGGAGGGTAAAACCGGCGGGATTCGCAGGCAGGGAAATGGGTTCAGCGGGGACTGCGCCCGGCGCGCCTCAAGGCAGCACTTTCACCCGCAGATTGCGGAAGGCCACCGCGCCGTGGTCACCTTGCAGCAAAAACGGGCCGGGTTCGTTCACGTTGTTGTCGAGCTGCCCTCCGGTGGGGCGTTCGAGCGTGACGTTGTCCATGATCTTCACGCCATTGAGGGTGACCGTGGCCTTGTGGCCGATGAGGGTGGCCTCGACGGTTTGCCATTCGCCGGCTTTCTTGGACGCCATTTTCGCCGGCGCCACCAAGCTGTAGAACGAGCCGTTGCTGGTGTTGGAAGGTTGAGTGGCATCGCCGTCGTCGAGGATTTGGATTTCATACCGGCCCCGCAGGTAGAAGCCGCTGTTCGCGCCCTTGGGGACCATGTACTCGTAGCGGACGGTGAAGTTCCAGAACTTCTCGTCGCTGACGAGGTCCGTGCCGTGGCCGCCTTCGGGCACGGTATTGACCAATATGCCGTTTTGGGCGCTCCAGCTCTTGGCGCCGCCGGGGTTGCGCAGGTGCCAGCCGGTCAGGTCCACGCCGTTGAACAGCGGCTTGAAGCCTTCGGCAGCTTCGGCGGCGCTGACTTTGTAGGTGAGGTCACGCGGCTTGGCGTCGCCGGGTTTGAGGCCCAGCGCCCACTCGATGCCGCCCAAGAGGTGTTGCTGGTAGGCCCGGGCGACCTCGGGCGGGTTGGCGCGATTGCCGCGGTTGTCCTTCCACTCCGCGTCCCAGACGTCCTCCCGGTGCCCGAGCGAGGTGTAAAAGACCCGGCCCTTGCCGTACTCCTTGCACCACGAGACCGGGAAGTCGCCGGGGAAACCCTTGTTGGGGTGTTTGTCCAGCGACAACAGGCCGCGGACGTTCTCGCGCTTGAAGTTCTTGAACAGGTAAATCTCGTCGAAGACCGTGAACTGTTCGCCGAAGTGGGCGTTGGCCGGGTGCGAGGGATGTTCATTGGCGCAACTGACCTTCACCTGCTCGTGGTGCGTCAGGAACTCGCCCCCCAGCATTTCGATGAACGGCGGATAGCCGTGGTAGGTGTCGCTGCACGAATGCATCCCGATGAACGCCTTGCCGGACTTGATCCAGTTGAGGAAAAACTCCCGGTCCGGGATGGCCAGGTCCCCGGTGGTGTTCGCAAAGATCACCCCGTCGTACTTCATCAGGTTCTCGGGCGACATTTTCTCGCGCACCTCGGCATCGTCCTTGCCGTCCGGCCCGCCGCGGACGTAGTCCACGGTGAAGGCCTGCGAATCCGCGCCGAGCCGGGCCAGGACCTTCTCGGCCACGGGGATCGAGCTGTGCCGGAAACCCTTGGTGGCCGTGACCACCAACAGCTTCTTGGGCGCTGCCAGGGCGGGCAGGGCCAGGGTGATGCCGAGGGCCACGGGCAACGTCGCCCGCAGCCAGCGGGGGGAGAACATTTTTTTCATGGTGCGTGTCTGTTGAAACCGCAATTGAGTTCCGCAACGACGTTTCGCGGCGGAACGCCATTCATTCAACGCCCCGGCCCGCCCGCACGCAAGCCCCGTCCGGCCCGTGCTGCCATGGCGTTCACCTGCTGTCCAAGGGCGGCTCGCCGGGGCGATCGGTCACCCGCCAAATCCGCGTGCGCCGCGCCGGCAAACCGCTACGCTGGGCGCGTGATCGCGCGTCTGTGCCGCTTTGAACCCCCGGGCCAACCCGGCGCGCCCCGTGCCGCTGCACCCGCGCGGGTGGGCTTGGTGCTGCCGGAAGCCGACCGGGTCCTCGACCTCACCGCCGCCGGAGTTGCCCGCCTGACCGAGCTGCTCGAACGACCGGATTTACCCGCGTGGCTGGAGGGCCTTGCGGGTCGGGGCGACCTGCCCGCGTACGGCCTGGCCGCGGTGCGGTGGCTCGCGCCGGTTGAGCGCCAGGAAGTTTGGGCCGCCGGCGTCACCTACCTGCGCAGCAAGGCGGCCCGCATGGCTGAATCCACCTTCAGCGCCACCGCCTATGACCGCGTGTACGACGCGCCCCGGCCGGAGCTGTTCTTCAAGGCGCTGGCCGAAAAGGTCGTCGGCCCGGGCGAACCGGTCGGCGTCCGTCGCGACTCACGCTGGACCGTCCCCGAGCCCGAATTGGCCCTGGTGCTCAACGCCGCCGGTCAGGTGGTCGGCTACACCCTGGGCAACGACATGAGCGCCCGCGACATCGAGGGCGAAAACCTTCTCTACCTCCCGCAGGCGAAAATCTACGAGCGCTCCTGCGCCCTGGGTCCGTGGGTGCTGGTGGGGCCCGACGAAGCCACGGTGCGCGGGTGGACCCTCACCCTGCGCATCCGCCGTGCCGGGGCCGAAGTCTTCGCCGGCCGCACCGAAGTGGGGCGCCTCAAGCGCAGCTTTGCCGAACTGGCCGCCTGGCTCTGCCGCGCCCAAAAGTTCCCCCACGGCGCGGTGCTGCTCACCGGTACGGGCATCGTGCCCCCGGACGACTTCACGCTCCAAGCGGGCGACGAGGTGGAAATCGCCCTGGCCGACCTGATCCGGTTGGTCAATCCGGTGACGAAGGTTTGAACGGCGCGGCTTTTGCGCCGCACCGGGCCGCCGGGGGGCCGAATTAACGGGTTGAGTCGTCCCGGCGTGACGTGCTTAGCATGGGTACGCCGGATTTGACCCCGATGAGCCAGGTGGACAAACTGTTGCTCCGAATTTTGTGCGGGACAGCGGACGCAGACATCCCGTTCGAGGGCCTGTGTCGCCTGCTCGCTCGGTTGGGGTTTGAGCGTCGCGTCCGGGGCAGTCATCACATTTTTTATCGCTCCGGCGTGGAGGAAATCCTAAACCTCCAACCCCGGGGGGCCAAAGCCAAGCCCTACCAGGTGAAGCAGGTGCGCCAAGTGATCCTGAAATACAAACTGGCCGACGCGTTGCCATGACACGTTACGAGGTGATCATTTATTGGAGCGACGAAGACGGGGCATTCATCGCCGAAGCCCCGGAACTGCCGGGCTGCGCCGCCGATGGCCCCACGCGTGCGGCCGCCCTGCGGAATCTGGAAGTGGTCATTGAGGAGTGGATTGAGACAGCCCGTTCCTTGGGCCGCCCTATTCCGCAACCCAAGGGCCGACTGGTCTTTGCCTGACCGCCTTGAACCTGCCTCCTACCAGGACCGCTCCGCGCCGGCTTAAACGACCTGGTTACCGCCGCTGCCGGGTCGCTTTGCTCAACCCATGAAAGTCACCCTCAACTGGCTCCAACAGTACGTGGACATTGACGAGTCGGCCGACGCCCTGGCCGAACGCCTCACCCGGCTCGGCCTCGAGGTCGAAGGCGTGCAACCGCTCGGCGGCGAATTCGAGGGCATCGTCGTCGCCCAGGTCCTCTCCCGCGAAAAACACCCCAACGCCGACAAACTCTCCGTCTGCCGCGTCCACGACGGCCGGGGCGAACGCCAAATCGTCTGCGGCGCCTCCAACTTCCAGCCCGGCGACAAGGTCCCGCTCATCCTCCCCGGCGCTTCCCTGCCCGCCGCCCCCGGCGAAAAACCCCTGACCATCAAGGTCGGCAAAATCCGCGGCGTGGAAAGCCACGGCATGCTCTGCTCGCCCAAAGAACTGGGCCTGGCCGAAGACGCCAACGGCCTGATGATCCTGCCCCCCGACGCCCCGGTCGGCCAGCCTTTCGCCGAATTCCTCGGCCGCGCCGGCCGCGACGTGGTCTTCGACCTCGAAGTCACCCCCAATCGCCCCGACCTCAACAGCGTCATCGGCATCGCCCGCGAAATCGCCGCTTCCACCGGCCGGCCCTTGCGCCTGCCCGAAATCCGCCTGACCGAGAGCGAGCCCCCCGCCGCCCAACTGGTCCGCGTCCAACTCGACGCCCCCGACCTGTGCCCGCGCTACACCGCCCGGGTCATTCGCGGCGTCCGAATCGGCCCCAGCCCCGCCTGGCTGCGCGCCCTGCTCGAAAAGGTCGGCCTGCGCCCGATCAACAACGTCGTGGACGCCACCAACTACGTCATGCTCGAGTGCGGCCAGCCGCTCCACGCCTTCGATTACCACCGGCTCGCCCAGGGCCCGGACGGCGTGCCCGTCATCGTGGTGCGCCGCGCCCGCGACGGCGAACAGTTCGTCACCCTCGACGGCCAAAAGCACACGCTCCACGCCGAGTACCTGCTCATCGCCGACACCGAAAAGGGCATCGCCCTGGCCGGCGTCATGGGCGGGCAAAACACCGAAATCAACGACCGTACCGTGGACGTGCTGCTCGAAAGCGCCGCCTTCGCCCCCGCCAACATCCGCCGCACCAGCAAGGCCTTGGGCCTGCGCACCGACGCCAGCTACCGCTTCGAGCGCGGCGCCGACCTCGAGGCCGTCGAGCGCGCCAGCCGCCGCTGCGCGCAACTCATCCTCGAGACCGCCGGCGGCCAGCTCGCCGCGGGCGTGGTGGACGCTTACCCCGCCCCGCCGCCCCCGCGCCAAATCACCCTCCGCCCCGACCGGGTCAACGAACTGCTGGGCCTCGCGCTGCCGCCCGGCGAAATCGAGTACTACCTGGGCCAGCTCGGCCTCCGGCGCGTGGACCGCAAGCCCCGCCCGGTCGAAGCCCCGGCCGGCGCCGCGCCCGAACCCTCCACCTGGCAAATCCCGAGTTGGCGCCCCGACCTCAAGCGCGAAGCCGACCTGATCGAAGAAGTCTGCCGCCTGCACGGCGTGGACCAAATCCCGGCCACGCCGCCGCGCGGGGCGCGCGGCACGCACCCCTACGACAGCGTGCACGACCAGCTCGCCGCAGCGCGCCAACTGCTCGCCGGCCTGGGCCTGGACGAAGCCCAGGGCCAAACCCTCATCAGCGCAGCCGCCGCCGAGCGCCTGGCCGGTCCCGCGGGCTTCGTGCGCCTGGCCAACCCTCTCAGCAGCGACATGGACGCGCTGCGTCCCAGCCTGCTGCCGGGCCTCCTGGATTCGCTCCGGCACAACGCCGGCCGCCGCCAGGGCGACCTGGCCCTGTTCGAGATCGGCCGCGTCTTCGCCCCGGAGGGCGACACCGTCCGCGAAACCCGCCGCCTGGCCGTGGCCCTCACCGGCCGGCGCCAGCCCGTGTTCTGGGCCGGCGCCGAGCGCGACGCGCTGTACGACCTGGCCGACCTCAAAGGCGTGCTCGAAACTTTCCTCGAACACTACGGCGTGCGCGGCGTGGTCTGCGCCCCGCACCCGGCCGGCGGGCCGTTCTTCCTCGAATCGGCGGCGCTGACCCTGGGCGGGCGCGTGCCGCTGGGGGTCTTCGGCCAGCTCTCGCCCCTCCTGGCCCGCCAGTACGACCTGGCCGCGCCGGTCTTCCTGGCCGAGCTGGACCTGGACGAGCTGCTGGCCCGCCGCCAGCCGGTCAAGACCTTCAAGCCGCTGCCGCAATTCCCGGCCATCCGCCGCGACGTGGCCATGCTCGTGGCCGAAAGCGTCACCCACGACGCCGTCCTGGCCGCGGTGAAAGCGGCGCGGGTGCCGCACCTCGAACAGGTCGAACTCTTTGACGTGTTTCGCGGGCAGAACGTGCCGCCCGGCCAGAAGAGCCTGGCTTACGCCTTCACCTACCGCGCCGCCGACCGCACGCTCACGGATGACGAGGTCAACCGCGCCCATGCCGGCCTGGTCGAACACCTCAAGCGCACCTTGCCGGCCACCGTCCGCGAAGGCTGAAACCGCCGCGCTCCCGGGCCGTGCACCGAGCGGCTTGCGCCGGCCGGCCGGGCGGATTTGCGGCGTGAGTTTTGCCCCGGCCTGCCCTACACCGCCGCCGTGCACCTGGCGCATCTGAAGCTCCGCGACTTCCGCAACTACGCGCGGCTGGACGCCGATTTCGACCCGGGGTTTCACCTGCTCCTGGGCGACAACGCCCAGGGCAAGACCAACCTCCTGGAGGCCATTTACCTGCTGGCCACGCTGCGGTCCTTTCGCGGCGTGGGCAGCGCCCAGTTGGTCCGCTACGGCGCCCCCGGCTACTTCGTCGGCGCCCGCGTGCTGGCCGCCGGCGCCAGCGACATCCGCCTGTACTGGTCCCCCACCGCCCGCAGCCTCACCCTCAACCAGCGCCCGGTCCGGCGCCTGGCCGATTACCTGGGCACGCTGCGCGTGGTGGTCTTCTGCACCGAGGACCTCCAGCTCGTCAAAGGCCCCGCCGGCCGCCGCCGCCGGTTTCTGGACCTGTTGCTCACCCAGACCCACCCGGGTTACCTCACCGTATTGCAGCGGTACATGCAGGCCCTGCGCGCGCGCAACGCCCTGCTCAAAACCCGGCCCGTGGACGCCGCGGCCCTGGCCGGCTTCACCCGCGAACTGGTGGCCGCCGGGGAGGAAATCCTGCGCCGGCGCAGCGAACTGGTGCCCCGCCTTTCCGCCCTCACCCGCCTGGCCTACCGCCGCATCGCTCACGATGCCGAGGAACTCCGGCTGGACTACGCCCCGAGCGTCCAGGGCCGCTTCGCGGTGGAACTGGAGCGCCTGGCCGGACGCGAGCTGGCCCTGCGCACCACCGTGATTGGGCCGCACCGGGACGAGCTGCGAATCTTGCTCGACGAACGGCCCGCCGCGCAGTTCGCCAGCGAAGGCCAGAAACGCACCCTGGCCATTGCCCTGAAGATGGCCCAGGCCGAGTACCTCACCGGCCTGCACGGCTCGCCACCGGTCTTGTTGCTGGACGATGTGATGGGCGAGCTGGACGCCTCGCGCCGCGCCGGCCTGATGCCTCTGCTTGAGCGCGCCCACCACGCCAGCGGCCAGGTGTTCATGACCTGCACCGAGGAGCAATGGCCCGCGGAACTGGGCCGCCGGCTGCAACGCTGGCAGGTGCGCGCCGGGACGCTGCGCCCGCTGCCCGGCGCCGCACCCGCCTAGCCGCGCTTGTTCACCGCGGCGCCTACCAAGTTGTCCGCGATTTTCGCTCGGTAGGGCCAGGCTGCGTCCCGGCCGGGGCAATCTTCGGTGGGGCGAGACTCCGTCGAGCCCTGCTCCGTCGCGGTCTGCGACCGGGAGGAGATGGCGCCGACGCCGGTAGGGCCGGGCTGCGTCCCGGCCGAGCGGCGCTGGCGCAGCGGCGCCCTACCGGGGAGGGACGGCCTCCTTCCGGCTCAGGGCAGTTGCACGGGCCGCACGCGGAGGTTCCGGTAGGCCACCGGGCCGTGGTCGCCTTGGAGCATCAACGGGCCGGTGGGTTTCTCGTCCTTCGGGTCTTCCCACACCGCGGCGCGCGTGGGGCCGGTGAGTTCGACGTTTTCGTGGATGACCTGCCCGTTGTGAACCACCTTCACGAAGCAGGCGTTGCGGGTCTTGCGCCCGGCGGCATCGAAGCGCGGGGCGCGGAAGACCACCTCGAACCGCTGCCACTGGCCCGGCGGCTTGCTGGCGTTGACGCGCGGGGAGTGGCCCTCGAATTCGCCCCGCGCGGCGGTCCAGCGCGGGTAAATGCCGCCGCACTCGATGCCCGGGTATTTGTCCCGGGCAACGCCGAAGCTGTCATAGACCTGGATTTCGTACCGGCCCATGAAGTACACGCCCGAGTTGGAGCCGCGCGGGATGCAGAACTCGACCTCGGCCTCGACATCGCCGAACTCGGCCGTACTGATCAGGTTCACCGTGCGCCCGGCCGCGCCGTTGAGCAGCACGCCGGTGCCGGGCGTGACCTGAAATCGCTTCGGGTCGGCGGGCTCCAGGGCCACGCCGCCCACGACCTGCCACTCGCCGGTGGGCGCGCGCCAGCCGGCGAGGTTGGTGCCGTTGAACAGGGGGAGCCAGTCCGCCGCGACAGCGCGCCAGCAGGCCGTGGCGATCCACGCGCCGGCCAGCAAAGCCCGGGCGGCGCGCCGCAGGGTGGGGGAAGTACGGGGCCACTTGGAGTTCATGGGGTTCACGGGAGTGGGTTGAACGGGGAAGGTTGAATCGTGAAAGACCGGTTCAGGGCGTGGCCGGCGCGGCGGGCCGGAGCCGCAGGTCAAAGCAGGTCATTTCCGTGGCGTTGCGCAGCAGCAGGCGGCCGTGGGCCAGGGCGGGCACGTTCCAGGTCTTGCCGTTGAGGGCCTGGACGCGCGCCTTTTCGCGGAAGCCGGCCGGGGTGGCTTCGACCAGGGCCAACTGGCCATCGCCGCCCAGCACCAACAGATGCCCGGCGGCCAGCAGCACCTGGCCGTAGCCGTAGCGGCCCTCGCGCCAGACGCGCTCGCCGGTGCGCGCGTCCACGCATGCCAGCACGCCCTCGTCCAAGCCGTAGAGGTGGTCCTGCCAGTACACGGCGGGGTTGAATTTGGTCTTGAGGTGGCGGCTGCGCCAGAGGACTTGCGCGCGCGGGCGCCCGGCTTCGGCCGTGACCTCGAGCAACACGCCGCCCGTGCCGTAGCCGGCGGCCACGAACACCCTATTGCTCGCCACCAGCACGGGCACGGAGCACGAGGCGTCGTAGGCCACCTTCCACGGCTCCTCCCAGAGCACGGCGCGGCTGGCAGGATCGAAGCCCAGCACCCGGGAAGCGGTCACCAGCACCAATTGCGGCCGCCCCGCCAGCTCGGCGTAAAGCGGCGAGGCGTAAGTGGGCTTGTCGCTCAGGGCCGCCCAGAGCCGGCGCCCGGACACCTGGTCGAAGGCCACCAGCATTTGCTCACTGGTGCCCTCGCCGCCCACGACGAGGAGTGTTTCACCCACGATCACGGGCGAGGCGGCCAGGCCCCAGCGGAGGTTTTGGGCGCCGGTTTCGGTGAGGATGTTTTTGCGCCAAAGCAGGGTGCCGGACCGGGCGCTCAGGCAACGCAGTTCGCCCGTGGCGCCCAGGCTGAAGACCAGGCCGCCGTGGTACACCGGCGTGGCTCGCGGGCCGTCGCCGCCCATCCACTCGCTGAAGAGCGCTTCGTAGCGGTGGGTCCAGACCTCGCGGCCGGTGTCCAGCTCGTAGGCGGCGATGACCTCGTGTTCCCAGCGTTGCTCGAGGGTGAAGGCCAGCCCTTCCGCCACCACGAACGAGGCATAGCCGCCGCCGCAGGGCTGGCGCCATAGCCGCGGCGGGCCGGCGGGCGGCCAATCGGTGAGCACCGGTTGCTCGTCGTAATGGGCGGCGCGGCCGGGCCCGCGGAAGTCGGTCCAGTACGCCGGCGGGGCCGGTGGCTGGTTGGTCGGGGCGGGCAGCTCGGCCTGGGCGCGACGGCTGACTTCGACCAGTTCGTAGTTCGGGCGGCTGCGCTCGCGCACCAGCGTGGGGCCCCAGCCGCCTTTGAACTCGAGGTCCACCCAGCGCAGCAACACCGCCAGGGCCAGCAGCAGGGCGAGGTACACCACCAGCCAGAGCAGGGTGAAGAGGGTGACCAGCACCTTGCGGCCGCGCGGGCAGGTGGGGTCGCGGTACACCAGCCACCAACCCAACGGCGGACAGGCCAGCAGGATCAGGCGCTCGAAAAACGGCGTCCGATACCACGGCACATCCAGCGGATTGAGGGCGTCGTTGTCCATGAGCCTTCACGAACCGGCGGGCCAGAGGGGGCCGCCCAAT
>Ga0272446_1006587_pt1 | contig 12028 bp, 9 predicted proteins | sample YNPCB0061_FD_194587 | JGI IMG/M metagenome (GOLD analysis project Ga0272446, IMG submission 194587) | Hot spring microbial mat communities from Yellowstone National Park, WY, United States - YNP-CB-006-1 | ecosystem: Environmental > Aquatic > Thermal springs > Hot (42-90C) > Sediment | place... | reverse complement strand
TCTGACGATAGGACTTGTTGAACACCAGAACCGGCCACAACAAGGTTAAATAGAGGCGTCCTTCACTGAAGTTCGTGCGCTTGAAGCCGGTCCAAAACTTCCAGGCTCCAGCAATATAAGCAATTGCAAGTAACCAGCCAATTAGCGTCATTGAAATAACCTCGGTTCGCTGAAAACTGACTAGTGCAGGGTCAACTCTAGAAATTAGGGTTTGTAGTCAGCGCTTCAGCGCTAAAGCGCCGACTACGAGCCAATGGGTTCACCTTAAAATTAGGGTTTGACAGAACACTAGAAGCAGATGAAGACACAGTAGAGGCTAGGCCATTGGTTTAGCAAGCAGGACTGCGCTAAATTTTCCGGGCGATCGCCATCTTCTTTCTTAGTTCTATCCTACTCACTCGCTTGGGCGGTTGGACAACATTATTCTTAGGTCTGACGGATCGACGCTGGCTAGTTAAATTGGCCTGGCCTAACAGGGCAGAAACAATCATCCAGAGAGCGGAGAAAACAATTGTTAAGTCGGCCACCGTTCGCTCGAAAAGTGCCTATAGTCAGGGTTAAGGCCGTCTTAAAGACAGACACCCTGGAACCGACTGTGGGTTGATTCTGAAGAGGATAGAAACATTATGCGAGCAGTTCTAATGGCAGGTGGTTCTGGAACCCGACTCCGCCCCCTGACCTGTGACATCCCGAAACCTATGGTTCCGGTGTTGAACCGCCCGATCGCTGAACACATCATTAATCTGCTCAGACGCCATCAAATTTATGAGGTGATTGCCACCCTCCATTACCTGCCAGATGTCATGCGCGACTACTTTCAGGATGGCAGCGACTTTGGGGTGCAGATGACCTACGCCGTAGAAGAGGACCAACCCTTAGGAACAGCAGGGTGTGTCAAGAACATTGCCGAACTCTTGGACGGAACCTTTTTAGTTATCAGTGGCGACAGCATCACCGATTTTGATCTGTCAGCAGCCCTACAATTTCATCATCGGGTTCAATCCAAAGCCACTCTGATTCTGACCCGGGTTCCCAATCCAATTGAATTTGGCGTGGTGATTACGGATGAGGAACAGCGCATCAGTCGCTTTCTGGAAAAACCCTCCACCAGTGAAGTGTTTTCTGACACGGTCAATACCGGCATTTACATCCTGGAACCGGAAGTGCTGGACTATTTGCCAGTCAACCAGGAAAGTGATTTTTCCAAAGACCTGTTCCCCCTTTTGCTGGAGAAAGGTGAGCCGATGTATGGCTATGTAGCCGAGGGCTACTGGTGCGATGTGGGTCATCTCGATACTTACCGGGAAGCCCAATATGATGCCCTGTTGCAAAAGGTGAAACTGTCGATTGCCTATGAGCAGCGATCGCCAGGTTATTGGGTAGGCCAAAACACTTACATTGATCCCAGCGCGCGGATTGAGCCCCCAGTGTTGATTGGCAGCAACTGCCGGATTGGCGCCCGGGTTCAGATCGACGCTGGCACCGTGATTGGGGATAACGTGACCGTGGGGCCGGATGCGGATCTGAAGCGACCCATCATCTGGAACGGGGCCATTATTGGCGAAGAGGTTCACCTGCGGGCCTGTGTGATTGCCCGAGGCACTCGGGTAGACCGGCGGGCTCATGTACTGGAAGGCGCGGTCGTAGGCCCCTTGTCCACCATTGGCGAGGAAGCCCAGGTCAGTCCCAGTGTGCGGATCTGGCCCAGCAAACGGGTGGATCCAGGAGCCACCCTCAACATCAATTTGATCTGGGGTCATACGGCCTACCGCAACCTGTTTGGCCAACGGGGCGTCTCTGGACTGGCTAATGTGGATATCACGCCGGAATTTGCAGTCAAACTGGGCGCAGCCTACGGTTCCACCCTGAAACCAGGCGCCTCCGTGACTGTGTCTCGGGATCAGCGCAGCATTTCCCGCATGGTGTCGCGATCGCTGATTGCTGGACTGATGTCCGTTGGGGTGAATGTGCAAAACCTGGAGGCAACCGCCATTCCCGTCGCTCGCTCGGTAGTTCCTACCCTGTCCGTAGTTGGTGGTATCCATGTCCGCGTCCATCCCGATCGCTTTGATCACATCCTGATTGAGTTCTTTGATAACCAGGGTATTAACATCTCCAAAGCGCGGGAAAAGAAAATTGAGGGAGCCTACTTCAAGGAAGATTTCCGGCGGGCCCAAATCCATGAAATTGGCAATGTTGCCTATGTCACCCAGGCAATCGACCTGTACAGCAAAGGCTTTGAAAAGTCGCTGAACATTGAGGCTATCCGCCACATCAGTTCCAAGGTGATCATTGACTATGCCTACTCCGTCTCCGGCGCCGTCCTGCCCCAGTTGCTGGCTAAATTTGGCTGCGATGCGGTGGTGTTGAATGCCAGCCTGAGCCAAACTGCACCGACCAATACCGATCGGGAAGAATTATTGACCCAATTGGGCCATGTCGTAGAAGCGCTGAAAGCCACCTTTGGGGTGCAAGTGTCGGCCAATGGCGAACAGCTCATCCTGGTGGATGAAGCCGGCAGTCCAATTCGCGGCGAGTTGTTGACCGCTCTGATGGTGGAAATGATTCTGGCCCACTATCCCCGGAGTGCCGTGGTGGTGCCGGTGCATGCCTCCAGTGCGGTAGAACAAATTGCCCATCGCCATGATGGTAAAGTGATCCGCACTAAGGCCAATCCCACCGCCCTGATGGAAGCCTGTCAGAACTATCCCAATGTGGTTTTGGGTGGCAGTGGTGAAATGGGCTTTATCTTTCCCCAACTCCATCCCGGCTTTGATGCCATGTTCTGCATCGCCAAAATGATTGAAATGTTGACCATCCACGAGCGATCGCTGGCCCAGATCCGAGCGGAACTGCCCCGTGTCTGTCACAAAACCTACACCGTTCGCTGCCCCTGGACCGCCAAAGGCTCCCTCATGCGACACCTGGTAGAAACCCATCCAGTTGACCAAATCGAACTGGTGGATGGCGTCAAAATCTTCAGTCATCACCGCGACAACTGGGTGCTGATTTTGCCGGATGCAGGCGAACCTCTGGTCCACATTTACGCCAACAGTATGGACCGCAACTGGGTGGACGAGACCTTGCGCGACTACCGCATTCGCGTGCAAGCGTTTGTTGATCAGGAACAACAATTAGAGGAAGCTAGAACTGAAAATCAATACATTTGAGCGGCATCAGGCTCGGTGGTCCGTCGCATCGCGATAGAATGGTTGCTGTTTATGCCCCAGGCACTGGGAAGCTGCTCCATTGTTAGAATAGATTGACTTCCTGGTTACCCAGGTTTTGTTTCTTTCTCTCTCCTTGGCAAGGACATTCATTCCATGAACAGCTGTATCTTGATGGCGGACATTATCCAGGAACCGGAGTTACGATACACATCGGATACCCAAACTCCCGTAACTGAGATGGTGGTCCAATTTCCTGGGCTGAGACCGGAAGAACCCCCCGCCACCCTGAAGGTGCTGGGCTGGGGCAATCTGGCTCAGGAAATTCAGGAACGCTATCATGTGGGCGATCGCGTCATCCTGGAAGGGCGCTTGAGCATGAATACCATCGACCGACCAGAGGGCTTCAAAGAGAAACGGGCTGAGTTAACTGTTCAACGCATTCATGCCATTGGGGCCGACACTCCCCTGGAAGGTTCTACAGCCCCCCCAACTGGATCAGTCCAGTCCAGTAGCGCCTATACAGCCGACCGCAAGCCATCCGCCCCCATCAAACATGCGGTTTCTGAAAAACAAGTGTTCTCCCAACCAGAACCAGAAACTAATTTCGACGAAATTCCCTTCTAGTCCGCAGTCGGTTCCCCATTAAGCATGGACAGCTTGCTGGGAGGCAAACTTCGAGAGAGATACGCTTTGGCGCTGCGACACCCTTCGCCACCCAGAGCAGGCGAGATGCTTTCAACCGGGCACGGCCGTTACAGGAACTCCCGCAGGAACTCTAGGGGATCCTCTTCCCAGCAGGGTTCCGGGCAGAGCAGTGACAGATACCGCTGTAAATCTGCCTCAATTTCCCCCATATTAGCCTGCTGAAAGAGCCCAATCAGTTCAACCAAGTCCCTACTTCTTAATGGGGAAAGCGGCTCTGCGTGAAATTCCTCCACCCGCCTGGCAATGACTAACTCATGGTCACCCGGCCATTGCAAAGCTTGGGCCGCCACCAGGAAAGATAACGACTGACCCGACAACTGGGCTGTAGTTGTTTCCCCTGCAATTAAGCAACTCATCGGTAGTTCACAGCAATTCCCAGTCGGTTCGGCCTGCGTTGCCAAGGTCGAGGCAGGGATCGATCGCCGACTCCCCCTGGAAGCAGTTTCCGATAACGTGTCTGTCCGAGTTAAATTGCCCTGCTGCTGAGCGGTCAAGGTCACGACTGAGTTCCGATTAGATTGCACAACTGGACGGCTGACCTGATCTCCCGACTGAGAAGCAGACATGTCTGAAGCACTCCATTCGATGGTGGACTTCACCAATTCCTACGGCCTTCGATCCAAATTATTCAGGAAGCGAGGAAGGGAAGTTTTGAGACATCCCTCCATTTTCAAGGAACAGAGATTAAATAAAGATTAAGTTCTCGGAGTAATAAAACTTGTCTGAGACCCCAGCGCGACGATTCCCCAACTCAGGAAAATCGATATAATCAAACAATTCCGTTCCCGTGTGGGAGACACGAAACCAGAACCAAGGCTTGGGACTGAATCGCCGCGATCGCCTCACAGGTTATTTTCTATTGTAGGAAAATCGGTCATCCGCTAGTGCAACCCTTACAATCTGCAACATTGCCAAGAGTCCAGCCAGCCGATCCATAGCAATCCTATTTGATTTGTGAATGCCTGGATGGTGAAATGGCTTTGTGAGAAGGGTTTCCTGCGGCAACCTTTCTCAATCCTGCTTGGATCGCTATAACTAGACCAGCGCAAGACTCGACTATCAATCTTCTGGATTGAATCACCTTATTTGAGTCCAGTGAAATATGCTGGAGTCCTACACCCATTGCGTGAAATTAAGGATATCCAGACAAAGTGAACCCCAGCGATGCTTTCCGAACAAATTAGGGAAATCTGAATGTATCTGCTCTGCAGGATGTTCATTGGGGCAAGGAAATCACCACCCCTTCTGAATCAGGAGAAAAATGTCTGAAAAGCCTGCCTTTTCGACTTTTCTGAAGGCTCAAACTGGAACTAGCCCTACACCAGGCAACGTTCCCGCAAGAGCGATGTGCAGTTGCTGTTCCCCAATAGACTTGGCCGTTGTCATGCTTTCAACCCCCTGTTCATTTCGTTGTGCCATCTGGTAGTCTGATTGCTTTCCCTTGAGTATGAGTTGTTATGCTGGACGCGCAATTCTTGGCTGCTGATTCTTCCAACCAGTTGAATGCTGGTGAGATGGAACTTGACCAACGTCTGGGTCTGTACCGGGTGTTTCTAAAGCTCTATGAGCATAACCGGGGATTATTGGATGAAATTCTGGATTTAGAAAATGCCGACGCCCGCACTCGGAACCGGGTCCGCTTGCAATATATCCAGGCCGTCGTCCAGGGCAACCAAGCCTATTTTCTGACCAACCTGATCAAGGAACAGTCGCAGGCGATCTTGCAACCTCAAAACATCTGGTTAATTGGTCGCGATCGCCGGGTTGCTCTCTCAATATCGGACCGCCGTCTTTCCCGCCGCCATGCCGCCATTCAATATTTGCCAGATCAGGGATTTTATTTGATTGACCTGAACAGTACAAATGGATCCTATGTCAACGGCGAACAGATTCGACAGCCAACTCTGCTAAAGGATGGCGACCAACTCCGCCTGGGCAGCCTCTCATTTCGCTTCTTTGTCTGCCAGAACTTCCAGATGGCAGACGAAATCTTGCCAGAAAACCTGACCCAAATCCAGCAAGCCTATCAGACTGAATCCGCCCTGGAAGAGAAAGAGTTAGCCCCGCAGGATAGCCCCGCGACCCCGATTGGTTGGGATACGCCTTTAACCCAGGGGGCTGATGAGACCTTCAGCCTGAGCGAGATGCCCGTTGTACCTGTCGCTTTGCCCCCAGTGCCAAAGGAATTACCAGTCAACCCAGCCCTCCAAGCCGATATTTTGGATCGCTTTTTCGAACGCCAGAATTCGAACTCTCGATAGCTTTCAGATGGCCGAGGTAGACTTATTCCTCTTCCAGATAGTCTTCATCCTCGTCTTCCTCTGCTTCCACACCAACAGCAGTCGCTGAAACCATCGCTCCCATTTCCAGCTTTTGCCGCACCTCTTGTTCAATCTGTCTGGCAAAATCTGGTTTTTCCTCCAGGGCCTTAATCAGGTTGTCTCGGCCCTGACTAATGTTTTCTCCGTTATAGCTGTACCAGGCGCCTTTGCGGTTCACCACGCCTGTTTCCTCCGCCAGGTCAACCATACAGCCCAAGCTGGAAATTCCCTTACCAAAGATAATGTCAAATTCGGCCACCCGAAATGGAGGAGCCACCTTATTCTTAGCGACCTTGACCTTGGCCCGAATCCCATATTCATCCGTGCCCTTCTTCAAGGTCTGGATGCGACGAATGTCTAATCGGACCGAGGCATAAAATTTAAGCGCCTGCCCCCCTGTGGTGGTCTCCGGATTGCCGTAGGTAACTCCAATTTTCTGCCGTAGCTGGTTCAAGAAAATCACCGTACAGCCTGATTTGCCCATGTTGCCAGCAATTTTACGCAGGGCCTGACTCATCAAACGGGCCTGAAGCCCCACGTGGGCATCTCCCATTTCCCCTTCAATTTCCGCTCGGGGAACCAGGGCGGCCACGGAGTCAATCACAATAATGTCAACAGCAGAGGATCGCACCAGTTGGTCCACTATTTCCAGCGCCGCCTCGCCCGTGTCCGGTTGGGAAACCAAAAGATTATCGATATCGACGCCCAACTGTTTGGCATAGGTGGGATCCAGGGCATGCTCCGCATCAACAAAGGCGGCAATTCCCCCACTTCGCTGCACTTCGGCGATCGCATGCAGGGCTACCGTTGTTTTCCCAGAGCTTTCTGGGCCATAGATCTCAATCACCCGCCCCTTAGGCAGCCCACCGCCCAAGGCCAGATCCAGCGTCAATGCCCCACTGGAAATGGTTTCGACCCTCATGCGGCTGGCATCACCCAGGCGCATAATGCTGCCCTTGCCAAAGTTGCGCTCGATCTGGCTGAGAACCAGGTTTAGAGCCTTTTGTTTGTCTGAGTTGTCCACTTTTGTCGCCATTCTTGCCTCAATGCGAAAGAAAGTTGGTTGAGCGTAACGGGGAAATTGTCGAAGCGTTAGAGGAATTTTAGTCTAAATTATCTGGCTTAACCGGGAAGCGACCCAATAAGCCTGAACGATGGCTGTCCGGCGTGGCTCTGGAAAAGCAATGGGGACGGGCTGGTCGAACTGGAACTCTCCACATTCTGGTAGAAGATCATGCTAAAAACAAATAAGTCCGATTGTCATTCAGTCTGATAGCCATTCAGTCTGATAGCCATTCAGTCTGATAGCCATGGCCTCTGGGTCGCAGATGCGGCCTACCTGAGCACCCACTGTTGCCATCTTGGAGAGTTCAGTTCATGACCTCCTACCTTCCCAGTTTGTTGGTTCCAGATACGGCCCTGTCGGTGGCTGGCTTAACCGCCTACATTAAGGAATTGCTGGAACAGGATGACCATCTCCGCCAGATTTGGGTAAGCGGCGAAGTTTCGAGTGCCAGTCGCCATCGGAGTGGACTATTTTTTACCCTGCAGGATCCCGATGAGCCAGCAGCTATCAGTTGTGTAGTCTGGAACAGCCAGATGGACCGGTTGGCCTGTTTACCGATTCAAGGAGAACAAATCATTGTCCTGGGTCGGGTCAATGTCCATCCCCAGCGGGGACAGTATCAACTACAGGTCTGGCAAGTGCTGCCAGCGGGGGAGGGACTCCGGGCTTTACGGTATCGGCAATTGCGCCAACGCCTCGAAGCCGAAGGACTGTTCGATCCGGAGCGTAAACGCCCCCTGCCTCGACACCCCAGTACGGTGGCAGTGGTGACGTCACCTCAAGCAGCTGCATGGGGAGATATTCAGCGCACACTGCGGCGGCGATATCCGGGTTTGCATGTGTTATTTTCTCCAGCGTTGGTACAGGGAGACCAGGCTCCTGAGGCCATTGTTCGCGCCATCCAGCGAGTTGAACAGGATGGTAGGTCTGATGTACTAATTCTATCACGAGGTGGTGGTGCGATCGAAGATATGGCCTGTTTTAACGATGAACGGGTTGTGCGGGCCGTCGCGACCTGCTCCATTCCTGTCATCTCCGGTATTGGCCATCAGCGGGATGAGTCCCTGACGGACTTGGTTGCAGATGTTTGTGCCCACACGCCAACCGCAGCCGCCGAGCAAGCGGTTCCTGCATTTGCCGACCTCTATACTGAGCATCAGGACCGGCTCAGTCTGCTTCAATCCGCTGTCTGTGAACAGTTACGGTGGCGGCAAAGCGCACTGGGTCGTCTGCGCGATCGCCTATTCAGGTTGCAGTTGGACCGCAAGCTGCAACAGGAGCAGCAAACCCTGGCCTGGTTGCGCCAGCGCCTGATACAGGCCAGTCGTGCCCCGTTCTTGCAGGCTCAACAACACTGTCAGTTACTGCGACAAACATTAGACACCCTAGACCCCAAAGCCATTCTGAAGCGAGGGTATGCCGTGGTCCGACAGGCAGATGGGGCGATCGCTCGATCTACAACCTCACTGCAGCCAGGTCAGGAGCTATGGATTAGCCTGCATGAGGGTGGCCTAAAGGTCCAGATAACTGAGATTCTGGATACACTTGGTTAGGGGTGACCAACGATACAATGAAAACCCTAGTGATGCTTTCAACTAATTGTTGTGAGAGACTTTTCCGACTCGATCCCATCTGATTCGCCCCCATTAACCTCCGATGGCGCGACACTGGAAGCCGGTTGGAATTACGAACAAAGCGTACAAAAAATTGAAGAAATTACCGCCCGAATTGAGTCAGGAGAACTAGATCTGGAAGAGGTTTTTGAACAATTTGCCACCGCGATCGATTATTTGCATCAATGTGAGACCTTCTTAACCGAGCGGCAACAGCAAATGGATTTACTCATTGAAACCCTATCGAACGACCCTGACTTCTGATCAGGGTGCCGACAGAGCGCACCCAGCCATTCGCTAGCCAGAAATCACTGATCCCTGCCTACCTGAAGGATGCTGGAGATGACCCAGCAGTATCGCCAGTCTATGACGCCTCACAACTGGAATACTTTTCGGGCAGAAGCAACTCGCACCTGACCCAACATCCGGGCGCAGCCCCTCTATTGTGTTGCCTCAGCCTGGACAGGAGCTTGCCACCAGCGGTGGTCTTGCACCAGGGTATGAACCTGCCAGGCGGCATCGCTGCTGGGATAGTCGGAGCGATAATGCCCGCCCCGACTCTCAGTCCGATAATCGGCGCTTTTCAGGATCAGCCAGCCAATGTCCAGCAGGTTGCGGGTTTCTGACCAGAGCCGAAAGTCACGCTCCAGCGTTGGGAATGATAGTTCAACGGTCTTGCCAACTGGTAATGGGAGTAATTCCTGGCTGACTGCCAGGTCAACAAACTCCTGTTGCCAAGCTTCCAACTGGGCGATCGCGGTTTGCATCGTTGAACCATCCCGACAAATTCCAGCACTTTGCCAGAGCAGACGGGGCAGATCTTGCCGAATTGCTTGAATCCGGTTCAGGTCTGCTTGCCAACGGGATCTATCCACCAACCAGGGGAAATCTGCCCCAGACTCCCTCCCCAAAGAGCCTGCGTTAGGAGAAGAAGATGGCAGTGTCAAATGGGCAAATTGACTGCCAAACACAATGCACTCTAGTAAAGAATTACTGGCCAATCGATTAGCTCCATGAACACCCGTACTGGCAACTTCGCCCACCGCATAAAGGCCAGGAATAGACGTCTGGTTCATCAAGTCGGTTACAATTCCACCCATCCAGTAGTGAGCTGCTGGCGAAACTGGAATGGGTTCCTGGAACACATCAATGCCCCAGCGTTGGCAAACCTGAATGATATTGGGAAACCGATGTTGGATTGTTTCAGGGGGTATAGGCCGCAGATCTAACCAGACATGGGCAGTTGCTGGATCAGCCTGCGTGACCTGTAGATAGCGATAAATGGCCCGGCTGACCACATCTCTGGGAGCTAGCTCCCCCGCTGGATCATAATCAAATGCAAACCGTCTGCCCTGGTCATCAACAAGATGGGCTCCCTCGCCTCTGACTGCTTCGCTAATCAGAAAGTGAGGGGCACCCTTTTTAGCCAAAGCGGTGGGATGAAACTGAATAAATTCCAGGTCGCGCAGGATCGCTCCTGCCCGGTGGGCTATGGCAACCCCATCTCCTGTACTGAGGGAAGGATTGGTGGTTTGAGCAAATACCTGGCCACCGCCACCCGTAGCCAGAATAACGACCTGGGCTTGCAACCAGCGGATTTTTCCCTGATATAACAAACAGATTCCCCGACACTGTTGCCGGTCTGGATCTAGCCAAAGATCCAGAGTCAAAGCCTGGGAAAGAACCTGAATGTTGGGCTGATTCAATACCTGGGCCACCAGAATACTGACCACCGCCCGCCCAGTGGTGTCAGCAGCATGCAGCACGCGACGGCGGGAGTGGGCCGCTTCAAGAGTTAGGGCCAGATCGCCATCCTGGCGGTCAAAGGCAACCCCCAACTGGATCAGATGTTGAATACAGGTAGGAGCCTGCTCAACCAGAAAATGCACCGCTGGATAGTCGCATAAGCCTGCGCCAGCTTGTAAGGTGTCTTTAATATGCAGAGTGGTCGAGTCCTCTGGAGCCACCACTGCGGCAATCCCTCCCTGGGCCCAGTCGCTGGCTGACAGGGAGAGGGATTCTTTGGAGATCAAGCCAACTCGAAACTGAGAGGGAAGACAGAGCGCAGCATACAGACCAGCCGCCCCAGCCCCAATCACCAAGACATCAAATGGGTGGGAAAGTTCGTCAGTCAATGCATCAACCTGAAAGGAAGGCGTTTAACAGGTGGTTGAAACAGGTAAATACAAAAATTGCTCTCTGTCCAGATGGGCATCGAGCAATTCTTCCAGACAACCTGAATTGTTCGGTTAGCGGTAAATTCCGGGATTAATCCGATCCTGTCCTTCTACAAGAGCAGGTTCCACTTCGGTTACCGTGAACTTATCGATATAGGACTCTAGTAAGTCTTTCTGAGCTGAGGTCAAACCAGCGATCTTCAGAACGTCCTCGACTCGCTCGTAGGGCGCATTTTTAATCACAAGCCTGGCAACTGTAGGATAGAGGCCGGGATATTTCATGAATGCACGAACGTTGGTATTATTCAGGTCAATCTTCTGACCAAACTCAGTACTCAACTTTTCGCCGACGACATCCCGAACTTCTTCAACTGCGAACAGGTTCGGCGCAAACATTGCGGAACCGAGAACGACTGGCCGAGCCGCAGCCTGCATTCCAGAAATATTGGCTGCCAGTGCGCTCTGAGAGATCCCTAACCAACCAAGACAGCCTATCAACAGGCTGAAAACTGTTAATAGGCGGACCAACCGTTTCATCAAACTATACCTCCCATTCGGTTGTATGAAATCCATACACAGTATTTATTAGAGCCTATCACTTCTCTGAATATCATGTAGGGAAAGAGGGACTCTGCACTGCAAAGTGTGTGCAAAACTTTACAGTTTTCAGATCCCTGACCATGACCCGGAGATCGGATGGGGATCAAGCTGCCTCAGAAGGTTTCGCTTTTACTCCTCAATTGCAGAAAATTGTCCAAATCCGTAAAGGAACAGGCATAGGTGACCGTTGTCGTATCGTAACCTTTGAGATGAACGGTGTATTGCTTAAACAGATCGTCTGAAATCATTCCCAGGTTGCAGAGATATTGATAGGTGGTTTCACCAACAGCCACACCCAGACCAATCTGCTTGGTAGCGGATTCTAAGCGGAACGCGGCATTGACCGTATCTCCTAGGGCTGTGTAGTCTGGCCGAT
>Ga0272446_1006586_pt1 | contig 12031 bp, 7 predicted proteins | sample YNPCB0061_FD_194587 | JGI IMG/M metagenome (GOLD analysis project Ga0272446, IMG submission 194587) | Hot spring microbial mat communities from Yellowstone National Park, WY, United States - YNP-CB-006-1 | ecosystem: Environmental > Aquatic > Thermal springs > Hot (42-90C) > Sediment | place... | reverse complement strand
AGATCGGCCTCCGCCTCTACGTCGCAATCCCTTCTTCATCAGGTCAATGATTCCTACCCGATCACGGCCCTCGACAAGGCCTCCCACCAGGAGGGTCGCAATCCCTTCTTCATCAGGTCAATGATTCCTACACGGTTGCAAAACCCTTCCGTATCAGGCGCCTGGAGGAGGTCGCAATCCCTTCTTCATCAGGTCAATGATTCCTACCTTATCAACTCCCGGACGCCGGTCGGCCGCGTGAGAGAGTTGTCGCAATCCCTTCTTCATCAGGTCAATGATTCCTACCCCTACCCCTGCAGGGGGTAGAAATCATTGGCAAAAAATGGCCAAAAAAACGCCACCCCGGGGGGGACCCCCCCCAAGGCGCGAGGCATTTTTGAAAAATCGGCGATTTCTGAATCATATCGCAACGTTACGTGTACATGCGACATTTTTGTCGCATCTAAGAATTTCAATGAGTTAGTCAGAAATGACCGCGCCGCCGTTGTGGCACCCAAAACGTTCGCTTGTGAAAACCCCCGCCTGCCCCAACCCCCCGCTTCCGGGAAGCCACCGGACGGGTGGCCGCCCCTCGGCGGGCAGATCTTGCCATAAAGCCCATCATGCCTGAGCAGGTGCCGGTTTGTCAACCTTTTTTTGCCGGCCGCGGCCGCCCCTCAGACAATAATGACGTCCTTGGCCTCGCGCCTCGACCCCAGCCGCTGCTAGCGAGATTCCCCTGGCAGCGTGGACAGAGGAAGGAATAGCGGACGCGTTCTTCCTCAAAGTCGATGAGGCCCTTGATGTCCCCCTGCAGCCGCAGATACTGGCAAGCGTCGACCTGGCAGGCAAAGAAGCTTTGCTGCAGCCACTGCCTGTAGTTGCTCAGGAGGGAAACTTTTCCGGCCATGAGCGCGGGACTGCCAGGGGCGGCCATTGGCCAGGGACTTACGGCCCCGGAGGCGCTGGTCGAAAACCCTGCTCTTGGCTTCGATGGCGATAAGGAGTATAGTGGTTTGAGAGCAAGGGAGAGGCAAAACCTCACCGATACGATTGCTCTGGGTGGCAGCGCTGCTGATCAAGCCGTTGGGAGAAGGGTATGCATCTCAATATCCGTCAGAAAGTGGTGCTGATCTTTGGGGCCAGTATCCTGGTCATCGGCGCCATCGCCAGTTATTCCTATTACAACCTGCAAACGATTGCCCTCAAACAGCGTTTCGCGGAGAAGGCCGACGATTTGGTGGAAATCATCCTGGAGATGCGGCGCTATGAGAAAAATTACCTCCTCTACCATTCGCCGGCCGATCTCCAGGAGAATCTGCGTCAGATCGACCTGGGTCTGGAAACGCTGCAACAGTTCGAGTCTGAGGGGAAGGCTCTAAAAATCAGGGGTTATTTAACCGAACTGGCAAAAGAATTACGGGCCTATCAAATCCTCATGAAGCAGTTTGCCTCGGGCCCGGGTCTGGTCAGCACGGAGCAGGAAGAGGAGATGCGGGAGCGGGGCAAGAAGCTGGTGGACCTCTCCCGGCGCCTGGTGGTCTTTGAACGCCAGCGCATTGTGGAGATAATTAATGGTCTGCAGGCCCAGCTGGCCGTGGGGACCATTATCTTTCTGATCTGCGGCTTTATTTTGGCCATGTTGGTAAGCAGAAAGATCATTCAGCCTCTGAAGGTCATCGAGGGCACGACGCAGCGCATTGCCAGGGGAGATTTCCGGCCGTTACCGGTCCTGGAGACCCATGATGAGACCCAGAGGGTAGTGGAGGCCTTCAATCGCATGGTGACGGAGTTGGCCCGCCGCCAGAACCAGCTGCTGGAATCCAAGAAGATGTCGTCCCTGGGCATTCTCACCGCGGGGATTGCCCACCAGTTGAACAACCCCCTCAATAACATCTCCACCTCCTGCCAGATCGTCATGGAAGAACTGGAGGCCGGCCCGAAAGACCTGCTCCGGAAGATGCTGCAGAATATCCAACAGGAGGTCTTCCGGGCGCGAGACATTGTCAAGGGGCTGTTGGAATTTTCCCGGGCCCGGGATTTTTCCCTGCAGAACATCCCGTTGGCGCCGGTGATAAAGCGGGCTTTGCAACTCATCTCCAGTCAGGTGCCGGCCCACGTGGAGATCAAGAACGAGGTGCCGGAAGATCTGGTGCTGCACATTGATCCCCAGAGACTGCAGGAGGTCTTTCTCAATCTGATCATGAATGCTATCCAGGCCATCGGCGAGCAGCCCGGGGAGATTCGCCTCAGTGCCCGCGTCGAGGCCCAGCGGCGGCGGGCGATCATCAGTGTGGCGGACACCGGCTGCGGCATCCCGCCCGAGGCCCTGGAACATATCTTCGACCCGTTTTTTACCCTGAAGGCCGAAGGGATGGGCACCGGGCTGGGTCTGTCGGTGGTGTATGGCATCGTCGAAAAACACCATGGTAAGATAGAGGTATACAGTGAGTTGGGCCAGGGGACCCGATTTGATATCATCCTGCCGCTGCCGGAGTCCGGCCCGGAGGGAACCACGGCATGACCCAGGCCAGGATTCTCGTTGTCGATGATGAGCAGATTGCCCGGGAGAATCTGGAGTACATCCTCCACAAGGAGGGCTACCAGGTGGTGGCGGTGGGCAGCGGTGAGCAGGCCATCGAGGCCCTGCAGCGCCAGGACTTCGATCTGGTCCTGACAGATCTGCGCCTCCCCAAGGTGGACGGCCTGGGGGTGTTGCAGCGGGCCAGGGAACTGCCGTCACCCCCGGAAGTGATTGTCATTACCGGCTACGCCACGGTGGCTACCGCTGTGGCGGCCATGCAGCAAGGGGCCTATCACTATCTGGCCAAACCCTTTCAGAATGAAGAGGTCCGCCTGTTGGTCCAGAAAGCCCTGGAGAAGCGGGGTCTGCGCCTGCAGGTGGCGGAACTGCAGCGCCAGGTGGAGGCCCAGCAGGGCTACCAGCCCCTCATCGGCAAAAACCCCAAGATTATCGCCCTGCACGAGATGATCAGGCAGATTGCCCCCACCGATTGCAACGTCTTGATTCTGGGGGAGACCGGCACCGGCAAGGAATTGGTGGCCCGGGCCATTCATCACTTGAGCCCGCGGGCCGGGAAGCGCTTCCTGGCCATTAATTGTGGGGCCTTTAGTGAAGAATTGTTGGCCAGTGAACTTTTCGGCCACGAGGCCGGCGCCTTTACCGGCGCCCGGGGGAGCAAAAAAGGCCTGCTGGAGGTGGCGACCGGCGGTACTTTTTTCCTGGACGAGGTCGGCGACATGCCCCTGTCCATGCAGGTCAAGCTCCTGCGGGTGATTCAGGAAAAGGCGCTCCTGCGGGTGGGGGGCGTTCACGATATTCCCATCGATGTCCGGATTCTGGCCGCCACGAATAAAGATCTGCGTCAGGAAGTAGAGCAGGGCCGGTTCCGGCAAGACCTCTACTTTCGCCTCAATGTGGTCACCCTGGAAGTGCCGCCGCTGGCGGACCGTCGCGACGATATCCCCCTGCTCTGTCAGCATTTTTTAACCAAATTTGCGGCCCGCCAACACAAGCAGATCGACCAGATCGCGCCGGAGGTGATGGATATCCTCATGCAGTATGAATTCCCCGGCAACGTGCGGGAACTGGAAAATATCATCGAACGGGCCGTGACCCTGGCCACCGGTACGAGTATTGAACTGGAGCACCTCACCCCCGATCTGCAGAAGCATCGCCTCAAGGTGCAGCGCCGGCAGCGGCGGGAATTCCTGACCCTGGATGACTACGAGAAGGAGTATATCGCCTGGATCCTGGCACAGGTGGAGGGGAATAAGACCAAGGCCGCGGAGATCCTGGGGATCGATCGGGTGTCGTTGTGGCGGAAACTCAAGCGCTACGGCTTGGGATAAGCCCGGGGCGCCTGTGGCAAGCTCTGCGGCCCCCGGCCTCTGGCCAGGGAGGCCATGGTTTGAGGCCGGGAATCAGGCAGACGACGGCTGCAGGACCAGATCCAGGACGTCCAGGATGTTCTCGGCCAGGACGACTTCCATACCTTCTCTACTTTCCGGCTCCACCGCCTCCAGGTCGGCCTGATTGCGGCGGGGCAGGATGACCATCCTGACCCCGGCCCGCTGGGCCGCCAGAAGCTTTTCCCGGATGCCGCTCACCGGCAGGAGCTGGCCGTTGAGGGTGAGCTCGCCGCTCAGGGCCACGTCTCGACGCACCGGCCGTCCGGTGAGCAGGGAAATCAGGCTGACGGCGATGGTCACCCCGGCGCTGGGGCCGTCTTTGGGAATGGCACCGGCCGGGATGTGGATATGGATATCGCTATGAGCGAAGAATTCCGGGGCCAAATTCAGGGTCTCGGCCTGGCTGCGGACAAAACTGAGGGCCGTCTGGGCCGACTCCCGCAAGACCTCGCCCAGGGAGCCGGTGAGGAGCAACTGCTGGTGGCCCTTCATGCGGACGGCCTCCACAAAGATGATCTGGCCGCCGAAGGCCGTCCAGACCAGACCGGTGGCCACGCCCACCCGATCCTGGCGGGCGGCAATCTCGTGGTGATATTTGTACGGACCCAGGAACCGCTGCACCAGCTCTCGGTCCACCGGAGGTATCTGGGTGGCAGCCGGATCTTGCAGACAGAGGCGGGCCAGTTTCCGGGCGATGGTGGCCAGGGTGCGGTTCAACTGCCGGAGCCCGGCTTCCTGGGTATAGTGTTGGATGACTAAAGCCACCGCCTCGGCCGTCAGGTCGATCTTAAGGTGGGCCAGGCCATGGCTGCGGAGCTGGCGGGGCCAGAGATAGCGCCGGGCAATTTCCTGTTTTTCCCGCACGGTGTAACCGGGAAAAGAGATCACCTCCAGGCGATCCAGCAGCGGTCCCGGCAAGCTCTCCACCACGTTGGCTGTGGCGATGAACATGACCCGGGAGAGGTCAAAAGGAATCTCCAGATAGTGGTCGACAAATTCCCGGTTCTGCTCCGGGTCCAACACCTCCAGGAGCACCGCGGCCGGATCACCCCGGAAGTCCTGCCCCAACTTATCGATTTCGTCCAACATAAAGACCGGATTATTAACCCCCAACCGCCTGATCTCACTAATAATCCTGCCTGGCAGGGCGCCGGCGTAGGTGCGCCGGTGGCCCCGCAGTTCGGCCTCATCCCGCATCCCGGCCAGTGAAAAGCGGACGAATTTGCGGCCTAAAGCCGTGGCGATGGCCTGGCCGATGGAGGTCTTGCCGGTCCCCGGCGGGCCGCTGAAACACAGCACCGGCCCCTGGCTCACCTGAAAATGCCGTTTCTTGTCAGCCAGTTCCCGCACGGTGCGGCGCAGCTCCTCCAGATCGATGGGCTTGGACAGATAATGGGCTGCGCCCTTGCGCAGGGCCGTCACCGCGGTACTGACCGTGGCATAGCCGGTGATCATCACTACTTCGGTATGGGGCGCCCGCTGTTTGATGAGCTCCAGGAGCTGCATGCCGTCCATCTGTTCCATCTTCAGATCGGTCAGGACAATATCGTACTCCCCCTGGGAAAGGTGCTCGAGGGCGGCCATGGCACTGGCCGCCGCGGCCACCTGGTAGCCATCTTTGCGCAGAATATAATCCAGGTTGGTGCGGGCAATCTCTTCGTCATCCACGACCAGGACCCGGGCCGGTTGCAGAGTGCAGAGCATGCGGCCGGCCAGGTAATCCACGATCCGCTCCTTCACCGGCTCCAAACCATAGTGCTGTTGCGCCAGGACCGCCTCGACGTGCTGCAGGTCCAGGGAATCGGAGGTACTGCGTTCCCAGGGCAGCGCCAGGATGAGCTCCAGGTAGTTCAGGCCGATGGTATATTCGGCCAGACTCGGGTCGGTCCGCGCCAGTTTGTCCAATTCTTTCTGCGCCACCTGGGCGGCGATCTCAGGCAGCTGCGCCTGCTGCAAGGTGCGGTGGAGGGCCTCCAGTTCACTGGGCCCTTTGGCGGGCTCTGGTTCGCTGCGTCGGAAGAGCATGGTCAGCACCACTTCTGAGTTTATGGAGAATAGTCCGGGGCCGGGCGCCCCTGGAACCGGCAGTCGCCGGGGCGCTGGCTCGGGACTTGCCGAAAGTATAGAGCAGTTTGCTCCTTTTCACAAGCAGGTTGTTGACCATGGCGGCCGCAAGCTTTGGCCGCCACTTCAGGGTAGCTGTGTTGCACATTGCAACGCCAGCCCGGCAGGCATTGCAACAACCGCTATCATTTTGATTTTAATGCAATTAACCTATATTTCGGCACAGCCATTGCATTTTGCAATAGCTGCAGCCCCCGGTTGGCCTCCGGTTTGGCCGCCACGTCCGGAAATGGTGCGGCCTTTCGGCCAACACGGTGAGTTGGCATGAACTTTGTAATAGGAAAAGGCAAGCATTGCATTGCCAACCAGTTGCAGGGGGCAGCACCTATGAAAAGCAGGATAGATCAATTTATGTCAAATCCACGGGAAGAGGCCGAGGCCAGTCTCATGGCCAAAGGGCTGTCGGTGCCGGCCGAGTTGGCCCGCACCAACCGCAAGATTCTGGTGGTCAGCCAGGAGGCCGGTTTCAGCGACTCGGTCTTAACCTATGCCCTTAACCTGGCGGAGCGGTTAGGGTACGACCTGGTCGCGGTCAACGTCGGGCCGGGAGGAAACGGCCAGGACTGGCTGGGGGCGCCCTATCGCAAGCTGCGTCAGGCCAGGTTTCGGCTGCAGGCCCGTTGGGCCGTGCGCCGAGCCCGCCAACGTTTGGCGGCTAAAGGCTTGCGCTTCGAGCACCAGGTGCGTTTTGGCACCCTCGGCTCGGTCATTGAGGAGCTGAACCGGGCCCAGAAGCGCATTGAATTTGTCCTCAACGCCTCGACAGCCAGCGAGGCCGAGATGTTGGGTGGGGTGACCCTCCCGGTTTTCACCATTAAAGCCATTCAGGGGGAAAGAATCATGGCACAGCAGGAAGCACGGAATTGGAAATTAGTCGGCCGGACTGTCGGCTGGGGGTTGGCCACCGCGGCGTTGTATGCGGCTTTCTTTGTGGACAGCGGGGCTGTTATGAAGTATTTCACCCGGGGCGGGTTGTATGCGGCCCTGCCCATTGCGACAGTTTTTGTATTCTCTTATATCCACGGCACTTTTGCTCACCTGGTGTGGGAAGTGTTGGGTATCAGGGCCCCGCAGCAGACCGTGCAGCCTCGTCCCACTGCGGCCGAACGTCCGGCCCGCCGGCAGCGCCCGCGGCCTCGCCTGCGTCTCAATGTCTAGTGCCGTTAGTGAGTCTACATTTCCAGTTGGGAGGATCATCCTATGCATGAAGCAGCGGCGAGCAGTGTGCAGTTTATCGACCTGAATCTGACCAATATTGCCTTTATGTTCATCGTCGGCTTTATCGGCGGTCTGGTCAGTGGTTTCATCGGTTCCGGCGGTGCCTTCGTCCTGACGCCGGGCATGATGAGTCTGGGAGTACCGGCCGCGGTAGCGGTGGCCAGCAATATGTGCCATAAGTTCCCCAAGGCCCTGGTCGGCGCCATCAAGCGGTATAAATACGGCCAGGTCGATATCAAACTCGGCCTGGTCATGGCGGCCTCCGCCGGAGTCGGGGTGCAGGTGGGCATCAAGATCCAGGAGTGGATCCTCAAAACCTGGGGCCAGGCCGGATCGAACCTCTATGTCAGCCTCTCCTTTGTGGCGGTCCTGGTCATTGTCGGCGGTTATGTCTTCTATGATGCCTACAGTATTTCCAAAAAAGGCGGCAACGAAGAAGCCACGGGATTGGCCCAGAGGCTCCAGAAGATCAACCTGCCCCCCATGATTACCTTTAAGACGGCGAATATTCGCATCTCCCTGTGGTTTACCCTGCCCATCGGCTTTGCCACCGGCATGTTGGCTGCCACCATCGCCGTGGGCGGCTTCATCGGGGTCCCGGGCATGATCTATGTCCTGGGCGCCTCAAGTCTGGTGTCCTCGGCCACGGAATTGGTCATTGCCTTTGTCATGGGGTTTGCCGGTACCATCAAATGGGCCATGAACGGCATGGTGGATATCCGCCTTACCCTCATCATCCTGGCCGGCTCGCTGCTGGGCGTGCAGTTGGGGGCCATCGGCACCACCTATGTCAAAGATTACATGATCAAGATCGTCATGGGCACCATTATGATCATCGTGGCGGTCAGCCGCGGCCTGGCCGTGCCCCGGTATCTCACCGATCTGGGACTGTTGAGCGCCGGCCCGACTACTTTGAATATCTTGGACAAAGCCAGCTTTATCTTCATGTGTCTGGCCCTGGCCATCGGCGCCGTGATCATTCTGGGGGCCATGTGGCGGGCCAAGGCGGCTGAAGCCAAACAGGCGGCCACCGTGGCGACGGCTGAGGAAACCTATGGGCGTGTATAAGCACCTCCTCTTTGGGGTGGACGGCTCCGAGGCCAGTCTGCAGGCGGTGCAGATCGGCCTCGGGCTGGCCGAGCCCGGTACCCGGTTCACCGCCGTCTCGGTGGCCCCGGTATATGAAGGTGATCTAGGACTGGTGGGCATCAGCGATGTCCAGCAGCAGTTGCGCCAGCCCTGCGATGCGGCCCTGGCCCGGGTCGCCGAACTGGCCGCCGCGGCCGGCCGGACCGTCCGGACCATCTGCGCCCTGGGCGAGCCCTATGTCCGGCTGGTGGAATTGGCCGAGGACGAAGGCTGCGATTTGATTGTTGTCGGCGCCAAGGGTATGAGCGCCCTTAAGCAGGTCCTCCTGGGCAGCGTTGCCCGGCGGGTTATCGGCCTGAGCCAGCAGGATGTCCTGGTGGTGCCAACCGGCGCCCGGGCCGGCTGGCAGGAAATCCTGCTGGCCACGGACCTCTCCCCCGCCAGCAAGGCGGCGGAAAATCGAGCCCTGGAAGTGGCCGCCGCCCATGGCAGCGCCTTGACCATCCTGTCTGTTCTGGAACTGCCCTCCTGTCTGTTCGGCGAGGCCGGGGCCCTGGGTTGCCAGCTGCCAGTGGACAAGAGCGGCAAATTAGCAGAGCTGCAAGGGGTGGCAGTTAGCATGGGTATAAAGGCAGAAGTGCTTACCGGTGCCGGGGACGCACCGCAGATCATCTGTGAGACTGCGGCCCACAAGGGCGCCGGCATGATCGTCCTGGGCTCCCATGGCCGCACCGGCCTGAAGCGCCTCCTGTTGGGCAGCACGGCCGAAAAGGTCATCGGCCTGGCCCCCTGCCCGGTCCTGGTGGTCAAACCGCTGCAATAATATGATGGGGAGATGCCAGCTGAATTTTTCCTAGCCACCGAGACTTCCTAGCTTGTGTTTGGACCGGAGACATGGCTTCCTGGGGGGGGTAATTCCTATCCGAGCCACGAGCGTCAGCGAGTGGTCCATATCCCCTCACTAACGGGGCGTGAGTGTTGGCGTGAAGGGAGATAGGTAGTGGCCAGTTGCCCGCGAAGAGGAAATTCTCGCATGGGCCCGGCCTGAAGGGCCTGCTAAAGGTAGCCAGTTGCCGTGCTGATTTATATCAATATTGGCAATTATCAGTGCCTCTGCCGCCGAGTTAAGGGAGCTGGCCATGTTTAAGTTCCTGAAGATGTTCCTCAAGGAAGACGTTGCTCCCAGGGAGCGTCTGCGGGAAAATTTCCGCCACTTCCGCCGTCTCCTGGCCGCCAACAATCAGGCCCTGGAGCTCATGGCGGCCTTGGAGGAAGAGCCCACGCCCCAACAGCTCCGGGACGATGGCCACCTCTCTGCCAGGGTGGCGGAGCTGGGGGAGAGGGTGGCCGAGATGATCGACGCCCTCAACCAGCTGAGCGGCCACCGTTATCCCCAACTTTTGCCCGTCTGCCAGCATCTCCGGGAAGCGTTGCAACAGACGCTGGCCCAGACCCCGCAGATCCCCGAAACCCCGTATATCCTGCCCCTCCAGGCCCTGAGCCGGGAAAAGACTGCCGCCGTGGGGGCCAAGATGGCCAACCTGGGGGAGATCCGCGGCCGCCTGGGCCTGCCGGTCCCCCGGGGGTTTGCCATTACCGCCGCCGCCTACCAGGCCTTTCTGACCGCCAGCGGCCTGGCTCCGGTGATCGAAGCCAAAGTGGCGGCCCTCCCCCCCGGTGATCTGGCGGCCTTGGCCCAGGTGAGTGAGGAGATCCAGACCCTCATCCTGGCGGCGCCCTTGCCGCCGGATCTGGAGGCGATCCTGCAGCTGACCGCCTCGGCCCTGCCCGGCAGCCATTTTGCCGTGCGTTCCAGCGCCGTGGGCGAGGACAGCGAGGTCTCTTTTGCCGGTCAGTTCACTACCCTCCTGAATGTCACCGTCGAGGACCTGCCTCGACAATACAAACAGATTATTGCCAGCAAGTTCAGCCCCCAGGCCCTGCATTATTGGCGCCAGCAGGGTTTCACGGTGGCTGATCTGCCCATGGCGGTGGGGGTCCTGAGTATGGTCCCGGCCCGGGCCAGCGGCGTCATGTTTACCGCCGACCCGCAGGCCCCGGCCAACCGCACCCTCATCATCAACGCCATCTGGGGGTTGGGCAAATATGCTGTAGATGGCGTGGTCACCCCGGACCACTATGTCTTCGCCAAGGACAGCCGCCAGCTCCTGCGCCAGGAGATTGCCCGGAAGCCCGTGGCGCTCCGGGTGACACCCGGCGGCGGCTGTCAGGAGGAAACCCTGCCGGCGGCCCAGGCCGAGGCCCCCTGTCTGACCCCGGCCCAGCTGCAGAGCCTGCTGGAGATCGGCCTGGCCTTGGAGCAGCATTTCGGCCGGCCCCAGGATGTGGAATGGGCCGTGGATGACCAGGGGGCCATCATCATTTTACAGACCCGGCCCCTGCGCCTCGCCAGCCAAGCGGCGGCAGCCCCGATCCCGGCGTCCCCCCCAGCGGCGCCGCTGCTGACCGGCGGGCAGCGGGCCGCCGGCGGCGCCGCGGCCGGACCGGTAGTTGTCTTCTCGCCGGCGATGAATCTGGAGGCGATTCCGGCCGGCGCCGTGCTGGTGACCCGGCAGCCGACCATCAGGCTGGTCCTGGTCCTTGACCGTCTCAATGCCATCATCACCGAAGTGGGCAGCCCCACGGATCACCTGACCATTGTGGCCCGGGAATTTCACGTGCCCACCATCGTCGCCCTGCCGGAGGCGACCCAACGTCTCACCCCCGGCCAGATTGTCACCGTCGACGCCGACCATACCACCATCTATCCAGGCCTGCAGTCGGCCTTGCTGTCGCACCGGCCGGCAGCGGTTGCCGATTGGCAGCAACAGGCCCGCTTGGAAAAATACCGCCAGGTCCTGGAGCTGATCGTGCCGCTGCACCTGGTGGATCCCCAGAGTCCGGACTTCCGTCCCGAGAACTGCCGGTCCCTGCACGACCTCACCCGCTTCTGCCACGAAAAGGCCATGGACGCCATGTTCGCCCTGGACGTGGGGGAGGCCGGCCCGACGGTGGGCAGCCAGCGTCTGGATAGCGACTTGCCCTTCAATCTCTATATCCTGGATCTGGGCGGCGGCACCCGGGACGATCGGGCCAAAGTGCTCACCGAAGCAGACATCCTCAGTCTGCCGCTGCGCGCCCTCCTGCAGGGGTATCACCACCCCGAGCTGGCCGACCTCAGCCGCACCGCTCCCGATCTGCGCGGTTTTATTTCGGTTTTTGCCAATACCATGTACGATGCTGGCAAGTCCGAAGCCGAGCTGGGCGGTAAAAGCTTTGCCATAATCACTGAACACTATCTGCACTTCAGCTCCCGCCTGGGCTACCACTTCGCCCTGGTGGATGCCTACCTGAGCCCCGATCTCAACGACAACTACATCACCGTCCAATTTAAGGGCGGTGCGGCAGGCTGCGACCGACGGGAACGGCGGGTCCGCCTGCTCCAGACCATCCTCCTGGACCTGGGCTTCCAGGTGCAGGTCTCCCAGGACCTGGTCCAGGCCCGCCTGGTTAAATTCCCCCTGGCGGAAAGCGCCGCCATCCTGGAAAAAGTGGCCATCCTGCTGGCCTTCTGCCGCCAACTGGACGTGGCCTTGACCTCCGACACCGTCGTGGATGCCTACGTCCAGGCCTTCCGCCGCCAGGATTACGCCCGGCGCACCCTGGCCAACCCTGCCTAACACTGACG
>Ga0272446_1006585_pt1 | contig 12032 bp, 8 predicted proteins | sample YNPCB0061_FD_194587 | JGI IMG/M metagenome (GOLD analysis project Ga0272446, IMG submission 194587) | Hot spring microbial mat communities from Yellowstone National Park, WY, United States - YNP-CB-006-1 | ecosystem: Environmental > Aquatic > Thermal springs > Hot (42-90C) > Sediment | place... | reverse complement strand
GCCGCGGGTGGAGTGCCAGTACTTCGCCATCAGCCGGGCGGGACCTTGCTGGGAGCATATCTTGAAGACGCGCCAGGTAGGCGTATACGTGCCAGGCGAGTTTCCCGATCCGGAAATCGGGCTGCACGTGATTTTGGAATCGTAGGGGAGAGAGAACTGATATGGCGTCGCAGCCGTTGACATCTGGGGGAGAACAGCCGGGCAGGCGTTTGGAGAATCTGGCGTTGGCCTTTCAGGAGACCATCACAGCCATTGTGCGGCTGCGGTCCGGGCGTCTGTCGCCTCCCAGCGCGGAGGCGTTCCGGGCTCAAGTGCGGCAGTTGTTGAGCGCAGCCGAGCAAGAGGCCCGCGCGCGCGGATATTCGAACGAAGACATCCGGCTGGCCACGTTTGCGGTGGTGGCGTTTCTGGATGAGTCGATTCTGAATCTGCATCTGCCGGTGTTTGCCGACTGGTCCCGCAAGCCGCTGCAAGAGGAGCTGTTCGGGGGTCACGTGGCCGGTGAGATCTTTTTCCAAAGCATGCAACGGCTGATGGAGCGGCCGGATTCGCACGACACGGCCGACACTCTGGAGGTTTTCGCCCTGTGCGTGGCGCTGGGCTATCGGGGCAAATACGGAGTGGGCGGGCAAGCGGAACTGAAGGCGGTGATGGACCGGGTGGCGGAAAAAATCGGACGGATCCGGCGCGCGCCCCGGGAGCTTTCTCCGTACTGGGCGCCGCCGCCGGCTGCGCCGCGGGCGGCGGCAACCGATCCCTGGCTGCGAGGTTTGCTGATCGGCGCTTGCGCGGCGGTGGCGCTGGCGGTTCTGTTGTTCGCCGGATATAAGGTGGCGCTGGGTTCCGCCGTATCCGAGCTGGAGTCCATGACCGCGGCAGCCAGGAGATAGGGGGAGCGGCGATGAAGAGAATCGTCCTGGTGGTCGGCGGGCTTTTTGTGGTGTTCGTGTCGCTGATGTGGCTGCTGGCCTCGACGCTTGGCTTACAGCCGAGCGACCTGTGGGTGCTACGCGTGGGTTTGGCCATCATGGCGGCGGCGGCAGCGGGGTTGTATTTGTGGTACCGGCTGAAGAGCGAAAAGGACGCTGCAAAAGCGGCGATGGGGGCAGGAGCGGAGGGTGGACAGCCGGGAGCTCCGGCGGAAGGGGAAGTGGATCTGCTGGCGCGGGAGGCCTCGGCGCGCTTGGCCGGCTCCGCGTTGGGGAAAGGAGCTTCGCTGTCCAGCCTACCGGCCATTCTTTTTATCGGCCCCGAAGGCGCGGCGAAAACCACGTCCATTCTGCATTCAGGGCTGGAAACCGAGCTGCTGGCCGGACAGGTTTATCAAGACAGCAACGTGGCCCCCACGCGAGCCGCTAACTTTTGGTTTGCGCGCGGCGCGTTGCTGGTGGAAGCCGGAGGCCGGCTGCTGGCCAATGCGGCCGAATTTTCGCGGCTGGTGAAGCGGCTGCGCCCGGGCGCGCTGGCTTCGGCCATGGGGCGGGGGCAGGCGGCTCCGAGGGCGGCTGTGGTGGTGATGCCCTGCGAGGAGTTTCTCAAGCCTGGGGCGGCGGATTCCCTGCCGGCGGCATCGCGGCTGTTGCGGGGGGCTTTGGAAGAGATCGCGCGCTCTTACGGGGTGCATTTGCCGGTGTACGTGCTGTTCACCAAGGCGGACCGCATTCCTTCGTTCGCCGAATGGGCGGGCGCGTTGAGCATGGACGAGACCGGGCAGGTGCTGGGCGTGACGCTTCCGGCGGGGATGAATCAGGCAGTGGGCGTGTACGCCGAGCGCGAAACGGCGCGGCTGACCGAAGCGTTCAACAGCATCTACTATTCGCTGTGCGAGAAACGATTGAGTTTCCTGGGGCGAGAACACGATCCCGCCAAGCTGCCGGGCGTTTATGAGTTTGCCCGCGAGCTGCGCAAGCTGCGTCCGGCGATGGTGCAGTTTTTGGTGGATCTTGGCCGGCCGAGCCAGTTGACGGCGGGGCCCTTTTTGCGGGGCTTCTACTTCTCCGGCGTGCGCGCCATCTTAAAGCAGGAGGTGGTTTCGAGGCCGGCGGCGCCGCAGCCCTCAGGCAGCCTGGCGAGCGCCACACAAGCCTTCCAGACGCCGTTTGGCGCACCGCAGGTGGTGGAGCAGAGCGTGACGCGGCGCGCGCCGCAGTGGCTGTTTTTGTCGCATTTGTTCGCCGGCGTGTTGTTAGGCGACCGGGAGGCGATGGGCGCCAGCGCTGCAAGCGCCCGGGCGAGCCGCTTGCGCCGAGCTATGCTGGCGGTGGCCGCGGCTATGGCCGTTTTGTACATTGTCGCGGCTACCGTTTCGTTTTTCGGCAACCGTTCGCTCGGCAACCAAGTGGTGGCGGCGGCACGGGCGCTCGGGACGGTGGAAACCGCGCCGCAACAGGCGCCGCCGCTAGAGGCGCTCACGCGCCTGGATGCGTTGCGGCAGTCGGTGGAAACGCTCTCCCGGTATGAACGCGAAGGCCCGCCCTGGCGGCTGCGTTGGGGGTTGTACAGCGGGCACGCTCTGTACCCAGAGGCGCGCAAGGTTTACTTCCGGCGCTTTCACCAGCTTCTGTTCGGGGCGACGCAGGCGCGCCTACTGAACCGTTTGCAGGCGTTGCCCGCCACGCCTGCGCCCACGGATGAATACGGGCCCGTATACGACACGTTGAAGGCTTATCTGATCACCACTTCCAACCACGACAAGAGCACGCGTCTGTTCCTGTCGCCGGTGCTCATGCGCGCCTGGCAGGAGGGCAAAGCCGTAGACCCCGAACGCGCCGCGCTGGTGCAGCGGCAGTTCGACTTTTACGCCGAAGAGCTGAAGGCGTCAAATCCGTTCAGTGCGGAGAACGACTCGCTGGCCATCGAGCGCGCCCGCAAGTACTTGTCCCAGTTTGCCGGCATCGAGCGCGTGTACCAGTTCATGCTGGCGGAAGCTTCCCGCCAGAATCCGGGGGTGAATTTTAACCAGCAGTTTCCCGGATCCGCGCGGGCGGTGATCAACAGCAAGGAGATTCCCGGCGCGTTCACCAAGGGTGGTTTCGCCTTCATGCAGAACGCCATGAAGAACGCCGACCGCTTTTTTGCCGGCGAGCAGTGGGTGCTGGGGCCGTACACCGGAGCGGCGGTGGACCGGGCGCAGACCGAACAGCAATTACGCGCGCGCTACACGGCGGACTTTTTGGCCAACTGGCGTGCGTTTCTGAAAGCCACCACCGTGGTGCGCTTTGCGAATTTGAAAGACGCGGCAGCGAAACTGGCGCTGCTGGCGGGCAACCAGTCGCCGCTGCTGGCGGCGTTCTGGGTGGCGTCACAGCATACGGCAGTAGAGTCGCCGGAAATAAAGAACGCGTTCCAACCGGTGCAGTTCGTCGTGCCTCCGGAAAGCAAGGACCGCTATATCGGGCCGTCCAACACGCCTTATATGAACGCGCTCGTGGGTTTGCAAGCCGCCGTCGAGCAGGCGTCGGCGGGTCCGGCGGGGCTGAACAATCCGGCGCTCGAACAGGTGAACTCCCAAGCTACGAACGCCAAGGTGATCACCCGGCAGGTAGCGCAGAATTTCCGCATCGACGCCGAGGGCCAGGTGCATGCGATGACGCAGAAGCTGATGGAGGATCCCATTCTGTACGCCGAATCGCTGGCGCGGGCCGCCGGTCCGGCGGAGTTGAACAGCAAGGGAGCGGCTTTGTGCGGAGCGTTCCGCGATCTGCTGGCGCGTTATCCGTTCTCGGCTACGGCGACCCGGCAGGCGACCCTGCAAGAGGTGAACGCCGTATTCCAGCCGGGTCAAGGCGCTCTGTGGACTTTCTACGACACGAGCCTGCGCAATCTGTTGGTGAAACAGGGGGCGCAGTACGTGGCGGTTCCGGCTGGCGGCATCACGCTGAATCCGGCGTTCATCCAATTCTTCAACCGCGCCGCCGCAGTGACGGACACGCTGTATCCGGGTGGGGCTCCGGCGCCGAATCTGACTTACACGCTGCGGGTCAGCGCGCCGCAAGGCTTGCAAGCCTTGACTTTTTCGGTGGATACCCAAGTGCTGACCGTGCAGAGAGGGCGGCAGGCGGCCATGGGGTTCCACTGGCCCGGCAGCGGGTCGCAGACCGTACGGCTGCTGGGCAAGTTCGGCTCCGGACCGGACATTACGTTCAATGAGTACACCGGGCTGTGGGCTGTGTTCCAGTTTTTCGGCGACGCGGACCGCTGGCAGAGCACGGGCAACGTGCACCGGCTGGAGTGGGTGCTGCGGCAAGGACGCGCGGGGACGCCGTTGCGGCTGCCGGACGGGAGCGCGCTGACGGTGCAGTTTGATCTTGAGATGCCCGGCGCGGCGCCCATTTTCCAAAAGGGATTCCTGAGCGGCCTTTCCTGCGTGGCGCGCGTGGCTCAGTGAGATGGAACATCCGCAGCGCATCGGCAAGTACGAAATCGAGGAATTTCTAGGCGGGGGCATGTCGCGCGTATACCGGGCGCGCGACACGCTCATCGGCCGCACGGTGGCGGTGAAAATTCTCACCGAACAGGCCACAGCCGATCCGGAGGCGAAGGCCCGTTTTCTTCGAGAAGCGCAACTGGCCGGCTCGCTTTCGCACGAGAACGTCATGAGCGTGTACGACTTCGGCGAAGCCGAGGGGCGTCCCTTCATGGTGATGGAGTTCCTGCGGGGCGTGGATCTGAAGCAGGCGCTGCAAAGCAACCGCCTGCCGGATTTGGAAAGCAAGCTGCGGGCAGCGCGGCAGATTGCGGGGGCGCTGGAATACATCCACCAGCAGGGCATCATTCACCGCGATATCAAGCCGGAGAACATTCACCTGAGCCACACCGGGGCGATCAAGCTGATGGATTTCGGTATCGCCAAGACGCGCGACCTGACGCTCACTCGCGCCGGCTACACCATGGGCACCCCTTACTACATGGCGCCGGAGCAGGTGATGGGCCGCGATGTCACCCACCTGGCCGACATTTACGCCTTCGGCATCATGCTTTACGAGATGTTCGTGGGCGAAAAACCCATTCAGGCGGAAACCGTGGAGCAACTGTTCTACGCCATTCTCCACACTCCGCTGGATGTGCAGCCGATGCGGGTGGCTGGTGCGCCGGAGCCGATCTGCGCACTGGTGGAACGCTCGACCGCCAAGGACCCCGCGCAAAGGCCGCAGAGTTTCACGGAAGTGAGGCAGGCGATCGAGGCGGTTCTGGCGCCAGCGCCGGCGCCGGCTTCGATTCCGGCTGCGGCGCCCCTGCCAGACCGGCGGTCACGCCGCTGGGTGCTTGGGGCTGGGGCGGCGGCTCTGGCCATCATCGCGGCGGCAGCGGCGTACTGGACGCAGCGCACTAAGCCGGCGCCGTTGCCGGAAGTATTGGCGACGCCCACCGGCGAAATGGTCTTGGTGCCGGGGGAGGCGGGTTCGCCTGCCTTTTACATAGACCGCACGGAAGTGACGAACCGCGCCTATGCGGAATTCTGCCGGGCGCGAGAGCGACCGCTGCCGCCGGGCTTTGCCGGGGATCAGCCGGACCTTCCGGTGGTGAATGTGACCTACGTTGACGCCCAGGAATTCGCCAGGTGGGCGGGCAAGCGGCTTCCGACGCGCTCGGAGTGGGAGCGGGCGGCCCGCGGAAGGGACGGACGGACTTATCCGTGGGGAGACTCGCACGATCCCACGCGCGCCAACGTGGCTGATAACCCCTCGGGTTTGAAAGGCCCGGCTCCGGTGACTGCGTTCGGCCAGGGCGCCAGCCCCTTTGGCGTGCTGCAACTGGCGGGCAACGTTTGGGAGTTCGTGGATGAGCCGCGCACGCCCAGCGCCGGAGCGCTGGAAACCTTCGGGCGCATCATGTCGCCGCCGCCCACGGCCGATGAGCCTTGGTATACGATGTGCGGCGGTTCGTTTCAGGAGCCTCTGGTGCGGAACGTGAACGGAGAGTGGGCCAGTGTGCCGGCGCGTTACCGGTCCGCGGCCATTGGGTTCCGGTGCGCAAAAGACGCCCGGTGAGCGCGGAACGCTTTTGATAATCTGATGTCATGGTGAGTTCCCGTGGGATGATTGTGTGCGCGGCGGCCGCGGCTTTGTTCGGCGCCGGCGTGGCTTCAGCTCAGTCGAAGATTGCGGTCATCAATTTGCAACGAGCGGTGCTGGATACGGCTGAGATCAAGAAGGCTCAGGCGGACCTGGAGGCCAAGTTCAAGCCGCGCCAGGCCGAAATTCAAAAGCTGCAATATGAGCTGGACGCACTGCAACGCCAGTTGCAGTCGATGCAAGGGCGGCTCACGCCGCAGGCGGAGTTGGAGTTGACCAATCAGGCGCAGCGCAAGCAGCGCGATTTACAGCGCATGACGGAAGATTTGCAGGCCGACGTGGACCGCGACCGCAATGACATTCTGTCCCAGGCCAGCCAGCGCATGCAAGAAATCGTCAAGAAGCTCGCCGAAGAGCGCGGTTTGGACGCAGTTTTCGATGCCGGCGACACGGTCTATTTCAAGCCCGCGCTGGAGATCACCAAAGACGCTGTGGCGGCATACGACAAAGCGCACCCGGCAAAGTAGAGGGTGACACCCATGCCCGGATATCTGGAAGAGTACGGGGCGGGAGAGGAACGGCGGGGCCAACTTCTTCGCTGGGGCATCTTCGGAGTGCTGGCGGTGCTGGCGGCGGCCGGGCTGCTGTATTTCTTCCTGCGCGATGTCGCCGAAGACCGGGCCGCTCGAGCCTTTGTGGCGGCGCTCCAACGCAAGGACTACGCGGAAGCGTACCGCATGTGGGGCTGCACCGAGGCGAAGCCTTGCCGGGATTACCAGTTCGAGCGGTTTCTGGAGGACTGGGGGCCGCAGAGCCCGGCGGCGGATGCGTCCAAGATCAAGTTGGAACATCCGCAGCTCAGCCCGGGCGCTCTGGGTTGGATCCGTAATGTGTTGCGCATTCAGTACTCCTGCGCCGACGGCGTCATCTATCACGTGAATCTGGGCAAAGGGGAGCCGGTCTTGTTGTATGTGTTCCGCAAGGACAAGACCATAGGCTTTGCTCCCTGGCCGGTGTGCGCGCCCCGCTTCCGAATGTAGCGCCTGCGAGGCGCTATAATCGCTGGTAACGTTCCGCCATGAAAGCATCCGTGTTTTGCCTCGTTCTGGGACTGCCTTTAGCGGGAGCGGCCCAAACCTTGTCGATTGAAGAATACGAGCCGAAATCGCTGCTGGTGGTGCCGGAACATAAGCCGCAGAGGGCGAAGTTTCCGGTGATCGACGTTCACAATCACCAGCGCACCAGCCCGCCGGAAAGGCTCCAGCAACTTCTGCGCGACATGGACGCACTCAACATTCACGCCATGGTGAATCTGTCCGGCGGGTACGGCGAGACGCTGGCCGAGAACGCCGCCGCCATGCGCGCCGCCGGGGGCGACCGCTTCGTGGTGTTCGCCAATCTGAATTTCTCGGGTCTGGATGAGCCGGGCTATGCGGAGCGCGCGGCGGCGCAGTTGGCCGAAGATGTCAAGAACGGCGCCCGGGGGCTCAAAATCTTTAAGAATTTCGGCATGGATTTGAAGGATTCCAAGGGGCAGCGGGTGCGGGTGGACGATCCTCGCTTTGACCGCGTGTTCGAAACTTGCGCCAGGCTTAACATCCCGGTCTTGATCCACACCGCCGAGCCCAAGGGTTTGCACCTGCCGATGGATAAGTACAACGAGCGGTGGCTGGAGTTGAAGCTCTACCCGCGCCGGGCTCGTCCGCCGGACAAGTATCCGACCTGGGAGGAGTTGCTGGCGGAGCAGCACCGTTTGTTCGCCCGGCATCCCAAAACCACCTTCATCAACGCGCATTTGGGGTGGTTGGGCATCGACCTGGCGCGCCTGGGACAACTGCTGGACCGTTTGCCGAACGTCTATACCGAGATCAGCGCGGTAATTGAAGAGCCCGCGCGGCAGCCGCGCTTCGCCCGCCAGTGGTTCATCCGGTATCAAGACCGCGTGATGTTCGGCAAAGACACCTGGAATCCGAAAGAGTACCCCACCTACTTCCGGATTCTCGAAACCGAAGATGACTATTTTGACCATGACCGCAAGTACCACGGCATGTGGAAGGCGTATGGTCTGGGTCTTCCGGACGAGGTGCTCAAGAAGCTGTATTACAAGAACGCTCTCAAGGTCATTCCCGGCTTGAGTTCGAAGGGGTTGCCGGATTGAGCGCGCGCCGGATGCACCGCGCGGGCGCCCGCCATGCGGATCGAAGCTTCACTGCGCCGGACCGGCGCGCAAGGTGACGGTGCGGTTTCCATGCCGCGCGATGACGGCTTGACCCAGGCGTTCGATCTTCACGGGCTCGGGGGGCGGCGCGCCCTTGCGGTATGGGCGCAGAACGGTGATGAGGAATGCGGATTGCGCGGGCCGGCTCGTGCCGGCTTCGATGTGCCATTGCGGGGGAATGCGCGTTTTGGAGGGATCCTTGAGGTAGACCCAATCCGGCTCCGGCGTGTAACCGGTCCAGTGTTTGAGCCCGAAGGAAGCGCCGTGGAATTCGATGAGCACTCCCGCTTTGTTGCGCTCCAAGGAGGCGGACTGGCGCGCCTCATCCACCTGAAAAGCCGAGGGCGCGTGTAGCATCAACTGATAGAGCGCCGGGCGCTCGGCGGAGACCTCATCGGCTACGATTACTGCGGCCGGCTTCAGGAACCAGATGTGGCGGATGTAGCGCTTTAGCCGCCCCTGGTAGGCGTCCGTGGCGTCGCCGGCGACATAGTCCACGCCGTCCTTGGTTTCGAATTTCACAATCCTGCCGAGCGGCTCGGGCGAGTGCGTTTTCTGCCCTTCTCCATCGATCAGCAAGGCGTTTTGCGCCCGCGTGCTCCAGCACCATTTGGTGTGGAAGGGGCTTCCGTAATAATCGCGATAGACATTGTTCACCAGCAGCGCATCGCCGTACGCATTTAGGGTGAAGGAATTCTGGGCGTCGTGTCCGTGGCTGCGGCCGCCGAAAGGACTGGATTTAAACCGCACCTGCACGTTGTTGGCGCCGGTGAGGTCGGTGTTGAGGATGGCCACGCCAATGCCACGGAAGAGTTTGGACGGGGGGAGATTGTTCGGCGGCCTGGCTTCCACTTTGGGCATGGAACCCCACAGGAATCCCAGCACGGTGTCTTCGGATTCCTCCCGGATGCCCCACTGGTCCGCCCACCAAGACCAGTAAGGGTTTTTCACGCCGGCGGTGAAATAGCGCACGAAGGTCCAGCTCGAAGAGGGCGGACGGTGAGCAAGATCGCCGAAGCCCATGTCGGGTGAGCCGGGCGGGGCAGTGTACAAGGCATAGTTGGCGAAGTTCGCGAAGAAAGGTTTCTTGAAGGCGTCGATACCCAAGGCTGAGCGGGCAATGTCGAACCACCAGGCGGCTTTCCCCATATAGCTGGCCCAGTAAGCCAAGCCCTCGTGCCAGCCGCCGTCGTCGTCGGACCACACTGGGTAGGCGGCGAAGAACTTGTTGACGGCGAACTCGAGGAATTGGGCAGATTCCGGGGTCTCGCCGAACGTTGCGATGGCGTTTTCGGCCAGCTTATGCCAGGAGCGGTTGCCGTGGCTATTATAGGGGCGGTTGAGATGGCCGCCGCCTTCGCCGGTTTGGCCGGCTTTCCAGCAGTCCATGCCGCGGCGCAACAGCATGGCTCGGATTTTCTGGCGGTCTTCCGGGGTGAGCGCGTCGAAGGCCCAATCGTAAATTCGGGCCAGACGATGTAGCAGCGGCATGGCGGCTTCATCGTTGAGACGCCAGTTGGTGGGACCGTCCGGATTCCAGCTTGCCAAGTGCAGCGCCCAACGGCGCGCGGGCTCGCGAAAGCGCGCGTCGCCGGTGATCAGGAAGGCGAACGCCAGCACCTCGCCTTCGTGGCATGCCTTCAGCGCCTGCATGCGGTTGGGCCACCAGTGGTCGCGCGTGGCGGGGTTGGAGATGGCGCCCATCACGGTGGGCTCGGGGGTGGGTTCAGACGCCAGCAGCGCTTCGGCTTCTTTCAACAGGCGGCGCATGTGGAGGGCGCCTTCGGATTTGGCCCACTGGCGCAGCCGGGGCAAATCGGCTTGGGTGAGGAAGAGCCGAGGATGTGTTTTAGGAATCCGGGCGGCGATCTCGGCCATGGAGGGCTGGGGGAACGGGGTAGCGCCGGGCGGGATGGTAAAACGCCGGGTTTTGCTCCATGCCGACGCCTTGCCTTCTGCATTCACAATCTGGTAGCGCCAGTACCAGACGCCCGGCGCCAGCGTGCGGTTATGCGTGTACACGCTCCAGGCGAGGTCTCGCACGGTGGCGGCGTCCGAAAAATCCGGCTGGGAAGCCCACTGCACGTTATACCGGTATTTCGAGCCCTCCCAGACCCACGTCAAGGAAGGAGGATTGACGGGCACGACCGCACCATCGTCGGGCCTGTATCCCCATTCGTCTGGCAGCGGCGCGCGGTCTGGGGTCTGCGCCATGAGTGCGGCGCAAAGCAAGAAAAGCATTTTCTTCACTGGGCGGCTCCTCTGAATTACGATATGAAAACCCAGCATACCGCGCGGGGGCCGGGGCGCGGTTCAGTACTTCTTAGGCGGCATCCAGGACTTGGGTTTAGAGAGTGTTGAAGACGGAGGGACTTTGACTTTGGCGAGATAGACGGCCGTTTTGCCTTCGTGGGAGGAGTGATAGCTGACCCACAGGAGATCGTCGTGCCAGACCAGCCCCGCATACCCGGTATCGCCGCCGGACGGAAGCTGCAAGAATTCCGTCAGCCGGGCTTCCTGGAGGTCAAGCCAGGCGAGTGAAGTTCGAGGATTCCCGTCGAAGAGCTGAACGGCGGCGGCCACCCGGCCATCCGGCAGCCGGATGGCCTGGGGGCTGCCGATGCGCACCCGAAGATCTCGCCACTCCCATGCCCGGTAGGGTGGCCGGCTGGCGCCCAGCAGAGCGGTCATGGGGCCTTTATCGCGGCGGAGTAAACAATGTGCCGTGTCGTCGGCGTCGAACAGAATGACAGACTCGTTGGGGAAGTTGTCGGTGAGCAACTCTTCGGCCAGGGGCTTCCATTTGATGCCCTCAGGGGAATGGTACAGGCGGATGAGCGGAGGGCCCCAGGTGCTATAGCCGATGGAAAACGCCTGATGGCGGTGGCTCCACTGGATGCGCCACATCCATATGTTCGGATCGCCGGCGAGTATGGCTTTGCTCCAATCGCGCCCTTCGCTGGTGAAGAAGAGCACGGTTTGAAGGCGCACAGGCGAGCCCTCCGGATAAGCCGCGGCGGTGCTGAGGATGAGCGTCTGCCGGGGCGTGGGGGAGAGCTTGGGGGCGAGCAGATCCGCTCCCTCCAAGCTGAGGCTTGCGGCGTCGGCCCAGCGTTCGCCGTCGGCGGAACTCAGAATACGGATGGCGCCGTCGCTCGCGGCGGGGCCGCCGGCTTCACGGAAAGCCAGGTACCAGCGGTCGCGGAAGCGGGCGAGATCCGTGAAAGCGTTATAGGGCGCCTTATCCCAGATGCGCCGCACATCGACGAGAGAAGCGGCCGCGGGGGTTTGCGGCCACGCCGGAGCGGCCAGCGCCAGCCAGAGCAGATACCTCATGCCTGCTTTCATCATCGCTCACGGTGGCGGACGAGCGGCGCGAGTCAGCTCCACATGCCGGAGGCTCGCAACAGCGTTTCCTGGACGTTCAAATCTTCCTCGGCGGTAATGCCGATGGGCTTCCCGGAGCGGACGCAGGCGGCAAGGTCCTCGAAGTCGGCGACGTAGCGCTGGAACGGCGGCAGATCCACTTTGTTCAGGCCCGCCTTATAAGGACCGGCGGGTTTAGCAAGATCCACGGCCAGCGCCGGAGGTTCGATGGGCCGCACCACGGCGGCGCCGTTTTGGCCGAAGATTTCGAGCGCCCGGTGCTGTCCGGCGCCTGGCTGCAAATTGGAACTCGAAACCACGCCCAGAGCTTTCGCCCATTCGAAAACGGCGAGGTTATTGTCAGCCAGCTTGTCGTTCTGGGGACCGTGCGAACGGAGGAAGGGCGTAATACGGACGGGCTTGCCCATAAGCCG
>Ga0272446_1006584_pt1 | contig 12034 bp, 12 predicted proteins | sample YNPCB0061_FD_194587 | JGI IMG/M metagenome (GOLD analysis project Ga0272446, IMG submission 194587) | Hot spring microbial mat communities from Yellowstone National Park, WY, United States - YNP-CB-006-1 | ecosystem: Environmental > Aquatic > Thermal springs > Hot (42-90C) > Sediment | place... | reverse complement strand
CAAAGCTGAAAATTCCGGAAGCAAATGATGAAATTGAAAAACAAAGCCAATATGTTTATTCCTAAACTTTGAAAGTTTTTCTTCACTCATTGAAAATATATTTAATGAATTGATGAAAACATTTCCAGAATCAGGAAAATCCAAACCACTAATTACATGCAACAAAGTACTTTTGCCAGCACCCGATGCACCAATGATCATATTGATTTTGGATTTTTCAAGTTGAATTGAAACTCCTTTCAAAACTTCCACTTTAGATTTCTCATCAACAGAATAGGATTTAAAAATATTTTCTGCTTGTAAAATTATTTCATTCATGTTTATTCATATTTAATTGATTCAATTATTACGCTCGTTGCAGCACGCTTGGCCGGATAATATGCAGCTATTGTTGATAAAATTATTGCCATCAAACTAATTGCTATAATGTCAGTTAGTCTAACTTGAACAGGCAATGCATCAATAATATATTTCATTGGATCGAGTGGATATATTTTATAATTAATTTGCAAATAACAAACTAATAAACCAACAAAAAGTCCAATGAATGTTCCTGATAAACCACTTAACAAACCATTTGTCATAAATATTTTTTTGATAGATTTTTCATCCAAACCTAAACTTCTTAAAACTCCAATATCACGTTTCTTTTCAATCACTGTCATTGTAAGCGAAGCAAAAATATTGAATGTAGCAACTGCGATTATTAAACAAAGGATAATGTATGCAGACCATCTTTCAATTAACATAACATCATAAAGTTCTTTGTGTAAATCATACCAAGTTTGGATAACATAATTGTTTGAAATTTTTTCTTCAAGAAAATTTTTAATTTTTTCAGAATCATAAAAATTATTCAGTCGAATTTCTACACCAGTGTACTTTTGTCCAAGTCCAAAAAGTTTTTGTGCAGTTCGTATTGAAGTAAATGCAAATCCAACATCATAATCACGATTGTCAGATTCAAATATTCCCGCAACGATTAATTTTCTGGTTTGCGGTAATGAAAAATTGATAAAAGTTTTTTCAATATTGAAAGCAGAAGTCACACTGATTTCATCACCGACTCTAATTCCTAACCTTAATGCTAAAGCCAAACCAACAATAATTTTGTCTTCACCCAATTCAAATTTTCCACTGATGATTTTTGATTTAATATTTTCAAATCCATTTGCTGATAGCGATTCAACACCTTTCAGATTGACTACTTCATAAGTTTTATCATTGATGAATAACGCTTTCGCTTCTGCAATTTTTGAAATTGATTCAATTTGTTTTTTATCTAAAGTTGATTCAATTTCTTTTATAATATTATCATCAGAATTATTGTTATCAATGGCAGAAATTTTTATATGTGGATCGAATGAAACTAAAATTTCTGTAACAATTGAACCAAATCCATTAAAGACAGAAAGAACAATCACAAGTGCAGCGACACCAATTGCAATTCCAAAAGTTGAAATCAACGAAAGGACTTTCACAAAATTTAATTTGTGCTTTGCTCTCAAATATCTTCTTGCGATGAAATACTCAATCATGTCAATCAAACTTTAATGCTGTTATTGGTTTTATTTTAGATGCAATAAATGCCGGAACAATTGCTGATAAATAAGCAACCACAATCGTGATTAATGAAACGAGTAAATAATTTTTTAATTCAATTGAAATTGGAACACTTGTAACAAAATATACTTTTGAAGGAAGTTGAATTATGTTAAAATATTTCTGAAGCAAACTAAAAGCTAAAGAAATTAAATTTCCCCAAACCAATCCCCACAAAATAAAATAGTTAGAATGAGCCCAAAAGATGAAAATAATTTTTTTGCGTGATAAACCTTGTGCACGTAGAATGCCTATTTGATTTGTCTTCTCCAAAACAATCATCAACAATGTACCAATAATATTGAACAATGCGACAATAATAATTAAACCCAACACAATTGGAATTGGTTTTTTCTGAAGTTCAATCCATGTAAAAATATTTTGATGAACTTGATAAATTGTTCTCACATAAAATGGATATCCGAGAAAATCCTGAAGTTTGTTTGAAAACAAATTCGGGTCAATATTTTTATTGATTTCAATATTAAAACCACTGCACTCGTTTTCCATGCCAAAAAGTTTTTGAGATATTTCATAATCAATAAAAGCATTACCATCATCATATTCAGCAATACCAGTTTCATAGATACCAGCGATTGTAAATTGTTCGATTGCTGGTGGATTATCAATTGAAGGTGGACGATTATTTCTCAAACTAAAAATTGTAATCAAGTCACCTTTATTCACTTTTAATTTCGAAGCTAAAATTTTTCCTAAATAAATTTGGCCAACTTCAAATGAATCATATTTGCTTTTCATTAAATATTTAGAAAGTGAATGCTGAAAGTAATTCTGTGTAATTCCAGTTAAGTTTATTCCATCAGTAAATTTTTTTGATTTTGCAATTGCAAGTTTGAATGTGAATGGTTCAACCAAACGGACTTCATTTTTAAAATTTTCTTTGATCTTTGAAAGAACAAATTCTGGTTGCTCTAAATTTCTATTGCCAAATCCGGTGACTTTAATTTGAGAATTGAATGAAGATATTTTTTCAGCAATTACATTTTGAAAACCATCTAAAATTGTCAAAGCAAGAATAACAACAACAATTCCAATTGCAATTCCAGCAATAGTAATAGATGATACAGAAGAGATAAGTTTTGATTTTCTCTGCGAGTCAATAAATCGAGATGTTATAAAGAAAGAAAGATTCATCAAACCTGAAAATGTTTTTTATTAAAATAGGAATAAAGTTGAAGAAGAGAAAATAATAAGAAGAAATTTGCTCGATAGAATGGTAAGCAGCAAATTAACTTGCTGCCTACCTGAAAATCTAAATTATTTCATCAACAATAATTTTTTGGTTTGAGTAAATGAACCACTTTGTAGTTTATAAGATTCTATAAAATTCTCATTCAAGTTCTTTAATGATATTTCTCAATTCATCAATTATTTTTCTACTAACTTCAAAGGCTTCTATTCTTATTTCATGAGAGAATTGAGAGAATTTTTTTTTGTAAAATTTATATTCGCTATCAACTCTTTCATTATCTTTTTGTATTAAATAATTCACTTCGATAGGTACAGTTTTAAGTAATTCCCCTTCTCCGAAAGATTTAATGGTTCTAAGTTCCATATCAAGTTGCACTTTTACAAGATTATCTTCTTTAATTTTTTTATAATTCTTTAGCCATAATTGGTAATCTCCAGTAACTTCTGTAACTCCTGCCCAATTTGATTTAGTTAACATCCAGACAGTGGTAGTTTTAATGTGAGCAAGTTTTGCTTTTTCAAGCATTTTTGTTTTCACATCAAAGAAAATCTTACCTTGTGATAAAATGTAACATTGAGGTATAAGCAAGAATATTATTAATATGAATTTTTTCATATCGCACCTTTATTACCTTTAGATATTATTAACGTTCAATTTCAAAATGTTCTTTGATTATTTTTTTCATTTACACAAAATATTTTATAGACTTTAGTAAAAAATATTTTCCATTTAGCAAAATAAAAGAATGCTTCTTTTCCTCTGTTTTTAGTATTAATTTTTTCTTTAATAAAAACGAATTGTTACTACTTAAAGCTCCAATGTTTATTAATGAATTAACTGATGCTATTTTTTCAGAAACCCTCTGAACTGTAATAGAACCAAAAGGAGTATTGTCTTATCACTGATACCAACTTAAATTTTTAAAATGATTTAGTCAATATAATTTCAATGAAAAATTTGTATGACTTTCAAATTCCTAAAGATTAATACACTTTAATTCTCATTTCACAAATTCTGGAGACAAATGAAAAATCATCTTTAAATATTCACTATGAATTTTCTTTTTTTCATTTTCAAAAACAATTTCTCTTAACATGAACTTATTTTTGATGTCAACTCTCATTGAAGTCTCAATTAATAAACCAATTCGACTATTTATTTTGTATTTTTTTCACATTTAAAATTTTTCTAAGCATTTCAGTTAATTAATAATTTTAGAGCATAGAAAAATTATAAAAGCACTTGCATCAATAATTTTTAATTAATAAGTTTGAGAAAAAATAGGCGGGATTTTTTTTGAGACTCTTATTAAAACTGAGGGCAACCAAGGATTCAAAATTAGTTTCGTTGAACAGCAATTATGCTCTATCCTCTTCTATTTATAAATTATTAAAATTTGGTTCACCTGAGTTTTCTGAATTCCTTCATGAAATTGGTTATAAATCGAATGATAAAACTTATAAGCTTTTCTCCTTTACAATAAAATATAAAGCAACTGAACTTTCTAATAATGCATTAAAATTAAATTCACCATTTGCTTACCTTTATATTACCACTACATTAGTTGATGATTTCATTAAAAATTTCTTGATAGGAACTTTTAATCAACAAAGCATTGAGATATACTCAAATTATATCAAAACAAAATTTTTAATCGAACAAATCGAAATAATTCCCCCACCCCAGTTCAAAGAATCAATGTACTTTCAAATGATTTCCCCAATGGTTTTATCAACCTATTTACCAGATAAACCCACAGCATACTATTTGAGATATGATGATGACATCAAAATTATAAATAGATTATTCAATCATAATCTTATGAATAAATATGAGGCTGTGAGAAATAAAAAGTATAATGGTAAAGGTGTACAATTAAAGTGGGATGATGATTATGCAATAAAAGCATTCAAACAAGGTAAAAGGTTATCTAAAAAAGTAACTATAAATAAAGACATTAATAATGCAGTTGATATTATTGGAATATTTTGCCCATATACAGTTGAAGGAGATGTTGAACTAATTGAACTCGGTTATGAGTGCGGTTTCGGTGAAAAAAATTCAATGGGATTTGGAATGGTTAAAGCTGAGTAATAATTAATAACAAATAAAAACATTTTGAAAATGTTTCTAAGATTGTAATCATGAAAGTAATAAAATAATTTTCAATCAAAAATTAGGGAAATATTTATGACACAAGAAGAAAAAATTTTATTGCTCGGTGCACTGTTTCATGATATTGGGAAGTTTGAGCAGAGTGGAGAAGTTATTAATAAAAGATTGATTTATTGAGGTAAAAAAAATGGATGATAAAAATATTTTATATGTAGCAGCACTTCTTCATGATGTTGGTAAATTTATTGAAAGAGCAAAACTCAATGATTGGCAAGAGGATGTAAAAGTATATTTTCAAAATAAAGAATCATCTAAGAACCATGCCCACAGAAGATATTCTGCTTTATTTGTAAGAAAATTTGAAGACGAAAAGGAATTCTTAAACAAAACAATTGAAGAACTTATACTTCATCATCATAATGATAATCCGACAGAAGTTTCAAATTATTTGTCAATTGATGAGCGAGGAGTTTTTCAAAAAATTATCCGCATTGCAGATGATCTAGCTTCATCAGAAAGAAAAGAAGACGAAACTTTGGAGCCGGGTAAGTACTTTAAAGCAAATCTTGAATGTCCTTTTAATGATATCCGAATAACACTAAAAGATGATAAGAATAAGATTGAATATAAACTTAATAAAAAGTACTACTATGAAAAAACTGCTTTAAGAATTGATAAAGAAGGACAATACCCAATTTCAATTTATGAGAGCGATGGTAAAGAATATGAATATCTTGTGATGAACTTTGTTGAGGAATTTAAAAATGTTGAAAATGAAAATTCTTTACTTTCTTTGATGGAAAAGTATTTAATACATATTCCCGCACAATCGCCAATTGAGATTGAGGGTAAAGAATATCTTTACAAGCCGGATATAAACTTATATGATCATTCAAGAGTGGTCGCGTCCATAGCTGTTGCACTATATGAAGAGTATAAAAATGGTTCATATAAGGGGAAAGACAAGCAGATTCTTTCTAAAGCCTATAAAACAGAATTGGGAAATCCAGCAATTTTAATTTGCGGTAATGTAAACGGTATTCAGGATTTTATATTTAATGTTAGATCTAAAAAAGCTGCAAAAAATTTAAAGGGACGATCATACTTTGTTCAAATACTCTCAGATATAGTTTCAAAGTATATTATCGAAACATTTGGACTGAAGGAAGCAAATATTTTATATAATGGTGGTGGTAATTTTTTCATACTCGCTCCTAATTATCAGAAGGAACATTTAGATGAAATTCAACAAAAAATAGCAAAAGATTTGATTGATACAGGTTTATATCTATCAATAGGTTTTACTGAAGTTACATTTAGTGATTTTTCAAATTTTGGCGATGCATTTGATAGAGCGGTAAAATCTTCAAATCAAGTCAAGAAGAAAAAGTTTAAAGGATTAGACTATAAAAATTTATTTGATCCTTTTCCACAGATTATGAGAGGCGCAACCAAATACGAAGTTTTAACCGAAGAGTTACAAAAAACAACTAATTACTATTATGGACCCGATAATTCTGAAGATAAAAGATCGGATTGGGAAAAAGTATTTCGTGATTTCGACTACCAGGTTGCTTTGAGACCAAAAGCTTTCGCAAAACAAGGATGCGTTTTTAACTCAGTCAATTTCGCAAGTGAATTTGAATCGTTTCGATTTGTTGTGAAGGATTTACCAAAATTAAATAAACAGATTGAAGCTTTATTAAAGGATAAATTAGGGGATGATTTCGAATATGAAGATGGGGAAAATTTAAATTCAATATTACAATACAAACGATTTGCTCAATTAGCAAAATTCGATACGGGTACAGAAAAACTCGGTGTCCTTAAAATGGACATCGATAATTTAGGTAAACTATTTAAGGAGGGATTGGAAAAACCAACAATAGGAAGAATAGCCTTTCTTTCAAGAACTTTAAAATGGTTTTTTGAAGGCTATATGAATACTCTACTACAGGCTGAAGATTTTAAAGATAGAATTTACCCTATCTTTTCCGGTGGTGATGATTTCTTCGTAGTTGGTGCTTGGAATTCTATTTTTGAATTTGCAATAAAAGTTAGAGAAGAATTCAAGGAATTCGTTTTACATCATCCCGGCATAACTCTCTCGGCTTCTTTACTGGTTGTTGATGAAAATTACCCTATAAAACAAATTGCTAACTTAGCTGAAAAAAGATTAGAAAATGCGAAAGAAAGAAGAGATATAAAAACTGATTTAAAGATAAAGAATGCAGTTTCTGTTTTTGATACTGTTCTTAGTTGGGAAGAATTTAAAGAAGCAAAAAATCTTAAAGAAAAAATAAAGGAGATAATAGAAAAGTCTGGTTATAACAGAGCGATTATCAATAAAATACAAAAAAGCTCATCAGGATTTGCAGCTGTTCAAAAAGAAATTCTGTTTGGGAAGGTAATTAGGATGTATAAAGTTTGGCGGCTCTCTTATTATTTAAGAGACTTGGTTAATCTAAGTAATAGAAATCCTAATGCAGAAAAAGTAAAAGAATTAGTAAAAGGAATAGTAAAGCAGTACGAAGAATTATTTTTCAAAGCTTTTAAAGGAGAAGAAACCAATATTCAAATATTCCCAGTTGCTGCACGCTGGGCTGAATTAGAAACTAAAAACAAAGAAGGAGATATAAAATGAGTGACTATCACAAAAATTATAGTCAGGATGAACAAATTTATCCTAAGATAAAAGATGAAATACTTACTAATGAAAGAAGGGATGAAAATGTTTATTTAGATAATGTAAAAAAAATGGTTGAGCAGTTAATTGGACCTAGAAAAGAAGACATTTCATCAAGCCAGCTAAGAAATGTTTTCTCAAGAGTTAGAAAGATGAAAGAGCCAAAAGAACTTTATCTGCTACGCCCTAAGTTAGCTTATATTTATGGACGACCAAATAGTAAAGACGGTATGAAAAAGTTAATAATTATACTGGATGAATTAATCCCAAAAGTGGATAACAAAGATAAGCTAGAAAAATTTAAAAGTTTTTTTGAAGCGATAATAGCATATCATAAATTTTACGGAGGAAGTAACTAATGGAAAACAATACTATGAAATTAACAGGCAAGTTTATAATAACTGGTGAAATTAAATGTGAAACCGGTTTGCATATCGGCGGTTCTAAAACTGCTTTGGATATTGGGGGCATTGATTTAAATGTTATTAAAACAGCAAATGGGATTCCTTATATTCCAGGTAGTTCATTGAAAGGTAAACTTAGATCAATGCTGGCAAGAGAAGAAGGTTCGGAGAATCCTAAAAATGATAGTGATACTATTAAAGAAATTTTCGGTGACTCACCTTCAGGTAAAGATGATCCAGGTAAAATTACACGCCTTATTGTAAGAGATAGCTTATTGAAAAATTCAGATGAAATGCTTAATAAAGAAGGTGATTTTACTGACCTTGAGTTAGATTATACAGAAGGTAAATGGGAAAATACCATCGACAGAAAAAGTGGTACTGCTGACAGCCCACGCCAAATAGAAAGAGTTCCGGCTGGAGCAATATTTAGTTTTGAGATAGTTTATGACATTTATGATGATAAGGCAAATGATAAATTCAAAAAAGAAATTCATCTTGAAGAAATAAAAAAAGCTTTGCGACTATTACAAGATGATTATCTCGGTGGTAGCGGCTCAAGGGGTTATGGTAAAATAGTATTTAAAAATTTATCTGCTGTAGAAAAAACAATTAAAAATTACGAAGAAGGTAATGAAGGCACTAAAGTAGAATTTAAGTTGAATTGATATGAAAACAATAATATTAAAAACAAAACCGTATTCAATGTTTCGTCTCGGTGCTGGTTCAAAGGATGAAGTTGATTTAATTATTCATTCGGATACTCTATTCTCTGCTTTAATTAATATTCACTCAAAAGTTTATGAGGATACTGAGGAGTTTATCCAACTTTTTGACGAAGGTAAGATAAAAATTTCATCTGCTTTCCCAATGTTATCGAATTCTGAAAATGATAAAAATATTTTCTTTCTTCCAAAACCGGAACTTGACTTCAACATCAATACAAATATTAAAGAAGAGAAGAAAATAAAATTCATTTCTACTGAAGTGTATAAAAATATTAATTCACTAAAGTCCAATTCACAGAATCAAAATATCAATTTTACAGATAAAAATTATTTTTCTATAATTGGCTCTTCATATTGTGTTGTCAAAGACGAAATTCCAACTTCTGATGATTGGAAATCAGCTAATATTATTTCAAAAGAAGTAATTCCTAAAACAAAAGTACATCGGGATGTACAAGAAGATAATTTTTATCACGAAACGAACATCCAATTCAAGCCAATTGTTATTGAAAAGGATGAAAATAATAAAATTACATACTCACCTCATTTTTATTTTATGTACGATCTGAATTGCAGTGATGAACAAAAGAATAAATTTTTTACTTGTTTGAGAATATTAGCGGATGAGGGTATTGGCGGAGAACGTTCTGCAGGCAAAGGGCAATTGGAAGAAATTATTGAAACAGAAATTCCTATCGAATTAAAATCTGATTCGAATGAATATTTGCTTCTCTCGTTATGCAATCCAAATTCTCAAGATGAATTCGATTCGTTTGAGAAATATGAAATAACTGTAAGGGGTGGTGGTTCTGTAAGTTTTGATGATGAAATAGAATCTGATGAAGTCGAAGATATTAAATTGTATCGGAAGAAGCAGGTAAGGATGATTGCTGAAGGTGCAATTGTAAAAGGCAAAGTTGATGGAAGATTAGTAGATGTTTCGCCAGAAAACATAAATGCTTTTGAACATAAGTTTTACAGAAATGGAAAATGTTTCCTTTTACCAATAGGTTAGAATATGAAAAATAGCAAATGGGAAAAATATAATTTAACAACAATAACGCCAGTATTTATTGGTTCTGATAAAGGTTCAGATTTATCTAAAACAACTGATTTTATAATTGATGGAAACCAAATCAATATAATTGATCAAAGAAAATTTGAAGCTTTATTAAATGATAATATCGAATTGATTAATGAGTTTGTGAGTGATGTGAAAAATAATCCTCGCTCATTCGATTTACAGAATTTTATTGAGAATAAACTTAATACTTCTGTTTCCGAATTAACAAAAACCTCTCTTGAAGTTGACGGTTACCTAAATGCAAATTCTGTAAATACGTTTATTACAACGAATGGTAAACATTTTATACCCGGCTCAACTATTAAAGGAGCGATTAGAACATCCCTAGTTTATTCTTTTCTTATTAATTCCAACGCAGGCAAATTGATAGTTTCCAATTTATTAGACGTAAAAAAGAAACTTGATGACATAAAAAAAAGAAGGGATAATAACGAGCAAATAAATAGAGAAGAATCGGCTTTACTTTCTTGGAAAGGTTTAAATAAACACTTTGAGAAAATTTATAATGAGTTTACTCTATTCAAAACAGAAAATAATGGTCACGATTTTCGGCATATTTTGATTAATGATTCAGAGCAAATAGAACCAAGTAAGACAAAAATAACTGAATTACGGCGTACTTATATGATTAAGGATAGCGATAAGACAAGCCAATGGAAACAGGTTCTAAAAGAAAATGTTACTACTCAGTTTTCACTAAAGGTGGAAGATGATTTTAAGGATAGTTTTCTTAATAGTCTCAATTCCAAATCCGAAGAAACTTTAATTTCGCTAATAAATAAATTCTCAAAAGATGTAATTGATTTTGAATTAGAGATGTATAAAGAATTCTCCCAAAAGAAAGAGATTACAAAAAAGCTAAACGCTGCAATAGAATTTTACAAATGGTTAAAAGATATAATAGAAAAATCCAACAATAAATTTGCTGTGATGAGAATTGGTGGCGGTAAAACATATTTTGATAATTCTATTGGTTTGGCTTTGTTTAAGAAAGATAAAGAAAGATTTAAAGAATTTAGAAAACTTCTTGGTTTTTGGAAACATCGATCTGGTAACAGATCTTTTGTAGAAGAAGATTCACCAATAACGCGTACATACTTTGTTAAAGAAAAGCAACTATTACCAATTGGATGGATTGTAATTTATAAAGAAAGTTTACCTGATGAATTTAAAAAATCAATATCTACCGGCAAAAATTCTGATATAAATACAAGTGTTAAATTAAAAAAAGATTCCAAAGATGATGATAAAATTGATTTTTCAAAGCTGGAAAATCTTGGTCGAATTTCTAAACTTAAGAATTAATTTTGACTCATCCGTAGCACAGATTAGCAATCTGTGCTATAATTAATTGTACAGATTATTAATCTGTGCTACATTAATTTTATGGACAAGCATTTTCACAGACGTAATTTACCACATTTATATTTTAATGATGGGATTTATTTTATTACATCAAGATTGATAAATTCTATTCCAATTGAAAAACTTGAACAACTAAAAAATGAAACGAAAAATATTTCCGATGAAAAACAAAAACGATTGTTCAAAAAATATGATGTTTTAATGGATTCGGGTGAATATGGTGAAAAATATTTAAAAAATCCTAAATGTGCTGAAATTGTTAAAGACACACTTCACTATCCTGATGGGAAGGAGTATAAATTAATCTGTTATTGCATAATGCCAAATCATTTTCATATGGTTTTTGAATTGTTACAAAATAATAAAGGTATTTCTAAAATTATGCAGTCAATAAAAAGAATATCAGCGCGTGATTGTAATAAAATTTTAAGTCGTTCCGGAGCTTTTTGGCAAGATGAAAGTTTTGATCGCTGGGTGCGTGACGAAAAAGAATTATATTTTGTTATCAGATATATTTTGTTGAATCCAGTCAATGCCGGTTTGGTTAATGATTGGAAAGATTGGAAATATACATATTGTCATCCCGATTATTTAATACTGTAGCACAGATTAGTAATCTGTGCTACGAAAAATTTATGATTAACTATGGATAAGACTAACCAACACAAAAAAGTTTTAATAATGACAGTTGGAACGGGTGCAACTGGAGAGGACATTGCACACGGTTTATTTTTTTCTATTAAAGATTCCAACCCGGATTTATTGGTTTTAATAGGTTCACAAAAGAGTTTTGATACTACTTTAAGTCATTTAAGAGAATTAATAAATAAAGAACAA
>Ga0272446_1006583_pt1 | contig 12036 bp, 11 predicted proteins | sample YNPCB0061_FD_194587 | JGI IMG/M metagenome (GOLD analysis project Ga0272446, IMG submission 194587) | Hot spring microbial mat communities from Yellowstone National Park, WY, United States - YNP-CB-006-1 | ecosystem: Environmental > Aquatic > Thermal springs > Hot (42-90C) > Sediment | place... | reverse complement strand
AACTCTATCTCTTCGGAGAATTTGAGCCTGCAACAGTCAAAGTGTTGAAACGCCTTGTCAAATCAGGCGATACGGTGTTGGATATTGACGCAAATGTGGGATATATGTCGCTGGTGCTTGCCAAGTGCGTTGGAAATAGCGGAAAGGTATTTTCGTTTGAACCCGATTCAAAAAATTTTGCTTCGCTAAAACGCAACCTCGCGCTCAATGCGGATTGCAACATCGAGCCGATTGCAAAGGCAGTTTCCGACAGCCATCAGCCGATTCGCTTGTATCACGCGAAGTTTGATTTTAACGCTGGCGCGCACTCGATGTTGCCAAGCGAAAAACATTCGAGCGACTTTGTAGAAATTGAAGCAACAACAATTGATGAGTTTGTTACATCGCATGGACTCAAAAAAGTTGATGTGATTAAAATCGATATTGAAGGCGCGAAAATGAAGGCGTTCAACGGCATGAGCGAGACGCTTCGCCGAAGTCGACCGTTTGTTGTGTGCGAACTATGCGAAGAGCATCAAGTCCGTGCAGGCTACACCACGCAAGCCGTTAAGAAGTGGATGGCGGAGACTTTTGATATGCAAGCCTTTAAGGTGATGGAATCAGGCAAGTTGAAAGAAACGCCGATGGAAGAAACGCACCTTGCCGAGAACATCGTCTTCGTGCCGCATGAGCGCGTGCAGGAAGTAAAAGCATTCCTCTAAATTTCTACGGCTTAAATGAAAATTCTGCTTATCGGACCGATTCAATCCACGTTTGTCAAAAACGACATAAAAATTTTATCAAAGTCTCACACAGTTGAAGTATTGGATTCTCTGAAAATTGGACGTGGTGCGCGTGCCATACTGGGAATGGCAATAATCACGCTACACACGATTTGGAAACTCTTTCGGTGCGATGTCTTTGTCAGTTGGTTTGCTGATTACTACACGCTCATTCCCGTTGTGCTATCAAAATTCTTGGGCAAAAAGGCGATAGTCATTGCAGGCGGATTTGATGTTGATCGATTGCCTACTTCCGTTGGCTTTCGTTATGGCGCAAGAGCAAGAAAAGTAAGAGGATTCTGTGCAAAGTATTCACTCGAATGGGCGGATTACATTTTGCCCGTGTCAACCTATGCCGATACATTGCTTTCAGAAATGACGCAATCAAGCAAAAAAACTGTGCTTTACAACGGCGTGGATTTGAGCCAATTTGCGGACGTTTCTTTTGAAAATGAGCGAGAAGAAATTTTGACCGTCTCTCAAGCCGATACCAAAGCCGAGTATATTCTAAAGGGAATTGATACGTTCATTGAACTGGCAAAGAGACTGCCATCGGTGAAGTTTGTTGTGGCGGGCTTGCGCGGCGCGGCGTTGAAGGTCGCGCATGAGCAAGCAAAGGGTGTGCATAATTGCAAAGTGATACCTGGACCCTTATCGCTCGGAAGAGAGTTGAAACCGTTGTATGAGCGAGCCAGTGCATATTGTCAATTTTCGTTGTCAGAAACCTTTGGCGTTGCCGTAGTTGAAGCAATGGCTTGTGGGGCGATGCCCATCATTTCTCCAAATGGCGCACTGCCCGAAATTGCAGGCAAGGTTGGAAAAATTGTCCGCCAACTCGATGAAGCCGAGCAAGCCGTTATGCAAAGTTTCTCGCTCTCGCCATCGGAACGAAGGGAAATTGCAAAACACGCAGAGAACTTCTCACTTGAAAAGCGCGCCAAAAAATTTGAAGCCGTGATTTCAGAACTAACTGCAACGCACAACAACAGTGAGTGACTTGCTTAAAAACTTGAAGAGCAAATTTGGCACACCAATGGCTCGACAAACCTACATGCTTTATGCTTCTCAGCTCCTGCAAATGCTCTTTGGCGCACTCGCTTACATTCTCCTGTCAGCAAATCTCTCGAAAGAAACCTTCGGCGACCGTGAAATAGTGGTAAGACTGACCACCTTCTTTCTCAGTTTTTTTGAGTTAGGATTTTTTTTTTCAGGGGCGAGGCTCTTGGCTAATCAACGTGAAAAGGCAAAGGAAAGAAAACTGGTTTCAGCATTGATTTTTATCGGCGGAATTCTTTGTTTCATCTACGCGCTTTTCTTAATGGCAATCGCTCCGCTTGTGCAAATGCTCTTCAACACGCATCAAGACATTTCACAAGTGCTGATATGGTTTGCCTTTCCGTTCTCGCTCTCGCTTTATCTGTTTGTTTTTTTTCAGTTCATTTATCAAGGCACGAATGAAATCCTAAAACTTTCGTTTCTGAATGTTGCCTTTCGGTTTGGGCATGTTGCACTGCTTCTATTGTGGTTAAACTTTGAGCCACTGACATTGGAAAGTGCCTTGATGCTTTATAGTGTCTCTATTGTTGGTGTGGTTGCGGTTTTAGTAGCAAAGGCAAAACCTTCTTGGAAAGCCTTTCGGGAAAATTGGCAAGAAATTCGTGCGGAAGTAATGACCTACGGGCGATATGCTTTTGTAGGCTATTTCATTGGACAAGCGTGTGGAAATTTGGATACGATGTTTTTAGGAACGTTCTTTAACAGCACAGCAGTTGGCGTTTATGCAGTCGCCCTCTTTTATGTTGCGCCGATTTCAGCCTTCGCTGATGCTTACACAGCCGTAGCATTCAAACGATTAGCCCAAGAAACCTTGATGCCGAAAAAAATTTATCAGGTCAATATGATTGGGCTTTTGGGGTTGGCAGGGGTTTATGTGGTGTTGGGTGTGCCGTTGTTCAAGATAATTTTTCCGAAATACGCTGACGATGCGTTCTTGATTTATCCGCTAACACTGGCGATGGTGATTTTAGGACTATCAAAGCCTTACAATGCTTTTTTTCGTGCCAAAGGCGACGGAAAAGCCTTTCAGCGTGCGACCCTAATTTATGCAGTAACCTCTGCTATAAACTACCTTTGGGCGATTCCGCTGTTTTCCGTAACAGGTGCGGCGATTGCGGCGATTGCATCATCAAGCGTGAATTACATCGTGCATCGTTATTTTTACCGAGCATTGGTCATCAATCACAAAACCGTTGAAGATGAGATTTTATCCTGAACACGAAACCATTTGGGGCTATAAGAAACGAATCGAGTTTTTGCTCTCGCAAATTCAAAGCCGATATGGAAAAGAGCGCGTTTCGATTTTAGATGTCGGGTGTGGAAATGGAAGCATGATGAGCCTGCCGCTTGCTGAACAAGGCTACACAGTTACTGGCATTGACCTTGATGAACACTCCATTCAAAAAGCACGAGAAACAAATCCCTTCCACAATGCAACTTTCCTTGTCGCAAAAACAAAAGACCTTCTGGGCAACCAGTATGATGTGGTGATTTGTTCAGAAGTGTTAGAACATATCGAGGATTATGAGCCCGTCATTCTTGACCTTCGAAGGTTGTGTAAGCCTGAGGGAATCGTGTTCATCACAGTGCCGAATGGATACGGACCGTTTGAGATAGATAGTTTTTTGGCGAAACGTTTGAAACAATTGAGTGTGCCTGAAAAAATTCGGCAGCCGATTAGTCGTTGGATTCGCTCAAAGCATAAGCAGGCAGGTGTGGCTTCGACGGAAAATATCGAGTGTCCTCACGTGCATTTCTTCACGATGAAGCACATTCGCCAATCCATTGAGCGGTATTTTGAAATCACACGTGTTGAAAAATCGGTGTTTGCGTGCGGTCCGCTAATGACGATGCTATTTGGCAAACGCCAATGGTTCGTGGAGTGGAATCTTAAACTTGCGGATAAATTGCCACCTGCCTTTGTCAGCGGTTGGTATTTTTCCTGTAAGCCAAAGCGAGATGAAGCACAAGAAAAAATTTGGCAAGAAAGCAAAGAAGCAACCTCGGCATGAGATTGCTTCCTGAAATCTGTTTTTGCTGTTAAAGTATCGCTTTCAAAGCGTTGCGCACAAGCGACATGCCTTCTTCGGCTTCGGCAAGCGTGAGCGTCAGCGGCGGACGGAATCGCACCGTGCGTTCGCCACAGCCCAGCATCACTACGCCTTGCTTCATCACTTCTGAAATGAACTTGTTGCGCATGGCTTTATCGGGCAAATCAAACGCACACATTAAGCCTCGACCACGCGGATTAGAGACCGTTCCCTTAAACTCTTCCGCAAGCAACTGAATTTTGGTGAGCAAGAACGCGCCGATGTTCTTGGCGTTGGTCAGTAAGTTTTCTTGTTCGATAATTTCAAGATACTTTTTTGACCGAAGCATATCGACCAAATTCCCGCCCCAAGTAGAATTGATGCGGCTTGGCACTTGGAAGACATTATCTTCAATTTCGTCAATGCGCGTGGTCGACATAAAGCCGCACACTTGGGTTTTCTTACCGAAGGCAATCATATCGGGCAAGCAGAGCTCTTCGCCGACACAGCGACCGAACAATTTGCATGTGGTCTCGCCGACGGCGCAAGCATAGCCGTTGTTGAGCAGTTGTTCTGCCGCCCACATTGAGCCTGTAAGTCCCAACCCGGTTTGCACTTCGTCAAAAATCAGCATCGCATCGTTTTCGAGTGAAAGCAGGCGCAGGGCTTTCAGAAATTCGGGGCGGAAGTGATTGTCGCCACCTTCCCCTTGAATCGGCTCAATGACGATTGCCGCAATATCATCTTTGCGCTCAAAAAAGGCTTGTTTGATTTCGGCGATGGCTTGTGCTTCTAATCGCTCCACTTCGGCAAGATGTGTGTCGTTGAGCGGAAAAGTAATTTTGGGATTGGTAATGCGAGGCCAGTCGAACTTCGGAAAGAGGTCGGTTTTTGCAGGGTCGGTGTTCGTCATCGAGAGCGTGTAGCCACTGCGTCCGTGAAAGGCTTGCTTGAAGTGAATGACTTGATGCCCTTTTTCAGTTTTGTAACCTTTTCGGAAATTTTTTTTCACTTTCCAATCAAACGCGGCTTTGATGGCGTTTTCAACAGCGAGCGCGCCGCCTGCAATCCAAAAGGTATATTTCATACCTTTGGGCATGGCAAGTTGGCGGAAGGTCTCGACAAACTCTGCCATCTCAACCGAATAAATGTCGGAGTTGGACGGATTGACAATCGCGGCGTAAAGCAGTTTATCCAAAAAGACTTTGTCGTTCCAAATCGCAAGGTGGTTTGCGCCAATCGGTGCAGAGGCAACAAAGGTGAAAAAGTCCAACAAGTTTCGCTTGGAAACGGAATCATAAAGATATGCACCACGACTGTTTTGAAGGTCCAAAACCATATCCAACCCATCAACAATCATGGACTTGGAAAGGACTTCATGCACCAGTTCAGGGGCGATGTCTTTCTTAAAGAGTGTTGGTGAAGTCATACATCAATCTCCGTTTAAGTGTTGGCAATTTAAGACGGTTTGAAGGAAACGCCAGAGCCGCGTGAGATTTGCGACTGTGGCTGACCGTCGTTATTGGTTCGGCAAGTTAGAGATGTTTTTTCGCTTCACAAAGTTAAATCTAAATCACCGTTGAAAACCGATTTTGAGCAGTCGTATTGGCGCGTCTATGCGCGCATTGCGGGCGTTGATGAAGTCGGGCGCGGGTGTCTGGCAGGCGCAGTGGTTGCCGCCGCCGTTGTGTTTGAACACGGCTTCGAGCCGAAAGGGGTTTTAACGAAGGTGAATGACTCCAAACAACTGACGCCTGACTTGCGCGAAGAACTTGCCGAAGCCATTAAAGCGTCCGCGAAGTGCTACGCGATTGCCGAAGTCTCGCCAAGCGAGATTGATAGCCTCAACATTTTCAATGCAACGATGCGTGCGATGAATTGTGCCATTGAACAACTTTCCCCGCCGCCTGAGTTTCTCCTCATCGATGGCAATCGCTTCAAACCCACGCTGCCGATTGCCTTTGAAACCGTTGTTAAAGGCGATTCAAACGTCTTTTCAATCGCCGCCGCATCAATTTTGGCGAAGGTGCATCGCGATACGTTAATGAAGTTGTTGGATTCAGCCTATCCGCAATACGGCTTCGCGAATCACGTCGGATACGCTACACGCGAACACATCAATGCCATCAAGCAATACGGACGGTGCGCCATTCATCGCCAAAGTTTTAAGCTCAAAGAACTTGGAGAAAAAGTGTAACCTATCGGGAATTATTCTTGTTTGTTTGAACATTTATTGACAATTTCTCTTTCCGTCGATTGTGTGTTGCACAAAGCGACAGAAACACTTATCAACCAACAAAGGAGAGAACGTAATGAAAACACACATCAAACTGCTTTTTTTAGGCTTTCTTGTTTCAGGCATGCTTGTGCCGCAACTGCTTTTGGCACAAAGCGACTCTGAACTGGGCAAGGTTCAGTATGTTGAGTTCGTGCGCTTCATTGATGAAAATGGAAATTCATCGTGCCGTCAAGTCGAGCGTTCAGCCGAAGAAATGGCGGCATTGGAAGAGGCTAAAGCCAAAGCGGGATTGGTGGTTTTGCCGAACACGATTGGCAGGCGTGCGCAAGGACAAGGGCTTGACATCATTTTGCGCGGCACGCCGCAACTTCTGCAATTTCCTGACGCTGTTGCCGCCTTTGAAGGTGCGGCGCAACGCCTCGAAGCCTTTATCGCGAATCCTGTTACGGTGGTGATTGATGTCGACTATGGTCCAACTCGATTCGGCACGCCTTGGGGTCCGGGCGTGTTAGGCTCAACGAGTTCTGCCGTCATTTCGCTTTCGGGCTACACAGTGAGGCAGTTTGCCGATTCGCTCAAAGCACGTGCGCCGGGCTACGCCAGTCTGTATGATGCCATTCCGCAACCGGTGCCGAACACGGCGGGCGCGGCAAATCCGCTTCCCTCTGGCACTACGCCAAACCTTCAAGCTCTCGGCATTTTGAATGCGAATGGCAATCTGCTTTCCACAGTGCCAAGTATCGGCTTCAACTCGAATTTTCCTTTCGACCTTGACCCCAGCAATGGTATCTCGTCGGGGCAAACCGACTTTGATGCGGTTGCGGTTCACGAAATCGGACACGCGATGGGGTTTGTCTCCGTTATCGGTTCGAGCACAAGCTTTTTACGCACATGGGATTTCTTCCGATTCCGTCCCGGTGCAGTTACTAATCTTCAAACGTTTGCAACTGCCGTGCGCGTCAATACGCCCGGACCAAGCCCAAACGGTGGCGACCAAGTTTTTTGGGACGGCACGCGCGAGTGGGAAGTCTCGACCGCACGCGGCGACCGCACCGGCGGCGATGGTCAGCAAGCCTCGCACTGGCGCGACGATGCCCAACGCACCAACGTCCCGCTCCCTGAACGCAAAATCGGCATTATGGACCCGAACCTCGCCGCAGGCGTGCGCGATACGCTCAAATTCGCCGACTGGAAAGCCCTCGGCATTATGGGCTGGCAAGTGACCAAAATCGAAGAAGTCAAAAACGTCCGACTCACGAGCGATTACCAAACCCCAACTTCTGTTCAGTTGCAATGGACAAATCCCGCAATCACTGTCGGCGGCGGCACAATCACGAACCTTGAAGTTCTACTCTTTCGCAACAATCAACTCATTACGGCATTTTCAAATGCGCAACCTAATCAAACCCTCACGTTCAGCGATACGGGCTTGACACAATATTCAACGGTGAACTATATGATTTACGCGCACGACCCGAACCTTGTGGAGTCAGGATTTCCCGTTGCAAGAAGTATCACGGTGGGCGGCTCGCCGCGTCCTGCCGAAGCCTCATCGCTCACGGTCAGAAGCAATGAAAGCACCGCGATTATCAGATTCACTGCCCCAACACGCCACGACGACAGCACGCTCTTGCAGAATTTGAGCGGCGTTGAAGTCTACAGAGGCACGCCACAACCGCAAAATTTAGCCGTGGCTCTCGCACTGCAACCAACCGACACAGGCAAAACTTTCGTCATTGCCGATACGCCGCCGCGTCGAGCGATTCCGAACTACACTTACGCGGTTATCTTTGTTGGAAGCGCACCGCCGAGTGTTAATGCAAAAGGACCGGCACGTATCTCGCAAAATGTGCGTGCGGGCGTGGTTCGCAACGCCAATTATCTCGAAACCTTTGAAACCAGTCGTCAAAGCGTTGTGGAAGATTTCGCGTGGGATAGCACGAACACCCTTGCGTATCAAGGCGTTTGGTCGTTTGGCGCATTGAACTATGGCGCAAATCTTGATGCCTCTGCCTACATTCCGCAAACGCGGTTAGGCACAAACGGCGAACTTCGCTTTTGGACCATCGCGCGCACTGGCGCAACGGATTCAGGCGTCGTCGAAATCTCGAAGAATCGCGGCGCAAGTTGGACACCCGTGCTGACCTTAAACCGTAACACGCACCCCGAATGGGCAAACGGACAAAATGTGTGGTTCGAGAAAACCGTCTCACTTTCCAATTTCAACACTGACACTGTTGTAACGCGCTTCCGATTAGTCAGCGCACCGACAGGCGGCGGCTTCGGTTGGCTCATTGATGATATTTCGCTCACACAAGGCGTGCTTTCAACAAACTCACCAACAAGCAAGCCGTATCAATTCGCCCTCGAGCAAAATTATCCCAATCCGTTCAACCCAACGACGATGATTCAGTATGAATTGGCATCGCCGAGCGAAGTCAAATTGCGCGTCTTTGATGTCTTAGGGCGTGAAGTCGCCACGCTCATCAATGCACGTCAAAGTGCAGGTCGCTACCGTGTCGAGTTCAATGCGTCTCGACTTTCAAGCGGCGTGTATTTCTACCGATTAGAAACGCAGAATTTCTCGCAAACCAGAAAAATGTTCTTGGTGAAGTAATCTTCGGAACGCCGATAAACAAAAACGGACGCTACCAGAGCGTCCGTTTTGCTTTTTGCTGTGCGGTGCTTATCGCGCAAAGAAGGGCTTGTCGTAGAGTTCAAGCCGCTTTTCAGGCGTGAAGCGGAAATCGAGAATGTCGCCTTCGGGGCGAACTTCTATCAATGCGCCTGATGGGCAAGCATCAGCATCAAAACAAAGTTGGCAAGAAATGCAGGCTTTTTGGTCGATGTAGTATCGAAACCCGCCTTCTTGCACGTCGCCGTAAAGTTTCACGCCGATGGCGTTAACTTTGGGCGGACATTGGTCTAAACAGAATCCGCACGCGATGCACAAGTTCTCGATAATATCGTACTTGTTCTTCGCACGCTTTTTCACGGCTGCTGCCATAGCAGTGTCCTCCGTTGTGGTTAGTGGTTATTGAAAACTATTTCCATGAGGAATATAACGGCTTTTCAATTCGTTCCGAAATGCTGGCACAAAAAAGGAAGTCGTTATAGCCGTTTGAACATCGCTATTATTTCACTATGAGCATTTTGCAACAAGAGCCTATCGCCGCCATCGCCACAGCGGCAGGCGAAAGCGCAATTTCAATCGTGCGTATGAGCGGAAACGGTGTGCTGGACATTGCCGACAAAGTGTTTCGCAAAGCGGGCGATAACACCTTTTCATTTCACAAAGCGACATCTCATACGGCGCACTACGGGCGCATGGTTGATGCAACGGGTGAGATGGTTGATGAAGTGATGGCAATCGTCTACAAATCGCCACGCTCCTTCACGATGGAAGATGTGGTTGAGTTTAATTGTCACGGCGGCGTGATTGTTACGCAAACCGTGCTTGAAACGTTGCTCGACGCGGGGTGCCGACTTGCCGAAGCAGGCGAATTTACACGCCGCGCCTTTCTCAACGGACGCATCGACCTCGTTCAAGCCGAAGCCATCGGCGAAATGATTCACGCGAAAACGACTGCCGCCTATCGCTCTGCCCTTTCGCACCTCAAAGGCGACCTCTCCAAAAAACTTGCCGCGCTCCGTGAAGACTTACTCAATGCTTGCGCGATGCTCGAACTCGAACTCGACTTCGGTGAAGAAGACGTAGAGTTCCAAAGCCGAGATGAACTCCGCGCCAAAATTGCCGAACTAAAATCAACACTCACTAACCTTGCCGATTCGTTCAAGTTTGGGAAACTCGTGCAAGAAGGCGTGCGCACGGCGATTGTCGGCAAACCCAATGCGGGCAAATCTACCTTGCTCAATGCCTTGCTCGGAAAAGAGCGCGCGATTGTGAGCGACATCGCTGGCACCACGCGCGACTACATCGAGGAAAGTTTCGTGATTGATGGCGTGTTGTTCAAACTCATCGACACCGCAGGCTTGCGCACAACCTACGACCACATCGAAGGCGAAGGCATCAAACGCAGTTACGAAAAAATCGAAGAAGCCGATTTAATTCTCTATCTCATCGACGCTTCAAAGCCCGTAGATGCTGATGAAATCAAGGCAATCGAGACGCTCAAAGAAAAAAACAGAGAGGCAAAGTTCCTTTTGGTGCTGAATAAATCCGACCTCTCTTGCAACGGCGACGAGAAGATTGAAGCAGTGGAAGCGATTCGCATTTCTGCCCTCACGCGAGAAGGGATTGACTCGCTCAAGCAACAGATGAAATCGCTTGCCATCGGTGCGGAAACACTCTCGGAAGGAAGCATGATGCTGACAAACCTACGCCACTACGAAGCCGTGCGCAACGCCCTTCAAAGCCTCTCGCAAGCCGAAACGCAAGTTGAGTGCCACGCGCCAACCGAACTTATCGCTTCCGACCTACGCGACGCACTGCACCACATCGGCACCATCACGGGCAAGGTTTCAACCGATGACATCTTGAATCATATCTTCGAGAAGTTTTGTATCGGCAAATAGAATTGGTGTGAAGGTGATTTCAAGTTATCTTCAACACGCTGTTGAAAATTTCATACAACATGATGACGACCATTACGATTGATGTTCCTGACGAATTACTGCGTAAGTTGGGCGAGAATGCGTTGCGTGAGCGTCTGAAGCGGCACGTTGAGCTCATTCGTCTGATGGAACTTGGAATAGAGATTCGCACCGCACTTGAAGCACAAGGCATTGATTGGGAAACCGAGTGGCAAGCCTCTCGCCAAGCCGCGTGGGACGAGTATCTCACAGAGCAACCGCGTTTGAAAGGATTGTTACAATAATCTTCATGAGCCAGTTCGTCATTGATGCCAATATCCTTTTCAGTTCGCTTATCAGTGGAAAAAGTGTCTATGTTGAGGTGTTTTCGGCACAAGAATTTTACAGTGTTGATTTTGCTTTTGTTGAATTGAACAAATACGCTTCAACTGTTCTCACAAAAGCGAAACTTCCCCCAGAGCATCTCAAAGAATTTTCATCAAGACTGTTTTCAATGGTCAAGTTCATTCCCCTTTTTTTGATTAGCGAGGCAATCATTCAACAGGCAACTGCGTTGACGAGAGCGGTGGATATTAAAGATGCGCCGTATTTAGCACTTGCCTTGCACCTCGATGTCCCGTTGCTCACTCGCGATAAACCGCTGTATGAGCATCTCTTGTCTAATGGTTGCAAGGTGATGCTTTGGGAGGATTTTCTGAATAACTATTTCAAACCATAACACCGTGTCGAGAAAACAAACATCTCACCACATCGGCACTATCACGGGCAAGGTTTCAACCGATGACATCTTGAATCATATCTTCGCGAAGTTTTGTATCGGCAAATAGTGGGAAAAGGATTTGACACGAATTAAGTCGTAAATTCCCCTGCAACCTTCCGAAACATTCAAACCAATCAAGACAATGCCAAGCACCGACATTCTGGAACTGACCACGATTGCTGAAGTCCTGCTCGAAAAACATGAAAGCCTTGCCTCAAAAGTGCGCGACGAAACCGCAACCGAATCCGACAAACACAACTTTGACTTTATCCAAGAAGTCATTGCGCTTGCGAAAAATCGTGTAACCACGCTTCGAAACGAGCAAGCCAAACAAGAAGGGAAAGAAGTTTGGGTCGAGCGCACATCAGAATCGCACAATCCGCACATTCGCTTACACGGCGGCGTGCGCGAAGACGATGTGCCGAAATCTTAAATCCGATTAAACCTCTTGGTATGTGCATGTGTCTAACACAGTGTAAGGTGCACCATTTTTAATCGAGACGCAGATATGCGGAATGAATCCTGAAAAAACCGATGGAGAGATCGTTGCGGAATTTAGGAGCGGCACAGCGGCACAAAAAGAAAAAGCCTTCGCCGAACTCATGCGCCGACATCGCGAGCCAATCTATTGGGTTT
>Ga0272446_1006582_pt1 | contig 12038 bp, 9 predicted proteins | sample YNPCB0061_FD_194587 | JGI IMG/M metagenome (GOLD analysis project Ga0272446, IMG submission 194587) | Hot spring microbial mat communities from Yellowstone National Park, WY, United States - YNP-CB-006-1 | ecosystem: Environmental > Aquatic > Thermal springs > Hot (42-90C) > Sediment | place... | reverse complement strand
CCTGAGGTGGATGGGGGGGGCGCCTGCCCGCGGACCTGCAGACGCTGCCGCCCAACCAGCTCTTCGTGCCCGAGTACATCGGCCCGAAGTCCGGCACGTACTACTTCACCCTCGAGGAGACGACGCTCACCTACGACCGCTACGACGCGACGCTGGGCGTGTGGGGCGGCTACGCGATGGCCGACTGGAAGCCGCTCGACTGGCTGCGCGTCGCCGGCGGCCTGCGCTACGAGGGCTCGCGGCAGACCATCAGCTCGGGCAGCCCCTTCGCCACCGCGGGCGCGCCCACGGGCGAGCCGGTGGTGAAGCCGTACAACGACGTCATTCCCTCGGCGAACGTGGTGGTGTCGCCGCGCGCCGACCTCAACCTGCGCGCCGCGTACGCCTTCACGCTGGCGCGGCCGACGTTCCGCGAGCTGGGGCCGTTCGTCTTCTTCGACCCGGTGCGCCGCGCGAACGTCACCGGCAACCCGGACCTCGTCGAGACGCGCATCCACCACGCGGACCTGCGCGCCGAGTGGTTCCCGTCCGACGGGGAGGTGCTGGCGGTGAGCGGCTTCGCCAAGCAGTTCGTGAGCCCCATCGAGCGCGTCATCATCTCGGCGGGCAGCACCAACGACTTCGGCTACCGCAACGCCGACGCGGCGACGCTGCTGGGCGTCGAGCTCGAAGCGCGGGTGAGCCTCGGCCGCCTCGCGAAGCTGCTGTCGAACTTCCGCGTCGGCGCCAACCTCTCGCTCATCGCCTCGCGCATCGACCTCGGCGACGTCACCATCCAGACGAACGCGGCGCGGCCGCTGCAGGGCCAGTCGCCGTACGTCGCCAACGCCAACCTCACGTGGACGAAGCCCGAGTGGGGCACCGAGGCGGGCGTCTTCTACAACGTGTACGGGCCGCGCATCTCCGAGGTGGGCATCCTCGAGGTGCCGGACATCTACGAGCAGCCCGTGCACCGCCTCGACGTGACGGTGTCGCAGCGGCTGCCCGCCGGCTTCCAGCTGAAGCTGTCGGCCGCCAACCTCCTCGGACAGTCCGTCCGATTCACCCAGGGACCCATCGAGGTCCTTCGCACCCCGCCCGGCGTCGCGTTCTTCGCGGCGCTCGGGTGGACCCTCCCCGCAGGAAAGGACGCAACGAAATGAAGACGCGCATCGGAATGCTGGTGCTGTCGGCGGCGCTCGCGCTGGCGACGGCGTGTGGCTCTCCCACCAACTCGGGCACGGGCGGCGGCGGCGGCATGACCGTCTCCGGCGACGTGACGGCCGACATCACCGTCGACACCACCTGGAAGAAGGACACGGTCTACACGCTGAAGACGCTCATCTACGTCACCAACGGCGCGACGCTCACCATCGAGCCGGGCACCGTGGTGCAGGGCGATCGCCAGTCGGCGCTCATCGTGGCCCGCGACGGCAAGCTGGTGGCGGCGGGCACGGCGACCGAGCCCATCGTCTTCACCAGCTCGACGCCGACCGGCCAGCGCGGCGGCCCGCAGGGCGACTGGGGCGGCCTGGTGCTGAACGGCCGCGCGTCCATCAACGTCACCGGCGGCGAGAACAACTCCGAGGGCCTCGCCGACGAGCCGCGCAACAGGTACGGCGGCGGCGCCACGCCCGACGACACGCACGACTGCGGCACGCTGAAGTACGTGCGCGTCGAGTTCGCCGGCCGCGCGCTCACCGCCGACAACGAGCTCAACGGCATCACCTTCAACGCCTGCGGCAGCGGCACCACGGTGGACTACGTGCAGGTGCACCGCGGCGTGGACGACGGCATCGAGCTGTTCGGCGGCAGCGTCAACCTCAAGCACGTCGTCATCACCGGCAGCGACGACGACGGGCTGGACTGGGACCAGGGGTGGACGGGCAAGGGCCAGTTCATCGTCGCGCAGCAGATCAACGGCCGCGGCAACCACGGCATCGAGGCCGACTCCAACCGCACCAACAACGACCTGTTGCCGCGCTCGAACCCGACGCTCTTCAACGTCACCCTCATCGGCCGCAACCCTGACACCACGCCGTCCGAGGGCCCGTCGCGCGGGCTGATGCTGCGCCAGGGCACCGCGGGCGTGCTGTCGAACTTCATCGTCATGAACTTCACGTCGAACGCGCTCACGGTGGACCAGGCCTCGACGGCCAGCCAGTGGATGAGCGGCACCCTCTCGGTGAAGAACAGCATCTTCTTCAACAACCCGAACGTGGGCTGGAGCGCGGCGACGGGCTCGATGCCCGACAACATGTTCGACGAGGCGGCGGCGCTGTCGAACGTCGCGCTGGCGAACCGGGACATCGACCCGCAGCTGGCGGCGGCGCTCAACGAGACCGCGCCCGGCTTCAAGCCGCTGATGGACTCGCCCGCGCTGATGGGCGGCGCCACTCCTCCCGCCGACGGCTTCTTCGACGTCACCGCCACCTTCGTGGGCGCGGTGGGCGCGACGGACTGGACGGTGGGCTGGACCGCGTACCCGGAGAACTGAACCGCGACGCGGCGGTTGAGGACGGGCCCGGGGGCAGCGCGCCTCCGGGCCTTCGTCTTTTCGGGCGATGCGGCTACAACCTGCGCCTCCATGCGCATCGACCCGCACTCCTGGGCCTCGTCGTCGCAGCCCCGCACCACCTCGCTCGACTGGAAGGCCCACGTCGACTTCGACACCCGCGTGCTGCGCGGAGAGGTGACGTTGCAGCTCGCCGCCGCGGCGCCGGCCGACGGGCCGCTCGACCTCGACACCCGCGACCTCACCATCGACGCCGTCACCGGCAGCGCCGGTCCCCTGCCCTTCACGCTGCACCCGGCGGACCCCATCCTCGGCAGCCGCCTCGAGGTGACGCTGCCCCAGGGCGAGACGGCGGTGCGCATTCGCTACCGCACCTCGCCGCAGGCCTCGGCGCTGCAGTGGCTCTCGCCCGAGATGACCCAGGGCGGCCGCCACCCGTACCTCTTCAGCCAGTGCCAGGCGATCCACGCGCGCTCGGTGGTGCCCTGCCAGGACACGCCAGCCTTCCGCGTGACGTACCGCGCCGAGCTGCAGGTGCCCAAGGCGCTGCGCGCGGTGATGGCCGCGGCGCACCTAGGCCGCGACGAGCGCGACGACATGGCCTTCGAGCGCTTCTCGATGCCGCAGCCGATTCCGCCGTACCTGCTGGCCTTCGCGGTGGGCGACCTGGCGTCGAAGGACCTGTCGCCGCGCTCGCGCGTGTGGGCCGAGCCCGCGCAGGTGGACGCCGCCGCGTGGGAGTTCAGCGACGTAGAGAAGATGATGGCCGCCGCCGAAGGCCTCTTCGGCCCGTACGACTGGGAGCGCTTCGACCTGCTCGTCATGCCGCCCAGCTTCCCGTACGGCGGCATGGAGAACCCGCGCCTCACCTTCCTCACGCCGGCGCTCGTCACCGGCGACAAGAGCCTCGTCAACGTGGTGGGCCACGAGCTCGCCCACTCGTGGACGGGCAACCTCGTCACCAACTCGAACGCCGAGCACTTCTGGTTGAACGAAGGCTTCACCGTGTACGCCGAGCGCCACATCCTCGAGGCGCTGGAGGGCGCGGAGCTGGCCGCGCTGCACGACGCCATCGGCTTCAAGGAGCTCGAGGAGGCGCTCGCCCGCTTCAAGGACCGGCCGCAGCTGACGCACCTGCGCACGAAGCTGGACGGCGTGGACCCCGACGAGGCCTTCAGCGTGGTGCCGTACGAGAAGGGCTACCTGTTCCTGAAGACGCTGGAGGCGGCCGCGGGCAAGGCGCCCTTCGCGCAGATGCTGAAGAAGTGGCTGGCGGCGCGGCGCTTCGGCGTGGCCGACACCGACGACTTCCTCGCGCACGTCGAGGCCGAGCTCCCCGGGCTGCTCGCGAAGGTGGACGCGAAGGCCTGGGTCGACGGCCCCGGCCTCCCGGGCAACCACCCGGTGCCGAAGTCCGCGCGCCTCGACGCGGTGTTGGCGCTGGCGGGCAAGGTGCCCGAGACGGCGCAGGTGCTGACGTGGACGCCGACGGAGTGGCAGCTCTTCCTCGACGCCTTCCCGCGCCCGGCGACGGCCGACGCGTGCCGCCAGTTGGACACGCGCTTCACCCTGGCGCGCGCCAGGAATCCCGAGGTGCGCGTCAGCTTCCTCGTGCTGGCTTGCGAGTCGGGCCACGGCGCCGACTACCTGGCGCAGGTGGAAGACGTCGTCGGCCGGCTGGGCCGCATGAAGTACCTGCGCCCGCTGTACAAGGGCCTCGCGGGGCACGCAGCGACGAAGCCGGCGGCGCAGGCGCTCTTCCAGAAGCTGAAGGCGCGCTACCACCCCATCGCGCAGCACGTGCTGGCAGGCGTGCTGAAGGGCTGAGCCGCTACTCGGCCTCGGGGCAGGTGTACTCGACGTCCTGCTCCTGGTCGGCCTGCACCGTCACCGTCTTCACCGGGCCAGCCACCGCGTTGCCCGCGGCGTCGTAGCAGTCGAAGCGCACCCGGTGGCTACCGGCCTTCGCCTTGAAGCCCGTCAACGGAGAGCCGCCCACCTTCTTGCCGTCGACGTAGACGTCGGCGGTGTCGGTGGCGCGGAGGTTCAACACGCCTTCGGCGGCGGGGGCCGCGGGCGGCGGCGGCGGCTTCGCGACGGCCGGCTGCGGGGCGGCTTCGGCGGGCTTCGGCGCGGGCTCCGCCGGCTTGGCGGCGGGCTCGGCCGGCCTGGCGGCGGGCTCGGCCGGCCTGGCGGCGGGCTCGGCCGGCCTGGCGGCGGGCTCGGCCGGCTTCGCGGCGGGCTCGGCCGGCTTCGCGTCTGGCTCGCTGGGCTTCGCGGCGGCGGCGACGGCGGGCATCGCCGGAAGAGGCCGCATCGCCAGCGCGACCAGCTCGGCCTTCGGCGCATTGCTTCGCACGCTGCCTTCCATGAAGCCCATGCCCAGCGCACCGACTGCGCCGAGGCCGCAGACGCCGACGACTCCCCACTTGAGCGCTGACATGTGACTCCGCTCCTCGAAAGGTTGCGCTACCGACGTCGCAGGACGCCGGGTGGTTCCAAGGCCGGAGTTTTATCTGGCTTCACTCCGCGCGTCTTCTTATGAGTCGCGCCGCTCGCGCAGTCTTCACCAGGGAAGGCACACACCTTGACGATGCTGACGCTGACGCTGCTCGCGGTGCTGTCGCAGAATGGCCAGGACGCGACGCCGGCGGCGACGACCGGCAGCACCACCGAAAAGTCCGCGACGGACCGCGCGGTGGAGGCCGCCGAGAAGGCCGCCGCCGCCGCCGAGAAGGCCGCGCTGGCGGCGCAGAAGGTGGCCGAGTCGGTGTCGCCGGCGACCGCCGAGCCTGAAGCCGCCAAGACGGACGCGACCAGGGCGTGGGTGGGCACGGTGGGTGTCGGCCTCCAGTTCATCACCGGCAACGCGCAGACGCTGACGCTGACGGGCAACCTCGCGCTCGACCGCAAGTGGGAGCAGTGGACGCTGGGCCTCAAGCTGAACGGCGCGTACGCGCTGTCGAACCCGAAGGCGAACGAGCCCGGCACCACCAGCGACACCACCGCGCGGCGCGCCCAGGGCATCATTCGCGGCGACCGGAAGTTCGGCACCTTCGCCTCGGTCTTCGCGCTCGGCGGCGTCGAGTTCGACCACGTGAAGAACATCGAGTCGCGCAGCTACGGCGAGCTCGGCTCGGGCCTCACGTTCTTCGACACGAAGGACGCGGACAAGAACGAGAAGCTGTTCCTGCGCCTCGACCTCGCGATGCGCGGCGGCTACGAGACGCGGTTCCAGTACTTCCCGGCGCCGTCGGCGGTGACGGACCCGGCCATCATCATCCTCGCGCCGCGCGTCGCCCTCGCCTTCCGCTGGAACTTCAACAAGCACGTGAAGGTGACGGAGGACCTCGAGTTCATCCCCTTCCTGCTGGCGCCCGAGGCGGGCCGCCTGTTGATCAACAACACCACGAAGCTGTCGGCGCGCCTCACCGAGAACCTCGCGCTCACCATGTCCTTCCTGGTGAACTTCGACTCCAGCCCGCCGCAGGGCGCGACGACGGCGCGCCGCAACACCGACGTCGCGCTGACGGCCGGCCTCGACGCCAGCTTCTAGGCGCCCTCGTGGAGCAACTCGTGGAGCAAGCCGTCACCGTCACCATCGAGGACTCGGCGCGCGCGCCGACGACGATGACGGTGACGGTGGCGCCGCTGTCGCTCGGGGCGCGGCTCGTCCGGGGCCTCAAGTACCTCGGCGCGCTGTGGCTCGCCGCGCTCGGCAGCGTTCCCCTGCCCGGCCTGCACTTCCTGCTGGTGCCGGGCTTCTTCGTCGCCGGCGTCGTCTTCTTCGTGCTGCGCGTGAAGGGCCGCGTGCGGCTGGCCGAAGGCGCCTTTCCGTGTCCGAAGTGCGCGAAGCCCGTGCCCATCGAGCCGGACACGGCGGGCTGGCCGGCGAGGTGCGCGTGCCCCGACTGCTGCGCGCGGCTCACGCTGACGCCGCGCTGAGGCTCACCGGCCGACGAGCTGGTACTCGGTCGCGAACTCGGGCCTGAGCGCGCCCGCGTCGTCCACCAGCCACCGCGGCGCCAGCTTCTTGTTCAGCTTCACCGGCTCCGGCGTCTCCCGGGTGGAGAACACCACGTCCCACACGGGCACGGTGACGCCATGGTTCATCTTCGGCGTGACGTGGTGGTGCAGGTGGTGCCGGCGCATCCACGCGAAGTAGCGGTTGCGCGGCGGGTGCGTGTGGATGCGGCGGTGCATCACCTCGTACGCGAGGTAGGTGAGCGCGAACCCGGCGCCGAAGGCCAGGCCCACCGGCACGCTGATGAAGTACGCGGGCACGCCGCCCAGCACCGGCACCAGCACCACCGTGGCCAGCGCCTTCTTCCACGTCGGCGCGAAGTACAGCGGGTTCTGGTGGTGCGCGGTGTGCTCCTCGTGGAAGAGGATGACCACGGCCATGGGCGTGAGGAACCACAGCCCTTCCTTGCGGCGCAGCGGCCCGTGCCCCGCGAAGCGGTGCATCAGGTACTCCGACAACGTCCAACCAGCGCCCCCGAGGGCGCACGCGACGAGCAGCGACAGGAACATGCCGGACACCGTACGGCCAGCTGGCCCACCGGGGAATACAGGCCCGAAGAACCATGTGCGCCGCTATGGAGTTTGGGCGATCGGTTAAGCTGGCGCGCATGAAGTGGCTCCTCGCGCTGGTCGCCGGGCTCGCCGTCGTCGTGGTGGGGGTGCTGCTGACGGCGCCCCGCCCGGAGGCCGGCCCGCCAGAGGTGGAGGAGTCGCCCGTGGACGTCGAGGCGGTCGCCGCGCAGCTGCGGGCCGAGGTGCTGCCGGCGCCCTTCGACGCGCTCGCCCGCCACGCGACGCCCAAGACGCCGCCGCGCGACGGCGAGTGGCTCGACGCGCACCCCGAGGAGGGCCAGTCCTTCGCCGGCTTCTGCCGCGAGGTGACGCCTGCGAAGGGCCGCGCCGTGTACCTGGTGCCGGTGGGCGCCTTCACCGAGCCGCACGCGGCGATGTTCGACTCCCTCGAGCCGCTGGTGCGCGCGTGGCTGCTGCTGGAGGTGCGGCGCCTGCCCGCCATCGCCGGCAAGGACGCCAGCGTCGGGCAGCGCAAAGGCGTGGCCGGCAACACACAGTGGCATACCGAGACGATCCTCGAGCTGTTGCGCGCGCGACGGCCCGACGACGCGGCGGCGACGATGGGCATCACCAGCGTCGACCTCTACCCGGACCCGGCGTGGAACTTTGTCTACAGCCAGGCCTCGTACGACGAGTGCGTGGGCATCAGCAGCCTGGCGCGCGATGGCGAGGGCGGCGCCGACGAGGTGCTGTTCCGCCGGAGGGCCTTCACCACCACCGTGCACGAGGTGGGGCACATGCTGGGCCTCGCGCACTGCGTGGCGTGGGAGTGCGCGATGAATGGCAGCAACCACCGCGTCGAGGCCGACTCCCGGCCGCTCGAGCCCTGCCCGGCCTGCCTCGCGAAGCTGCAGCGGGCGGTGGGTTTCGACCTCCGGGCGCGGTGGGACGAGGTGGAGCGCGCCTACCAGGCCGCCGGGCTGCGCGACGGCGTGGAGGCGGTGCGCGCGGCGCGGCAGTTGGCCTTCCCGGACGCGGGCCCCTGAAGCGGGCCGGGGTGGTTGCTATGTCTCGCGCGTGCTGGCCGAGACGCTCGACACCGCCGCGCGCGTCGTCATCGTGGTGGGCCCACCCGTGTGGTGGCTCGCCGAGACGCTGCGGCCGCTGTCGACGGTGACGCCCAGGCACCAGCGCCTCAGACACCTGGGGAGGAACGGCGTCCTCATCGCGCTGGGGCTGGTGGTGAACGGCGCGGCCGGGGCGCTCTTCGCGTGGCTGGTGCCGTGGGCGCGCGCGCAGCACCTGGGCGTGCTGGCCCGGCCCGAGCTGCCGCCGGCGCTGGACGTGGCGCTCACCGTGCTGGCCTACGACTTCGTCGACTACTGGCGGCACCGGCTCCACCACGCGTGGCGGCCGCTGTGGAGGCTCCACCAGGTGCACCACCTCGACGAGGCGGTGGACGTGTCGACGGGCTACTTGAATCACCCGCTGGAGGTGGTGCCGATGGCGCTCACCTTCGCGGCGCTGACGCTCGTGCTGGCGCCCAGCCCAGAGGGGTACGCGGTGCGGCTGCTGCTGGCGATGGGCGCGCTGGCCTTTCACCACGCCAACGTCGCGCTGCCGCCGTGGCTCGACCGGGCGCTCACCGCCGTCACGCCGACGCCGCGCACCCACCGGGTGCACCACGCGCGGCACGTGCCGTGGACGGACTCGAATTTCGGTACGGTGTTCTCCTGGTGGGACCGGCTGTTCGGCACGTGGCGCACACGGGCGGACGTCGCCGCGATGGAGACCGGACTGGAGCGACTGCCGGCGATGAGCGCGACCGAGTTGCTGGCGCACCCCTTCACCGCGCGTGCCGACGTGCGGCCCGAGCCTCGCTGAGCGCGCCGGCGCGTAAGCCACGGAGCTGCGGGCCGCGGCAGGGGGCCGGTAGCACGCACGGGCTCCTCACCCGAGGGCCAGCGCCGCCGGCTCGACGGCGCACGTCAGGATGGCGACGGGTGGGCTCGCGCGCACCAGCCGCTGACTCACCGACTCACCGACTCACCGACGACGCCGCACGAGCGCCAACGCCGCCAGCGCCAGCCACGCAGCCTCCACCGGCGCGGACACGCACCCGCACCCGCCGCCGGTCTCGCCGCCGCCGCCACCCGTGCCCCCGTCGACGTCGGCCCCGCCACCACCACCGCCGCCCGCGCCGCCGGTGCCACCGCCCGTGCCGCCCCCACCGCCACCGCCCATGCCCGCGTCGGGCAGGCAGTTGTTGTCCACAGTGCCGTCGCAGTCGTCGTCGAGGCCGTTGCAGAACTCCTGCGACGGCTTCACCTCGCCGGTGCAGCTCGTGTACGCGCCACCCGGGCAGGTGCGCTGGCCGCCGTGGCACACGCCCACGTCGCGCGTCTCGCTGGGGCCGGTGTAGCAGGGCCGGCTGTCCGTCGTGCGGCAGTTGCACATCTCGTCCACCGTGCCGTCGCAGTCGTCGTCGGCGCCGTTGCACGTCTCGGCCGTGGACGGCCGCGGCGTGCAGGTGCGCGTCGAGCCGCCCACGCACCGGGGCTGCGTCTGCCGCGTGCACGCGCCCTCACCGCAGCGGTCGACGCCGAAGATGAGCTGCGTGGGGTTGGCGTTGTCCAGCTGGCCGTCGCAGTCGTCGTCCTCGCCGTTGCACAGCTCCGGCACTGGGATGCGCGCGCCCATGACGGTGCCCCAGCCGCCGTCGGCCTGACAGTACTGCACACCCTCGCTGCACGGCAGGCGCGGCACGTTGCCGGACACCGGGTACACGGTGCGCGAGAAGCCGAAGCCGCCGTCGGGCCGCCGGCAGTCGAAGTCCTCGTCGAAGAGCCCGTCGCAGTCGTTGTCCTTCCCGTCGTCCACCTCGGTGGTGGGCACCCCCGCGTCGCAGGTCTGAGCCACGCCGTTCACGCAGCTGGTCACCAGGCGGTAGCACTCGCCCTGCCCGCACGCCTGCTGCCCGAAGCCGTCGTCGATGGCGCCGTCGCAGTCGTCGTCGACGTTGTTGCACGTCTCCGCCACCGGCCCGGCGTTGGACACGCACGCCAGCTGGCCCGACACGCAGGAGCGGTGGCCGGCGCGGCAGGCGCCGAGCTCGCTCTCCACCACGCACGACGCGCCGCTGCCCGGGTCTCCTTCGTCCACCTCGCCGTCGCAGTCGTTGTCGAGGCCGTCGCACGCCTCGGGGAACGGGCCGATCATGTCGCGGCAGGCGCCCCAGAAGCCGTTGCGGCACTGCTGGGTGCCCTGGCGGCACTCCCCGAAGCGCAGCGTCTGGGTGTCGGCGGTGTAGCAGGGCCGGCGCGCCCCGGTGGGGCACTGCTGCTCGCCCGTCTCGCAGTCGGCGGCGAGCTGCGGCGCGGGGTCGTACGCCACCGGGCACGTCACGCCCTGGCCGATCGCCACCTGCAGGCTGCCCGTCGACGGGTACGTGTGCCGCACGCCCGCTCCGTCCTGGAAGAGGAAGTAGTACGGGTGGCACCCGTCGGGGATGACGTCGGGATCCAGGAAGTGCGCCTCGTAGGTGCCGTTGTCCTCGAAGCCCCAGGCGCGGTCGAGGTCGAAGCAGTGCCCGGCGACCACCACCACCGCGCGCTGCGGCGCCCGCACGTCGGGATCGTAGTAGTTCGCCGCGAAGTACAGCTGCGCGGTGTTGGACGGGTTGGGCGGCGAGTACATGGCCGACGCGGCGGGAATGCGGGGCACCGTCACCGCGCCGTTGCCGAAGGCGAGGCCCCAGTACGCCGCGGTGCACGTCTGGTTGGCGGCCTGCCAGGTGCCGCCGGCGAACTCGGTGTTGACGTCGGAGTAGATGAGCCCGCGGTTGCCCTGGCTCTGCATCAGGTTGCACCACAAGTCGTAGGCGCTGGTGACGTTGCGCGAGATGGACACGCCCGACAGCGTGTTGAAGTTGAACAGCCCGTAGCGCTGCCGCGCGTCCTGCCCCACGCCGGCGTCGCACGTCTGCTGGCACGAGGCGCCGCTGCAGGCCGCGTTCGACACGCAGCCCACGCCGAGCCCGACGCCCGCGTCGCCCAGCACGCAGCAGTTCTCGTTCTGGTAGCAGCCCAGCTCCGACATGTGCCGCGCCGAGAAGCGCGCGCCCTGGTTCGCCGCGAGCGAGTACACCAGCGGCGTCTTCTTCACGCCGGCGCCCACCTCCGTCGTCCAGTCGCCGCACTCGTTGTTGTTGGGCGTGGTGGGCGAGTGGCGCGCCTGGTTGATGAGGACGTGCAGCATGCGCTCCTGGTCCGACGGGTAGCCGCCGGCGACCTCGCCCAGCGCCTGCGAGGTCGACGCCGCGCCCGGCGCCCAGGCCGACGGCGGGCTGCTGCACCCGGCGACGACGAGCGCCAGCACCGCCGCCAGCGCCAGCGACGCCCCCCGGCGCGCCGCCGCCGTGACGCGCGAGGCCCGGCGCCGGCGCAGCAGCAAGAGCGCCAGGCCCGCCAGCGGCGTGAAGCCGTCGACGCCCGCGCAGCCACAGCCCTTCGGCATGTCGGTGCCGCCGCCGCCTCCGCCCGTGCCACCCGACGAGATGGTGACCGGCGTCGACGCCTCGTGCAGCCCGCACGTCACCTGCACCGCGAAGCTGCCCGTCGCCCCGCCGGCGACGAAGTTGCCGCTCGCGTCGATGGTGCCGCCCGTCGCGCTCCAGGTGCACGGGGGCAGGCCCGCCACGCCGGCGCCGGCGAAGTCGCGCCCCGCCACCGAGAAGGCCTGCGCCGCGCCGGGCGCCAGCGTGGGCGAGGCGGGCGAGACGACGAGCGACGCGAGGCCCTGGCGCACCTCGACGGTGACGAACTCGGCGGCGACGTTGTCGCGCGCGTCCGCCACGTCGACACGGAGGAGGTACCTGCCGACGCCGGCGAAGGTGATGACGGTGGCCTTCGCAGCGTTGGTGCCGTTGGGCGTGAAGGTGACGAGCGCGGGGGGATTCATGGCGCTCCACGTGTACTTGAGCGCCGGCTCACCGTCGTCGTCGACCGCA
>Ga0272446_1006580_pt1 | contig 12039 bp, 15 predicted proteins | sample YNPCB0061_FD_194587 | JGI IMG/M metagenome (GOLD analysis project Ga0272446, IMG submission 194587) | Hot spring microbial mat communities from Yellowstone National Park, WY, United States - YNP-CB-006-1 | ecosystem: Environmental > Aquatic > Thermal springs > Hot (42-90C) > Sediment | place... | reverse complement strand
CTAGCGCTGCGCGTCGATGACAACGATGGCGGGCGCGCGTCTCGTCTGGTTCTTCGACCTCGACGACACGCTGCACGACGCGTCGCACGCGATCTTCGGCGCGATCGACCGGCGCATGACCGAGTATGTCGTCAAGTACCTCGAACTCGACGAATCCACCGCGAACCAGCTGCGGCTCGCCTACTGGCGACGCTACGGGGCGACGATGCTGGGCCTGGCGCGGCATCACGCGGTCGACCCGCATCACTTTCTGCGTGAGACGCACGATTTCGACGTGGCGGCGCTGCTGCGCGCCGAGCGCGGGCTCGCCCGCCTGTTCGCGCGGCTTCCGGGACGCAAGATGCTGCTCACCAACGCGCCCGACCGCTACGCGCGTGCCGTCTTGCGCGAGCTGTCGCTGCACCCGCACGTCGGTGCGCGCTACGCGATCGAGCAGATGCGCGTGCACGGCGCGTTCCGGCCCAAGCCGTCGCGCGCGATGCTGCGACACATCCTCGCGCGCGAACGAATCCGCGCGCACCGCGCGGTGCTCGTCGACGACAGCCCGGCGAACCTGAAGGCCGCGCGCGCGGTCGGGCTGCGAACCGTGCTGGTTGCGCGGCGCGACGGCGCCTTCGGGCTGCGCCGTCCGCGGCGCCCGCACTACGTCGCGTTGCGCGTGCGGTCGGTCCTGGACCTTCCGAAAAGGCTTGCTTTTCTGCGGAAGTAATTCCCCACGTCGCGCGAGTTTCCGGTAGATTTTCCGTCCCCACGGAAGCACGCCATGGAAACCGCCAGTTCCGCAGAAAAGCCGCCGGCCGGCTCCGGCAAGCGAAGACCCGGCGCCCGCAAGCTGCAGATCCTGCAGACGCTCGCGGCGATGCTGGAAGATCCGAAGGGCGAAAAAGTCACGACCGCGGCGCTGGCGGCCAAGCTCGACGTCTCGGAGGCGGCCCTGTACCGGCACTTCGCCAGCAAGGCGCAGATGTTCGAGGGCCTGATCGAATTCATCGAGACGACGGTCTTCGGACTGATCAACGAGATCTCGGCGAAGGAGACCTCGGGGCTGAAACAGGTGCGGCGCATCGTCGTGATGCTGCTCGAGTTCGCGCAGACCAACCGCGGCATGACGCGCGTGCTGATCGGCGATGCGCTGGTCAACGAGAACGAGCGGTTGCAGGAGCGCATGAACCAGTTCTTCGAGCGCATCGAGGCGTCGCTGAAACAGAGCTTCCGCGTGGCGATGACCGAGAAGGAGCTGCCGGAATCGTTCGACCCCGCCGCGCGCGCGAACCTCGTCGTCGCTTACGTCGTCGGCCGCTGGCACCGCTTCGCCAAGACCGGATTCAGGAAGCTGCCGACCGAAGGGCTCGAAGCGCAGTTGCCAGCGCTGCTGGTGTAAGCACTACGCATCGCGCCGCGCACCGCACACCGCACATCCCGGATCGCGCGGCACGCGTACGGTTCGGAACTGCATGTCGCGCGCGTCGAGCATCAGCAGCTTGCCGCTGAGCGACTCGCCGACGCCGGCGGCGAGTTTCAGCGCCTCGGCGGCCTGCAGCGTGCCGACGATGCCCGTCAGCGGCGCGAACACGCCCATGATCGCGCACAGCTCGTCTTCGCCTTCGCCCTCGGGGAACAGGCACGCGTAGCACGGGGAGTCTGAGCGGCGCAGGTCGAACACCGCGAGCTGGCCGTCGAAGCGGATCGCCGCGCCCGACACGAGCGGCTTGCGGTGCGCCACGCAGGCGCGGTTGACGGCGTGACGCGTGGCGAAGTTGTCCGTGCAGTCGAGCACGATCGTCGCGTCGCGCGCAAGGGCGTCGAGCGTGTCGGCGTCGACGCGGCGCACGACCGGAACGACCTCGACGTCGGGATTGATCGCCGCGAGCGTCGTTCGGCCCGATTCGGCCTTCGGCACCCCGATGCGCTCGGTCGTGTGCAGGATCTGCCGCTGCAGGTTGGTCAGATCGACCGTGTCGCCGTCGACCAGCGTGATCTTCGCCACCCCGGCGGAGGCGAGGTAGTACGCGGCGGGCGAGCCGAGCCCGCCGGCGCCGATCACGAGCATCGAGGCCGCGCGGATGCGTTCCTGCCCCTCGACGCCGATCTCGTCGAGCAGGATGTGGCGCGAATAGCGCAGGAGCTGACGGTCGTCCATCGGGCGCAAAAAAGATCGGGCCGCATTATGCGGCCCGAACGCGGCGCAGGTTCCGGGCGCGCCTACTTCTTCGGCGCGGCGTCCTTCGCGGTGGCGACGTTCTCGCGGGTCTTGGCAACCTCGACCGGCAGCCCCTTCAGGTGGTTCATCGCCTGTTTGAGCTGGAAGTCGTCGGCGCTGCCGAACTCGTAGCGGCGCGACGGCGCGGGCGCTTCACCCGGCGTGCCGTGCGGCGACGTCGCTCCGGGTGCCGGCTGAGACGGGGGCGCGGGTTTTTGCGCATCCGCCTTGTCCTCGAGATGTCGCACGAGGTCGGCTTCGCGGACGGAGAACCCGATGAAATTGCCTTCGGGCGTGTCTTCGACCAGCAGATCCGGCGCGATGCCCTTGGCCTGGATCGAACGGCCGCTCGGCGTGTAGTAGCGCGCGGTCGTCAACTTGATCGCTGCCGGGTTGTCGCCGTCGATGCGGATCGGGATGATCGTCTGGACCGAGCCCTTGCCGAAGGTTTGCGTGCCGATCACGGTCGCGCGCTTGTGGTCCTGCAAGGCGCCGGCGACGATTTCCGAGGCCGATGCGCTGGCATTGTTCACCAGTACGACCATCGGCACGCTCTTGACCTCGCGCGGCAGCTTAGCGAGCACATCGTCGCCGCGCGTTCGCAGATAGTCCTCGGGCGAGGCGACGAAGCGGCGGCGCGCGTCCTCGGTGCGGCCGTCGGTCGAAACGACCAGCGCCTTCGGCGGCAGGAAGGCGGCCGACACGCCGACCGCGGCGTGCAGCAGTCCGCCCGGGTCGTTGCGCAGGTCCAGAACCAGTCCTTTCAGCGGCCCCTGCTTGTACAGGTCGTTGATGTGCTTGACCAGATCCTCGACGGTGCGCTCCTGGAACTGCGAGATCCGGACGAAACCGTAGCCGGGTTCGATCACGCGCGAGCGGACCGACTGCACGCGGATCACGTCGCGAACGAGCTTGAACTCGAGCGGTTTGGGCTCGCCCTTGCGCGCGATCGTCAGCACGATCGACGTCCCCTTCTTGCCGCGCATCAGCTTCACCGCTTCGGGCAGCGTCATGCCACGCGTGAGCTTGTCGTCGATCTTGATGATCAGGTCGCCGCTTTTGATGCCTGCGCGCGCCGCCGGCGTGTCGTCGATCGGCGCGATCACGCGCACCGCACCGTCTTCGGCGCCGACTTCGATGCCCAGTCCGCCGAACTCGCCCTGCGTGCCGACTTGCAGATCCTTGAAGGCATCGGCGTCGAGGAAGGCCGAATGCGGATCGAGCCCGGTCAGCATGCCGGAGATCGCTTCCTTGATCAGCTTCTTGTCGTCGACCGGTTCGACGTAGTTGGCCTTGATCGCGCCGAACACGTCGGTGAACTGGCGGATCTCCTCAAGCGGGATCGGCCCGCGCATGTCGCGGAACGCGTACGCTGAAATCGCCAGGCTGATGGCGACCCCGGCGACGGCTCCGACGCCGATCAGGCCAAAGTTGCGCAAGCGTCCGCTCATGCGGCCTCCGGAAAATTGGGGAATGCGGCTCGTCACGGATGCAAGACTAGCGCGCCGCAACCCATTTGAGGGGGTCGACAGGCCGGCCCCCCAGACGTATTTCAAAGTATAGGCCCGGGTCCGCGCTACCGCCCGTATTGCCTACCTGCGCGATGACCGCACCGGCCTCGACCCGTTCGCCCGGGCTTGCCAGCAGCGTTTCGTTGTTGCCGTACACGGTCATCGCGCCGTCGCCATGGTCGAGGATAAGCAGATTGCCGAAGCCGCGCAGCCAGTCGGCGAACACGACCCGACCGGCGGCGGCGGCATGAACCTCGGCGCCCTCGGCCGCACGGATGAACACCCCCTTCCAGGGCGGCCCGTCCACGCCTGCTTCGGTGCGCCGCGGACTGCCGAAGCGCGCGGTGATCTCGCCGTTGACCGGAAGCAGCAGCTTGCCCCGCAGGCGGGCGAAGTCGGATGCGGCCGGCGGCTCCGGCTCCGCCACCGGCGGCGCGCCGCGCGGCGCCGAGGCGGGTGCGGCCGCCTGACGGCGGGCCCGTTCCGCTGCGCGACGCGCCTGTTCGGCGAGGATCTTGCCGATGTGCTCGATCAGCCCGGCGAGCCGCTGGTCGTCGCGTTCGAGCGTGGCGATCGACTGCCGCTGTTCGGCGATCTGCCGCGCGAGCTTGGCGAGCGTCTGCCTGCGCGCGGCCTGCTGCCGGACGAGTTGCGCGCGGTTGCCGCGCTCGTCCTCGGCGATCGCCGCCAGTTCGGCCTGTTTGGCGCGCGACTCGGCTTCCAGCTCCGCCAGCTCCTGGCGCCGCTCGCGCAGCGCGTCGATCGCCTGTGCCCGGGCACGTGCGACGTAGTCGAGGTAGCCGAGATCGCGGCTCACGCGGTTCGGATTCTCGCCGTCGACGAGGCCGTGCCAGGGACTGCGTTGGGCCAGCGCAAACTGGGTCTTCAGCACGAGGGCGAGTTGCCTTTCCTGTTCGCTCTGGCGGGCATTGACCGCGCGGCTGCGCTCCTGCAGCGCGCCGATCTGGCGCTCGAGCTGCTGCCGCGACGCCGCGAGCTCGCGCAGCCGCCGATTGACCGCGGAAATCGCCCGCTCCGACTCGGCCAGCGCGTCGGCCGCCTCGGAGCGCGTCGCTTCCGACTGCGCGAGCTGCTTTTTCAGCTGCGCGAGCCGCGCTTGCAGCTCGCGCTGCTCGGCTTGGAGCCGGCGTTGCTGCTGCGGCGTGGCGGCGGTCGGCGCGGACTTGCGTGCCGGCGCCTTTTTTGCCGCCTCAGCAGGCTTCTTCGCTTCGGACGAACGGGTCTGCGCGTAGGCCGTGTGCAAGCCCGCCAGCAACGCTGCGAGCCCGACGATCAGCGCGCACCGCAAGAAGAAGGTCAAGGTTCGTCGCGCCGTTTGGGAATTCGAAAGGGGGCGCAGCCCCCTTCGCGTCTCAACCTTGTCGCGGCGGCGGCGACGCCGCCTTGCCCTGCGCCGCAACCGCGGCCGTGGCACGCGCGATCTCTTCCGGGTCGCCGAGGTAGTAGTGGCGGATCGGCTGCAGCGCCTCGTCCAGTTCGTACACGAGCGGCCGGGCGGTCGGGATGTTCAGGCCGACGATGTCGTCGTCGGAGATGCCGTCGAGATACTTGATCAACGCGCGCAGCGAATTGCCGTGTGCGGCCACGAGGACGCGCCGGCCGCGCGACACCGCCGGCGCGATCGAGTCCTTCCAGAACGGAACGACGCGCGCCACCGTGTCCTTCAGGCATTCGGTCGCGGGGATCTCCTCGGGCTTCAGGTGCTTGTAGCGCGGATCGCGGCCGGGCCAGCGCGGATCGTCGCTGCTGAGCGGCGCGGGTGCGACATCGTAGGCGCGCCGCCAGAGAAGCACCTGCTGCTCGCCGAAACGCGCCGCGGTCTCGGCCTTGTTCAGTCCCTGCAGCGCGCCGTAGTGCCGCTCGTTCAGCCGCCAGCTATGCACGATCGGCAGCCACATCAGATCCATCGCGTCGAGTGCGATCCACAGCGTGCGGATCGCGCGCTTGAGTACCGACGTGTACGCGATGTCGAAGGCAAAGCCTTCGCGTTTCAGCAGTTCACCCGCGGCGCGCGCCTCGCGCTGGCCGTTTTCGGTCAGATCGACGTCGGTCCAGCCGGTGAAACGGTTTTCCAGGTTCCACTGGCTTTCTCCGTGGCGCAGAAGGACGAGCTTGTACATGGGCAGAAGCGCTTCGGACGGGCGGCAACGCGCGGCATTTTATAATCCGCGCCCTTGACTTGCCGCCGGACTCATTCGTGCAGTTTTTCATCGACAACGTCTTCCTGATCGCGGTTGCCTTCGTGAGCGGCGCGATGCTCGTCTGGCCGCTCGTGCGCAATCGCGCCGGCGGCCCCACACTGACCACGTTGCAGGCCACGCAACTGATCAACCGCAAGAATGCGCAGATCGTCGATACCCGCTCGCCCGAGGAGTTCGGCAAGGGCAGCTTGCCGAACGCGAAGAACATCCCGTTGGCAAGCGTGGCGCAGCGCGCCGGGGAACTGAAGAAGGACAAGCCGGTCATCCTCGTATGCAACACCGGCACGTCGGCCACACGCGCAGCCGCGGCGCTGCGCGCGGCGGGATTCGCCGAGGTCTACGTACTCGGCGGCGGAATCGCCGCGTGGAAAGAAGCCGGACTGCCGATCAGGAGCTGACTTCGTGACTTCGCGCGCCGCGCACGCGCGCCTCGAAAGGACCGCATGACCGCCAAGGTAGTGATGTACAGCACCGCCGTCTGCCCTTACTGCCAGCGCGCCGAAGCGCTGCTGAAGGCGCGCGGCGTCACCGTGATCGAGAAGATCCGCGTCGACCTCGACCCGGCGCGCCGCGACGAGATGGTCGAGAAGACCGGCCGCCGCACGGTGCCGCAGATCTATATCGGCGACACGCATGTCGGCGGGTTCGACGATCTGTCGGCGCTGGATCGCGAAGGCCGGCTCGCGTCGCTGCTCGCCGCCTGAACCGTCCACCCGCCGCCGGCCGGGTTGGCGGCCGGCGCTCTCTCAAAGGATTCCCATGGCCGACAACAGCAACGCCGCCGGCGCAGCCAGCGCGCAAACGCCCGTGTTCCAGCTGCAACGCGTCTATCTGAAGGATGCCTCGCTCGAGCTGCCGCACGCGCCGCAGATCTTCCTCGAGCAGGAGGCGCCGCAGGTCGACGTGCAGCTCGAGGTCACGCACGAAAAGGTCCTCGACGGCATTTACGAGGTGATCGTCCGCGTGACGACCACCGCGAAGATCAAGGACAAGGTGCTGTTCCTGGTCGAGGCAAAACAGGGCGGCATTTTCGAGATGCGCGGCATTCCGAACGAGCAATTCGACGCGATCGTCGGAATCGTCTGCCCGGGCATCGTCTATCCGTACCTGCGTGCCAACATCGCCGACCTGATCAACCGTACGGGGCTGCCGCCGATCCACCTCGCCGAAATCAATTTCGAGGCGATGTACCAGCAGCGCGTCGCGCGCGAGCACGGTGCCGGACTGGTCGTGCCGACCGGCGCCGCGACGAAGCAGTAGCCGATGGCCCGGGTCGCGGTGCTGGGCGCAGGCGCCTGGGGCACCGCGATCGCCTGCGCGCTCGGGCAACGCCACGCGGTGGCGCTGTGGGCGCGCGATGCGGCGCAGGCGGAAGCGCTGCGCCAGCGCCGCGAGAATGCGCGCTACCTGCCGGGCATCGCACTGCCCGACTCGATCGCGATCGAAAACGACCTCGCGCGAGCCGCCGAGTTCGCGGGCGACGGCCTGCTGGCGATCGCCACGCCGACCGCCGCACTGCGCGGCACGCTGCGCGCGCTCGCGCCGCTTGCGCCGCGCGCCGCGATCGTCTGGTTGTGCAAGGGATTCGAGCGCGACAGCGGCAGGCTCGCGCACCAGATCGTCGCCGAAGAACTCGGCGAAGCGCGCTTGCGCGAGTCGGCAGGCCCGTTGTCCGGGCCCAGTTTCGCGGAGGAGGTCGCGCGCGGACTGCCGACGGCGCTGACGGTGGCGGGCGGCGCGGGTTTGTGCGACATCGTCACGCGCGTCTTCCACGGCGGCGCGCTGCGCATCTACTCGACGGACGACGTCGTCGGCGTGGAGGTCGGCGGTGCGGTGAAGAACGTGATGGCGATCGCCACCGGCATTGCCGACGCGCTCGGCCTCGGCCACAACGCGCGCGCCGCGCTGATCACGCGCGGGCTCGCCGAGATCACGCGGCTCGGGGTGGCGCTCGGCGCGCGCGCGGAGACGTTCATGGGGCTCACGGGCGTCGGCGACTTGATCCTCACCTGCACCGGCGAGATGTCGCGCAACCGCAAGGTCGGACTGATGCTCGGCCGCGGACTGCCGCTCGCGCAGGCGCTCGCCGCGCTCGGCCATGTCGCCGAAGGCGTGTGGTCGGCGCCGGCAGTGGCGGCGCGCGCGGCGCAGGCGGGTGTGGAGATGCCGTTGACGCAGGCGGTGTGCGCAGTGCTCGACGGGCGGCTTGCGCCGCGTGCCGCGCTCGAACGACTGCTCGCGCGCGACCCCAAGCGCGAGAGCGCGCCATGAGGACGCTGCGCTCGGTCTGCGTGTTCTGCGGTTCGCAGCCGGGCGTGCGCCCGGCGTACGTTGCGGCGGCGCGCGCTGTCGGCCGGCGGCTCGCACAGCAGGGCAGCACGACGATCTACGGCGGCGGCCATGTCGGCATGATGGGCGCGCTCGCCGATGCGGCGCTCGCCGCCGGCGGACGCGTCGTCGGCGTGATTCCGCAGCATCTGATGCGGCCGGAGGTCGCGCACCAGAACCTCGACGAGTTGCTCGTCGTCGCGTCCATGCACGAGCGCAAGCGGACGATGGCCGAGCGCGCCGATGCCTTCGTCGTGCTGCCGGGGGGCTACGGCACGTTCGAAGAGATGTTCGAGATGGTGACCTGGCTGCAGCTCGAGCTTCAGGCCAAGCCGGTCGGCCTGCTCAACGTCGAGGGCTACTTCGACCACCTTCTCGCATTCCTGCGACACGGCGCCGCCGAAGGATTCATCCGTGCCGAGCACCGCGATCTGCTGCTGGTCGACGTCACGCCGGAAGCCCTCCTCGAACGGCTTGCGCAGCGCGCGCCGGCGCGCGTCGGCCCGGACGATCTCACGCGCACGTAGTCCTCAGGCGCCGCCGGCGTAGCCGCACTGGCGCCAGGCTTCGTAGACGACCACCGCGACCGCGTTCGACAGGTTCAGGCTGCGGTTGCCGGGACGCATCGGCAACCGCACGAGCCGTTCACGCGCGAAGCGCTCGAGCAGCGCGGGCGCCAGGCCGCGCGTTTCGGAACCGAAAAAGAACCAGTCGCCGGGCCGGAACGCGGCATCGGCGAAGCGCCGTTGCGCCTTGGTCGTCAGCGCGTACATCCGAGCGGGATCGGGGCGCTCGGCAGCGAGCAGCGCATCGAAGCTCGCGTGGACCTTGACGGTCGCGTACTCGTGATAGTCGAGGCCGGCGCGGCGAAGCTGCTTGTCGCTCAGATCGAAGCCGAGCGGCTGCACGAGATGAAGCTGTGCGCCCGTGTTGGCGCACAAACGGATGACGTTTCCCGTGTTCGGCGGAATCTCCGGCGCGACGAGCACGACGTTGAACATCGGGCGTTCCTGATCGCGCTCAGGGCGTGCGCGCGACGACCAGGTTCAGCACGCGCGCCGCGCCGGCGTGTTTCAACACCGTTGCGACCTCGTCGAGCGTGGCGCCGCTGGTCATCACGTCGTCGACGACGACCACCGTGCGGCCGCGCACGTCGGCGCGCGCGGCGAAGGCGCCGCGCACGTTGCGCCGGCGCGCCTCCCGCGTCAGCGCTTCCTGCGGCGCGCCGTGCTTGAGCCGCACGAGCGCGTCGGCCTCGAGCGGCAACGCGAGCCGGCGCGCGACGGTGCGCGCGATCTCGCGCGCCTGGTTGAAGCCGCGTTCGGCGTGCCGCTCGAAAGCGAGCGGTACCGGCGCCAGCAGCGCGTCGCGCGGCAGCCTGTCGCCCAACCGCTCGGCGAGCAACTCGCCGAAGACGCGGGCCAGTTCGAGTCGATGACGGAACTTCAGCGCGATGACCATGCCGTCGACCGGCGGCGCGTAGTCGGCGAGCGCGAACGTGGCGTCGTAGCGCGGCGGCTCGCGCAGGCAGCGCCCGCACAGGATCGCGTCACCGGTTTGCGCCAGGCGCAGCGCACACAGCGCGCAGCGCGGTAGACCTGCCGGAAAGAAGTCGTCCGCGCACCCGGCGCACACGGGCGCGCCGGGTACGATGCCGCACACCGCGCAGCGGTGCGCGAACCCGCGGCGCAGTACCGAGGCGAAGGTGCGGAACACGGCGGCGGTTCGGGGCTCGGCGCGCAGCATATCGGGGCACGTGGCGGGAGGAACTCGCTGGCATCATCGCATCATGTCGCTCGATCCGGGAACCTCTGAACTGTCGCCCACGCTCGTCGACCCGAAGCGGATGCCGGCGCGGGCGGACACCGTGCGGCGACAGTTCGACCGGCGCGCCGCACGCTTCTGCGCGCACGACGCGCTGGCGCGCGAGGTCGGGCGCCGGCTGCTCGAGCGGCTCGACTACGTGAAGCTCGAGCCAAGGTGCATCGCCGACATCGGTTGCGGCGCCGGCGGCACGCGCGATGCGCTGCTCGCGCGATATCCCGGCGCGGTCTGGATCGGCGTCGATCTGTCGCTCGCGATGCTGCGCGCGGCGGCGCCGCGCGGGGGGCGGTTCGCGCAATGGTTGCGACCGCCGCGCGCGTTTCGCGTCTGCGCGGAAGCCGGCGCGCTGCCGTTCGCTGACGCGACGATCGAACTGGTGTTCTCCAATCTCATGCTGCACTGGCACCCGGCCCCGCACACGGTGTTTCCCGAGTGGAAGCGCGTGCTGCGCACCGACGGCCTGCTGATGTTCAGCTGCTTCGGTCCCGATACGCTCAAACAGCTTCGCGCCGCCTGCGCGGCGGCGCTGCCCGACGCGCAGCCGCTGCCCTTCGTCGACATGCACGACTTCGGCGACATGCTGGTCGCCGCCGGATTTGCCGCGCCGGTGATGGACGTCGAGGTTCTGACGCTGACGTACGCGTCGCCGCGGGCGCTGCTGCAGGAAGTCCGGGCGCTCGGCGGAAATCCGCGCGACGACCGGCGCGGAAGCCTCGTGTCGACGCGGCAGGCACACGCGCTGATCGATGCGCTCGAAGCGCAGCGCGACGACGCGGGGCGGATCGCGCTGACGTTCGAGATCGCCTACGGTCACGCGTGGAAGCCGCAGCCGCGCGCGCCCGGCGTGACGAGCGTTGCGCTCGAGCGCCTGCGAGCCGCATTGGACGCGCGGCGGCGTTAAACCCAGATTTGTCATTAGGCCGGCCAGCGCCTTCGGCTGGTATCTCGTTGTGCAGACAGCATCCCGTCGCTGGGTCATCCCGGCCTGCGCGCGCCCTGGCGGCCGCCTTTCGGCATCTTCGCGCCCGTGCTCCTCGCTCATAGGCCCGGCTATGGGCTCGTCGCCCGTGCGCAAATCTGCTCGAAATCCGGCTCGCCATCATCGCGCGCCCTAGTGACAAATCTGGGTTAAAGGCATGCTACGAGGGGTGCCGCGCGCTGCGGCCCGCCGATACCGACCCCCGACCGAACCGGAGGACAAAAGCCGTGGGACTGATCGAGTTTTTCAAGGATGCCGGAGAGAAGCTTTTCGGCAAGTCCGTCAATGCTGCGGCGGCCGATCCGGCGCAGAAGGCGGCGGCCGACCGGGAGGCGGCCACCGCCATCGAGAACCATCTGGCCCGCTTCGGGTTCGAGGTTACCGCGCTGACCGTCACGTTCGATACGAAAACGGCGACCGCGAAGGTCTTCGGCGTCGCAAAAGATCAGGAAACCAAGGAGAAGGTGATCCTCGCGGCCGGCAACGTCGAGGGCGTGGCCGCGGTCGACGACAGGATGACCGTCGATCGATCGACACCGCCGGCACAGTACTACACGGTCGTCAAGGGGGACACGCTGTCGAAGATCGCCAAGCACTTCTACGGCAATGCCAACGAGTACATGCGAATCTTCGAGGCAAACAAGCCGATGCTGCAGCATCCGGACCGGATCTACCCCGGGCAGAACCTGCGCATCCCACCCAAGTGAGCTACCCGTCGGGCTAGGACGCTTGCGCTTCGCCCGCGCTTCGTCGAATCGGCCGCCGCTGCGTGACCGCCGTCGCTTGCTGGCGTTTTCCCGCAGCCCATATAATTCGCCGCGATTCGCGCCGGGGTCGCTGATCGCGATCCCGTTCTATTCGAGACGGCGCCGCAGCATCGAGCTCGTCGCCGGGTCGGTCAACAGCGTCGTCTATGAACGAGCACGCCACCTGCTGGATGATCAAACGCAACTGCTCCGCGAGTCCGCGGCAGCT
>Ga0272446_1006579_pt1 | contig 12040 bp, 9 predicted proteins | sample YNPCB0061_FD_194587 | JGI IMG/M metagenome (GOLD analysis project Ga0272446, IMG submission 194587) | Hot spring microbial mat communities from Yellowstone National Park, WY, United States - YNP-CB-006-1 | ecosystem: Environmental > Aquatic > Thermal springs > Hot (42-90C) > Sediment | place... | reverse complement strand
ATATGGCGCGGGACCGTCGTGGGCGGCGTGCTGTTGTTCGCGGTCCTTGTGACGGCGCTTCAGCAGCGGCGCGCGGCCTGATGGCGGAACGGCCCGCCGCGCATTCTCCGTAACGGTGATGGCTACCCCAGAAGCACGGGATCGGAACAGGATGCCTCTTTTGTCACGACGAGCCGCAGCTCTCCCGAAGATCATCGCTCTCATCATGGTGATCGGGCTCCTGGTGCTGTACTTCTCTTGGAAGGCCAGCTTCGGGGTCACCGGACACGTCGACCACCTCGACTTCGACACGAAAGGGTACGTGGCGTTCGTCCAGAGCATGCCGGGCGGCAAGCAGGACATCCTGCTCGTCAACCCGAGCACCGGCGACGAGAAGCGCCTCACGAACGATGGGACCGGCAAGCGCGGCGTGCAGTGGGGCCCTGACGGCAAGCAGATCTGCTACGCCGCCGAGTCACGGGAGGAGTCCGGCGCCACCTACCAGATCTTCGTTCTCGGGCGCGGAAAGCCGGTGCAGGCCAGCTATGGTTCTACGGCGAAGGAGTCCCCGAGCTGGCGTCCCGATGGCAAGGCCATCGCCTACCTCTCCGGCGGCGCGGTCAAGTGCATCACGCCCACTGGGGAGGGTCTTCCGCAGATCTACCCGCCGCCACGCAAGGGAGGCGCCTCCACGGGTGAGGGATCGGACGAGGAGGCGGCGCTGGCGTTGCGCGTGCCGCCCATCGATGCGTTCGAGTGGTCGCCCGATGGCAAGAGCATCGCCGCCCGCCAGATACTCGAGGGAGAGCACGCCGTCGCGCTCGGGCAAGCCAACTGGTGGTCCGACAGAAGCAGTGGCACCGAGGAGCCGCAGGGTCCGACCGTTGCCGAGCCTGAGGCGGCTTTGCTCGTTCCGGTCGAGTTCGGAGCGCGTCCTCGTGAGCTCGTCTCGGCCAACCAGGTGAGCTTCGGCTGGTTCCGAGACGGCTCAGCGCTTGCGGTGGCGTTCAGCACGCGGCGTGGTCAGAGCGGGCTTATCGTACATCGGGCCGATGACCCGAACTTGCCGGCCCGGCCGGTTCTGATCGCCGACCGTTTCACGATAGCTCCAGAGAACCCGACGGTGTCGCCCGACGGCAAGCTGGTGGCTTTCGAGGTCGTCCGTCTGGACAGCTCGGAGAACCGAGAGCGCATCGGTATCGCCGTCCTGCCAGCGGACGCGGAGTCCCCGATGGTCATCCGGTCGCCCGCCGATGTGCAGAAGCTGCGCCTGTTGGTGCGAGGCGCTGCGCGCATGCCGAAATGGTCACCCTCCGGCACGCGCTTGCTCTACCAGGCTCCCTCGCGGAGCGGGCGCGACCTCTTCGTTGTCAACGCCGATGGCAGCGGAGCGGTGAACCTCACCAAGGGGCGGGGAGACAACTTCGCGGCCTGCTGGGCGCCCGGCAGCTGACGACCCCACGGAGCCTTCCTACACGAAGAGCCGCGCCTTCGGGCGCGGCTCTCGAACTGGGTGCCCAGGAGAGGACTCGAACCTCCAAGCCCTTGCGAGCACTAGAACCTGAATCTAGCGTGTTTACCAGTTTCACCACCTGGGCGCAGGGGGTCCAGCTTCGTTGCGAGAGTATACGCTCTCAGGTATAATCGTGTCAAGCGCGGACGGTCCTGTGCGCACCTGTCGTGTCGGCCGTCAGTCAATGATCGCCGGGGTAGAGCGCTCGTGGTTGTGACCGTCACGCTAAACGCGGCCGTCGATCGCACCTACAGCATCGAGGGCTTCGCGCTGGACAGGGTGCACCGCCCAAGTGAGAGCCGCGTCGTCGCGGGGGGCAAGGGCGTCAATGTGGCGCGCGTCCTCCGCCGGCTGGGGGGTGATGCTCTCGCGACGGGGTTTGCGGGCGGCTACCATGGGCGGTTCGTGGAGCGCTCGCTGAACGAGGAGGGCATTCCGCACGAGTTCGTGCGAACGCGCGGCGAGTCGCGTCTGTGCATCGCGATTGTGGATCCGGCGACGGGCACGCAGACCGAGGTCAACGAGAACGGGCCGACGGTCACGCTGTCGGAGGTGCGGCGCCTGGTCCGTCGTGTCGACGAGTTGCTGTCGCGTGTGCGGCCGAAGTGGGTGGTGTTGTCGGGGAGTGTTCCGCCTGGCGCACCGGACGATATCTATGCGCGGCTGATCGAGCGCGCTCGCGACGCTGGCGTGCGCACCGTGCTGGATGCAAGCGGCGGTCCGCTCAGTCGCGGTGTCGCGGCGCGTCCTTGGATGGTGAAGCCGAACCGTGCGGAGATGGGGCACTTGTCGGGTTCTCCTCCGCGTACGGTCGAGGAGGCAGGCGACCAGTGCGCCCGGCTGGTGAGAGGCGGCGTCGAACTGGTCGTCGGCACTCTCGGCGCGGAGGGCGCCTTGCTGGTCAGTTCGGAGGGCGCGTGGCATGCCGTGCCGCCGCCGGTGCCGTTCGTGAGCGCGGTCGGCTCTGGCGATGCGCTCGTAGCGGCGATGCTGTGGAGCCTGGATCGCGGCAGCACGCTGCCGGACGCGTTGCGGTTGGGTGTGGCGGCTGGAGCGGCCAACGCGACGGTGTTTGGCGCCGGCTTCTGCACCGCGGAGCAGATACTGGGTCTGGCGCCGTCCGTGTCGGTGCGCGACCTCGCTGTGAGCCGGAGGACTGGCGTTGGGTGATGCGTTGCTGCTGATCGAAGGGCCGATTCAGATCGCCATCGTGTTGGTGATCGCCCTGATTCTGTTCGGCCCGGAGAAGCTGCCAGAGATCGGGAAGCAGCTTGGCTCCGCCTTGCGCGAGCTTCGCAAGGCGACGGGGGAGGTTGCGCGGTCGTTCAACACCGACTACGATCCCGATCCAGAGCCATACCACTACAGCGACACGGCGAGATCCTCGTATTACACGTCCAGTCTTCCGAGCCCCGAGTACAACCCGGGGCCCGACCTCACCGATTACACGATCGCGGGCATGCCGCCGCGCGACGCGGAGATGCCGCCCGTGGCGCCGGCGCCCAGCGTCGACGACTACACCATCCCGGGTCTCGGTCCGGTTCCGAGCGCGTCCTCCAACTCCGGCGAGCCGGTAGCTGCGGGAGCTGACGGCGGCGGACCCTCGTCGGAGCGTCCGTCGTAAGGAGTTTGCGATGATTGACCTGATGGCTAACGCGTTCGGCCCCACCCAGTGGCTGATCATCATCGCCATCGTTCTGTTGCTGTTCGGTGGAAGCAAGATTCCAGAGATCATGCGCGGGCTGGGCTCCGGCATGAAGGAGTTCAAGAAGGGGCTCCACGAGGAGGAAGAGGCCGAGGCGGCCGCGGGTACGGCACGCCGCGATGCCGCGCCGCCAAGCGGCGGCCCCGATCCCGCGGCATTGGAAGAGCGCATCCGACAACTGGAGGCTCAGCTTCAGGCCGCGAAGACCGCTGGCACGACCTCTGGTTCCGAGGCCCGCAAGGAGTAGCGTCTCCGCCGGACGATCTGCCCCGCTCTGTGGGGCGCGAAGGAGTGGATCCCCTTGGCAGTCGTGCACGTTGTGCTGTCCGTCTTTCAGATCGCGGTGGCGCTTCTCCTGATCGGCATCGTGGCAATTCAGCAGACGAAGAGCGAGGGCCTCGGAGGAACGATCGGCGGCCGCGTTTCTACCGCTTTCAAGGGCAAGCCCGGTCTCGACGACAAGCTGACCGACTGGACGAAGTACCTTGGCGGGGCGTTCATCGTGGTCAGCATCCTGGTGGCGGTGACCGCCGGGCGGTGACCGTCTGCGTCGGGAGCTCTGGCGTGTCGAAACGGACGGGCCCTTCGGCCCGTCCGTTGGTTTGGGTGGTGGGCACCCCGCCACAACTCCGCGAGGTCCCGGCCGTCCGCGGGCGGTGGTGAGCGATGACGCATGCCAAGGCGTGGCGCATCGAGGGCGGTCTCCTCCTCTTCGTCGTTGTCCCCATCGTGGTCCTCTCTGGCATCCTTGTGGTTGCCGGGCGAACGGCCCGCGCGCCGGCAGCCTCCGCCATGAACCTCAACTCGGCGTCCGCAGACGCTATCGCGGTCGCGTTCGGTCTGCATCCGGCTCTTGCTCGCCGGTTCGTGGAGCGTCGCGCGGTGCTGGGGGGCTTCGCGCACACCGACCAGGCCCTCCGTCAGCCGGTGCTCTCCGAGGAAGAGCAGTTGCGTGCGGCACGGGCACAGCGGCGAACTCAGGTCGATGTCAACAGGGCGGACGCCCGCTCGCTGGCGGCTGGCCTCTCGATCGGTGTGGTGGAAGCCCGCCGCATCGTGGAGCACCGCTCGGCCCTTCCTGGCGCGCGGTTCAGCGATCTCGAGCAGGCCCTGCGGACGCCGCTGGTGTCGCCCGACGTCGTGCGCGCGTTGCCGGCCGAGCCGATCGTGCGCGATCGCGCGGAGGCCGTCGCCGTCGCGACGGCGGCATGGGCGGGGTGGTGCGTGCTGGCGGCGGTCTTGCCGCTCTTGCTGCGACGTCTCAGGATCGGCGGCGATCCACTGCTTGCGCCGCTGGCCATGCTTCTCGGCGGCCTCGGCGCATCCGTGCTCTTCAGCGTAAAGGACCCCTTGCGCGACACGCCAGTCTATCTGCACCACATTGCCGGTGTGGGGCTTGGGTGTATCTTCTTCCTGCTCGGCGCCGCGCTTCCCGCTCAGGAAGGAGCGGAGGGCGTGGCCCGGCTCCTCCCGTCGCGCGCATGGTTGCGGCGCACGGGCTACCTCTGGGCGCTCACCGCGCTGGCGCTCCTCGTCGCCCTGGCGCTCTACGGCACCGGTCCGGGGGGAGTTCGCGTCATCCTGGGCTTCTTTCGGCCGGTGGAGGCGATCCGCGTTCTGCTCGTGCTTTTCCTGGGCGCATACCTCGCCGAACGCGGCGATCTGACGGGCGCCACGATGCATCGGTGGGGAGCGCGCTCCGCGCGCACCGTCCGCGAGTGGGCCAGCCGCCTGATGCTCCCTCGGCCGACGGATGTCGCGCCGATGGTCGTGATGTATGCGCTTGCCCTCTTCCTGTTCATCGTGGTGCGCGACCTCGGCCCTGCCATGCTGCTGTTTGGGCTTCTGCTCGGGATGCTCTATGTGGCGAGCGGACGGCCAGGCGTGGTCTGGAGCGGCGTTGCCGCTGCGATCGCGGGGGTCGCGACGCTTGCCGTCCTCCGACTGGGCGTGACGCCGCTCCGGGTCGAGATGTGGCGGACGCCATGGGACGTGAGCGCAGCCAAGGGAACGCAGCTGGCCAAGGGGTTGTGGGCGATGGCCTCGGGCGGCATGTGGGGCAGCGGCCTGGGGCTCGGTTCGCCCGGGCTGGTTCCGCGCGCCGGCAGCGACATGGTGTTCGCCTCGCTGGCAGAGGAGCTGGGGCTCATTGGCGTCCTGACCGTGCTCTTCTGCTATGCGGTGCTGTGCTCGTCGGCGTTCCGTGCGGCGGCGGCCGCCGCAACCGACTTCGATCGGTACGTTGCCGTCGCGATCGGCATCCTCTTCGCGGTCCAGGTGGGCATTGTGTGCTTTGGAGTGACGGGTCTCCTGCCCCTCTCGGGCCTATCGATGCCGTTTCTCGCGTACGGCAACTCGTCGCTCGTCGCGGATTTCCTCTTGCTCGGGCTGCTGCGCGGCATCTCGGCGCCCACCGGCAGCGTCCCCGTGATGTCTCCACGTCCGGCGCTTCGTCGCGTGCTCCGAACGCTGAGCGTCGCCACAACGGTGTGCCTGCTCGGAGTGGTGGGCTGGCGTGCCGCGTGGGTTCAGATCGTGGCGGCCGATGAAATCGGCGGTCGCGAACTTGTCTCGCCGGACGCCGACGCGGTCCGTCGCTCTCACGTGAACCCGCGCCTCGTGGCCATCGCGCAAGAGATCCCCCGCGGAACGATCTATGATCGCCATGGTCGCGTTCTCGCCACCTCGCGCAGCGACGAGATCGCGCAGGCGCTGCGCGACGAGACCCCAGCCGTCGTGGACGCGCTGCGGATGGGCCGTCTTTATCCCCGCGGCGAGGTCTGCGCACATCTCGTGGGCCATATGGACCCGCGTGCGGGCGGCCCGACTGGCATAGAGCGGCTGATGGACCTGCGGCTCCGCGGCTTTCGTCAGTATGCAGACCTCTTGCCGGACTACCGGCGCAAGGACCTGCCGGCCTGGCTGGCGCGCACCCCCAAGCGCTCGGGCGCTGACGTCGTCCTGACGATCGACGCCGCCCTGCAGGAGTCCGCCTACGACGCGATCCGGCGGCAGGTCCGCGCGGCTCGCCGCTCGCGCCAGGGCGCGGCGACATCGGGCGGCGCTTTCGTCGCCCTCGATCCGGCCACCGGTGAAGTGCTTGCCGCCGCGTCCTATCCCTCCTACGACCCCAACAGGGTCGCGAAGGCGTGGTCAGGGCTGCTCGCCGATGTGGGCGGCCAGCGACGGCTGGTCGACCGGGCGCTGGACGGCGTGTATCCGCCGGGGTCAGCTCTGAAGGTCGCCACCGCGGCGGCCGCGCTCGAGGGCGGTCTCGATCCTGTCATCCGGTGCGCCCATCAGCTTGGGACGATGGCCTGGACCTACAGGGGCGTCCGCTACACGCGAGGCGGACTCCACGATGACGGGTCCGGACCGGGCCACGGCCGGATCGGCATGGAGCGCGCCCTTGCGGTCTCCTGCAACGTCTACTTCGCGAATCTGGGGCTCGCCGTCGGGCCGGATGCGCTCGAGACGATGCTGCGCAAGCAGCTCGGGTTCAAGAGGGCTCCCGAGGGCGCCGCCTTGGCGTCGCGGCTGCCAGACCATGCGATCGGCCAGGGCCTGATGCGAGCGACACCCCTCGAGATGGCGAGGATGATGGGCGTCGTTGCCGCAGGGGGCCAGCGCATGGCGGTGCGCACGGTGAAGGAGGTCCGTCTCCGCGCCGGCGCCATCGAAGCCAGCGTGCCGTCTCTCGACCTCCGCGCTCTGGGTGACCTGAACGCCGCGCGGCTCGGAAGGATGCTTCGGGGTGTAACGGAAACGGGCACCGCCCGCTACGTCTTCGATGGCCTCGGAACGACGGTGGCCGGTAAGACCGGGACGGCCGAGGTTGGCGAACAGGGTCGGGCGCCACACTCCTGGTTCGCCGGCTTTGCGCCAGCCGAGCGGCCGCGAATCGCCTTCGCGTGCATCATTGAGAACGGAGGCTACGGGCGGTCTGCCGCGGCGCCGGCATGCCGCGATGCCCTTGCGGCTGTCTTCGGGCGGAGATAGGGGTGCCGCTACTCGCGGCCGAGTGCCGCGATGGGCTCGAGAGCGGCCGCGCGGAGAGCCGGCGCAACGCCGAAGACGACCCCGACGAGCGTGCAGACGCCCAGCGCAAGCAAGACGGCCGGCCACGTGATCGCCGGATGGAGCGCGGAGAACCGACCGATAGCGGCCGATGCCACCCAGGCCAGCCCCAGACCGAGAACCCCGCCGGCGCTCGAAAGAGCCACCGCCTCTGTCAGGAACTGCAGGAAGACATCACTCTGGCGCGCGCCCACCGCTTTGCGGATGCCGATCTCTCTTGCGCGCTCTGTCACGGTAACCAGCATGATGTTCATGATGCCGATGCCAGCCACCACGAGCGAGATGGCGCCGATGCCGACGAGCAGCGCGGTGACCAGCGCGAAGACGCGATGGATGGCGGCAAGAAGCGAAGGCTGCGTCAAGATGCCGAAGTCTTCCCTTCCGCCGCGGTTGTCGAGGAGCTGCTTCCTCACGGCGCCGATCACATCGTCCGGAGGCAGCTTGTAGGTCGTCCGCAGCACGATGCGGTTGACCTGCCCGCCGCGAAAGGCGCGCTTGGCAGCCGCGTAGGGGAGATACGCGACGCTCTGGAAGCCACCCTGCGCGAAGAGCGACTCTTCCGCCGGGCGCAGGACGCCGACCACGCGAAACGTCGCGGTGCCGACACGAACGTCGTGCCCGAGCGCGGACCGACCGGGGAACAGGTCTTCGGCGATGTCCGGCCCGAGCACGCACACGCGATCCTCGCTCTCGGTCGGGCCGTAGAACCTGCCCGCACCGATCACTCCGAGCCGCAACTCGGCGATGCTCGGCGGCGCCGCGATGACCACGCCACTCGCGGAGAGTTTGCCGGCCTCCACGGTGCCACCCACGATCGTCAGCGGAACGGCGAGGTCAACGCCGGGCACTCGACGCAGCGACTCGACATCGGCCTCCGTCAGCGTGGAGATGCCGGCGAGCGCCATGGGGTTGGGGTGGCCGCGGCGATCGAGCCTGCCCGGAAGGATGAAGATCAGGTTGGTACCCAGCGACTCGATCTGGCGACCGATGTCACGACGGACGCCTTCACCGATGGCGATCAGCAGAACGACGGAGGAAACGCCGATCGTGACGCCCAGCACGGTCAGCAAGGCGCGCAACCAGCGCTCGCGAATGGCTCGGAAGGCGGCCAGGAGGTTTTCGCGCAGGTTCATCCCGCGCGTAGCATACCCGACCGCTTGCGGCGGGCCTCGCAGTCAGTCAGCGAGCGAGCAAGTAGATCGGCTCGTGCGTTCGGACCGAGCAGCGGATGACCAGCGAGCCGGCCGGCAGCTCGCGGCCGTAGTGGTCGTGCTCGCCGGGCTGTGTCACGCGCATCGAATAGGGTCCGCCCTCCGGACACTGGGTCGACACGTGAACGATCTGCATCAGGTCCTGGACGTTCGTGGTGAAGGCGCCCGTGGGTGACGTCTCGCGATACCGGCGGTTGGCTTCCGCGAGCAGGAGCCGGTGCTGGTGGCACTGTTGGAGGTTCGCCTGGCTCTTCGCCGCACGGTAGAACGGCGATGCGGCGACAAACAAGATGAGCACCACGAGGGCGCCCACCAGCACGTCGGTTGCCGCCGATCCTCTTCGATTGCCACATGCAGGCCGCAAGCGCATGGGAACCCCTCTCGAAGGGCCGAAAGCCGGCTCTTCGCTTAGGTTGTTCCGCATCGCGGCCGTGCGCTCCCACGAAGAGCCGCGCGGTCGAACCACAGGAAGACTACACGAGGCCAAAACCCGCAGGGTTACCGGCTCTCACGATCAAGGGATCTGGGGCTGAGGCAGGCCATGGTACCCGGTACGGTATGCCGGGCAGCAGGTCGAAGCAGTTGTCGGCGATGTCGGAGTCTCCCTCGACATCCAGACAGGCCCCCCACACGAACTGATCCGCCACGAAGAGGACCTCGCGCTCGAGGCGCTCGATCTGGATGCGCGGCTCACCCCATTCCAGGTCTCGGAACCGCTCGACGAACAGCCGGTGCTGCGCGAGCGGTGACGGGCCGTCCAGCAGAACCGCGAACGCGCCCGAGGACCTGGCGCCAGCCACCTCGAGGTCGGCCATCGGAAGCGAGGCGAGCCGCCGCGAGGAGTTCGGCGGAACCTCGACCTCAATCGTCGTGTCCAGCGGGCAGCCCCCTCGAAGCCCGAAGAGCCCGTACCGCAATGTCCCGTGCCAAGCTTCACGGCGCTCGTTGACGCCGTAGATGCCGATATCGGCCCCGTCTGGCGCCACCACGACGGTCACCGGGGCGAACGCGCGGCGCACGGGGTGGTAGGCGAGCTTGCGTCGCCGGTAGTAGTCGACGATGGTCCAGCCGTGCGTGACGGGCCACGAGTCGTTGTACATCCAGAAGATCGCCGATGCGCTGCTGAACATGCGGCGCCGGTAGTTGAGGATGTACTCCTGCAACCCCTCCGCCTGAAGCAGGCCGCTCCAGAACGCATAGTCCTCGATGGTCATCTCTTCGGGCTCACGGCCGAGCCACAGGCGGACCGTCTCGTAGGCGCGGCCCATCTCGCCTGGAACCCCGACGGCCGCGAGAGGGTTGTCGTGGTGCTGCCAGGTCGGCGACAGAATGTGGCGCTCACGCTCCGGCAGGAACTGCTGCAGGGTAGCGATCGTGCTGGCTCCGAGCACTCCGCCCTCGTTAGGAAACCGATCCACGTAGGTTCGGTACTTCCAGAAGTCGGCAGCCCCGGGGTCCATGATCGAGACGCCCCAGGGGTGCTGGTCACCGACCGTAGGGTCGTTCGGGTCGGCATAGTCCGGAGACCATGGCGAGCTGATCCAGTGCAGCGCGGAGGGGTTTTCCTCCATCACGATCTTGGGTATGTCGTGATGGAAGATGGCGTAGTGGGGATGCGTTCGCAGGCTGTTGTCGTACCCCCATCCCCAATCGCCCCACTCCACCTCGTTGTTGCCGCACCACACGGCGAGGGAAGGGTGGTGCGCCAGATCACGCACGGCGTACGTCACCTCGCGCCGAACCTCTGCCGCGAACTCGGGGTGATCGCCAGGGTACTTCGAGCAGGCGAACAGGAAGTCGTGCCACAGCAGCACACCGCGCTCATCGCAGGCGTCGCAGAGGGAATGGTCGGCGAAGATCGCGCCGCCCCAGACCCGGAGCGTGTTGAAGTTGGCCTGCAGCGCGAGGTCCACGAGTTCCCGGTAGCGTTCGGGAGTGACCTCGCTGTACAGCATGTCGGGAGGGACCCAGTTGCCGCCCTTGCAGAAGATCGGCCGGTCATTGACCCGCAGCACGCAGTACCTTCCCGTTACGGGGTGGCGCGACTGGTCAATTTCGACCTTGCGGACCCCCGTGCGACGGGTGACGGTCTGCGGGGCGACATCGGACTCGAGGGTCACGTCGACATGGTAGAGCGGCTGCGCTCCATGGCCCACGGGCCACCAGAGAGCGGGCTTGTCGATCTCCATCGCCATGGCAGCGCGCGTCCCGTCGCGTGCTGGAGTCACGGTAGTCACGGCCTGATGACCCGTCTCCCGTATCGTCGCGCGAAGGGTGACCGGTCCCTCACCGCCGCCAGCGGCGAAGACGGTGGCGCGCACGTGAAACGTGGCACGGTCGAGGTCGGGCCACGGCACGGCGAAGACGGTGACATCGCGGAGGAGAGGCGTCGAAGCCCATTCCAAGCGCACGTCGCCGAGGATGCCCACGTTCACCAGGCGGGGGTTCCAGTCCCAGCCGCACTGGTACTGCGGCTTCCGGTGCCACGAGCGACGGGTGATCCTTGCCTGCCAGTCGTGCGCATACTCCATCACCGGTCGGTCAACGGTGGAATAGAGGCCGGACTCCAGTCGCACGATGAGCTGGTTGGTCCCTTCGCGGAGCTGCCCCGTGACTTCGAACCGAGCAGGTCGGTGCGCGTTGGCGTGGCGTCCGACTTCCTCGCCGTTCAAGACGACCACCGCGTCGTATTCCAGACGGTCGAACTGGAGCCAGGCCCGACCTGCCTGCAGGGCCTCGGGCGCCTCGAAGGCGCGCCGGTAGCACCAGAACTGCTCCTCGACCCATCGCGCGCGCAGCGAGTTCATCCCGACGTTCGGGTCGTCCAGAAGCCCTGCGTCCATGAGCACGCGGTGGACGGGCGCAGGCACGGCCGCCTTGAGCATGCCCCTGCCGCGGAGCGCTGGGTGTGCGAAGTAGTCCGGGTTGTCCTCGGTGAAGGTGAGGTCCCAAACGCCGTTCAGACTGAGCGAGCCGTTCACGGATGGGGAGCTCCTTTGCAGGGGGGTCCAGGCGGGCAATGAGGGTCTTCATGGAGCGATCCCCCGCCGCGCCTCGGCGCGACAGGGGATCCAAGAGCGAACAAGCTACGGGCGGCCGATGGGGCTCGAACCCACGACCTCCAGGGCCACAACCTGGCACTCTAACCTACTGAGCTACGGCCGCCGCGACCTGCGGCGCCCCCGGCAGGAATCGAACCTGCGACCAACTGCTTAGAAGGCAGCTGCTCTATCCTCTGAGCTACGGAGGCACGCGGATGGAGCGGGAGACGAGAATCGAACTCGCGTCGCCTGCTTGGAAGGCAGGTAACGAGTTTCACGCTCATCTACCCGACACACCTCTACTGTTTACGCTCGGCCAGACCCCCCTGCGTGATGGCAAGGCAGGTAACCAGTTCTCAGTATATCACCAGCATATACCTTGGTCAAGCGCCGGGGCGAGGCCCCGCCCGATCCGTCGGCGCGAGGAAGCGAGGAAGCGGCAGGTTGCGGCCGGGGCACGAGGGGTTGAAGGGGGTAGGGGCAGGGTGAAAAACCCTTCCGCCGAATCGGCGGC
>Ga0272446_1006578_pt1 | contig 12041 bp, 9 predicted proteins | sample YNPCB0061_FD_194587 | JGI IMG/M metagenome (GOLD analysis project Ga0272446, IMG submission 194587) | Hot spring microbial mat communities from Yellowstone National Park, WY, United States - YNP-CB-006-1 | ecosystem: Environmental > Aquatic > Thermal springs > Hot (42-90C) > Sediment | place... | reverse complement strand
CGCCCACCAAAACTAACTTTGTCGGAATTGACGGCTTAGCCCGCCGCAAAGCGCGCGGGCGGGGGGGTTGGTCAGTTTTTAAACTCAATAAAAGATAAAAGTGGGCGCATAGTGTATAATTACGGCACCAAAACTAACTTTGTTGGTTTTTTGTTGTTTGCCGGTTGCCATAGAAACGCCGCTTGTCGCGAGCAAGCCTCCAAAATTTGACTAATTCTTTAATAGGCGCATTCTTTAATAGGCGCGTGCAAATAATTTTTTCAATTAAGCAATCAATAATGGCGCTTTCTAAAAAACCATAATTTTGGTGCGCCTTTTGCATTTAATTTGGCATTGCTAGATAAAGTGACTTAAACAAGGCGTGTCAAAGGCTGATTCAAGTTTTAGCCCTTGATAGCGCCTGTAACAGGAGCATCTTTACCTTTTTTACCAAGGTAAATAACCCCTCCGCGGCTGTTTCCGCAATTACTCATCGCGATATTGAATCTCCAATCCCCATCTTCACCGGAAATGCCGCGTCCTAATTCTTCCGCATCAATGACTTTCAACCATCGAGCAATTCGCGGAGACACATCTGCCACAAACTTTTGCAAAACGCTAGTAACAGAATCCAAAGGTGCTTTTGAGATGAGCGGATCATTTGTTTCATTACTCATGTCTACTGAGAAAGTGCAAATTCCCCTTTCAACTATTAATTGGAAGTCATGCGTGCCGGCAGAAGGCGGAATATCTTTCCAATGCCCTTCGCCGACCATTTCAACGATGCCCGCACTCCGATCATAATCGCTAGCAACCGCGTAAACGCCAAGTTCGCTTGCTGGATTATCTCCCCACCTTCCCGGCGCGGCAATAATATAGTCTTTCTCCTGCATCACATTATTAAATGCGGCAATGTATTGATGAAGAGCGTTGATCTCTTCATGAGAAAGCTGGTCCGCATGGCCCGAGTTGTACACTTCCGGAGAAATATAGAGCAGATAGCGAATGTTTTCGGCGTGTCCGTTGCTCAAACTTTCTTTTGTCCTAAATATAATTCTCTCCGGCGGCACTTCCGACGGCATTCGCGCTGGTTGTAGGTTCTCCGCAATGTTCTGCGGACGGCACTGCACAAGATTAAACCTATACGTGCCATCTTTTTGTCGAGCGGCCGTAAATTCAATGTCAACTTTGTAACCTAGAGCGTATTCAAGTTTCTTGACAAAATACCTGACAATCAATGGAAATAGAGGTGGCTTTCCGCCCATCATCCCCTTAAAAGTGGCCTTCAGCTTTCGCGCATTAAAGATATTAGATGAAATAGGCATTTCATTTTCGTCGGTAAAAACGTCTTTGATGGTGGGGCTGTCAAAACAACCGCCTTCACTGGCAATGACCTCGGCTATTGGCACATATTTAACATCGCCAGAAGCTTTGTCAAAAACACATATATCTTTTTGCGCGTAAGAGCCTCCACCAACCATCCGATAATCAAAATTTGGATTTGCGAACCAAACGATTTTTCCACCGTTATTGACCACTTTTTCACCCAATCCGGCCACGATCGTCATCATGCCTTGCGATGGATCTGGCCCAGCGGACTGTGGAGCATGCGACAAGGCGACTCCCGCCAGATCGGGGAAAAAGTATTGTCCGTACCACGCGCCGTTTAATTCCTGCACTAAAATCCCCATTGACTCATCAAAATCAATCAGTCCTTTATCTTTGCGGTATCTAATGACTTTATCGGTAAACACGGACGCGTACACCGTTTTGATTGCCTCAAGAAATTTCTCAAAATCATCGCCCGGACAGATCTTGCTTTCGTACATGCCAGCGAAAGAAGCTCCTGCTTGATCTTCTAGAGCCGAAGAAGACCTGACAATGACTGGATTTCCGCCAGTCTTTTCTTTAAGTTTGTCAAAGAGGTCCTTGAGCTGACGGAGCAGATGAGGAGGAAACTCCGCTTCATGGATACTTTGGTCTATTTTTGCCATGTATTCCGCGTTGTTCAGCGTCTCTTCATCCATGTATTTAAGGACCGTGAGCACGGAAAGGTTTTCACGATTATAAGTGATTAGTTCTTTGAGCAGTTCTGACCCAATGAAAAATGAATTGTTTTCTTGCAAGACATTCTTTAAAGCGCTCTGCAGTCTAAGCAGTCCCAGTTTTTCCGCGCTTGCGACAGTTTCCTGAGCCAGCGCCAGATCATCTTTTCTCTGCGCGCGTTCAGTCTCGCTCATGTTGGCCCAATTCCTGATCAGTTTTTCCGCGCGAGTAATAGTATCCGGATTAACTCCCGCGAGGTTTATTTCTCGCGCGAATTGACGATCAAAATCGGGTGATTCTTTTTCCAGAACGGCGTATGCCAAATGCATGCCCGCCGACTTTTTCCCAATGCGTCCTTCACTTAACGCGCCCGGTGAACGGCTCAAAATATCTTTATAATCTGAATAAGTAAAAAACTGTCTTCCCAGCTCGATAAAATCCTTATCTCCGCTGATTAAAAGGTCAATCAGGCACGCCTGAGCATTCCTGCGCATGGCTTCCAGCAACCCTCTATTGAATTTTCTTTCCTCTGTTTCGTACTCAACATATTTTCCGTTGTCAGTGAAGGCAATGATGTCCATCAACTCATCAAGAGGAGTTTTCTTGTTGACCTCCTTGATTAATTTCCCTTGCTCGTTGAAATATTCCGCCGCGATTCTTTGGGGTTGCGGCTCTAAACGAAAGCGCGCGTTGATATTGCCTATAACGGCCTTTCGCTTTTGCTCATCTATGATTGAAAGCGCCCTTATAGCCAAAAAATTACGCCAAGTGTGTAGCCTAGTACGATAATCATGCGCGTTTTCCTGATGGACTGGATCGTTCATCTTGTCTATTTCGCGCTGTTCACGATTAGCGGCTTGCTCCGCTTCTTCCTGAATCTTTTCAAACCCGCCATCCAGCCCAAGCATATAAACCGACCTTCTGACCCAGCGGCCTATTTCTTTAACTATCTCCTGATCTGGATTTATTTCAATCAGATGTCTTTCAATTGCTCTGACTTCAGGCAACTCTTTTTCGTAACCGTGAAGTTTAACCGCCTCGTCGGAAGGGGTCAGCGGCATGCGTATTTTTGCCATTGCAATAATGTTTATTGGTTGTTTTTTATATATTTAAGCTGAGAGAAAGTCAAGATGCAGTTTGAGGGCAAGAGACGGCATAGAGAGATTCGCTCAATGGGACACTAATGAATATAAAATTACATAGGAAAAAGCCCGCGCCACCTTTTTTGAGGTACGCGGGCTTTAAGCAATGAGTTCCTAGATCATCCCAAGCGGGAAATCAAAGGAAACCCGTTTAAAACGCCCTTTCATTATTGGCAAACCTTACTGACCGTGATAGTCCCTGTGCTATAATCGCAGGTTGAATTTGTGCAGCCTGCGGGGGAAATCACTTGAGCACGAAGGCCTGCCCCATTGATTGAACCATACTGCGTTACGTAAGAAACAGAAAAGTTCTGCCACGGAGTACAATTAAGGCCAGCTTGCCCATTGTACTGCGTGAAGTTGACCATGTTATTATCATCCTTAAGACGGTAGGTGAAATTGTTTTGGAAAGATCCTCCCTGTTTGCAAATCCGGTACTTGAAGGATGCTCCTGAATTCTTCTGCACTTCAAGGCAAAGCGTCGGAGAACCCGCACCCTGTGGATTATTAAAGCAAGCTTGAGAGGCATCAGCGTTGTACGTGTCGGTGCAAATGCCAACGCACACGGGCATGCCGTTTTGCATTTGGCACACTTGAGCCACGGAACAGTCTTGGTATGTCTGCCAGCCGGGTTGTGAGACTTGTCCGTCGCACGATGGTGATTGTCCGCTGCAGTACCTTCTTACAGTCCCTTTTCGCCCATTTTGCCCTGGATTTGGCCCTTCGCAGTCATAGACATACCATTGGTCACAGACATTGCTGGAGGGCCTATAATTGCACCCATCGCAACAGATGCCGCTCGTGCACTGGCAAGTTTGCGGCGTAACGCAATAGCCATTCTCACAATACTGGCCTGAATTACAGCAGTGATTGCCGCAGACGGTCTGGCCGGGTTGACATTGCGTTGGCACTGGTCCAGCGTCCGGCGGCGGCATACTAGCGTCAGGAATGGGGCTCGCGCCAGCATCCTGCGCCATACCAGCGTCAGGAATGGGGCTCACGCCAGCATCCTGCGCCATACCAGCGTCAGGAATGGGGCTCGCGCCAGCATCCTGCGCCATACCAGCGTCAGGAATGGGGCTCGCGCCAGCGTCCGACGACTGACTTGTAAACCCTCCCCCGACATCGCAAGTGGTAGCTTCTGACGGCACACATGTGGGAATTGGGACACAACCTTGGCCGTTAGTTGTACAATAGTGTCCTGCTGGACACACAACATGCCAGCAGACGCTATGTTGCAGACCATTTATGTTATTAACCCCCATAATAATCCATTTAGCCAGCTCCTCCTTCTTGATGATATCATTGGGATGAAACAAGTCTTGAACGGACACAATTCCTTTCTGGACGCCAAAATATATATATGGCGCGTACCAAGCGATTGCCGGAACATCATGAAAGATGCTCAGCATGAGTACCGCGGTGTTGTAACTCTGTTTCCAGATATTATTATCATACACCTGGATGAACTCTTCGCCGTAGAAGGCCATCACAATCATCTTCAAGGCTTCCGCCCTTGTAATGCCATTGGCCGGGCAGAAGTAGTGCGCGCCCGGGACACAGGTGTGCCCAGGGTCAAGCACAGGATGCGTCTCGGGAAACCTAACTAGTTTTTCCACGTAAGGATAGTCCGAATCAGTCCTAGGGACGTCAGTGAAAGTTGGTGTAACAGGCGTTACCGAATCCAGCATTGCCGCAATTTTAATCCAACGCGCGGCCTCACGGCGAGTGACGCCTTCTCCAGCACCAAAACGTCCGTCATAGAGTCCAAAGTCAATGCCCAGACCCCTCATGCCCATGGCGTATGGAAGTGACCAAAGGTATGCTGACAAATTCTGCGCGCCCCACTGGTAGTCAAGGTAAGTGTTGAACAAGAAGCCTTCGGGATCAAGATTGCGCGCGAGTTTATTGTCGTCGCCGTAAGTATAGCCAAAGCCAAAGAGGTCCGTTTTACCATTGGCAATAGCTTTCTTAAGTTGTTCGATGTTTTCCCACCGCCGAATCCCAAGATGCAAGTGTGAACCGTTTGAATTGCCGGTTGAGCCTTCTTTGCCGATCACATCGCCAGACGTGACTTGATCACAAGCATTGAACTTTCTAGTGGTGATGTATGACGCTCCTTTGCCGGTAGCGTGCATGTGATGATAGTGATGCGTAAGAATCTCCTCCGAGTACTGATTCATGCGAGTGGCGATGATAATTGATTCTCCCCAGCCTCCCGTCAGGGCGGCCCTTTTGGAAAGAATCACGACACCCGGCAGAATAGCTTTAACATCATTGACGCCGGGCGTATCAGATGCGCCCTCCGTATCAAGACCAGTGTGCCCATATGACCAAGTTGAGCCATACCAGTATCCTTCCTCATAGGAGGTATTGTAGCCCTGATTGATGGCAAGATCATCTTCGGGCATCACCAGGTCATCTTGATAAGACGCGACAGGAATGTCACCAAAAGCGATGTTGTCGCATGTCGCGTCGGTGATAGAACTATCCGCGCGAGCAAACCGAGTAAACACGGTAATTGTCGCGCAGGCAAAAAGCGCAAAAATCCACCCGACCCAGGTTTTCATTTTCAATCCTCCCTACCACTTGAGTGTGCTGACTGCCTGCTCAAAAAGTGGTTTCTGATCGTCAAGATCCGCGTACATCATCAATTCAATGATTTTGCCGTTTTTTGCCAACATCGCGTAAGTAGTCCGGATGCTAGCGTATTCCGGCTGACTGACCGCCACGTAAACCTTTTGACCACCCACATCCATTTCACGGTAATAAGGTTGGCCCTCGCAAGCTGATCCAGCGTTTTGGCACTCAGCGAGGTGCTGTTGATGTAGCGCCTGAATCTGAGCTTTTGCGTCAGAGTCAGTGCCATCTTTCAGGTAGGAAATCTCAATTTTCCCTTCGGCAAGCCCAAAGTGCTTGATGTTATTGGGATCTCCCTTTTGCGCGATCTGATGAGTCTCATCAATCCAGTACCAACCTTGAGGCAAATCAAAGGTTACCTTGCTGGGATCTTGCTGGTGCGAACCAGTATCCTCTTGGGGAGGATTGCTGGCTCCACCAGAACCTTCCTGCGCCGACCCACCTGTGCCGGCGGTGTTTTGCGTATCAGCGCCGCCACTACTATTTTCTTGAGGCGGCTGAGCTCCTTGGTCTTGTGGAGGGGGCGCCACGGTTTGCGTATCCGCTGGCGTTGCCGGGCTGGTTGCTGATGTTGTCGCGGCGTCTTTGTAGTAGTCGGCCGGGATCCTGTTCTGCACCCAGTCGTCGCATCCGGTCACGCCCATGATGATGAACGCGGACAAGATCATGATGAAAGAGGCTTTTTTCATGTTCTGCTGGTTAGGGTTAATCATGTTTTTTTCTCCTTTCTGTTTGTTGTACTAGTATGTTAATTCAGTTTTTTATTCATGTTAATCATGTTTTTGCTCCTTTCTGTTTGTTGTCCCACTTTGTTGGTTTTTGTTGTGTTGTCAAAGGGCATCTTAAACGCGATGCCACTTTACATGCTAGTTATTAAGTAAATCTAAACTTCCAATAATTTTTTTTAAAATAACCTGCTTTAATATAGTTACAACTGTTGGTGTAAGATAATGTGCATTTTGGTTGCTTCAATCGGCAGAATCGGCATATTATATCTTTGGTTAAAATAATACTTTTCTAATGAAAAAATCAAATCCAAAAAATCAGCCAATATCAGAGGATAAAGATCATAAAAACAATCAGCCGTTAAAAATGAGCTCAACCAATCAAGTTATTCTTGCGGCAATCGTAGTGCTGTTGATATTCAGCGCGGCGGTAATGTCATCTACTCCCAAACAAACCCAAACAAAAAGCGAAGGCAAACAGCAAAATGAAGCCGTCACAAAGCTTAGCGGGACTGAGACAAGATCAGGTCAGCAGGTAGCAAGAATCTCTATAACTCGTTCAAACGGTGGCCAAGCCAACGCTAGTCTTGACAATACTTTTGGGCTGACATTTTCAGATGTCACAAGTGACGTCACTACAGCGATTTCGGCAGGAGCTAGAGTTAAGTTTAAAATTAGCACCTTCAAAAAACTTGCTGTTCAACCCCTCAAATTTAATATCTATGACGATAATGGCCAAGAATTAACCCCTGATTTTTTACAAACTGTTCACGAGGCAAAATTGCACCTTTTCGTCTTATCGGCTAATCTTCGCGAATTCGGGCACTTTGTTCCAGAGTACAAAAATGGGATTTGGAATGCCAACGTTAGCTTACCAAATCCTGGCACCTATTACGCTTACGTTGAGATCTGCCCGGTGAAAGGCGGACACGCTATTTTGCGCAGTGAGCTTACAGTCCGATCTCCGTCAAAAGAACCGGTTGATTACCCTGGCATTACGCCAAATAATTTAGCAGTTTCAGATGATATCACGGCCGCGTTGAACTTTACTGACACGGGCCTTAATAACGTAAGCACTCTCATGTTCTCCTTAACAAAAGGAGGGCAAAATGTTAGCGAGGTGAAGCCATACCTTGGCGCTTTCGGACAAGTAACAATCATTAAACATAATGATCTGCTCACGCTTGTTGACGCCCATCCTCTGCCCATAAACGATCAAAGCAAAGGTATTTTTGAATTCGGTGCGCGTTTTTTGAAAGCGGGCAGATACACGGCTTTTGCTGAATTCAAAGTCGGCAGCAAAGTGCATATCTTCCCTTTCACTTTTGATGTCCAATGACTTTCCTGTTTTTTTCCCTTTTATCGGGCTTAATGCTGGTTGTTTTGCCGTTATTGGCCGTACGCCGATTAAAAGCTAAGTGGCAATTACCAAAGGGCCTATTTCTTAAGGCAGGCCTAGCGGCTCTGATGATTGAAATTATCCAAGTGGCAGTGATCGGGAACGGCACCTCACTGTGGCCGCAAATATTGGATCTTCCGCCTTACCAAATTGCGCTCATGTTGGGTTTGGTCAGCGGACTTTTTACGGAACTGGGCCGTTTTTTGGTTTTGGATAAACTGATGAGTAAGGTGCGCGCGGCTCATGAAGGAGTTATATTCGCCTTAGGCTGGGGAGGTTTACAGACAATAATTTACGGCGCAGTTGTGATTTTGGGAGTTTTTGGCATGTACACAATTTCCAGCGTTTCAGACCTAGCGACTATTTTGCCGGACGCGGACAAAAATCAGTTAGCCTCCTTTGCGGAAATCCAAAAACAAAGCCAAGTGCTAATGAATAGCAACCCTATACTTGGATTTGCTCCCGTGATTGAAAGAGGTTCACTAATACTGATTGATATTGTTTTGACATTGTTGATTATTGTAGGCCTTATTGAGGATAAGACCTCTTATGCTTGGCTTGCGGTTGGCTTACGAGGATTGGTGACAGCATTGGTGTTTTATGCCAATTCATGGACGCCGCTTTTGGGACAGTTTTTTTTATTTTTATTTGGGCTCGCGGCATACCTGATGACGCGTAAGTTATGGTCATCGTTAAATTGGCTACCGGCCGCAAAAAAACGATAACGAGTGGCAATTTTTATTTTTATTTAGCGCTCACGCGTACTTCATCCCACTTTTTAGCTTTAATAGCGGCGGCGGCGGCTTGCTGCTCGGCTTTTTGTTTGCTAGAACCTGATCCTTCCGCAATCAGATCGTCGCCAATGTACGCCCCCATCGTGAAAATTTTGCTATGATCGGGGCCTTCCTCCTTAATCAAGCGATATTCTGGAGTTAATCCCAGAAGCTCCTGGCAAATCTCCTGAAATCTGGATTTTGAATCAATATGCAATCCCTGTTCAAGAATCAATCCAAGTTCCTTAATAATGAATTCATCAATAAAAGCATGCGCTATTTCATAACCCCTATCCATGTACATGGCTCCTATCAAGGCTTCAAGCGTGTTGGCCAAAATATAATTTTTTTTACGACCGCCCGACCGCTCCTCCCCTCTGCTTAAATATAGGTAATAACCTAAATCAAGCCGTTGCGCGATTTCGGCAAGATGACGTCCTTTTACTAGTGCTGACCGCCAATTTGTCAGTACTCCCTCACCTTTTTCCGGATAAGTTCTGTAAAGATAATCAGTGACGACAAGTTCCAAGACCGCGTCGCCAAGAAATTCAAGTCTTTCGTTGTGTTCACTCTTAATATTCCTGTGCTCGTTGACATAGGACTTGTGCACGAAGGCTGTGTCCAGCACCATCTTGTCATTGAAAACGACTTTGATCCTACTTTCAAGCGCTTCGTATCTGTTAATCATGATTTTTTGTATTTATGCATAACCGTGCTAAGCACACCGTTAATGAATTTGGGAGAGTTGGTGTCGCCGTAACTTTTCGCGATTTCCACCGCTTCATTGATCGCCACCACTGGAGGCACGTCCGCTGAAAACATAAGTTCATAGATCCCAATCTCAAGAATGGCACGGTCAATCGGCGCGATTCTGTTTACTGGCCATTCGGGCGCTTCCGCTTCCAGGATCCGCAAAATCTCGCTCTTTTTTGTTAGAATGCCCGCAAGCAGACTTTTGGCAAAAGCCATGTCTTTTAATTTATCCGCAAATTCCGCCCCGCAATATTGAAGCATCTCTTCCGCGTTCACACCTGGGCGAAATTCATGCGCGTAAATTGTCTGCATTACCGCTATCCTAGCTAGGTGTCTGTATGATGCCATATTTTAAGTATCCTTGCCTTTGATCAGGCCTTCACCTTTGTTATTTTATCAATCTCCTTGCTCATATCAATGACTTGTCTATCGCCATACTTACCGCAATTAGGACAGACGCGGTGATTCACCTTTTTTTGTTTGCAGTTTGGACACTCAATTAGATTGACAATTCCCCGCAGTCTCACGACATTCTTCCTCGCAAAGGAACTGTAACGGCTTTTGGTTTTGTGCTTGGGTGTTTTATATTTAGGAACTGGATGCTTCATCTCTGTTTAATTAATAATTAGTTTTTTTTAGATAAGCGGACAAAATTTAGAATTTTGATTTTTTGTTGATGAGTTTTTTCAAATTCTTGAAGGGAAAATTCCTTGAAAGATCTTCTTGTTTACAGGCGCAAGGATTTAAGTTACGATTGCGCCCGCAAATTGGACACAGCCCTTTACAGCTTCTAGAGCATACTTGAATAAAGGGAAAATGCAAGATAATTTCCTGCCTCACCATCTCATAAATGTCAATGGTCAAGTCTTTCATGTCAATTAGGTACACATCATTTAGATCATCAATAATGCTGGGTCGGCGCGAGAGGAATTCTCTTTCAGCGCCGGGGATTCTAATCAACGCGTCGTAATCATTAAGGCAACGCCCGCACTTCAACCGAACACCAATGCTGGCATCTTTGATAATAACGCTAATTTCTTCTTTAAGTTTGATCATCATCAGTTCACCTTGCAACGGAGCAGTGACTTTGATACCAGAATCAGGGAACTCCACTAAAACATTTAAAGGAATCTTGATATTGTTGCCTTGAGCTCCAGCCCATACTTTGCCAACCTTAAAAACAAGCGGCGATTTCACGACAGCTGAAGTTTTAACTTTTTTTACCGTCCTATTTTTTGTCATCATTATTCTTAATTCCTCCTACCCGCCGACATCAGGCGCAAAATATAAATAAAAAGATTGAATATGTCCAAATAAAGCATCAACGCGGCATCAATCGGGCGATCATCCGGAAATATCTTTAGCCTTTGGATATCGTACATTGTGTAAGCGCCAAAAATAACCACCCCGAAACCAGAAAAGACCATTTCAAAAGTATTGCCCCAAGGTATAAAGATGCCAACCAATGAAACTATGATCATACCGAGCAAGGAGAAGAACAAGAATCCTGATAAGCCCATGAGGTTTCGTCCTGTTACCCAGCCCAGAATGGCGGCGGCGGCAAAGGTTAGGGTTGTCGCCAACAAAGCTTTAATGATAAGAGCAGGGCCTCCAAATTCCATGATGGTGCTAACAAGAATCGGCACCAAAGTCAGTCCCGTCACAAAGGCAAACAGCACAAAAAGAATATAGTTGACTGGCTTTCTGGCGCTCCAGAGACGCGCTGTGAACATAAGCATTAACTCGGCCGCAAACAACATCCAAATTATTGCCGGATTTGCTATAAAGAGCGGGATCCAGTAATTAAAGCCAACAAAAGAGCCAGCCGCGGAAGTAAGTAAAGCCAGCCCGAAAAAAAACATGACCTTGGACAGGAACGTCGGTTCCGCCGCTTTAATGACTTTAATGACAGAGATTTTTTCTCCAAGCATTTTTTTTTAGTTGAGTGAATAATTTTTTTAGCTTCTCTATGGCAAGCTTAAGCTTACAGAAAGTTTACTTAGATCGCACTTTAACACATCGCGAACAACACGGCAAGTCAAGTAATGCGCCAAAGCCTTTGAACAAAGAGCCATAAAAAAAGAGCCCAGCCTTAATATAGCTTCACTTTATAACTTTATAAAGCTAACTAAAATTAAGTTGTTGTAATTTGGCGTTAACGCATAGACGCGGCGCCTTGCTTGTAGGCGCGGTGCCTTGCTTGGCCTTCCGCAATACGGCGCGATTAAATCCACAGGAATTTCTTTACAATCGCGGCTTTTTTTCTTAAAATCATTAAGCTTTTGTAGGGCTTTTTTGATTAAGAATATGGCGTTTTTCCAGCGCGCATTATTGAAGGGACACGGCAACCATTATCTGGCGCTTGATATAGGTACCGAGTTTGTTAAGGCGCTTGTTTGTGCTCCCGAAGGCAATAAGGTGCGTGTTTTGGGAGTGGGGAAAAAAAGGCAGAGACTTGGCGAGATGCAAAGCGGCGCCGTAACTGATATCGCCGCCGTGATCAATAACTGCCAGGAAGCGATTCATAATGCCCAAAAAATGGCTGGCGTGGTTGCAGGACAGCTTATCATGGGCATCGCGGGGG
>Ga0272446_1006577_pt1 | contig 12043 bp, 8 predicted proteins | sample YNPCB0061_FD_194587 | JGI IMG/M metagenome (GOLD analysis project Ga0272446, IMG submission 194587) | Hot spring microbial mat communities from Yellowstone National Park, WY, United States - YNP-CB-006-1 | ecosystem: Environmental > Aquatic > Thermal springs > Hot (42-90C) > Sediment | place... | reverse complement strand
TGGAACTTGTGAGTATCCGTTCCTGAATGGCTGGAAGCACCCGATCGGTGAACGAGGTAAACCGCGTTGTCACCTGCTGCGGATTGGTACCAGGGATCGGCTTGTACTGTTCATCAAAAAGGGCCTCCAGCGTAATCTCACCAGAAGCGATTGCTTTTTCAAATGTCTCCTTGATTTCGCTTGCTGCCGCCTGGCAGAGCGAAATGAGGGCCGTGTCCTCTGTCTCAAAGCCAGCCTGTGCGATGAACAGCATCAGCTCCTCGCTGATGCTCAAAATATTCTCGGAGCGCTTCCGTGTGTTCGCAAGCTGAGCGTCTGCAGTTTCGACGACAGTCACGAGATTGGCGACACGTTCGCTCACCTGCTGGGAATTCGTCGCGTTCGTGCGAATGGGTTCGCCCAACGTCTCGATTCCTTCGGTCAGCTTTTGAACGCTGCTGACAAGCGACTGGATCTGTTGCATCGAACCCTTGGCGGCGTTTGAGGCCTCAATTGCGGACTGTGCCGACTGGGCGTTGTGCCGTGCAACCGCCAGCATCTGGTCCAAGGTGGCCTGGAGGGCGTCCAGACTTGTCCGATTCTCATGGGAGAACCTACGAACCTGATTTGCGAGCGACTTGATCGACTGGGCAATGACGGCAAACCCGCGGCCTGCATCGCTGGCGCGCGCGGCCTCGACCCCGGCATTGATCGCAATCATCTGCGTTTCCATCGAGATCGATTCAATCGCGGCGCTGGCCTCTTGTACCTTAGCGATCGTATCTCGAGCTTGTTCGATCGATTGGGCAACGCCGATCATGCCCTCACCAAGCGCTTGCATGCATTCGGTCGCAGTCATTAGGGTGTCTGAAACCTGTTCGGAGCTTTGACTGAGGACAAGACGCGTGCGGTCCGCCGACGTTCGAAGCTCGCCCATCTCTTCTCTGATATGCGTATTGCTTTCGGTGCTTCTGTCGACCGAATCGACGACCTCCTCCAGTGTCTGGCGAAGGTGGGCATTGAGACCTGACAGGTCTTCGACGATCCCCGCGATGTCAGCAATTTCGAGACCAAGCCGCCCCGCCCTTTGGCCAAAGTCACCCGCGTGCGGCGACGGGGTGGTGGTTGGGGCGCGCCCAGGAGGGGCATACCTCGTCAAGCTATTCGCCCGCTCAGACTGAGACACCAGCGAAATCCTTTCGATGTATCATAAGCGCCCCTTGCCGACCGCTGAGGGCAGATGTGCACAGAGGGGCGCTTCGTTCTGATGTGCGTCGGCAACTGCTAACGGATTCGATTGGCGCTGCGTATTGGAAGAATTGGCAATTCGCCCAGCTGTCAGATTCGGGCCGGACGGCAGGGCCCGGCGGGTCAGCCCTTCAGAGCGGCCTTCGCCTCGCTGAAAGCCCAGTCCAGCCAAGGCATGAGTGCCTCAAGGTCCGTACGCTCCACGGTCGCACCGGTCCAAATCCTCAGGCCAGGTGGTGCATCGCGATAGGCGCCAATATCCTTGGCGACGTTTTCTGCATCGAGGCGTGCGACCATGTCCTTTGCAAAGGCCACCTGCGCGCCTGTCGGCATCGCGGTGATCAGAGGGTCAACAATCCTGAGGCAGATCGAAGTATTCGATCGCGTCGCCGGATCCCTTGCAAGATTTTCGATCCATGGTGTGCGTGCAATCCAGTCATGGACAATGCTGGCATTCGCGTCGGTCCGCCGCAACAACTCATCAAGCCCGCCGACGCTTTCGGCCCACGCCAGCGCATCGAGGTAGTCCTCCACGCAAAGCATCGACGGCGTGTTGATTGTTTCACCCTCGAAAATCGCGGTATCGAGCTTCCCCCCTTTCGTTAAGCGAAAAACCTTCGGCAAGGGCCAGGGCGGCGTGTAGCTCTCGAGCCGCTCGATGGCACGTGGCGAAAGGACCAGCATGCCGTGCGCCGCCTCCCCGCCCAATACTTTCTGCCAGGAGAAGGTGACGACATCGGTTTTTGTCCAGTCAATCGACTGGGCAAAGACTGCCGAGGTGGCGTCAACGAGCGTCAGACCGGAACGATCTCCCGGTATCCAATCGGCGTTTGGCACCTGGACGCCCGACGTCGTTCCGTTCCAAGTGAAGAGCACGTCGCGGGAAAAGTCGACGCCCGCGAGGTCGGGTAACTCCCCAAATTCGGCTTCGATGGTGCGGGCCCCCGGGAGCTTCAAGTGTTTGACCACGTCCGTCAGCCAGACCTTGCCAAAGCTCTCCCAGGCGAGCACGTCGACGCCACGGGCGCCGAGCAGCGACCACATCGCCATTTCGAATGCGCCGGTGTCCGAGCCTGGAACAATGGCCAGGTGGTAGTCCTTGGGGAGTGCGAGCAGCGCCTTCGTCTTTTCGATTGCAAGCTTCAAGCGTGCCTTGCCCTCTTTCGAGCGATGCGAGCGCCCGACAAAGGCATTGGCGAGCGCCGAAGGAGCCCACCCGGGCCGCTTGGCGCAGGGGCCGGATGAGAAATTCGGATTGGCGGGACGTATCGGCGGTTTGGCGCGAGGGGTCATAGCCGGGTTTTCTCCTCCTCCGTCAGCAGCACGTCGAGCACGGACATCAGCGATGGACCAGCGACGTATGCATCCGCTTCTCTTTGCATAATCGCGCGATGAACGACGCCACCGAAGCCGACGACGTAGGCGCCGCTCTCCCGCGTTGCAAGGTCCGTCACAGCGTCACCGACCATGGCGACAGGGCCATGCTCGGCTCTGATAGCGTTGCAGACAGCGGATTTTCCGTCATGGCGGGTCAGAGGGGATGCGGCATCGAAGCCTACATAGCTGCCGTCCGCACCGAGTCGCACCGCGACCGCACGCACGCGTGACAACGGAACTCCCAAGGCGTCAGCAAAAGCTGCGACGGGCAGGAATAGACCACCGCTCAGGACGTAAACGGCCTTGCCGAGGCGGTGCAAAGCGGCGATCAATTCCGCCGCCCCGCACACGGTCTCATCAATGTAACGTTCCGCCAGCCAGTCCAAAGCCGCGCGATCGGGACGAACGCGCGCCAGCCGGGTGGCATAGACGTCTTCAAGCGGAACCGCTCCCGTCATGGCTGCATTCGTCAGCTCGGCAATTGCCGCTTCGCAGCCCGCGCGGCGAGCGAGCTCGTCAATTCCCTCGACGCGCGTCAAGGTGCTATCGCAGTCGAAGCAAACGGCGGCAAACCCTGGATGCGCAACGGTCATAGCTCAATCTGCACGGCTTGCCGGATGGGGGTGAGGGCGCGAATCTCGGACATAACCTGCTCACTCAGAGGCGCGGAGATGCCGATCAGCGAGATTGCTTCTGCCTTCCCTTCCGCGCTGCCGATCTCCATGCGCGAGATGTTTATTCCTTCGCGACCAAGGATGCCCCCAAGCGCTCCAACCACGCCGGGTCTGTCGTCATGACGCGTGAACAGGATTTGCCCCTCCGGCACCGCCTCGACATCATAGTCATCAATCCGCACAAGTCGCGGCTGGCGCTCGCCGAGCAACGTGCCTGCCACCGTCGTTGCACCCTTCGACGTCCACGCGCGAATCTCAATGAGCGAGACGAAATCGTGCATGGCCGCGGAGCGGGTCTCGCGCACAGCGATTCCCTGACGGCTGGCGAGCGGACCGGCATTCACTTGGTTCACCGTTATGGCGAGCCGCCGCTCGAGCGCGCCGGCCAGGGCCTGAGCCGTAATTGTCGCGGGATCGAGCTCGGAAGCCCGACCGAATAGCCCCACCTCGAATTCAATGATGGGGTCGGTACTCAATTCGGTGACCAATCGGCCGAGGGCGCGGGCGAGGCCTTGATACGGGCGGGCCCGATTTAATTGATCAGGAGATATGCGCGGGAGATTGACGGCGTCTTCCGCGACGCCGGTCGTCAGAAACGTCAGAATCGTTTCCGCGATCTTGATGCTGACGGCTTGCTGCGCCTCCTCCGTCGAGGCGCCGAGATGAGGGGTCGCAACCACGTTGTCGAGCGTCAGGAGGCGCCTGTCTTTCGGGGGTTCGTCAGCAAAGACGTCGAGTGCGGCACCAGCGAGATGCCCGGTCTTGAGCGCATCATAGAGAGCTTCTTCATCGATTAGGCCGCCGCGGGCGCAATTGATGAGACGTGCTCCCTGTTTCAGCTTTGCGAGGGCGTCGCGATTTATCAGATTGCGCGTCTTGTCCATCAGCGGGCAGTGCAGGCTCACATAATCCGAGCTGGCCAGCAGCGTTTCGAGGTCGCAAGCTTCAGCCCCATGGTCGGCAATCGTCTTCGGAGCGACGAAGGGATCATAAGCAAGCACCCGCATCTTCAAACCCAAGCAGCGATCCGTGAAGATCCGTCCGATGGTGCCGAACCCGATCACCCTCACAGTCTTGCCAGAGACTTCCGCGCCGATAAAGCGGGCCGGTTGCCACTCGCCAGCGCGTACCGACCGATCGGCACCCGGCAGGTGACGGCTCAGCGACAAAAGGTGCGCAACGGCGAGTTCGGCCGTTGTCGTCGCGTTCGAATTGGGGGTGTTGCAAACAACGATGCCGTGCTCCGTAGCCGCGGCAACGTCGATGTTATCAACACCGATCCCTGCGCGTCCGATCACTTTGAGATGTCGACCGGCAGCAATGACGGGAGCGGTTACGCGGGTTTTTGATCGCACAATCAACGCATCATAGCCTGCGATCCTTTCCGCGAGCGCGGCCTCGCTCAGGCCCGTCGCGACATCGACCTCTATCCCTGGCCGGGCGGAAAGCAGGGAGCGGCCCTGTTCGTGAATGGAGTCGGCGACAAGGATCCGAAACATGGCGGGCACGGGGAGCTCCGGGCAGTAGCAAATGGACGTTGGATCAGGCTGGCGCGCGCATCACTTCATTCGGCGGCGGCTGCATAGGTTTCGACCGGTGGACAGGAGCACATCAGATTGCGATCGCCATAGACGTTGTCGACGCGGTTGACCGGCGGCCAGTACTTGTCAACCCGGAAGGCTCCTGGCGGGTAACAGGCTGCCTCCCGAGAGTAGGGCCTCTTCCATTCGCCAATTAAGTCCTCGACGGTGTGCGGCGCATTCTTCAACGGATTATTCTTTGCATCGATACGGCCTTCCTCGATCGCGCGGATCTCCTCGCGAATTCCAAGCATTGCATCACAGAATCGATCGAGCTCCGCCTTCGTTTCCGACTCCGTCGGCTCGATCATCAGCGTGCCAGGAACAGGCCAGCTCATCGTGGGCGCATGAAAACCACAATCGATGAGGCGCTTTGCGATGTCCTCAACCGTGATGCCCGTGCGCTCGGTCAACGGCCGCACGTCAATGATGCACTCGTGCGCGACGCGGCCATTTGCGCCTTTGTAAAGGACGACGTAAGCGCCTTCGAGCCGCTTCGCGATGTAGTTGGCATTCAGGATCGCGACGCGCGTTGCCTGTGTCAGGCCGCGGCCGCCCATCAGCAGGCAGTAACTCCAGGAAATGGGCAAAATTGACGCCGATCCGTAGGGCGCCGCACTCACCGTGAACTCGCGCCCATCGGTTTCGGGATGCCCGGGAAGGAATGGAATGAGATGCGCCTTGACCCCAATCGGCCCCATTCCGGGCCCGCCGCCGCCGTGGGGGATTGAAAATGTCTTGTGCAGGTTGATGTGGGAGACGTCGGCGCCAATGTCACCCGGGCGAACCAGACCGACCAACGCGTTGAGGTTCGCGCCGTCAAGATAGACCTGACCACCATTCTCATGCGTAATCGCGCAAAGTTCGGCGATCGATTCCTCGAAGACGCCGTGGGTCGAAGGATATGTGATCATGCATGCCGCCAGCCGGTCGCGATGAGCTTCGGCTTTCTGGCGAAAATCGGCGACGTCGATGTTGCCCTTCGAGTCGGTTTTTACGACGACGACCTGCATGCCGCACATATGCGCGGAGGCAGGGTTCGTGCCATGAGCGGAAGAGGGAATGAGGCACACGTCACGGGCCCCTTCGCCGCGGCTGCGGTGGTAGGCGCGAATGGCGAGAAGGCCCGCAAATTCGCCCTGCGCGCCTGAGTTTGGCTGCATCGAAATCGCGTCGTAGCCGGTGATCTCGCAGAGCTTTTTCGAAAGATCTTCGATCAGCTCCTTGTATCCCAGCGCTTGATCCGCCGGCGCAAACGGGTGCATTTCGGAGAATTCCGGCCATGAGATTGGAAGCATCTCCGCCGTGGCATTGAGCTTCATCGTGCAGGAGCCGAGCGGGATCATTGACCTATCCAGGGCCAAGTCACGATCAGCAAGGCGGCGCATGTAGCGCGTCATCTCGCTCTCGGCGCGATTCATATGGAAGATCGGGTGCGTCAGATAGGCGGACGTGCGGATCAGTGACTCGGGCAGGCGCGGGGGCGGATAGGCCTCGTTATAGCGCAGATCAAAACCGCCGAAGGCCCGCCAGACTGCTTCAATCGTATCGGGACGCGTGCGCTCATCGACCGTGATACCAATCCGATCATTTCCGACTTTGCGGAGATTGATGCCGTTGTCGACGGCATTCTTCATGATCAGGCCCTGGTAGGGGCCGACCTCAACGGTAATCGTATCGAAGTATGCGGACGGACGCACCTTGAAGCCGAGAGAGGACAAGCCCTCATCGAGCCGAACGGCATCGCGGTGCACGCGCTCAGCAATGGCTTTGAGGCCGCGGGGCCCATGAAACACGGCGTACATCGATGCAACAACCGCGAGCAGGACCTGCGACGTGCAGATGTTCGATGTGGCTTTCTCGCGACGGATGTGCTGCTCGCGAGTCTGAAGTGCAAGTCGATAGGCCCGATTTCCACGTGCATCGACGGAAACACCCACAAGGCGGCCTGGAAGCGCACGCTTAAAAGCATCCCGGGTTGCCATGTAGGCCGCATGCGGGCCCCCATAACCCATCGGCACACCATAGCGCTGCATCGAACCGATGGCGATGTCGGCACCCATTTCGCCCGGTGGCTTCAAGAGCGTCAAAGCGAGGGGATCAGCGGCGATCACCGACAGGGCGCCCGCGGCGTGCAGCTTTGCACTTATCGGCGAGAAGTCGTGGCAGTCGCCGCACACGCCCGGATACTGGAAAAGCGCGCCGAAAACGGCAGTCGCGTCGAGATCAACAAATGGATCGCCGACCAGAACTTTAATTCCGAGAGGCTCGGCACGCGTCTTGACGACCGCAATCGTTTGCGGGAGGCAATCCTTGTCGACGAAGAATGCTGGCGCCTTCGATTCCGACAAGCGCCTGGCCATTGCCATCGCTTCGGCCGCAGCCGTTGCCTCATCGAGGAGCGAGGCATTGGCGATTTCGAGTCCCGTCAGGTCAGAAACCAGGGTTTGAAAGTTGAGGAGCGCTTCAAGGCGGCCCTGGCTGATCTCAGACTGATAGGGGGAATAGGCAGTATACCATGCCGGATTCTCGAAAATGTTTCGTTGGATCGCCGGCGGCATCGTGGTGCCATGGTAGCCCTGGCCGATCAGCGATGTCAGCAGTCGGTTCTTATTGGCGGTTGCCCGCAGCTTCTCGATCGCCCGGCGCTCAGAAAGCGATTTGCCGAAATCGATGCGTTGTTTCTGCCGGATCGATGCCGGTACCGTTTCTTCGATCAGCGCATTGAGGCTTGGCGCGCCGACGACAGCCAGCATGTCAGAGATCTCGCTCGCTGAAGGGCCGATGTGGCGACGATTTGCAAAATCATAGGGATCGTAAGTGCCAGGCATGTGATGCACTCCGCGCTCTTAAGACTGGGCGGCAATCAACGAGTTGTACGCCGCTTCATCCATCAGCGTCTCAAATTCGTTCGGGTTGGCGAGTTTGATTTTGTAGAGCCAGCCCTTCCCGAGGGGATCTCCGTTGACGATGGCAGGATCTTTCGTCACCTCCTCGTTGAGTTCGACGACATCTCCGGCCAGGGGCGCGTAGACATCGGATGACGTCTTGACCGACTCGACAACGGCCGCCGGTGCGCCCTTTGCAAGTTTGGCGCCCATTTTCGGAAGCTCGACAAAGACGAGATCGCCAAGCTGCTTGGTTGCAAATTCCGTTATGCCGACCGTTGCGATGTCGCCGTCCAGCGTCAACCATTCATGCTCGTCGGTGAATCTCATTTGGGCCTCGTCTGCAATGATCGTCTGCATTGAGCGGTATCAACCGCGTTTCACTCTCGGCGTCACGAACGGCAGGTCCGTGACACGGACCGGATGCCGCTCTCCGCGCACCTCGGCGAAGAGAACGGTGCCGGCCTCTACAAGATGCGAAGCAATATAGCCCATTGAGACCGGCCGATTGAGAGAGGGGCCAAAGCCGCCCGACGTTACCCGGCCGACGGGGGCGCTGGCCGTGGGCGACTCGAAAATCGCCGTTCCTGCTCTTATCGGGGCGCGGCCTTCCGGCAGCAGTCCGGATCGCCGGCGCGAGGTTCCTTTCATCATCTGGTCCAGAATGATGCCGTCCCCCGGAAAGCCACCGGACCTGCTCCCCCCACTGCGCCGTTCCCGCGAAATGACCCATTCAAGCCCCGCCTCAACCGGAGTCGTTGTTTCATCCAGGTCTGAGCCGTAAAGGCATAACCCGGCCTCGAGGCGGAGGGAATCGCGCGCGCCGAGACCTATGAGGGCAACGTTCGGATCAGCAAGCAATGCATCAGCGAGGGCTGCTGCTTGGTCGCTTGAAACTGAAATCTCGAATCCATCTTCGCCGGTGTAGCCCGACCGCGAAATGAGGCAGCTCATGCCACCTATTTCAACGGGGCGCACGTCCATGAAGCGCATGGTCTCAATTCCGCTCGCCAGAGCCCTCAGCGCGGTTTCCGCCAGCGGCCCCTGTACGGCCAGCAGCGCGCGGTTCGATCGCTCGATTTCGCAAAGGTCCGACAGGTTGGCTCTGAGGTACGCCTCGTCGTGCGCCTTGCGTGCGGCGTTGACGATGAGGAGCAATTCATCATCACGGCGTGCGATCATCAAATCGTCGAGGATGCCACCTGCCGCATTGGTGAGGAGCGCATAGCGCTGTCGCCCGCGCTCCAGTCCGATGACAGCCGACGGAGTGAGACGCTCAAGGGCGCGGGCCGCCGTTTCAAAATCGCCGGTTTTGGCACGAATTACGAGCTGACCCATATGGGAGACGTCGAATAGGCCAGCCGCCGCACGGGTATGCAGGTGTTCTTTGAGCACGCCAGAGGGGTAGTGGATCGGCATCTCGTAGCCGGCAAATGGCCCCATCCGGGCGCGACGGCTTACGTGAAGCTCGTAGAGAGGGGTCCGCTTAAGGTCCGGCGGCGGGTCCAAGGTGATTTGTTTGCTCAAGCCTCATCTCCGGATCGCAATGCTCGCATTGGCCTCACCGACCCCAACCCACTCACATTCGGGTCACCAAAGCGGGATCGCCCTATCTTGCGAGCTTTCCGTTCCCTTAACCCCGCGAAAAATCGCCTCGGAACCGCATCTTCCGGAACTCGGAAGGCGGTGTGCACAGTCTCGTTGCATTGCACCAAAGCGGTCAATTGATCTTTCGGGGGACGTCAGATCCGTCACTGCGCCGCCGGCACGACCGGGGTCGCGCCAGCAGTGTGCTCCGGCAGAGTGCGCACGGCAACGCCCCATGGATATCGGCCGACCTTGATCGACTTCAGTGGACGGAGCGTATTCGTATCAATCACGGTGACGTCGCCTGAGACACCGTTCGTCGTAAACAGCAGATCCTCCTTCTGCGTCAGCGCGAGATGCCATACCCGCTGACCGACAAGAAGATAGTGCGTGACTTTTTTCGATTGAACGTCGATCACCGCAACACGGTTTGCCGGACCGAGCGCGACGTAAGCTCTGCGCCCATCGCGCGTTATCGCGATGCCGACCGGCTGGATGCTCTCCTGCGAAACTCCTGGAATCTCGAAAGTGATCTTGTGCTCGACAGCGTGCTTAGCCAAGTCAATCACCGAAACCGTTCCGCCGATCTCGGAGGACACCCACAGGTGCTGGCCATCGGGCGTGAACTCCGCATGGCGGGGGCGCTGATCGACAAGAATATTGGCGATGACCTCATAGGTGTGGGCGTCGATCAGGTGGGCCATATTGGTCGTTTCAGACGTCGTGACAACGAGACGATCATCGGGCGAAACAGCCATGCCTTCGGGCTCAATGCCGACATCGATCTGTTTGATGACCTTGCGCGCGTCAACATCGACAACTGTCGTTACCGCATTGTCCTCATTCGCCACGTAAAGGCGTGTTCCATCATTCGAAAGCGCGAACTGCTCGGGATCGGTCCCGGAGGGAAGATCGAAAAGGAGCGTCGCCGTCGCCACGTCATAAACCTGAACGGCATCACTATCGCTTGCGCATACGAACAATTTTGTAAAGTCGCGGGAGAAGGTAATTCCACGCGGCCGCTTGCCCACCTTGATCGTTCGGATAAGGCCCAAGCTTCGCGTATCGATCACCGAGATCGTGTTGTCCTTTTCATTGGTCACATAGACTTCGTCGGCTTGTGAAGCGGTGACCGCAAGACAAATGAGCGCCGCCAGAAAAAAAGATGATCGGCCCATAGGTTTTCCTTTAAGTCAGGATGCGTTCTTGCGAGGCAAAACTTCCTGATCTCGTCCGACGGCAATTCTGTCGCGAATATCGCCGACCCTATCGCGCGATCCCGGCCCTCCGAAATTCGACATTCGTCGAATGCGCATTCAATCGTTTGCAAATTCCATTCGCCTCGTCCCGGCTTTGCACTAAAGAGCAATTCCTGATTTCGGCGTGCGCGCCCTAGGATGAAAGCAAAAATAAAACCTCATCAGGGAACGCCGGAGAGCTTCATGAAATTGCCGCGTACTGCGGCAGCGTTTGCCGCTGCCACCCTTGCCTTTGTCTGTGTCAAATCAGAAGTGCGCGCACATGGCGATGTCGCGCCGCAACCAATTGATGCCTCGGAACTGCCGCAGCTCGGCAAGGAATGGCTTGCCGAAAATCCCTATCGCGGCAATGCCAAGGCCCTTGAGATTGGCGCCTCGGGCTACAATCAGAATTGCGCCCGCTGCCATGGGCTCGAGGTGATTTCCGGCGGAATCGCGCCGGACCTGCGCTATCTGGAGAAAGGAAGCGTCGGCGATGCGTGGTTCATCGAACGGATTCGGCATGGCAAGAAAAATTCGGAGGGCACGACCATCATGCCGGCGTTCGAAGGTGTTTTTTCGCAAGAAGCCATGTGGGCGATCCGTACTTTCCTCGAATCCAAGCACGAAGACTGAGGATGTGGCCGAGACCAAAAAATGGGTTTTCTTATGCATTATTGGCGCTCATCGCGGCGTCTGGAGCAACGTTCCTTGCGGCCCTAAGCGCTGCGGCGCGCCCGCTCGATGAGGTGGTCGCCGCCAAGTCCCTGCGTGTCGTCGCCTATCTCGATAATGCGCCGTTCTCCTGGGACGATCACGGCACAGTCCGCGGAATAGATGCCGACATTGCGCGGGCGATTGCGCACGAACTCGGGGTAACGTGCGAGCTCATTCTGCGCATGCAGGGCGAAAACGCCGATGACGATCTGCGCGCCAACGTCTGGAGAGGGCCTCTAACGGGTGGTGGCGTCGGCGACCTCATGATGCATGCACCGATCGATCGCGAATTCACTCTACGCAATAGGGAAGCCGTGATTGGCGGCCCGTACTTTCAGGAGCGGATCGCGCTTGCGATTCACCCTGAAATTACGGGAAAAAATCCGAGCTTTGATGTTTTCAAAACACAGAAGATCGGGGTGCAGCTCGCAACCGTTTCCGACTACTTTCTCATGAGCTACGAGGACGGGGCGCTGATCGACAATGTCGTCCACCACGTCAAACCCCGGGACGGTGCATCGCAATTCAAGACGAAGGCGATTTCGGCCCTGATGGGCGTTCGCTCCAATATCGAGGCATTGCTGCACGACGCGGGCGTTCGGCCTGTTCTCATCGAACCGCCGATGGACGGGATTGTTCGCACACAGTGGACCGTCGGAATGGCGTGGAAGGAGAACAGCCGCGATCTTGGCTATGCGATCGAAGGGGCCCTCGAAAAATTGAAGGAACGGGGCGAAATCAAACGTATTTTTGCT
>Ga0272446_1006576_pt1 | contig 12043 bp, 7 predicted proteins | sample YNPCB0061_FD_194587 | JGI IMG/M metagenome (GOLD analysis project Ga0272446, IMG submission 194587) | Hot spring microbial mat communities from Yellowstone National Park, WY, United States - YNP-CB-006-1 | ecosystem: Environmental > Aquatic > Thermal springs > Hot (42-90C) > Sediment | place... | reverse complement strand
GGCCGGTAGCGGCGTCATCATCAGCGAGGATGGCTATGTGTTGACGGCCGGCCACGTCTCGGGGCAACCGGGGCAGGTTTGCGATGTGTTGCTCTCCGATGGCCGGATCGTCAAAGGCAAGACACTAGGGCAGAACACGGCAATCGACTCGGGGTTGGTAAAGATCACGACGCCGGGGAAATATCCGTATGTCGAGATGGGCAACTCGAAAACGCTCGAGAAAGGGCAATGGTGCATTGCCGTGGGTCATCCACGGGGCTACATCGTGGATCGCACGCCAGTGGTGCGCGTGGGGCGGGTGCTATACGCCAGCAACGAAGTGATTCGCACCGACAATGCCCTAGTGGGCGGTGACTCCGGCGGCCCGCTCTTCGACACCGAAGGCAACGTTATCGGCATTCACAGCCGTATTAACCTCACGATGGAAAGCAATTTTCACGTGCCGGTGGAGACCTATCGGGCTACCTGGGAACGGCTGGCCAAGGGCGAATCGTGGGGCGGCGGCCCGTTTGGCATCCGTCGGCCACGCCCCGCTCCGGGGAGCAAGTCCGGCTACATGGGCGTGGAGTTTAACATCGAGACCACTGATTTGGTGCTGAGTGGTGTCGCCTCGGGGATGCCCGCGGAAAAGGCTGGGCTGATGGCCGGTGATGTGTTGCTGGAGATCGACGGGGTGAAACTCAAGGTCCGCGAGGATCTGATGAAGTACATGGCGAAAAAGAAAGCCGGCGAAACCGTCCAGGTGACGGTCAAACGCGGCCAAGAGACAAAGACCTTTACCCTGAAACTGGTCGAACGACCGGACAATCTCGACTAACCCACTTGGCCTCTTGCAATCGGAGAAAGTCAACGATGAAGCGGTTTGTATTGGTGGTAGCGGCGGTGGGCGGTTGGTTGGTGGGTTGGCCCTCGGCCAGTTTTGCCCAAGAGGTCTACTCACGGCGTAGCCCGGAGATGCTGCGGGCCTTTCGAGAGGTGGTGGCTCAGGCAGCCAAATCGACCGCTCGGGTTCTGGGCGACGGAGTGGAGGTGGCCCTGGCCACCATCGTCGATGCCGACGGCTACCTGATCACGAAATACAGCGAACTCAAGGGCCGTTTGACCTGTCGCTTGCCCAACGGCCGCACCGTCCGGGCCACGCTGATCGGCGTCGAGCCGAAGTTTGATTTGGCCATGCTGAAAGTGGATGCCACCGGCTTGACGCCGGTCACTTGGGTCAGCAGCAGCAAAGCCCAAGTGGGCGATTGGGTAGCGACGCCGGCACCCGGCGGAGGGGAACCGTTGGCCGTGGGTGTCATCGGGGTGGCCACACGCAATCCCAAGCCGCGCGATTATCCGGTGAGCCTTCCCCCGGCCAACAGCGGCTTCATGGGGGTCCAGCTCAAGCCAGGCGAGGGGCCGGCCACCATCGCCGAGGTCACCGCCAACAGCCCCGCGGAGAAGGCCGGGATCAAGGCCAATGACGTGGTGCTGGAGATAGCCGGCACCAAGATAGCCAACGCGGAAGCATTGATCCAAACGGTGCAAAAATACAAGCCAGGGGAAAAGATCAAGGTGTTGGTGCTACGACCGGGTCCGACGCCGACCAAGGAAGAAGTGATCGTGGAGTTGGGCAAGCGTCCAGCTCTGCCCGGAGGAATCGACCGGGGCGACTTCCAAAATCGCATGGGCAGCACCCTGAGCGTCAAGCGGGCCGGCTTCCCCACCATCTTCCAGCACGACATGGTCGTCAAGCCGACGGATTGCGGCGGGCCGGTCGTCAATCTCGAAGGCGAAGTGATCGGCATCAACATCGCCCGCGCCGGCCGCACCGAAAGCTACGCTATCCCCTCCGAGGCGATCCAGCCGCTCTTGGTCGATTTGCGTTCGGGGAAACTGGCCCCACCCAAGCCAGCCGAACCACCGATTACCCTCAGCCCCGAAGCCCGCAAACGCCTCGATGCCTTGGAGAAAGACCTCAAGGAAGTCGAGGCGGAAATTGCTCAGCTGCAAAAACAGATTGACTCCATCCCCGGTGCCGACGAAAACAGTCGCGAAAAACGCGACACCCTGCGTCGGCAAATTGCCGAGTTCCGTCGCACGGCCGAGGCCTTGCAGCGGGAGATCGATAACGCCCGCCAAGGCAAATAAAGGGGCGGGGCGGAACCGATAGCATGTTAGCCCCATGCCGATGGATCGTCTTAGAAAGGGTTGAGTCAACGCGGGGAGGTAGGGCTGGTAATTAGCCCCGGCGGGCGAATAATGGACGTGTATGAACTCGACCCCGCCGAAGTCTGATCCCCCATGCCCGAGCCCTACCGGCCGACCCGATTTTGACGAACTGTACGCTCGTCATAGTCGCGAGGTCTGGGCGCTGGTCTACGCCCGTTGTCTCAACGCCCACACTGCCATGGATATTACCCAGGAAGCGTTCCTGCGCTTGTGGCGGGATTGGGAGGCGGCCGAGCCTATCCTCAACCCGCGTGCCTGGTTGCTGCGAGTGGCTCGTAACTTGGCCGAAGATTATGCCAAAAGCGCCTTTCGCCGTTTTGGCACGCATCCGCCCCAAACCATGCACGGGGTGCAGTCGCGCGAGGATTCGCCTCTGGAACGTTTGGCTCAAGAGGAAACCTTCGGCCAACTGCGTGATATTTTGGAGGAGATGCCCCAGGCGGATCGAGAAGTTTTGACCTTCCGCTATGCTTTGGACTATGATACCGAACAAATTGCCCAACTGCTGGGTATCAATAGTACGGCGGTCCACATGCGTTTGAGCCGGGCACGACAACGACTGGCGCAACGACTCAAAGAACAGGGGATTGGCCAGCTTCCCTGATCTCTCTGGAAACCCTGCTGTGACAGGGGCTGGCTGAACGAGAACGGAACCATGAAGCCGACCCACCACTCCTCGGATCCGCTAGACGGGCTGCTACGAGCTTACTTCCGCTCGCAGATGCCCACGCCTTGGCCTGCGTTCCGCCCGCAGCGGTTGCACCGGCCCACGGCACCGCAATCGCCCTGGTCGGGTTATGCCAGCCGGCTCGCTCTGGCCGCCTCGGTGGCGTTTCTGTTGCTGACGGGCTATTTTCTGGCGGGTGGCAGCCTGGGCAGCGGCATAGGCCCGCACTTGGGCCCTTTGCACGAGGGGAAAGCGGCCCGAGAACCGTTGCCACTACCCGATATGCCGGGCCTGCCTCAGGACCATTGATTTCGCGGTGTCCGCTGTCCGCTGGCCCGTTGTCCGCCGGAGCGCCCCGCCTTGCCCGTCAACGGGAACCGGCTCTTTGGGGTGTCTCTAGCTCTTGCAGCTGCCGGAGAATTTTTAAATTGACCGCGTCCATGTTGGGATGACCGGCCTCTCGTTTGGGCGTCTCTAGCAAAAAAGGCCGATCCTGCCACCAGGGATCATTCATCAGGCAACGAAACACTTCGAGACCCATCTGACCACGACCAATCCCGGCGTGGCGGTCGATACGACTGCCACACTCTCGCACACTATCGTTGAGATGAAACACCCGCACCCGGTCACGACCCACCTGGCGATCCAACTCCTGCATGGTCTGGTGATATTGCTCGGTGTGGCTCAGAGCATAGCCGGCAGCGAAGGCATGGCAGGTGTCGAAACAGACGCCCAGCTTGCCCTCTAGGCCGGAGGCCTCGAGTATCTGGGCCAAATGCTCGAAACGATAGCCGAGATTGGTCCCTTGGCCGGCCGTATTCTCGACAAGCACTTGCACCCGAGCGGCCTGAACAGCCGGTCGCCGGAACAATTCGCGAAACGAGGCGATCACCCGTTGCAGCCCGGCTTGTTCGCCCGCTCCTAGATGCGAGCCGGGATGCATCACCAGATAGGCCAACCCCAGCTGTTCCGCTCGGGCGATCTCTTGGGCGAACGCCTCGATCGACCGTTGCCTTAAGGCTTCGTCGGGCGAGGCCAAATTAATCAGATAAGAATCATGGGCCACCGCTACCTGGACGCCGTACACTGGCATGGCTGTGCGGAAGGCCTGAGCTTGCTCGTCGTGGATGGCTCGGCCCTGCCACTGACTGGGTGCTTTGGTGAACAGTTGTAAAGCGGAGCAGCCCAGCTCGGCCGCCTGACGCAAGGCGGTGGTCAAGCCGCCCGCAATCGAGAAATGGGCACCGAGTAATGGCATGGCGTTCTCTCAACGCATCCACAAGTGAATTATCCGTGCGCCAAAAATCAGCACTCCGATCAAGGCCGCAAACACACTCGCCAACAACACCGCGCCGGCGGCCACATCCAGAGCCGGCCAACAGCGCTGCTTGAGCGGCTCGTCCAGACCGTGAAACAAGGTCTCGATGGCACTATTGAGCAGTTCGGTCGTCAACACCAAGCCGATACAGCCCAGCAGCACGCACCACTCCCACAACTCACACCCCAGCACCCAGGCGGTCACCAGCACCAGGGCCGTCATGAAAAAATGCACAAAGAAACTAGTATGCCCATGGATCCCCAGCTTCAGGCCACGAAAGGCGACGGCAAACTTGCTGCGCCAACGGCCACGCGGCCGGGACCGAGTCGATTCGTCGCTGTCTGGCTGCATGGGTGTGCCTCCAGCTGGTCTTAACGTCCTAGACCTGCGTTTGGACCGGCCAATCCTTGGCCTCCTAGCAGGCCCCCTCCCAAGCCGGGTGTGCCACGGCGGCTAGCCAGATTGGGCACAATCTCGACGATCGCTCCGAAGTTGTTCTGCAGGCTATTGTAAGTGAAGCCCAAGGAGATTTGCAGATCGCGACCGGTGCGTGTAAAGATGAGCGAGTTGCCAAACGCCGCCGACAACCCCAGGTCATAGCTGGCGCTGAGCGTCATCGAATACTTCTCGCTGAAAGTGTACGTCACCGCACCGGTGATGGCCCGGCTCTGCAGCGGGTCAATCTGCCGGTAGCCGACGAAATAGGTGGTGCGGTCGGGCCGATCGAAGAATAGCCCCACCGTGGTAACACGCGGCCCGTTGTCGTTGGGATCATACCAGCCGCTGCTCTGAAACGAGGTCCGATCGCCGATGTTCCAGGTATAATCATACTCAAGAAAGGCCACGGCCTTGCCGAAATTGTCGCGATCGGCTTGGGGATACAGACTCACGCCGGCGTCCAGGCTCATCCAGTCGATGATGTGCTGCGAACCCAGCACGCCGCGCTTCGTCTGCAATCGCTGCCGAGCTTCGAGTTGCACCACATGGATTTGATCTAGTGTGTCGAAGCGGTTCTCTACCAACCGCCGCAACGCCAAGCGCTGCGGATCATACAACGGCGAAGTCGCCAATGCCAGACCCGCTGCCGAATTGTAGATCGGCTGAAAGGGCCGAAACTCACGGTTGGCCTGGTCGGTGGCAAAATCGTTGAGTCGGTCGATCTGCAAGAAACGCGTGTAGCGCTGGGTCGCCTCGGCATAAAAGTAGTTGGCCTGGAGATTGATCTTGTGATTCAGACCGTTGACATTGAGCAGCTCGCTCTGGATGCCGTCATACAGCCGCGTCAAGGGGAGATGAGCCCGCACCCCCAGACCGCCCCAGAGTTGCGTTGCCACGTCACCGTTGACATCCTCGGTATAACCGACCACCGCGCCTTTGAGGTAAGGCGCGACGTGGAATGCACCCCATTGCAACGGCAGGGCTAACTCCTGAAAAATCGCTGCTCGCCCCGTGCTGCCGTTGGTCGTGGTTCCCTCGGGCAAGAACGTTCCCGGCGGAGCGTTAGCCAAGGGTAAGGGCGGATCATTGCTCACGGCCAAGCGGTGAAAGCCCAGCGTCGCATGAGTGTGCGAAGTGACGCGATCCAAGAGTTTCCAGCCTTGCAAGTACCCATCCAGACGTGGGAAGGATTCGGTGGTGGTGATCCACGGATTGATCCGTCCTTCGACCAAAGCGCTCCAGGACCAAATGTCCTGCTGTTGCTTGATCATGGCAAAGGTTGCTTGGTTAGGCGACGTGTCAAATTCATATTTGTAGTATTGTTCTAAGAAGTTCCGGTCGCTGTTCTTCGACACCTGTGCATAAATGTCGAAACCTCCCGGCAGATCCCAGATGCTCTGTTGCCAAAATGCTCGGCCGCGAAAGCCGGTCGGCTGGAACGTCAACAACGTCTGGGGTTGGGCCCCGAGAATGTCCGTGGCCGCGTCGCTGAGGCCATAGAGTTTCACGATACCGGAGTAAGCCCCGTCATAGACCCGCTCGGGAAACAGCCGACGCTCGACGGGATCGACCTCTTGACGGATGCCCTGATAGGTAAACGTGGTGCCCAAGGCCGGGCCGCGCCGGCTCATGTAGTCGAGGTAGGCCCGCCAGCGCGTCCCGTCATACGGCAGCACGCCGAACAGCTGGTACACATCCAGGCCGATCCCCCCCTGAAAGCCGAAGATCCGGTTGCCTCCCAGGCTGACGCTCACCAGTGGCCCCAAGGGGTCATTGGCATCCGTGTAGAGGACGGGAGTATAAAAGAACGGCACTCCTTCCAGCGTGCCCACCACATTCTCGGCATAGAGCAAGTTTTGCACCTGAGTCAACTGCTCACCGGTGCGGCGGTTCACGACCGGCCGGCCGAATAGATCGGTACGCGGGCGTCGGCGTTCCTCGACGGTGGCTCGGGCCACCAGCAGTTTCAGCCCCGGATCGGAGGGTAATTTGCTGGAAAAAACTTCACTTTGAATCAACTCATAGGTTGTCTCACTGGTTTGAAACAACTCCGCAGCAGTCAACACGATTGGTTCGGTGATTGCTAGCCCCGAAGTCCCCTTGCCCGACGGCTTGATCTCCAGCCGTGACTGCAACGCCACGGCTACATTCCGCCGCGTGTCGTAGTAAATCTCATCCGCTTCGATGCGGATCTTGTCTCCGGTCTGCGGCCGTTGCGTCCGCAAGACGACATGGCCAGCCATGTAAAATTCGATCTCGTTGCCTGCTGGGGAGTTGGGGTCGGGGCCAGAGGCGTTGTCGCGCGTCCAAACCACGGCGCGGTCGGCCTCGACTTCTAGCGCATCCAGCCCCTGCAAGCCGCGGATCGAGAGCAACACCCCATTGGAGACTGTGATCATGGAACGACCATCGGGCAACTGCATGCGTTCCACATTCCAGTTTTGCGTGCCGGTCCGTGAACCGATGATGTATGTGAATTGGCGTCGCGGGCCGACAGGCCCTGCCACGGGCGGGGCAGGAGACGGCCGAGGCACGGGTACTTGCCTGGAGACCGACGGCGATGCTGGCCCGGGCACCGGGGCCGGCGTCGCCGGAGCCGGTACGGGGGCGGGCACCGCGGCAGGTAGCTCGCGTGAGGGCGGGGTATTGCTACGAGGAAGCGGCACCGGATCGCCGCCCAGCGGAGGGGTGGTTCCCAAGGTGGAACCCGCCGGGGGCAACCCATCACGGGTGGGTTGAGAATCGGGCAAAGGCGGCAGCGTTGTGCGGGGGACATCAATGGTTGCTCCGCGATCCGGGATAGGTTCAGGTGGATCGTCGCCACGCACCGGACGCATCCGGGGCTTGGTTGGTTCCATTGCGGGCGGCGAGACAGCGGGCGGCGATACAGCAGGCGGTGTCGTCCCGGGCGGAGGCTCCAAGCGGGGCAACGGCTGAACTCCCGGCGGAGAAGCTAGCGGTTCGCTGGGTTGTGCCGACTGGACTGCTAGCGGACGCGGACCGACCTGCAGCGCCTTGGCCCGCAGCACGAGAGGATCTTTGCCACGCTCGCAGCGTTCGATCTTGCCTTTGAGCGCTCGCAATTTGAATTCGCCACGCGTGTGTAGCTCCAGGATCGCCTTGGCCGCGTCCTGAATCTCCACCGACGAATCCAGCCGCACTTGACCTTCGGCATACAAGGCAACGTGCAAGATGCCGGTATTTTGATAACGGGGCAGATCGACGAAGGCGACGGCACGGCTGAAGCGTCCCTGGACGACGCTCTGCTGCACCAGGCCGTGCCCTTCGAGCAACAACGCCACATGCCCCTGCTCGTTCCAGGTGGTGATGTGGTCCGCCTCAATAATCACCGGCTTGGCATCGCCGGGCACCGCACGCGACAAACGAATCAGATCGTCTTCTCGGGTGATGGTGGAGGCCAGCGGCCGGGGGGCACTGCCCGTGGGGCCGTTGCCGGTCGAACCGGCAGGCGGTCGATAGCTAGACGGTGGGTTCGCAGACTGAGCCAAAGCCTGGGGCAGACCGGCGCAGGTGCCCAACAGCAGGAGCAGCCCCATTCCCGCCCAGAAAGGACAGAATCGCTGTTTCATGTGTTGTCGCGCGCGGAGTTACTCCGCGGCCCCCCAAGTTAGCGGGCCAGAGGCATCACGACGGGCCAAGCGCGTGTGCTCTGACGTGAGTCCGGCTCCATAGCATTTCCTCGGGCCGAATCAACCCCGGTCTGGTCGCGCCGTCTCAGGGGCGATCACGGTCGCGACCACACCCGTTGACCAGCACAGAACGCCTACACTCCAGACGACAAGCCGCTACCCACACGACAAGCCGCTACCCACACGACAAGCCGCTACGAAGTGGACGGACTGGGCCGGGAGTCGGCCCGCGGTAAGCAAAACGAGCCGACCCGAGGGCTTGGGTCGGCTCGCTAGGTGGTGTGAAAGAGGCGGCCTAGTTGATCTTCTCAAACTCGAAATAGGCCTGTTTGTTGGGTCCGCTGCCCAACGTGGTGGGGCGTTGCGCTGGAGCGGTGTCCGAGCTTTGCCGCGTGGACATCTTCAACTTGGTGCCGCTGGCATCGAGTTCAAAGATGCCCAAAAGGACGACTTTGCTCGGCAGGCCATCAGGACCGACAGGAGTCGGGTCGATGGGCGTTAAATCGATCTGCAGCGGCGACGTGTTCGTGCGCACGACATAGGTGAAGCGGCGATTCTGCGACCCCGGAATTCGCATCTCGAAGCTGTCCCTGGTGAAAACAAAGCGGGACAGGGCCAAACTATCTGACGGAGCGGCCCGGCCGCCTGTCTCCATTTTCACCCCCTTCCAGGTACCTTCGAGCGAGACGGGCTTGCCGCCTGGCAGCGGAGCGGGTGCCGGGGCTGGTGCTGGAGCCGGGGCCGGGGCTGGCTTCACGGGCGGCAGCGGGGCGGTGCTGAGACTGCGGCCGTTGGGGTTGGGCAGCTCCGGCAGCAGATCGGCGAGGGAGCCTTCGATCTCTTCGCCGCCGTCGATCGTACACAAGGCCCGGAAAATTTTGGCCGGCAGATCGGTCGGCACAAAGCGAACCTTGCCATCGGCCATGATGGCCAGGGTGCCCTTTTTGCCGTCGAAGGGGGTTTTTTTGCTGCCCTTGGGGAAGGTGACCAGGGCGAAGCCGGCCAGGGGGTTGGGGTCTTCGTCGTCGATGCCGCGAACGGTAGCCCCGCCGCCAGCCAGCCAGGGGGATTTCAACGTGCCGGGCACCAACAGCAGGGCGATGGTCTGCTCGGGGCCGTCCTTGATGTCGTCGAGCTTGGTCACGCGGTCGTAGCCAAACACCCCACGCTTCTTGTTGCTGTCGTCATACTCGGCAGCATCCAAGCCCAAGCCCGCCACCCCCACCCAGTGGGTCGCCGCCACGGGCAGATCAGGAGCCGCGGGCGTCTGGATCATCGGCGGACTAAGCGAGACGCCCTCGTTGACCAAAAATTGTGGCACGAGCCGGCGTGCCGTCAGCAGGTTGTCGCCCTCGTTCCAGCTTTGGTTGGGGTTGAGGCGATACTCGCTGTATTCGGGACCAAGGAACGGCAGCAGGGCCGCCGTCCAGGCCAGACGCTGATCGGGCCGATAGGGCAGGCCGCGTTCACTGCTCACGGGCCGTTCCAACGTGCCCCGGGGGAACTCGCCCTTGGCTTTAACATACGTCTTGAGGGCGTTGGCCAATTCATGAGCGCGCGAGCGAGAGGAGACCAGATCGGACAGCCCCTTGAGGGTCAGGACGCCCTGATTGACGCTCGGAGCAATGAGATTGAAAGCATCGGAACTGAGGTTGAGTTCCAGCGAACCGATGAGAGTGCGATCCAGGCGTTCAAACTTCAAGACGCCATCGGTCCGCTCCTCGCCAGTGCCTGGTCCGCCCGGGATGCCTGGTCCCCCGGGCACGCCGGGTCCACCGGGCACGTCCGGGTTGTCCGACTCACCAGGACGGCCTGGGAAGCCAGGAACCCCCGGTCCTCCGGGCCCACCGGGACGGCCTGGACCACCAGGCATCGGTCCACCGGGGAAGCCAGGACCTCCGGGGAAGCCGGGACTACCGGGGAAGCCAGGACCAGTTCCCGGCATCGTTCCCGAGTTGGCCGGCAGCTTGACCTTTAACTTCATATTCTTGTCGATTAGCTCTTTCAGAGCCGTCAATCCAAAGGTGTTGATGGCCGTCTCTAAATTCTGTGCGTCGCGGGGTTGCTTGAACTCAGCCGCCACGATGGCACTGGCGACGTTTTGGTCAAACGCCACGACTGCGATGCCATACGTCTTGACCATGTTGCCGTAATTGCTGACCTGAGCGGCGGGAAGAGAGACGCCGGGCAGCAGTTGCTTGAACAGATCGTTGAGGGTGTTGAGTTCCTCGGATACCATCTCCCCTGCTAGAGTGACGACCGCATTGGGCTGCAGTTTTTTGGTGTCGCGGTTTTCCTCGACCTTTTCGATTTTGTCGAGGATGGACTTCAAGGACGGGGACAAGGTGAGATAGGAACCGCTGACGGCCGGTTTGGGGGGAGTGGTGCCAGGGTTGCCCGGCATGCCGGGTTCCCTAGGAAGGCCTGGTCCACCGGGCGTCGGTCCGCCAGGGCCTCCCGGAGTAGTCGGCATACCAGGGCCTCCGGGACTGCCCGGAGTGGGAATCATCGGCCCACCGGGACCACCGGGCGTCGGCCCACCCGGGCCTATCGGCGTTGGTCCGCCCGGCGTTGGTCCACCGGGACCACCCGGGCCTCCAGGCCCACCAGGGCCTCCCGGAGTGGTCGGCATACCAGGGCCTCCGGGACTGCCCGGAGTGGGAATCATCGGACCCCCGGGACCACCCGGGCCTCCCGGTCCGCCGGGGCCTCCCCCCCCACCGGTTCCTGGATTGGTCGGCGAACTATCGGTTGGCGGCAGATTCTCCGGCCGAGGTTCCGGGCTGGCGTCTTCTTCGAGATAAGCGGTCAGCACCGAGCGATCGCCCAGAGCCAAGGTGTGATTGTCCACAAAGGCGACGCAGAAATCGGGTCGAACACGGGCGGCCTTGAAGAGCAAGTTCCCCAGGCTGTCGAAATCGCCCTTCATGGGGAACAGATCGCGCTCGGTGCCCGATTTTTTGCCTTTGACCTTGACAGGGGAATCGAGTTGCAGACTGACCTTCAGATGATCGAGGTTGATCGGTTTGCTGCTCTGTGCGATCGTGAGCAGCCATTTCTCCTTGAGGTGGAAACAGTTGATCACATGGGTGAGATCTTCGATGGCAAAGCCCATGATGGCCTGGAACTGTTCGGCTTTGAAGGCCCCCGGGTTATCCAAGGCCATGCTGCGCAGAGACGAGGCCAGGGTACGATTCATGGGCCAGGAGATCAGGCGTTGGGTATCGCGAGGCAAGAGATTGGTTGGATTCTTGAGTACGGTGGGCGTCGGTGTCGGGTTGGGAGCAGGAGTTTCGCCGCCGGGAGTTTCGCCGCCAGACCCCGGCACGCTTGGACCGCCTGGCCCCGGGCCAGGACCGGGGGTGCTGGGGGGAGTGTTGTTGGCATTGGGACTACTTCCCCCGCTAGGCCACATCAGCAACGCCACGACGATCGCCCCGACGGCGACCACCGCCAGGCCCCCGCCCACCAGCACCATATTGGGGCCGCTGGCTTCCTTCTTTTTGGGCTTGTCGGCTTTGTCGGATTTTTTGCTGGGCCCCTTGGCTGCATCGGGCTTGCCCGCGGCTTTTTTGGCGGGCTTCTGCTCGGGGGCGTCCTCCTCATCGTCAGGAGCTTCGACCACGAAGCGATACTTACACTTGGGGCACTCGATTTTTTTGCCGATGAGGCTCATATCCCGAATGGGAACCATCGCCTCGCAGCTGGGGCATTGTTGTTTGAAACTCGCCGCCATGGGTTACTCCTGCCGCAGCAGAT
>Ga0272446_1006575_pt1 | contig 12045 bp, 10 predicted proteins | sample YNPCB0061_FD_194587 | JGI IMG/M metagenome (GOLD analysis project Ga0272446, IMG submission 194587) | Hot spring microbial mat communities from Yellowstone National Park, WY, United States - YNP-CB-006-1 | ecosystem: Environmental > Aquatic > Thermal springs > Hot (42-90C) > Sediment | place... | reverse complement strand
CGTATTTTTTGCGGAAGCGCTCGATGCGACCGGCGGAATCCACCAGCTTTTGCTTGCCGGTGTAGAACGGGTGGCATTTGGAACAGATTTCAACGCGGATGTCCTGTTTGGTGGAGCCGGTTTCGATTTCATTCCCGCAGGCGCAGCGAATGGCAGTCTGGTGATATGCGGGGTGGATCTTTTCTTTCATGGTCTTTTCTCCTAATTGTGAGATAAAGGTTACGAAACTATTTATTCTAACAGGGACATGCCAATTTTCAACTGAAAAGTGGCTTCAATTGCCTTCTGGATCAGCTCGGCCCACCTGTCTTAACCAGCTTCAACGGTTCGTGGATGGGGCTGGCGGCTGCGCCGGAGCAGGCTGACGTCGGTGAAACCGGGTGGGCATTCCCGCTCGCCGGCAATTGCAAAGCATGCAAACTAACCGCTGGACTCGATGAACCATCGATGCAAGGCCAATCACCATGACGCCTTACTTTGTCTCATTTTACCCACGCATCCCGCTGGAAGAAAACCTTTCCCTGTTCGATCCCCTGATGGACCCCGGCGTCCGCAATCTGATCAAACAGGCGGCCGGTGTTCTGCTTCCCACCTACACCCCGCCGTGGCGATATAGCGAGATCAAGGGCCTCGCCAGGGAATGGTTTCCACGCCTCGATACCCGTTTTGAATATGCTGGAAAGATCGCCCAAATTCGGCTCTTCCGGCGGATAGGCGTGCACTGCCCCGAGACGCTCGTTTTCGTGGACTGCGACCGGTTGCTGAGCTACTTTGCCCGGTTCGGTTCACCCTGGGGATATCCGCTGGTGTTGAAGGGCGACAAGGGGGGCGGGGGGAGCACGGTCTACCCCATCCACAGCCCGGAAGAGATGCCGCAACAGGTCGCCAGGCTTCCCCGCCAGGAACCGGTGCTGCTGCAAAAAATGGTTGATCATGGCGGAAAAGATCTGCGTGTGGTGCTTTATGGCGATCGAGCTGTCAGCTACTTCCGGGTTGGCGGCGGGCAATTCTACAACAATGTGTGCCGCGGCGGCCGGATTGAGCACCATCTGTGGCCGGAACAAAACCGCATCGGCAGGCAGGCCGTATTGGCGTTTTCGCGACGCGCGGCCATCGACATTGCCGGCTTTGATCTGATGTTCAGCGATGACGGTAGCCCGCTTTTCATCGAGATCAATTTCCATTTTGGGCGCAAGGGGTTAGGGGGTTTTGCCGGGCACCAGGACCTCCTGCGGCAGGCTTTCCAGCGGTGGCGGCAAAGAATCCTGAACCCCGTTTGATCTCTCCTTCCAGGCTTGCTGGCCAAGCCCGGCGCAGCCAAGCGACGCCCTGCCTGTCATCCCCTCCCCTGCAGCGATCAGCGATTCATGGATGCCAGGAAGTCCGCATTGTTCTTGGTGCCCTGCATTTTATCCAGCAAGAATTCCATAGCATCCACCGGGTTCAACGGGGAGAGCAGCTTGCGCAGGATCCAGATGCGGTTGAGATCGTCGGCGGGCAGCAGGAGCTCTTCCTTGCGCGTGCCGGACTTGTTGATGTCGATGGCCGGGAAGATTCGCCGGTCGGCAAGCTTACGCTCCAAAACGATTTCCATGTTGCCGGTGCCTTTGAACTCCTCGAAGATGACTTCGTCCATCCGGCTGCCGGTGTCGATCAGGGCGGTGGCGATGATGGTCAAGCTGCCGCCCTGCTCCACATTTCGGGCGGCGCCGAAAAACCTTTTGGGGCGATGCAGCGCGTTGGAGTCCAAACCACCGGAGAGGATCTTGCCGCTTGGCGGCACCACGGTGTTGTAGGCCCTGGCGAGACGGGTGATGCTGTCCAGTAAGATGACCACATCCCGTTTGTGCTCAACCAGCCGCTTGGCCTTTTCACTCACCATTTCGGCCACCTGAACGTGTCGTTGCGGCGGCTCGTCAAAAGTTGAGCTGACCACTTCCGCCCGCACGCTGCGCAGCATGTCCGTCACTTCTTCCGGCCGTTCATCGATCAGCAGCACGATGAGGTAGGCGTCTCTGTGATTGATGGTGATGGCATTGGCAATGTTTTGCAGCAGCATGGTTTTTCCAGTGCGCGGTTGCGCCACGATCAGGCCCCGCTGACCAAATCCGATGGGGGTGAGCAGGTCCATGACCCGCGTGGAAAAATTGTTGGAAGACGTTTCCAAACTGATTTTTCGGTCTGGATACAAGGGGGTTAAATTGTCGAACAGGATTTTGTCCCTGGCTACCTCTGGGTCCTCATAATTGACCCCTTCCACCTTCAACAGCGCAAAATAACGTTCGTTGTCCTTTGGCGGGCGAATCTGTCCTGAAACGCTGTCGCCGGTGCGCAGGCCGAAACGCCGGATCTGCGAGGGAGACACATAAATGTCGTCGGGTCCCGGCAGATAATTGTAATTTTGACTGCGCAGAAAGCCGAAGCCGTCCGGTAAGATTTCGAGCACGCCTTCGCCGTAGATCAAACCGCTCATTTCCGCCTGCGCCTGCAGCAGCGCAAATATCAATTCCTGTTTGCGCATGGAGCTGGCGCCCTCGATGTTGAGCGCCTTGGCCATGCTCATCAATTCGCGGATGTTCTTATTCTTGAGCTCAACGAGGTTCATTTCACCCTGCTCGGCAAGCTCCTCGTGAATGATTTCTTCCTCGTTTACTTTCGGTGCGTTCTTTGCTGATTCTGGCATGATTGCTTTTCTCCTTCGAGCCGGTGGGCCCTGAATCTGAATCGGTAAACTATCTTGCTTGCTTTTAGGGTCACATAACTTTTCAGTGGTTCGGGTTTGCGTCTTTCAGGAAATCATGAAGGTTGTCGGGAAGTTGTCTGACTGCGGGACAAAACTGTTCGGGTCCAACCGACCTTGGCTGAAAGAAATGGAATTTCCTGGCAGCCCCTCCGAACCAGGATGCGGATCAATGGAAATGAGCCGGAAGTTAAAAGCCTAAACGAGTCCAGACGCTCGGTTTTTGTTCTCCCTCATCGGCATGTTTTAGGCACTCGGCAAGCATCTTGTCGACCTGTTGCTGGTACCCGAGGTCTTTGACGGCTTCCGGATATTGTTCCGATATCTTTGTCAATCGGTCCAGGGCGGGTTTGTATTTGCCTTGCTTGTAATAAAACTCTCCCACGTAATACTGACGCGCCACTTCGCGTTTCTGGCACTCGAAAAGTTGCTTCTTCGCCCGTCTGGCGTATTCCGACTGCGGGTAGGCCTCGATCACGCGCTTGAAGCCTTCCATGGCGAGTTGTGTCTCTTCCTGGTCGCGATCGATGGTGCTGAAGGAAAGAAAATGACACATCCCTATCTGGTAAAGCACATAAGGAGCTACCTCATTGCGCGGATGCAGGCGGACAAATTCCTCGTAGGCAATGGCGGCATCGGCATATTTTTTGTCAAAAAAATAGGCATCCCCCAGTTTCAGGTCCGCCAAAATGGCGTACTTGCTGTAAGGATAGCGTTCCTTCAGTTGCTGAAAGTCCTTCACGGCATCTTCATATTCCTTGTCTTTCATCTTCTGCATGCCGTCCAGGGCGAGCTGCTCCGCATTCCGTTCAACCTCGGAGGCCCCTCCGCCAAACAGATCGCCAAAGTAGAAGTTCACCAGGTAAGAATTGCAGCCCGATAATCCCACCAGGGCGCAACAAAGCACAAGTGGACCCAAGAAACGTAAAAGGGCTTTCGATGGTCTAAAATCAACCGACATTTGTCTTTCCTTTGATTGCTCGCAATATCATTGCTGGACAATTTCCAGCTTGGCTTTTCACCCGGCAACCCGTATGAGCCACTCAAAATTCATTCCAGAAACCTCCGGAAACGTGCTTAGAAGATGGACTCCGAGTGTTTTGCCATCATTTCAACGAACCTCAAAATCCAGCAAGCAAGAGCTTTGCTGCATTCTGACCTTGGTTGAAAAGGGCTTTGCGACGCGGCGCCCAAACGGCCTCGAAACAGCATTTCCTCGCACATCGGCAAGCGCGACAACACAAGTCCTGATGAGCGACTGAGGGCTGCAATCGCGTTCGGCCAAAGAAGTTTCCCTTTGCTGTAGCGACCTTGTTGACAACAGCATTCCACGGGTCCGCCGCACTAGACAAACAACCATTGCGCCAGGGTCCTCAGCCATTCAATAGCTGCTGAATCGAGAGGGCCCTGGCGGCATTCATCCTTGAGGTCAGTCGTTCCGCTCCGCCATTGGTGTTTAACATGTGATGGAAGTGCATCGGATTCTTGATGAGAGAACCATGTGACAGGGTAATGGCTCGCTGCTGCGGTGTCTATGTGGGCAACCCGACATCGGGTCTCCTGAAATGTCGCAGAACTTAACTCACGGCCTTGTCGATGGCGGCGGCGATTTGCGACTTGGCCACAGCGCCGGTGATCTGTTCGTTGACATTGCCCCCCTTGAAAATGATCAGGGTGGGAATGGCCCGAATGCCATAGCGGGAAGGCGTCTTGGGATTGTCATCGACGTTGCATTTCGCCATCTTGACTTTGCCGGCATATTCCGTGTTGAGTTCTTCGATCACCGGGGCTATCGCCCGGCAGGGACCGCACCAGGGTGCCCAAAAATCGACCAAAACGGGTATAGCGGACTGCAAGACTTCCTGCTCAAAAGTGGCGTCACTGATTTCCAAAATATTTGCCATTAGGTTAACTCCTCTCATTTAGCGCGATCAGCGAAAACTTGATCCAGACAACGAACCCGCTTCAAAAAACAATTAGGATGTCATATAAACTAAAGATAATAGCGATGTCAATCCAACAATAAACGACCTTTACCCAAGACAGGCTGACTCATGAGCGTTCGAAAAATCGTTTTTCGCTGCCAGCAGTGTGGCTATATTAGTCCGAAGTGGGTGGGACGCTGTCCCGACTGTCAGAATTGGCATAGTCTGGTGGAAGAAGCCGCCCCGAAAAATGACGGCCAGAGGGCCGGGGGACCGCTTCTGAGCGTTCCTCCCCTTGCGCTGGCGAACATTCCGCAACCGTTGGAGACCCGCATCCTTTCGGGGATGAACGAGTGGGACCGAGTGCTCGGAGGGGGGCTGATACCGGGGACGGTGGTCCTGCTGGCCGGCGATCCGGGCATTGGCAAGTCGACGCTGCTCCTGCAGGGCCTGGCGCTGCTGGCAAGGCAGCAAAGAGTGCTTTACGTCTCCGGCGAGGAAAGCGCCCAACAGCTCAAAATGAGGGCGGACCGACTCCGGATCGATTCGGCAAACCTTTACATTTTTTCCGAAAATTCGCTGGAGGACATCTTCCAGGCGTGCGCGCAGACGAACCCAGCCGTCCTCGCCGTCGACTCCATTCAAACCATCCACTCCCGCTCATTGGAAGTCTCGCCCGGTTCCATCAGCCAAGTCCGCGATTGCGCCGCCAAGCTCATGCGGTTGGCCAAGGAACAGAACATCAGTGTTTTTTTGGTCGGACATGTAACCAAGGAGGGGTCCATCGCCGGCCCTCGGGTGCTGGAGCACCTGGTGGACACGGTCCTTTATCTGGAGGGCGATCGGACCCACGCTTTCCGCATTTTGCGGGTGGTCAAAAACCGGTTTGGATCCTGCAACGAAATCGGCGTGTTTGAAATGAAAGAGGCAGGGATGGAGGAGGTGGCCAATCCCTCGCAGCTGTTTCTTTCCGAGCGCCCCACGGGGGTCTCCGGTTCCGTTGTGGTCTGCACCATGGAGGGGACTCGCCCTTTGCTGGTGGAACTGCAGGCACTAGTCTCGCCCACCGGCTGGATGCAGCCACGCAGGACCTCCATGGGAGTGGACGGCAATCGATTGTCGCTGCTGCTGGCGGTGCTGGAAAAAAAGCTTGGCTTCAACTTTGCGCAAAACGACGTTTTTGTCAATGTCGCCGGCGGGGTGCGCTTGACCGAACCGGCAGCGGACCTGGCCATGATTACGGCCCTGATGAGCTCTTATTTGGACCGCCCCATTGCAGCCGAGCTGGCGGTTTGGGGTGAAGTCGGGCTGGCCGGCGAAGTGCGAGGGGTCGGGCATGCGCTGTCGAGGGTGAATGAGGCCCTCAAGCTGGGTTTTACCAGGCATTTGATCCCCAAAAGCAATTCCGATCGACTGCTGCTCGAAATCGAGGCCGACTGCATCGGGGTCAAATCCCTGGGCGATGTGCTGAATTCCATCTTCGATGGCGGCTGATCCGTTGCAGCGCAATGCCGGCAGCGCCGCCATCGTCCTCAGCAGGGCAGCGCCGCCCGCCTCCGTTGGCTATTTCTGAAGCGCTTCGCGGATTGCCTTCTTGTAGGGTTTTCGCAATATCCCCACTTCCGTGATAATGCCGCTAATGATTCGGTTGGGCGTGACGTCGAAGGCTGGATTGAGGGCCGCGACTCCGCCTGGGGCGATGCGCCGGCCGTTTAAGTGGGTGACCTCGGCAGGGCTTCGCTGTTCGATGGGAATGCCGGTCCCGTCGGCCAGGCTGGGGTCGATGGTCGAGCGAGGGGCGGCCACATAAAATGGAATGTCATGAGCATTAGCCAGGACGGCGACGGTGTAAGTGCCGATCTTATTGGCGGTATCCCCGTTGGCTGCGATGCGGTCGGCTCCCACCACCACCACATCCACCCTACCCTGCTGCATCAAACTTCCCGCGGCATTGTCGGTGATTATGGTCACCGGTATGCCGGCGCACATCAGCTCGTAGGCAGTGAGGCGGCTCCCCTGCAGGAACGGCCGGGTTTCGCAGGCGTAGACCTGGACGGAGGGATCGGCGGCGTGGGCGGCCCGGATCACGCCCAGCGCGGTGCCGTAATCGGCGGTCGCCAGTGCGCCCGCATTGCAATAGGTCATGATCCTTGCTCCATGCGGAATGACGCTCCTGCCCCATTCCCCGATCGACTTGTTGGCGGCGACGTCCTCGCGCAATATCTCATCGGCCTCCCGCCGAATCAGCTGGTTGATCTGCTCGACGCTGGCACGGGGGTTCTCGACCAGCACGGAAAAAATTCTTTCCACCGCCCAGCTCAGGTTGTTGCCGGTGGGACGGGCGCTTTTGACTTGCTGGCAAATCCTTGCAAATCTTTTCTTAAACACTTCAGGGTCGGCCGTTTCAATGCCGCGCGCCCCCAGCACCAGCGCCATGGCGCCGGCCACGCCGACCGCCGGAGCGCCGCGGATGGTCATGTTTTTGATGGCCTTGACCACCTGCTGGGCCGTTGTCAACCGAACGACCTTCTCCCGTTGTGGAAGGATCCTCTGATCGATCATGGCAACTGCGTCGCCGTCCCAATAGATGGGGGGTAGATACTTTTCGGGCATCGCCTTGCGCCTCCTGCCGCTGGCTTGGTCTGGCTGGGTCCTCTAGTGGGGTGTCGTGGAACTCAAAACGATCACGATGGGTATATCATGGCGCCGTCAGGCGCCGACCTGAAGTTTCTTGCGGATGATTTCATTGACCATTTGGGGGTTTGCCTTGCCTTTGGTCTTTTTCATCACTTGTCCGACGAAAAACCCGAGCAGTTTCTCCTTGCCCGCCCTGAAGGCCTGAACCTCCTGCGGATTTTCTGCCAGCACCGCATCCACCGCCGCCTCGATGGCGCCTTCGTCCTTGACCTGCTTGAGACCTTTTTCGGCAACGATGGCCTCAGCATTTTTGCCCGTGGCGCACATTTCCTGAAAAACCGATTTGGCGATCTTGCCGCTGATGATCTCCCGATCGATCAGTTCGAGCAGTTCCGCCAGGTGCGCCGGCGGCACATTGAAGCTTTGCAGCTCGATATCGTCGCCCTTCAGTTCCCGCAGTAGTTCGGACATGATCCAGTTGCTGACGACCTTCGGCTGAGCAAATCGCTGCAAAACAGCCTCAAAATAGTCAGCCAGCGCCTTTGAGGAGGTCAACACGCGAGCATCGTGCGGCGGCAGCTCGTAGTCGCGCATGAAGCGGTCCCGCTTGGCGTCCGGCAGTTCTGGCAGGGTCCCTTTCACGGCGGCTATCCATTGATCTTCGACCACGATCGGGACCAGGTCCGGGTCGGGAAAATAGCGGTAATCGTGGGCTTCTTCCTTACCGCGCATGCTGACCGTTACATTGCGGCCGGCGTCCCACAGCCTGGTTTCCTGGACGACCGCCTCACCTTTTTCGAGCATCGCCCGCTGCCGCCGAATTTCAAACTCCAGGGCCCTCTGCACATTGCGAAAAGAGTTCATGTTTTTCAGTTCGGTCTTGACCCCGAGCTTGTCCGAACCGACCGGGCGCAAGGATATGTTGGCATCACAGCGCAGACTGCCTTCCTCCATGTTGCCGTCGCAAATCTCCAGGTAGCGGAGGATTTCACGCAGCAGCTTGAGATAGGCGGCAGCCTCTTCCGGTGATTGCATCTCAGGTTCGCTGACGATTTCGATCAGGGGCACCCCGGTTCGATTGAAGTCCACGTGGCTCAAAGGTTGAAATTCATCGTGAACCAGCTTGCCGGCGTCCTCTTCCATGTGAATTCGGTGAATATGGATCCTTTTGGCGCCGTTTTCAGTTTCAATTTCCACCCATCCCTTTTCCGCCAGTGGCAGTTCATATTGGGAAATCTGGTAGCCTTTGGGCAGGTCCGGATAAAAATAATTCTTGCGCGCAAACTGACTGAATGGGGCAATCCGGCAGTGAGTGGCGAGGGCCATTTTCAAGGTGTATTCCACCACCTGTTTGTTGAGGACTGGAAGCGACCCCGGCATGCCAAGGCAAACCGGACAGGTGTGAGTGTTGGGGTCGGCGCCGAAAGTAGTCGAACAGCTGCAGAATATCTTGCTTTGGGTCGACAATTGGGCGTGCACTTCCAATCCGATAACAGGTTCATATTCCATAAAATACTCCCATACTTGCAGCGTAACTTCAGTTTTTCCGCAGTGCTTGGCGCGTGAGCAGGTGTTCAGGGTCGAGTGATCCAGGTCCCCCGGGGCAGACCTCTTTGCCGCGCTTGCGATGCAGCATGACCGGCTGTGGGACCACGCTGCTGGCTGGCTGTCCGGCGACCGCTGAAACTATATAGCACCAATGCCAATGGCGAGCAAGCCGCCTTTCCTCGCCGGCCGAGCGGAACTGGCAGTTAATGCTTATTCGAGTAATTTCCAGGTGTTTGAAACAGCATTTGACATTGTGAGATATTTCTTTTAGGAATAGCTGGATGTTGGAAAAGCCATTTTTTGTATGAGGGTTCACGGCGGCAGACATACTTCCCATTCCAATCAAATTGTCAGGTTCAGCGAGGAGAAAAATGAAAATTCACGAGTACCAGGCGAAAGAGCTTTTTCAAAAATACGGAGTTCCTATTCCTCGTGGAAAGGTGGCTTTTAGTGTTGAAGAAGCAAAATCAGTGGCTGCAGAGCTGGGATCGCTCCCGGTGGTCATCAAGGCCCAAATTCATGCCGGCGGCCGCGGCAAGGGCGGCGGTGTCAAACTGGCCAAAACCGCTGCCGAAGTCGAACAGGTGGCGGGCTCGATTCTTGGCATGACGCTTATCACCCACCAAACCGGGCCGGAGGGAAGGCTGGTCCGCAAGGTGCTGGTCGAAGAGGGGCTGGAGATCGAAAAAGAGCTCTACATGGGCATGCTGCCCGATCGATCCAGCGCCAATGTGACCATCATGGTAAGTGAGGCTGGCGGCATGGACATCGAGGAAGTGGCAGCCAAGACCCCCGAGAAGATCATCAAAGTCCAGGTGAACCCTCTCCTTGGCCTGGAGGCGTTTCAGGCTCGCAAGCTGGCTTACGGACTGAATCTGACGCCCGAGCTGGTAAAGCTTTTCATTCCGATGGTGACGAAACTCTACAAGCTCTTCGTCGATTATGACTGTTCGCTGGTGGAGATCAACCCGTTGATCATCACCAAAGACAAGAATATCCTCGCTCTGGACGCCAAGGTGAACTTCGATGACAACGCCCTGTTCCGGCACAAGGACATTCAAGTCTATCGAGATCTAGATGAGGAAGACCCCGCTGAAGTCGAGGCGTCGAAATACAATCTCAATTACATCAAGATGGATGGCAACATCGGCAACATGGTCAATGGCGCCGGACTGGCCATGGCCACCATGGACATTATCAAGCTGGCGGGCGCTGAACCGGCCAACTTCCTGGATGTGGGAGGCGGCGCCAGTGAGGAAATGGTGGAAAACGGTTTTCGCATCATCCTCAGCGACCCCAGTGTGAAAGGGGTGTTCATCAACATATTTGGAGGAATTTTGCGCTGCGATGTGCTCGCTCAGGGCGTTGTCGCCGCGGCGAAAAAGGTCGATGTTCGAGTACCGGTGGTCATTCGCATGGAGGGAACCAATGTGGAAAGAGGCCGGCAAATCCTCGAAGAATCGGGGCTGAACTTGACTGCAGCTAAAGATTTGACCGATGCCGCCCAAAAGGTTGCGACAATCGCTAAAGGTTAAAAGGGGGAAATTTCATGAGCATTTGGGTGGATCAAAATACGCGTTTGCTGGTTCAAGGAATCACTGGTCGAGAAGGGCAATTTCACACCTTGCAGTGCCGCGACTATGGCACCAAGGTGGTTGCCGGCGTGACCCCCGGCAAAGGGGGACAGAATGTGGAAGGCATTCCGGTGTTCAACACGGTTGATGACGCCGTGCGGCAGACGGGCGCCAACTGCGCCATGATTTTTGTGCCGCCGCCATTCGCCGCCGATGCTATCCTGGAGGCCGCCGAGGCGGGCGTGCCGCTGGTGGTGGCCATTACGGAAGGGATTCCCGTGTTGGATATGATGCGGGTTAAGACCTATTTGAAGGGATCGAAATCCCGGCTGATCGGCCCCAACTGTCCGGGCATCATCACCCCGGGGCAGTGCAAGGTCGGGATCATGCCCGGCCCCATCCATAAGCCCGGCCCCATCGGCGTCGTGTCGCGCTCGGGGACGCTCACTTATGAAGTCGTCCATCAGCTGACCAATCAGGGCATCGGCCAGAGCACCTGCATCGGCATCGGCGGCGATCCGGTGAACGGCACTAATTTCATCGACTGTTTGAGCGCATTCGAGCAGGATGCCGAGACGAAGGGCATCGTCATGGTCGGCGAAATCGGGGGTTCTGCTGAAGAAGAGGCGGCTGAGTTCATCGCCAAGAACCTGACTAAACCAGTGGTCGGCTTCATCGCCGGTTTGACGGCGCCTCCCGGCCGACGCATGGGCCATGCCGGCGCCATCATCAGCGGCTCCAGCGGCACCGCTCAGGCCAAAATGGAAGCCATGCGCAAAGCCGGCATCACCGTCGTGGAAAACCTCGGGCAGTTGGGGGAGATCTGCAAGAAAGTTTTTTAGAGGGCCTTTTCGTTGAATAGACCTTCGAAGATGGAATCAGCCGTCTTTTCGGTCAGCATCTGCAGTTGATCGAACCTTTCCAGTAGAGCATTGCCCAGGGGGGTCAGTTCCGAGCCGCCTCCCTGGGTGCCTCCCGCCCGCCGAGTCAAAAGCGACTGCCCCAAGCGTTCTTCGGTGGCTTTTATCTTACCCCAGACCGCCCGGTAGCTCATGTGGAGCTCCTTGGCAGCGGCCAGGATGGAACCGTGTTCCCGGACCGCCTTCAAGATGCGCAAGCGCCCGGAGCCAAAAACCATATCGCCGTTTTCATCCTCAATCCAAATTTTCGATTTGATGGTCAGTTTTTTCGGTTTTGCCGAGATCATGTCGCGTCCTCTGCCATGCCCAAAATGAGCTGCCGATGAATCTGTTGTCTCTTTTGAAAGATATTGAATTCCTGTATATTTGCACACTGATGGGGCAACGTCAATGCATCCAGGGAGCGGCCGAAGCCGCCGATGACTTGCCCGTTTCACCTTGGGTGCAAACTGAAATGGCGCTGGATGGACGCTGCCGATGGACAGCAGAGGTCATGGGGAGCGTGGCTTCCGTTTCTGGCCTGCCGCGGCCTTTTGACGAGTGTATCTCCCGGTGGAACATCTGGCGACAGGCCTGCCTCAGTCCCACTTAAAAAGCATAGCTGGTTGGAGAATTAGTATGTCTCAGTTTCTGAAGGTCAAAACCGCTCAAGAAGTCCTCGATATTGTCAAAACCTTCAATCCGCTCGGCGCCGAAAAAGC
>Ga0272446_1006574_pt1 | contig 12045 bp, 8 predicted proteins | sample YNPCB0061_FD_194587 | JGI IMG/M metagenome (GOLD analysis project Ga0272446, IMG submission 194587) | Hot spring microbial mat communities from Yellowstone National Park, WY, United States - YNP-CB-006-1 | ecosystem: Environmental > Aquatic > Thermal springs > Hot (42-90C) > Sediment | place... | reverse complement strand
GGTCGACCCACGTCGGCAGGTCTACCAACCCACGTCGGCAACTGGTCGACCCACGTCGGCAGGTCTACCAACCCACGTCGGCAACTGGTCGACCCACGTCGGCAGGTCTACCGACCCACGTCGGCAACTGGTCGACCCACGTCGGCAGGTCTACCAACCCACGTCGGCAACTGGTCGACCCACGTCAGCAGGTTCGCCAACCGACGTCGGCCACTGCCCGACCCGCATCCGGCGACCCGACGGCACAGCTCCGCGCTCAGGCGGACATTCCTGCGCCGGGCTTCGGACGCAACCGGCAGGGCAGATCGCATCGCTGACAGCGCGTCGAAAGGGGGCGGCCGGGGCCGGGACAACGGCAAGAGCGACGGCTCGCGCCAGGCCTCGCCCACCGGATTTCTGCAAACTTGTCCCGACCCGGACACTCACGTAAAACCCAAAGAACCGGCGCGGAGATCCTATGGCCGACCGCTCCTCACGCTCCAGCACCTGGCCGAGGTTGAAGCTGCGGTACGCCGCTGGCTCGGGCGCACACCCGATCTGGCGCCAGGCGGCATGTGCCGAGCTCGGCAACGATATCGCGCTGGTGGGGCCGTTCGTGGACGACTTGCTGGCCGATTGCGTGACCGGGCTCGGGTTGGAAGGCGCGGATCAGTTGCGCATCGCGTTGCGGGAGCTCATCACCAACGCGATCGAACACGGCAACCTGGGACTGTCCTACGCGGACAAGTCGTCGCTGCTGGCAAGCGGGCTGTTCAAGCAGGAACTCGAGCGCCGGCGTGCCGAGGCTGACCGGGAGGGAAGAACGGTCGAGGTCTGGGTCCGGCGCAGCGACGAAGCCGTGATGATCCAGATCCGCGACGCCGGCGTCGGCTTCGATTGGCGTGGCCTTCCCGATCCGCGGGCTCCGGTCGACATCCTCGACGACCACGGGCGTGGGATCCTGTTGGCACGCCTTTCCGTCGACCATCTGGAGTTCAACGAGGCGGGCAACCAGGTGACAATCATCAAGCGGATCGCCGATCGCGCGGCGATCGCCAGCAAGAACGCTCGGGGCGGGTAGCCCTGCGTCCCGTCAGATCTCGCGCGCCGCGGGCAGGATGACCAGGGACGCCAGCACGTACAGCCCCAGCCCGATCGCGAAAAGGGTCTGGAATCCAAACGCCACGCCCAAGGCGAGGGTGGCCATGGATGCCAGCACGGAGGCGAATGCGTTGACTCCCACGGCCCACGCGGCGAGCGAGTGCTGCGTGCGTGCGAGGATCGCCATACCCCTGGGGAAGAACCAGCCTGCGAAGAAGGCGCCGGGGAGCAGCGCCAGCGCGGCGGAAAGGCTGCGCGCCCACATGGGCAGGCCGAAGAGCCGGTCGAACAGCGGCGCGGACCCGGCTCGAAACACCAGCCCGAGCGCGCCCAGGGCGGCGGCAGGCAGCACGACCGACAGGACCGGTCTGTGAGCCATCCGATCCGACACCCCGGCACCCACGCTCGCACCGAGCAGAATCGAGGCGATCACGACGCTGACGGCAGCGCCCGGGCTGCCCACGAACACGATGGTCCGGCGGATGAGGCCGACCTCGAGCAACATGAACGCCGCGCCGATGGACGCGAAGTAGACCACCATGATGGCGACGCGGCCCAGGGACACGGGTGTCCGCTTCCTCGCGGACAGCAAGGGCAGCACCAGGAGGGCGACCGACGCTGTGCCGATCGTGAGCATGGTCGTCTTGACCGCGGCGATGATCGGGTGGTTGGCTCCACCTGCGATCGTCCACTGCCCCAGCATGTAGTAGGGCCGGTCGTCCGTGGGCACGACGAACGGGACGCCTGCTGCGTGCAGCACGCGAGGCTCCTGGTGGTGCGCCACCGCGTCGAAGTACTCCGCATACCGCGGGTCCGGGTCGCGTCCTGGCGGGTGGAGCAGCCGGATCGGGTCTGCGCCGCGCAACCCGGAGTCGTCGTAGTGCGCAATGCGCAGGGCGGTGCGCTGCTGGCGCCTCTCGATCCCCCGGAGCCGATCGATCTCGTCGGATGTGAAAGGCGTTCTCTTCACCAGGATGCCCGAAGCGTTTGCCTGCTGGACCGCCGCGATGTGCTGGTCAGGCCGGGGCGCACCCAGACGGCGCAGCGCCGCCACCGCGATCGCGGACAAGTTCATCGCTTCGTCGCCGTAGCGCGTGACCGCGAGCATTCCGACGGGCTCCAGTACTCCGATGAGCTGAGCAAATGCCTCCTCCGTGTACAGGACGTCTTCGGCGGTCACCATCGCGCTGGCCGAGTGCATGGTGAACGTGTCGACCCCGGTGAGCTGCACGAGGTCGAACCTGTCCCTGGTGCGGCGTGCGAAGCTGCGCCCGTCTTCGTGGATCAGGGTTACCCGCGGATCCTTGGGCCACCCGGCGAAATCGGCATACGGCCCCCGCACCGCGTCCAGCGTCGCCAGGGATACGTCGACACCCACGACGCGGCGGGCATTCCAATGCAACGCTGCGTGGATATCCGTTCCGCCGCCGACCCCGACGACAAGTACGGTGTCGGGGCGTCTGACGCGGTAGGCCACGCCGTACAGGCTCTCCTCGAAAATGGCGCGGCCCCAGGTACCTGGTGGCGACGGCTGCCGGAGCATCAGCGACATCGCGCCGCTGTCGTTGGTGATGGTGCGGAATTCGACGGGCTCTTCCACGTAGGCGATGGGGGCGGCATGGCGGACGACATCGATTCGTCCGACGGGATCCCACACGGACAGCTCAGCCTGTACGTGGGAATGGGAGCGGGCGGCGAGGAGATAGACGAGGTCGCTGGGATCCGGCTGGAAACGGATGATCGCAGGAGCCCACGGTGCGCAGACGATCGCGGTGGCGCAGAGGACGCCAGCCGCGGCGCGTGTTCGGCGCGGTGCAGGAACGAGCAGCACGGGCACCAGGGCCGCCGCGCTTGCGCACAGGACCATGACACGCTCCGCACCGATCGATCGCATGGCCCAGGGGACGACGACACAGCCGAGCGCGGACCCGGCCAGGTTCCAGAAGTACGCACGGCCGACGTCGCGGATCCGGGATTCGAGGATGACCGTGACCAGCATGCCGGCCAGGGCATAGGGCAACACGGATGGCAAGAGGGCGACCGCCGTGGCTACCGGATCGATCGCGAGCAGCTCGACCGGGAACACGAACGGCGAGGTGCGCGCAAAGACGAAGGAAGCGACGGGGATGGAAGCGGCCAGGAGCAGGGAGAGTCCTCCGATGACACGGGGAGCAGCCCCGGAGAACCACGCCGGACGAAGGGCGACGGTGAGCGAGCCCAGGCCGAAGCCGAGCATCGCGAGGGCGATGGCCGAGTAGGCGATGAGGGGGTGCAGGGAGAAGGCGAAGACCCGGATCTGAGCCAGCTCGTAGACGAGCGTGACGAACGAAACGATGAGCAGCGCGAGCGACGAGCTGGCCGGAGGCTTGAGCACGGCGCTCCATACAACGCTGATACAGCGAAGACCAGGGACGGCAGGCAGGCCGGGGAAAGGGCAACAGCGGTCGAGCCGGCCCGTGCTAGCCTCGGTGCCGTGAACATCGTCGAGTCGATCCGGATGGGTCAGGCGCTGATTCGCAGCACGTGGGTCTCCCCGCGCCCGTACCTACTGTACATGAAGCCCACGGATCGATGCGACGCACGCTGTCGGACGTGTACGCGGTGGCAGCGCCCCTCCCGTGCCGAGGATGAGCTAACGACCGCACAGGTCCACGACGTGCTGGCGCGGTTCCGCGACCTGGGATCGACGGTGCTGGTGCTTTGGGGCGGCGAGCCCACGCTCCGGCCGGATCTCGGACCGATCCTGCGTCGTGCCAAGGAGCTCGGCTATCGAACCTCCATGTGCACCAACGCCGGTTCGCTGCACCGCAAGCACGCGGAGGTGCTGCCACACCTGGACACCCTGCTGTGCTCGCTCGACGGATTCGGCGCGAACCATGACCGGCTGCGCGGGGTCGACGGCTTGTTCGATCGCGTGGTGCTGGCCCTGCGGACCGCGCGCAAGTACGAGCGGATCCGTGTGAAGATCTGGGCGTCACTGCACACGCAAAATGTGGACGACATCGAGCCCATCGCGCGGCTGGCCAGGGACGAGGGCGTGTGGGTGGAGTACTTTCCGGTGGCGCGGGTGCCCGGCTACAACGACGCGATGGTGCTGGATGCGGACGGGTTGCGCGACGCCTTCGGGCGCGTGTTGGTGCTCAAGAAGGCCGGGTATCCGATCTGGAGCTCGGCGTCGTCGGTCGTCAAGGTGCGCGACTCCACGCCGATGCGCTGTAACTTCGGGCGAATCGCGCTGCAGGTCGATCACCGCGGCCATGTGTACTCGTGCGAGGATCCGGACGGCACGCCGATGCACCTCTGGGGCCGCTACGACCAAGTCGACTGGGCGGCGCTGTTCGCCTCGCGCGCGTTCGCGCGGGCCCGCGAGGAGCTCGCAACCTGCGGCAAGTGCCGTCTGCCCTGCGTGGTGGAGCTCAGTGATGGCTTGTTCCCGGCGTATGCGGCGATGTTTTGGCAATCGGTGACCCGCTGATCCGAAGGCGATCTGAGCTGCGGTGTCATCGTACCCTTCGCACGACAGATGTGTCGCCGGGCCGACCGGGAGGTGCATCCAACCATGGTGCGGCAACGTGGTCTCGATCACGGCGACCGATGTCCGGGGGCGAGGGGCGGCTGCCCTTCTACGACCTGCGCCCCCTGGCCTCCATCGCGCGGCGCAACACCGCTGCGTCGGCCTTGTCCTTGTCTCGCATCCCTTCCTTGGTAAGCAGCAGACCCTCGAGTCCCAGCACGTGGAAGTGCCCAACGGACTCCCTCGGCGTCGAGCAGGGAAGCGAGCAGCTTGACGTCGTCCCAGGTCGCTTGTCGCGTGGTGTCAGCCACGGCTCTGGCGCTCCACGATGGCCTCCACGGCCCAGCGCAACCGGTCGGCGTCCATGTCTTCGTGGTTCCGGTAGACGAAGATACCCTTGGGCGCACGGGTCCGGTATTGCGCCATGGCGGCCAGCGCCGCGCGAGCCTCCGGCGACGGTGGTTGGCCGAGGGCCGGCCGTGGACGGTGTCCCACCACCCGCAGGAACACCTCGCCGGTGATCGGATCCTCTTTCATCTCAAGATGGAGGATAGCTTTACCTGCCACGGGCGCCAGCCGTGCGCGGCACGCGGTGCGCGCGAAACAGGGGCTCAGTCGTCAGCGTCGAGCTGGTCCGGCGGGTCGGGCAAGGGAGCCTCCAGCACGATGGGCAGCACCTCGTCGACCTTGCGGATGAAGCGGAAGTCGAGATCATCGCGGATCTCCTGCGGGACTTCCTCCACATCGCGCCGGTTGCGCTCGGGGATGAGGATGATCCGGATGCCGGCACGGTGCGCGGCGAGCACCTTCTCCTTGATGCCACCGACGGGCAAGACAGCACCTCGCAGAGAGATCTCCCCGGTCATGGCCACATCGTGGCGCACGGGGCAGTTGAGCAGCAGCGATGCGACCGCGGCGAACATCGTGATCCCCGCGCTGGGTCCGTCCTTTCCGACCGCGCCTTTGGGGATGTGCATGTGCAGATCGATGTCTTTGAGCCACAGCGGGTCGAGCATGAGCTTGTCGGCCTTGGAGCGCACGAACGACACGGCCGTGCGCGCCGACTCCTGCATCACGTTCCGCATGTTGCCGGTTAGGATGACCTCGCCGTGTCCCGGCATCTTGGAGCACTCGATGAACAAGATGTCGCCACCGTTGGGGGTCCATGCCAGGCCTGTGGCGACGCCCGGCTCGCTCTTGCGTTCCGCGAGCTCGGGGCGGTACTTGTGCGGCCCGAGGATCTTCTCGACCACGTGGTTGTCGACCGCAACGTCCCACGCGCCGCCTTCGGCCATTTTCACGGCGGTGTGCCTGCACACCGCGGCGATCTGCCGCTCGAGGTTCCGTACGCCGCCTTCGCGCGTGTAGTGGTCCACGATGCACGCAAGACCGTCGTCGAGAAAGTCGAGCTGCTCGACGGTGAGGCCGTGCTCGCGAAGCTGCTTGGGTACTAGATAGCCTCGCGCGATGTGCATCTTCTCGTTGCGCGTGTACCCCGGCAGCTCGATCATCTCCATGCGGTCCATCAACGCCGGGGGGATGGTGTCCTTGTTGTTGGCCGTCGCGAGGAACGTGACCTGCGACAGGTCGAAGGGCAGGTCGAGATAGTGGTCGACGAACGAGTTGTTCTGCTCCGGATCGAGCACCTCGAGCAGCGCCGCGGCCGGATCGCCCCGCAGGTCGACGCCGAGCTTGTCCACCTCGTCGAGCACCAGGACCGGGTTCTTCGTGCCCACCCGCTTGAGCCCTTGCAGGATGCGTCCGGGCAGCGCGCCCACGTAGGTTCGACGGTGCCCTCGGATCTCGGCTTCGTCGTTCACGCCGCCCAGCGCGATGCGTCCGTAACGACGGCCCATGGATCGGGCGATGGACTGGCCGAGGGACGTCTTGCCGACCCCGGGCGGGCCGACGAAAAGCAGGATCGGGCCTTTCTTGTCGGACCGTAGCTGGCGCACCGCCGCATACTCGACGATGCGCTTCTTGACCTTTTCCAGGCCGTAGTGGTCCTGCTCGAGCACGTTGCGGACCTCCTTGACGTCGATGCGATCCGGCGTGGTCTTGCTCCAGGGCAGGTCCGCGATCCAGTCGAGATAGGTGCGGGTGATGTTCCACTCGGCGGACTGCGGGTGCATCGACGACAGCCGCGCGAGCTGCTTTCTCGCGACCTTCTCAGCCTCCGGCGAGAGCCCGGCTCGCAGCAGCTTCTCGCGGAGCTCCTCGGTCTCGTCGTCTTCTCCACCCTCGCCGAGCTGCTCGCGGATCTGACGCATCTGCTGCCGCAGGATCGCCTCGCGCTCGTTTTTGCCCAGTTGGCTCTGCATGTCGGAGATCTCGCGCTTGACCTTGTGCAGCTCGAGCTGCCGACGGACCAGGTCCATCACGAGGCGAACGCGATCCTTGATGTCGAACGACTCGAGCACCTGCTGCTTCTCTTCGAGATTGGCGAGCTCGGCCGGGAAGCTCGACGTGATCAGATCGGCCAGGGCGCCGGGCTCGCGCACGTTCTCGAGGATACCCGCCAGCTCCCTGGGCAGCGATGGGTTGAGCGACAGCAGCTCCCGCGCGGCAACGCGGAGTTTCGTGCCCAGCGCTTCGAGCTCCGCGTCGCGCACCAGCGGCTCGGGAACACGCTGCACCCGAGCGCGCATGTACGGCTCCAGCCCCACGCCAGACAAGACCCGGAAGCGTCCGATGCCGCTGAGCTTCACGGTGTACACCGACGGGCCGACCCGCGCGACCTGGACGACGCGGACCAGCGTTCCGACCTTGTGCAGATCGCGGAAGGTGGGCTCCTCGGTCTCCGGGCTCTTCTGCGCGAGGATGCCGATGGAGACGCGATCGGCGCCAAGCGCTTCCTCGATGAGGCGCACGCTTCGGGGGCGGCCCACGTTGATGGGCACGACCGACATCGGGAACAGAACCGCGTTGCGGAGCGGAAGAATCGGGATCGTAAAGCCTTCGGTGGCTGGCGGGGCAGGAGGCGGGGCCATGCGACAACCCTAGTACGAGACCCGTTCCACGCCAAACCCCCTCACGCTGGTTCGCCCATCGCGCCGGGCCGAAGGATCTCTCGGGCTTTCCTTCGCCAGGTACCCTCGCGTGCCTTGCGGTCCGGGGTTCGGCCCGCGCATGCGCGGCGGCCTGCCTCTCGGTCGGTCTTGCCCCTGGCGAGCCTCTGGACCAGCATGCGGGCAAGATGCGAATCGTACGATCCATGTGGCTCGGGTACGCCGGCGCGGTGTGCGCCCTGTTGCTGGCCGGCTGTGGTGGAGCGGCCCAGGTCATGGGGCCGCAGGAAACGCTGCGCACCTACGCGCAGTACCTCGAGTCCGGCAAGGTCGACGAAGCCTACATGCTGCTCAGCGACGAGGCTCGCCGTGAGATGTCGCTCGAGGCATTTCGCCGCATGGTCAAGGAAAACCCCGACGAAATGAAGGACATCGCCCGCAGCCTGTCTCGCCCGGCGTCGCCCGCCAACGTGACCGCGACGGTGTCCACGCCCGACGGTGAGACGCTCGTGCTCGTGTATGAGGCCGGTCGGTGGCGTGTGGACAGCTCGGCCATCAACATCTACTCGCAGGCCACGCCCCAGCAAGCGGTGCAGGCTTTCCTGCGGGCGTTCGAGCGCGGCCGCTACGATGTGCTCATGCGCTTCGTGCCCGACGCGAAGAAGCCTGGCCTGGACGCAGCCAAGCTCAAGCAGACCTGGGAAGGTCCGCAGAAGGATGACATCCAGAGGACCGTCGCGGCGGTCAAGAGCGCACTGCCCACGGCCACCTTCGAGGTCGTCGGCGACCGTGCCACGATGCCCTTCGGTGCCGGCGGAACGGTGCAGCTCGTGCGCGAGCATGGGGTCTGGAAGATCGAAGACTTCGACTGAGTCGTCCACGATGGTTCGAATCGCCGTGCTGGACTTGGGAGCGGCGGGGGCCGGATCCATCCGCCACGCCTTGGCGCAGGTACCCGCCACGGATGTCGTCGTCGCATCCGATGCAGGCGCCATTCAAGAGGCCGACGCGATCGTGTTGCCCAGCGTGTCGTCGTTCGGCGAGATGGCTTCGCGGCTTGACGCGAGCATGCGGGAGGCCATCGGGCGCCACGCGTCATCGGGCAAGCCGATGCTCGGCGTGGGTGTGGGAATGCACCTTCTGTTCGACACCAGCGACGAGTCGCCCGGGGCACGCGGGCTCGGTTTGCTCGCCGGGGCGTGTCGTGCGATCACGCCGGTGCTCGATCCGATGACGCGCGGTACGACGCGGGTGCCGCATCTGGGGTGGAACCGCTTGGTGATCGAGCCGGCAGGTGCGACGTCCGCGGCTGTGCAGCTTCCGCAGGGTGCGTGGGTGTACTTCGATCATGGCTATCACGCGGAGCCGGAAGACCGGGCGTGCGTGGTGGCGACGACGGAGGTCGGGGCGGTCGGGCTGGTCGCCGCGGTGGCGAAGAACAACATGGTCGGCTTGCAGTTCCGGCCGGAACGAAGCGGCCAGGTCGGTGCGCGAATCCTGCACGCCATCGTGTCCCGGTGGTGTTGATCGTCGAGGACCGTGCGAAGCGATCTGGAGTGACCGGGAGGGCGCGAAGGAAAGGGGCCGGGGCTGGATTCCCGATCTCGTGTAGAATCGTGCCCGATGGCGGATCAACCTCGCGGTGTGCCGTCGGCCGGTTCCGACGCGGGACCAGCGGACGCGGACTTTCTTTTTCACCTGTATCGTGGATCCGAGCTGCTCCGCGACAACAAGGTGCGCGAAGCCAAGAGCGAGATCGAGCGCGCGTTGCGCCTTCAGCCTCGCGACGCGCAGGGTCAGGATCTGCTCGCGCGCGTGTACTTCCGGCTCGGCGTGTACCCGCGCGCGATCGCCTTGTACGAGTCACTGGTCGCGGATTTCCCGAACGAGCCGTCGCCCCGGGTGAACCTCGCGCTGTGCTACCTGAAGACAGGGCAACCCGACCCGGCGCGACAACATCTGGAAGTGGTTGTCACGGCGGACCCGAATTGCACCCGGGCGTGGGGCTACCTCGGGCTCGCGTTCGAGCGCATGGGGGACCTGGACAAGGCCAAGGTTGCGTTCGATCGCGGCGGTCATCACGCGATGGCCCGTCGCATCGACGACCTCATCCTTGCCACCAGGGGCGCCGAGCAGCAGGCGCCGCCGCCGAGCTCGACGACACCAGTGCAGATGGCCGAGGTACGTCGTGTCGCGGAGGAGGCGTTCCACGAGCTGGACATGACCGACATGGCGTTCTCGCTGGACGCCGGCGCCGGGCCGCGCACGTCCGCGGACTCGGGGGCGTGGAAAGCGTACGAGATGGGGCACGATGACGCTCCTGCCGTGTCGGTGCGCGGGGTGATGATCCCGAGCCTGGGGGCCAGCGCGCAGACGGACGATGCATGGGGGTACGCGCAAGGCGATCCCCCGGCCCCCGACCGCACCGCTGCGCCGCGGGCTTCAGAGCTCGTCCGCGATGCGGAGATCGTCTTTCCCAGGCCGGGGCGCGTCTCGAAGCGCGCCGACGGCAGCGTGCTGGTAACAGCCGACGGCGACTTCGCGTGCAGGCTGGACCTGGCACGCGTGGTTTCCACGACGGTCGGAATGCCGTCGGCCGCTGTGCTTCGGCGCAGGGGCCGGGGCGGCGAGGAGGAGCCGCCGGTCGGGGACCCGATCCGCCCGGTCTACGTGTTGAGCGGAGCCACGCACCTTGTGCTTTGCCCTGCACACGACCGTACGCTGATGGTGTTGGAGCTGCACGACGACACGATGGTGGCGCGCGAGGAGATGGTGGCCGGGTTCGATACGAAGCTTGCGATGGAGTGTGGGCGGCTTCCCAGCGGCCACGGGGACATGTCGCCGATGCTGCAGCTCAGGGGCAGCGGGAGCGTGGTGCTCGAGGCGCGGGGGAGTCTGGGCACGCTGGCGTTGCGCGGCGCGCAGGCCTACCTCATCCGCAGCGCTTCGCTGGTCGGTTGGATCGGGCGGCCGGCGGTGCGCAACGTGCCGCTGTCGGAGGCGCCAGCGAGCGGCCGAGGGTGGCTCTCGCTCACCGGAGATGCCTGGGTGCTCGTCGACACGTCGCACGCGAGCGGCTTCGGCCAGGTGTAGGGGAGGACCGGTCGCAGGCGCGTGCGGCCGGCTGGTCTGCGGGGCGGGAAGTTTGCAATCCAAATGGTTGCCAGCATGCCGTGTCCGAACCGGCAGTCGATGCCACACTGGACATCACCGAAGTAGGGGACGACGAGCCAGGACTGGATGCCGGTCCCGCTAGCGTATTTGCCGACGGGCGCTGCCGGCCGGAGGCCCGCACCCCTGGCTATGAGCTATTCGCCATTTCCTCCACGAGAACGTGCGGGGATACTCCATACAGCGTTAATCCGGATAATTTGTTCGTCTCTGGCCTTTGCCGATCGGCCGCAGCGCGCTGGGCCACCCGGACACCATCGCGTACGACGTCACCGGCGAGCGAGCGTTCCCCGCCGCGCGACCGGGACTGCGTGGATCCTGACTCGCCTGACGACACACCCAATGATGACGTTGGCGTGATGGGCGAGCGGCGTATGCGCGCGGATCGGAGCGCGTTACGAGAATGCTTGGAGTGTGGCTCGCAAGGCGCAGGACCGGCGCGCTGCGGGTTCGTGACCCAGCGGCTCGTGGGGCACATAGCGATGCGTTGCCTACTGCCCACGCGCTCGCGCAGCATCGTGATCGTCTTGGTTGACCTTGACGTAGTCGTGGGCCTTGACGGCGACGGCGACGTGGACAGGGACGCCCCATCGTGGACGGTCCGATCATCGTCGTCAGCATGTGCTGCGGTCAGCGCCCGACCATCGCCCCGCGCCTTCGGCAAGGTTGCGCACGACGGACTGCGCGGCACGAGCGAGTTGGTTAGCGCAAGCACCACGGTCCGGCGAGCTTGCAGACGAGGACGAAGAACTCGATGGCGCGTAGGTCGTCGCAGTCCACGTCGCCGTCGCAGTCAAGGTCCACGTCCACGGAACGTGCCACGGCAGCAGCGACGAGCATCCCCCCCAAGCATCCTGCACCGAGCACCCCCATTCGGCATCCACCAGTTCTGACGGCCAGCTCCTGGCTGTCCACGGCCAGCTCCTGGCTCCTTCCAGCAGAGATTCGGTGGTTCGCTCAACAGCCACTGCCATCTGCATGCAGCCTGCGTCGATGGCGTTTTCTCGCTGGATCCGAGCACGAGTAGGCCGCACTTTCACTTGCCTGCACCGCCCACGCCGCAGGACGTCCAGCACGTCGCGGCCACTGCCCACGCGCTCGCGCAGCATCGTGATCGTCTTGGTTGACCTTGACGTAGTCGTGGGCCTTGACGGCGACGGCGACGTGGACAGGGACGCCCCATCGTGGACGGTCCGATCATCGTCGTCAGCATGTGCTGCGGTCAGCGCCCGACCATCGCCCCGCGCCTTCGGCAAGGTTGCGCACGACGGA
>Ga0272446_1006573_pt1 | contig 12049 bp, 13 predicted proteins | sample YNPCB0061_FD_194587 | JGI IMG/M metagenome (GOLD analysis project Ga0272446, IMG submission 194587) | Hot spring microbial mat communities from Yellowstone National Park, WY, United States - YNP-CB-006-1 | ecosystem: Environmental > Aquatic > Thermal springs > Hot (42-90C) > Sediment | place... | reverse complement strand
TTCGGCTTCGCCAAACAGATCCGGTGCACCTGAACCAGCCACGACGGGCCTATCTTCCGGGGTGGCGCCGACCATGCTTCATCCGCACGATACCGCCACGGCATTTTCATGGGCGGGGGCGGCGGCGGCGCCTCCGCCATGAGCATTTATCGTGAAAACAGAATTCAGAATTCAGGAGTCAGAAGTCAGGAGAAAAGCGGCTCCTGCCGATTTTCATGGACGGTGGCAGAGTCGACTCTGCCACCACTCAAATCCCCCGTTCCCCTTGCAAGACCCTGCAAAGGCCTTTGTTCCAACCCCCTATCGGCTCCTCGTTAACGACAGAAGCACGCGTTCCACCTCCCTGAAATTGCACCGTACATCGTGATCCACTCGAACGGATCGGGCACCGGCAGCCCCCATCCGGCGGCACAGCTCGATGTCGGTCAGCAATCGGATGATCGCCCCGTCGAACGCCTCCGCCTGAAAAGGCTGCGTCAGAAATCCGGTCTCGTTTCGGCGAACCACCTCGGCAATCCCGCCGTTGTCAAATGCGACAACCGGAAGCCCACAGCTCTGGGCCTCCAGATACACCATTCCGAGGCTTTCTCGAATCCCCGGGAAAGCGAACACATCTCCGGCACTGTATACGGAACCCATGCGGTTTCGGGAGACTTTCCCCAAGAATACGATGGAGGGGTTTGCAGACGCAAGGGTTTTCAAGCGGTCGCTTTCCGGTCCGTCACCGGCGATGAGAAGAACATGACGGAATCCCTTCGCAAGGATTCGACCGCTCGTCTCGATCATCCATGAAATTCCGTCAGCCTTGACGCCTGGACGAAACATCGCCGCACTCACAACGACCGGCATATCGAGGGGAATCTTCAGACGATTTCGCCATTCCAACCGATGGTTCTGCGAAAACGTGAACCGGGAGGGATCGATCCCCGGCCGAACATAGCTAATTTGCGCTTCCGGAATCAGTCGTTTCAAATTTTCATGATCCACCCACCGGTTGGTAAAGACATGGGCTGCTGCCTGCAGCGCCTTTCGGTTCAGCACATACCCCGGCCACGTCTTTGGATTCCGGCGATGTTTGGTGGAATAAATTCCTTGAAACACGACATATGGCATCCGAAGCTTTCGGGATACGATCGGACCGAGGATATCCGGTGCCTTGTAGTAGGTGTGGTGGGTCAGGAAGAGGTCGGGTTTTTGGGAGGGCGCCCAGCGTTCGATGCGACGCAGGTCGGCAAGAAGTTTCGGAAACAGCCAGGGTTTCCAATAGATATCCCTGGCCCGAACCCGACAGACCGTTTCAACGCAATGACCGGCTGCCTGAAGAAAGGACACCAGCCCGATGGCCGTCGTCTGATCCCCGGAGGGATTCGGATGGTCGATCGGTTTCATCGGGCTGTAAAAGAGGATGTTCACATCATGGATCGGTGTACATGTGGTTTTTGAAGCGTTTTCAGACCGACAAACGGGAAACGGATGTCCCCGATCAAGCTGCGGCGCGATCGACGTTGGTACACAGCCTGCAGCAGTTCAAGCACCGGTTGGCTTCATAGAGGGCATCCTGTTCGCTGATGACGAGATCGCTTTCTGCAAAGGACGTGATGCGCTCGGCTACGGGAAGTTCCGGCATAGGGGTGCGTTTCTGCTTCACGACCCCTTCGACATGCTTGAACAAAGATTCCGGAATGTGTCGCTTCTGAAGAGAGAGCGGCACCGGTGTCACTTCCTGATTGGTCAGATACAGATGGATCGATCGAGCGGCGCGTCTTCCGCCGCCGATGGCCTCGATCACGAGGGATGCACCCGTATAGGCATCTCCGGCTGCAAACACATAGGGAATATTCGTCTGCAGCGTTTCCCGGTCCGCCTCAATCGTGCTCTTGCGGCTGATGCGAAGTTCCGAAAGCCCCTTGTCCTGCTGCTTGAAGGTCACATCGGGTCCCTGTCCGATTGCAGACACGATCATATCCACATCCAGACGGGTTTCCGATCCGGCCACGGGTACCGGCCGTCTTCTGCCGGATGCATCCGGTTCTCCAAGTTCCATCTTTAGATACTCGAGGGCCTTCACCTTTCCGGCCTCATCGGCGATCACCCGAGCCGGTGCCGCCAAAAAGACGAATTCCACGCCTTCGTGCTCGGCCGCCTCGATCTCGACCTCGTTGGCCGGCATTTCGCTGCGGGTTCTTCGGTAGACGAGATAGACCTTTTCTGCACCCAGCCGGATCAAGGTCCGAACACAGTCGATGGCCGTATTGCCTCCGCCGATGACCGCGCAGCGCTTTCCGATGGGAAACTGCTTGACGGGTTTGCCTTCTTGCTGGTAGCGGGCAAATCGGGTCAGAAAATCGATCCCTGTCGTACAGCCTTCGGCGTTTTCTCCATCGATTCCCAGGGCATAGTCCTTCCAGGCGCCGATCCCGAGAAAGACGGCATCGAATCCTTCGGCCTTGAGGCTTTCGATATCGAAATCCTTTCCCAAGCGGACATTGGGCCGATGGGAGATGCCAAGATTCAGAATGCCATCGGTCTCCCATTTGAGAACGGCCTTCGGCAGCCGGTATTCGGGAATGCCATACCGGATCATGCCGCCCAACTCGGGCATCATGTCGAAGATCGTCACTTCATGTCCGAGCCGCCGCAGAAAATAGGCACAACTCAGGCCCGCAGGTCCTCCGCCCACAACGGCCACCTTTTTCCCGGTAGAAGGGGCACAGGCAATGGACAGCCGTTTTCCGGAGTTCATTTCGTAGTCCGCTACAAACCGCTTCAGCTGGTTGATGGAAACCGGTTCGTCTTCCAGCCCCCTTCGGCATTTGGTTTCGCAGGGATGGGGACAGACCCGACCGCAAGCGAGCAGCAGCGGATTTCGTTCCCGAATGGTGTTCACTGCACCCGCATAATCCCCCTTGCGGATGCGATCGATATAGGTGGGAATGTCGATTTCGGCAGGACAGGTCTGCTGACAGGGAGAAAGCGCACCCTCTTCCGTGTTGAAGGTCAACAGGCGCTCCGACATCGTCCGAACGGTGAGAATGTTTTTGGGGCAGGTGTTTTCGCAGGCCCCACAGCCGACACATTTGGCGTCATCGACGACGGGATAGCCATCGGGCCCCATGTGGATGGCATCGAAGAGGCAGGCCTTGATGCAGTCTCCATAGCCCAGGCATCCGACACGGCAAAGGCGTCGGCCCCCGTAGAAGGCCGACAGGGCCCGGCAGCTCATGACCCCGTCATACCGATACTTGTCTGCCGCACGGTTGCCGCCGTCGCATACATTTACGGATTTTCGCGGTTCTGCTGCACCCGGATCGATGCCCATCACGGCCGCCACCTTCTGAGCGCCTTCCGCGCCGGCTACAATACAGACGCTTGGCTTGGCTTTTCCGGCAACAACGGCCGCTGCCGCTGCCGAACATCCGGCGAATCCGCATCCGCCGCAATTGGCCCCGGCCAGGCATTCCTCCACTTCGGCGATCCGCGGGTCTTCGTATACGTAAAAAATCCGGGATGCCGCACTCAGCAGGGTGCCGCAGGCACAACCCAGGCCCAACATGAACAGGACGGCTTCGATCATCAGGGGTCTCCAGGGAAACGAGATACGATATCAGAAGTCATCCGCTTTGCTTCTGACGGTTGACTTCCGGCTCTTTAGTCCTGACTCATCGACATCAAACCATGCCTTTGAAGGCAAAAAAGGAAAGGGACAGCAGCCCGGCCGTAACGAGACCGATGGATGTGTCCTGCAGGGGTTTGGGAACACGGGCCAGCAGAATCCGCTCACGTACACCGGCAAACAGGATCAGCGCAAAGCCGAAACCCATGGAATACCCGAGGGAGGAGATGACGGTCTGAAAGAAGTTGTAGTCTTCCTTGATGTTGATCAGGCAGACCCCGAGAACGGCGCAGTTGGTCGTAATGAGCGGCAGATAAATGCCGAGACCTGCATAGAGGGCCGGAATGCTTTTCTTGAGAAACATTTCGACGAATTGTACGAGGGATGCAATGACGACGATGAAGGACATCGTTCGCAGGTACTGAAGGTTGAGGGGCTTCAGAATGAAGGCTTCCGTCAGCCAGGTGATTACTCCCGCCAGAACGAGAACGAAGACAACCGCCATGGCCATACCGGTTGCGGTTTCCATCTTCTTGGACGTTCCCAGAAACGGGCAGTTTCCGAGATACTGCATCAACAGGATGTTGTTTACCAGAATGAAACTGATCAACATCACGAAAATATCGCTCATGATTCATCTCCTATGGGCTGCGTCCTGCCGAAATTCACTCCGGTACATTCGGATTGCCGAGCATGCTGCACATCATTTCTTGCCCAGAACGTTCATGATGCAGAGCATGAGGCCCAGACAGACAAAGGCTCCGGGTGCTTCGACCATGAACGAAAAGGGTTGAAAGGATGGGCCGAAAACGGCATGCCCAAAAAACGTCCCAGCCCCGAAAACTTCCCTCAGAGCAGAAAGCGACGACAGGGAGAGTGCATATCCGATGCCCAAACCCAAACCGTCGGCTGCGGAGGCCATGATGCCGTTCTTGTAGGCGAAGGCTTCCGCCCGCCCCAGGGGAATACAATTGACGACGATGAGCGGAATGAAAATCCCCAGCTTCATGAAGAGCGAATAGGTATAGGCTTGCATCAAGAGCTCGACGACGGTGACGAAGGTGGCGATGACAATGATGAAGCAGGCAATCCGAACCTTCGACGGGATGACCTTCCGCAGCATGGCCACCAGGATGTTGGAGCATGTCAACACAAAAATAACGGCAATGCCCATGCCCACAGCGTTCTCCACGCTCTTGGTGACGGCCAGGGTCGGACATAGCCCCAATACGAGGCGAAACGGCGGGATTTCTGCCCACAACCCTTTGGTAAATTCCTGTGCAATGGATTTCGCCATAGCCTCTCCTATTTGTTCATGGCTTTGAGTTTTTCGACAAGTTGCGGCTTGGCCTGCTGATAGAGCTGGGCTGCCAGTGTGACGGCACCCGATACGCCGCGGGAGGTGACGGTGGCGCCTGACAAGGCATCGACCTTGCCACCATCCGACTTGACCTTGAATTCACCACTTAACGGCATGCCGACGAACTGTTTGGTGAATTTCGCATCGGTCTGAGCACGGGATCCGATACCGGGGGTTTCGCTGTGTGTGGTGACAGCCACCCCGGCAATCTTGTCCGTGGTCACATCGACGCCGACAACCAACCCAAGATTTCCGCCGAATCCCTTCCCTGTAGATTCGAACGTCACCAGACTGGGTTTGCCGTTCACCACACCGACGAAGAAGCTTTCTTCCCGGTCACCGATCTTGATCTTGAAGCGATCCTTGATCGGGTCGTTGGTCGCCCCGGCGCCTTCCACCAGAATCTTGCGGATCGCCGGTCCCTTGACGAATTCCAGCTGCTGGTTCTCGATCTGGTCCTTGGTGCCGTCTCGCAGTGCAGCCAGCAGCCCCCCCGAAACCGAGCACAGAACCGTCAATACCACCACCATTTTCACCATTTCACGCATGATCGTTCACCTTTCCCACTGCCGCAGGCCGGATCTTGTCCAGAAGCGGATTGGCGATGTTGAACACGAGGATCGCGAAGACCACACCGTCGGCATACGCGCCGATACTGCGAATGAGGACCGTCAGGATGCCCGCCCCCAATCCGTAGAGGATCATCGGCAGGAAGTTCACCGGGGAAGAGGAATCATCGGTTGCCAGGAAAAAGGCGCCGATCAGGGTGTATCCGGTAACGAGATGGATGAATGGGGGCGCATACTTGACCGGATTGGCCCCATGGAAGGCTGCCGCCGTCAGAAAGACGCCCGCAAGAAAGGACAGGGAAATTTCCCACCGGATGAATCCTCGAAGCATCAAGTAGATGCCGCCCAGAATGAGCCCGATCGAAAACGTCGACCCAATGCCCCCCGACTGTCTTCCCAGCAGCAGATCGTACCAGTTGTATGCGCTCGCCGCTGCGGATCCGTGCTGTTTGATCATGGACAGGGGATAGGCCATGTTGAAACCGAAATCGTAGTGAATGAGGGCGGCATTGAAATCAAAGATAGATTTCCACGAAATCATGACCATGGCCAAACCGATCAGGGTGGGGTTGAAGGGGTTTCCGCCGATCCCTCCGTAGATCTGCTTGCCCACAAAAATGGCCAGAAACGTGCCGATCACCACGACCCACCAGGGCACGGTTGCGGGAGACAGCATGGCAAACAGCAACCCGATCAGCGCGGCATTTCCGTCGCCGATGCTATAAGGCCTTGCCATCAGACGGTTGGCCAGAAGCTCCCACAGCATGGCCATAGAAACGGACAGACACACGACTCCGATCGCCGGAACACCGTACATCCCGATTCCGAAGATGACTGCAGGCAGTGCGGCATAGATCTTGTGCAGGTGCCGTTCGGTGACACTGCTGCCGTCGTGCCAGAAAGGAGCCGGGGATACGACGAATTTGGGGTTATTCATGGACTTCCTCCGCCGAATGCGCCAGGGCCAGCTCATGTTTGCCCAGGGCGATGTATTGGGAGATGGGGATTCGGGATACGCACACGAAGGTGCACAGACCACAGTCGATGCAGGAGAGCAGATCATAGCGATCGGCAGCTTCCTGGTATTGACGGGCTTCGAGGAATCGGATGAGCATGTTCACCTGGATGCGCATCGGACACACCCGGACACAATCGCCGCAGTTGATACAAGGGGTGTCCGTGTAGGATGGGATTTCGTCGCCTGCCTGCACCAGAAGTCCATCCATGTCGGGGGTGACGGGCTGATCGAGCGAGAAGAGAGGGGTGCCGGTCATAGGGCCGCCAGAGATCAGACGATCCCCTTCGGATACCGGAATACCGCATGCGGCAAGCACATCCCCGATGGGCGTACCCATGATCACGGAAACGATTTGACGGCTTCCATCCGGCGCAATCACGGTCAGCATCTTCCTGCCGGTCGGGCGATTGGATGCGAAACTATCGGCCAGGGCGGCCACCGCTTCGACACTGATCGGCAGAATGCCAAGGTCTTCCGGAGTTTTCCCTGCAGGAACCGTAACACCCATCACCTGCTGCACCATCCGGTTGGGAAGTGCCGCCGGATAGACCGTATCAACGAAGTGCATCGTTGCACCGATATGACCGTAGCCATGAATGAAATCCTTTGGAACGGCGATGCGGATGTCTTCGATACCCGTCAGATTCCGGAGTCTGTGAATTCCTTCCTGAACGGCATCGAAACGGTTGTTGACGACCTGCGCCCGGGTATCGAGCATCACGTCGCCATCGGCTGCAGCAATCAACACGGTAGAAATGGGTTTCGAAGAATTGTTGAGTCGATGGAATCGGGGATTTCCGGGAAGGCACTCGAGATGGTCGGTGAGGATGGCGGCTGAAGATTCGGCTCCAGCCTGAGCGAAGGTCTCATCCATTTCCGCCGCCGGATCGGCCTTGATGGTGACGAGGGTCTGTTTTCTGCCGAAAGGTCCCAGAAAGGATTCAACGGTGAGGATGTTCCCTCCTGCAGAAGCAATGGCGTAAGCGGCATCCTCTGGATAGACACGCAATTTTTCGCAGGCTTTGACCGGTGCGGATGGTTTCAGCAGCGTATTGGCCGTTGTGGTGTAAGGCGTGTCGATGATGAATGTCAACTTGGCTGGAATGGGAAGTTCCTTTGGAACAACAGGCTTTTTGGAAGGGGGCGTGTAGGTGATCCAAGGCTTTAGAAAGCCGAAAAACGATTTTTTCAACATGGTTCGCCTTCTTTCCGATGGGGTGCTGGAGAAGTCATCGGCCGGGATACCGGATGACCATCAGAATGTCGAATGGCACTCGGCACAGGCCGTCGGCCCGGCACCGAACTGTTTGTGACAGGAAATGCACTGGGTATGATAGGCATCCGTCTTGCTGAGTATCTGGAAACCTTCGATTTCGGAGGGGTCGTGACAATCCTTGCAGACTTCAGGCTTGGTGGTATCGCCTTCAGGCTTGTGGCAATTGGAACAGGGGCCGTACTTCTCGTCGAGGTGGGGGGGATTGTGGTGGCAATCGTTGCAGGATGTTCCGTAGCCGCTGTCTGCAGAATGGGTTTTGTGATCGAAGAGCACGTTGCCTGCGATGCCCTTGAACACGACCCGGACGGGTCGTTCGGGAGTCTTCTCGGAGTATCCGACATAGGTGAATACGCCGACAATGAACAGAACGACGGCACAACCCAGAGCGATTTGGAACGGTTTGGATCGATTCATGATTCGGTGTTGTCCTTTCAAGCTTTCCGTCGGGTTGCAGGCAAGGATCCGGCATCATCCGACAGGGGGCGGGATGGGTCGATATCGGCTCATCGGTTGTCGATCAAAGCGACTTCAGATCCTTGAAGGGCGGCTCGCCGAAGCCCAAAAACGCTTATCACAAATCCCGATCGGCTTCAACAGGATTCCTTCGAAAATCAGAAATCGGAAGAAAAGAGGATGAGTCTCCATTCCGACGGAAGTCGCCGTTGCAGCCTCTCGAAGCGTTGGCCTCAAAGGGATTCCCTTCCGGGAATGCATGATCGAATGCTTCCAGGGCATCAATTGGCGATCACGACACTGATGTCCCGAACCGAGTTGAGAACTTTCTGGGAAACGCTTCCCATCAGGAATTGTTGAACGCTGGAAAGCCCGCGCCTTCCCATCACGATGACCTGATATCCTTTGCCGGCTTCCTTGACAATGTCCCGGGCGATGCCTTCCTTCTTGCTCTGAATCTTGATTTCGATCTGGAAGGGATCGAACCCGGCGTCTCGCAGGGTGTTCTTGGCCTTGTTGAGCGCCTCGTTGACGAGTTCACGCTTCTTGTTTTCGAGCTGGCAGAAGCTGGACTGTTGGGCAACGAAATATGGGGTGAGCTCCGGGCTGGTCATGTCGCACAAGGTGGCCGTGTCGGGCAGGACACTGAACAGGGTGATCTTGCAATCGGGTTTGAAGCAGGAAATGAGGAAATCGATCGTTCGGAAGGCGTTTGGAGAATCGTCCATGGGAACCAGAATACGGGTCGTCATCGGTTTGCTCCTCTAATGAAGGATTTCGAGGGGAAAGACCACTCGATCGATCCGATAGGAACTTCCTCGATCGAACGTGAACCACTGCATCTCTTACTGGAATTCGATTCCGATTTCAAGAACGAATCCGGAATGCGGCGGCTCCCCAACCGTCCTCATGACCCATGGTCCAGAGGTCAACCCCTCCGGAAGCATAATGTGCGACGATGCCCGGCAGCTCTTCGGAGCGCATGCCGGAGCAGACGATGATCCCTTGGGGATGAGAAAGACGGACAATCTCGGGCAGAATCCGATGAAGGGTGGGAGGGCGAAGATTTGCGAGGACAAGATCGAATGAGGGGGCCATCGCTTCGAGCGGGATATCCACCACGCTGATCCGATCAGAAACACCGTTGATTTCCGCATTTTGTCCGGTCTCGAACAAGGCACAGGGATCGATGTCCGTGGCTGTAGCTGTCCCTGCTCCCAGCAGCAGGGCTGCGATGGCCAGCACCCCGGAGCCCGTACCGATATCGAGTACCCGCTTGAAGCGATCGGTCCGAGCGTTTCCGTCGGCATGAAAGACATCGTCCATCAGCCTCAAGGCCAGCCGGGTGGAAGGGTGTTGTCCGGTTCCGAAGGACGCTCCGTGTCGCAAACGGACGGTCATGCCGCCGGAACCCGCCCCATGATTTTCGGGTGCAAGGGCGATGTGGGGGCTGATCTGAATGCGTCGAGCAATGGATGGTTCGAGCACCTGTCTGCCATGGAGGGAAGCATAGGCCAGCTCCCCTTCCAGGATCAGGTGTCGAAGGGTATTGCGGATGATGACGCGGGGATATCGTTTTCGTAGGCAACGCTCGATTTCATGGGGGGTCGGTCGATGAGAGACGGATTGGACCATCGCGAGAACGTCGGTGCTGCATGCCGCCATGCCATCGGCGGAGATGGATTTTTCAGCCATTTCCATCCTGCCCCCTGAAACCGAACGCGACGGCCTCACCCCTCCATACCCCGCCCCTGCTCATTCCTTCTGATGGTTCTCCTTGATCACCTTGAGTGCTTCTTCGACGGACGGATAGATTTTGAAAATCCGGTCCATCCGGGTGAGGCGAAAGAGATTCATGACGGTCTCACAGATCGAACACAGCATGAGTTCTCCTTTTCCGCCCAGCGCTTTCAGGGTGGAGACCAGCACGCTCAACCCGCTGCTGTCGATGAACTCCACATGATAGAGGTCCAGCAAAATTCGGGTACTGCCTTCATTGATCCAGTTGAGCATGTGTCCCTTGAAATCCGGTGCTATGGAGGCATCGATCCGGTTGTCCAAGGGGGTGATGATGAGCAGATCATCCGATTTGCGCGTATCGATCCGCATGGATGTTCCTTCCTGTTCGGTTAGCGGTTCGGAAAAACCAGCTTGCCACCCAAAAAACCGGCCACGACTGCGGCAGCCAGGTTCAGCGCGTAGATAAAAAGATAGATGAAACGGGAGGGAGAGCCAGCCAAAGCGACATTGGCATCGAGGGCATGCCAGATGCATAGCACCAGGCTGAGCAGAAAAACGACTCCTGCACAGACCATTTTCCCAAGGAATAGATGGGTCAGGTTTCCGTTGTAAACGGTCTTCCAATCGACATAGCCGGCAAAAGCGACCCACGGCATGGCCAATACGACGACAACGAGGTTGTAGAAGGCGGTTCGATCCAAGACCGGACTGTTGAGGGCCATGGCCAGAACGAGAAAGAGGAAGGACACCGGCAATACGCCGTTGGGGATATGCACGGAAATGGGATGGGCATGGTATTTCACCATGAGTTCCGTCAGCGTCTTGTAATAGGGTTCGAAGGCGTGTTTCGCCTCGACCAAAATTTCCGGGCTTTCGGAAGGGATGACCTTCGCTTCGGATACGGCTGCCGTCGTATCGACCACATCGGCTTTCGGGGTTTCGATCGGTTCATCCTCGATCAGGACAAATTTGCTGCGATCCGCACCACAGACCGGACATTTCTCCGGCGGCTCTTCTCCCGTGTGAATGTAACCGCATACGGTGCATTTCCAACGCTTCATCGCTCACTCCTTCCGTCGTTGTCCTTATCCGATCACCATGATGAGATCTCCCGTAGAGACCTCCGTTCCCTTTTCGACGCGAATTTCCTTGACGGTCCCTGCGACATGGCTCACCAGATTGTTCTCCATTTTCATGGCTTCCATCACTGCAACCGTTTCCCCGGCCACAACAAGCTGCCCGACCTTGACCTTGATCTCTAAAATCAATCCGGGCATGGGGGCCAGAACGGCCTCTCCTTCAACCGGGGGTTCATCATGGACTGCCGTTACCGCAGCTGCTGCAGGCTGGGATGCAGGTAGGGGGGCGGACTCTTGTACGGCAGCCACAGGCCGTACCTCCGGAGCAGAACCGCTTCCGGCGGTCTGTCCGATCCGAACGTCATAGGGATTTCCGTTCACCAGTACCCGTGCAGTGGTTCCGGTGATGCCGGCGATGGTGACATCGAAGTCTTTTCCATTGATGGTCAGATGATAATTCATGATGTTCCTCATTCCATTGATCGTGTGAAGGTTTTCATACCATTGCAGACGGATGAAATCAAAGGGCATTTGTCGTGAAAATGCGGCCGCCCCCGCGTGATCGCCCCCGTTGGCGGTGAGGGCGCAACGGGCTCCAGTGCCGGCCACCCCGGCGAGGTGTTCGTCTCTGGCGGGGAAGGTGCGCCGGGTCTTTTGGCGAATGCCGGAAACGCTTGTTTGAAGGTGCCGGGCCTCGTTGGGCTGGACGAATGAAGTTCCTTCGGCATGCATCGGGTAATGCTGCATGCCGAAAACCGACGGCCTCCCCGGAGCGGGTGTGGCCATTGTCCAGCCTTACGAGGCCGGGCACATGAGTTCGTTTTCGGCATTCGCCAAACAGATCCGGTGCACCTGAACCAGCCACGACGGGCCGATCTTCCGGGGTGGCGCCAACCATGCCCCATCCGCCCGATACCGCCAAAGCATTTTCATACCCGGGG
>Ga0272446_1006570_pt1 | contig 12056 bp, 8 predicted proteins | sample YNPCB0061_FD_194587 | JGI IMG/M metagenome (GOLD analysis project Ga0272446, IMG submission 194587) | Hot spring microbial mat communities from Yellowstone National Park, WY, United States - YNP-CB-006-1 | ecosystem: Environmental > Aquatic > Thermal springs > Hot (42-90C) > Sediment | place... | reverse complement strand
CTTCGCTGGCGCACCGCAACGCCAACAACATACCCCCCTCTCCCAGGCTGGGAGAGGGGGGGGAGGGGGATGAGGGCAAGCAGCGCATCAGGACGCCATCCGCCAGAAACGCTACCCCTGAAAGCCGCTGGGGGGAGGCGCCGCGGACGCCCTCCCCCAGCGGGGGAGGGTTGGGAGGGGGGGCGCAGCGCCTATGTGCAACACCTTGGGCCGATGGGAGCCTTGCCCCTTGACAAGCACATGATACCGTGTATGTTACGACTGCTTTGTCGACGTCCTCCTTTGCTCAATGCTCGTCAAAGGACCCGCCCGTGAGCCCTTCAGTGACCCTTGACCGCGACGGTCTGCAACTCGATGGCGAGCCGTTCTACCTGCTGGCCGGCTGCATCCACTACTTCCGCTGGCCCCGTGCCGAGTGGCGGCCCCTGCTCGAACAGGCGCGCTGGGCCGGGCTCAATACCATCGATACGGTCATCCCCTGGAACCGTCACGAGCCCCACCCCGGCGTCTTCGACTTCGCCGCTGAGGCCGACCTCGGCGCCTTCCTCGACCTCTGCCACGACCTGGGCCTCAAGGCGATCGTTCGCCCCGGGCCCTACATCTGCGCCGAGTGGGAGAATGGCGGCATCCCCGCCTGGCTCAGCGCCGACCCGTCGATCCGGCTGCGCGTCGATAGCGCGGGCTACCTCGGCGCCGCCCTGCACTGGTTCGACCAGCTTATGCCCATCCTCGTGCCGCGCCAGTATCCCCGCGGCGGCCCGATCATCCTCTGCCAGATCGAAAATGAGCACTGGGCCTCGGGCGTCTACAGCCACGATGCCCACCAGCGGACCCTCGCGCGCGCCATGGCGGAACGCGGCATCGAGGTGCCCCTCTACACCTGTATGGGCGCCACCCCCGAGTGGCCCGAGTTCCGCAATGGCTGGAGCGGCATCGCCGAGAAGCTCGTGCAAACCCGGAGTCTCTGGCCCGACAATCCCATGATCGTTAGCGAGCTGTGGAGCGGCTGGTTCGATAGCTGGGGCGCCAGCTTGCAAACGCGCAAGACGGCAGCGAAGCTCGATATGACCCTGCACCAGCTTACCGCGGTCGGCTGCGCCGGTTTCTCCCACTGGATGTGGGCCGGCGGAACGAACTTCGCCTTCTGGGGCGGGCGCACCGTGGGCGGCGATCTGGTGCATATGACCGCCAGCTACGACTACGATGCCCCGGTGAGCGAGTACGGCGAACTGCGCGAAAAGGCATTCGTCGCCCGCCGCCATCACCTCTTTCTCGGCTCGCTCGGCGCGCAACTCGCCCCGGTGCTCGCTGACGCTGTGCCGGGCGGCCTGCGGGTGCTCGCCCCCGCCGCCGTGAGTGGCCGGAGCGAGGGCGGCGTGGCCCCCTATCGGTCCGTATGCGCCGGCCCCGGTGCGCCAGCACACTGGCGCCAGTTTCAGGCGAGCTTCCTCGCCAACCCCGGCCTCGAGGCCCAGAGCTACCAGGTCTTCCTCGATGAGCCCGCCCGCCACCTGGTCGTTGAAGTCGAACCGGCCAGCATCAAGCCGGTCTTTGCCCGCCTGCCGCTTGCCGAGGGCATCGAGCTCGTCTGCCATAACGGGCGTATCCTCGGCTGCTGGCCCCACGCTGATCACCATCTGCTGGTTGTCTACGGCCCCCCCGGCGAGCAGGGCGAGCTCGAGCTGGCCATGCCCGGCCTCGGTGCGCCGCTGGCATTGATACGCGCCGATTCCAGTCTCCGCCCCAGGCTGACGGGCCATACCCTGCAGCTGCGCTACTGGGTCACCGGGCAGGGCGCCAGTCTCGAGCTGCACGGCCCGGCTGGGCGCCTGCGGCTGCACGTGCTGAGCAGCGAGGCCGCGGCACGCTGCAGCATCCTGCCCGATGGTAGCCTGCAATCCATGCCACCCGCGCCAACCCGCCGCCCACAAGCCATACGCCTGCCGCTCGAGCACCTGGCGGTGGACGAGCTCGGCTCCGGCGAGGGCTGGCATCCGCTCGCCGCCCCGCTGCCGCTCGAACAGCTCGGCTGCGACCTTGGCTATGGCTGGTACCGGGCCGAGCTGGAACTGTCCGCGCCGCTGGTGGATAGGCTGATCGCGCCCTGGCTCAGCGACCGCGCCCGCGTCTTCGTGGACGGCGTTGAGCTCGGCACACTCGGCGTCGATCCCGATGGCCCCCGCTATACCCTGCCCCTGCAGCTCGACGCCGGCCACCACGACCTGCGCATCCTCGCCGATAACCTCGGCCGCTTCAACTACGGCTCCGGCCTCGGCGAAGCCAAAGGGCTGCGCGATACGCTCTACCTCGGCGGGGCCGAGGCAGACCTCTCCGCCGGCTGGGTGGCGCTCTGGCAGGAGGCGGTCTTCGCCGGCGAGGCGATCGCCGGCGCCCAGCCCGCTACGCTGCGCCCCGACGCGGTCGATGTCCACCTGGGGCGCCTGGCCTTCAGCGTGCCATCACTCTGGCTGCTGCGCGCGATCGCGGTGCCCGCTGGCCACCACGCCCTGCTGCACCTCAGCGGCGACCGCAGCAGCGGGGCGCTGTTCGTGAATGGCGTTGCCATCGAACGCTTCAGCCGCCACCGTAGCGGCGGGCTGATCAAGCGCGATATCACGGCACTGCTGCGCCCGGGCCACAACGTGCTGGCGCTCAACCTCCAGGGCTACGGCGGGGCGCCATGGCGCGCCACGCTCGCCACCTTCGATGCCAGCCGCCCCCTGCCGGCCCGCTGGAGCTTCCGCGACGGGGTCAGCCCCGGCCCGGGCACGCCCGTCCCCGACGGGCCCGCCTTCTACCGCGCGCGCTTCGCCGCTGGCGCGCTGCCTCGTGCGCGAACGCTGCGCCTCGTGCCCGCTGGCCTGCACAAGGGCCAGATCTGGCTCAATGGGCACAACCTCGCCCGCTTCTGGCAGATCGGCCCCCAGGAGGCCTACAAGCTGCCGCCCTCGTGGCTCCACGAGCACAACGAGTTGCTGATCTTCGCCGAGGCCGGCCACGCCGAGCACCTGACGCTGCTGTACGACGAGGACGCGCCGTGACCGACCTGGCCATCGTCATCGTCGCCTGGAATGTCCGTGCGCTGCTGCAGCGCTGCCTGCATTCAATCGAGGCCTCGCTCGCCGGCAGCGGCATCGACTACACGATCATCGTCGTGGACAATGCCAGCAGCGATGGCACTGCCGCGCTGCTGCGCGCCACGTTCCCCCAGGTCCGCCTGATCGAGCCGGGGGGAAACCTGGGCTTCGCCGGGGGCAACAATCGTGCCTTGCGCCAGCTGCTGGCCGACGACACCCCCTACGTGCTGCTGCTCAACCCGGATACAGAGGTCGTCGGCGACGCCATCCCCTGCCTGCTGCGCTGGCTGGCGGCACGCCCCGAGCTGGTCGCGGTGGGGCCGCAGCTGCGCTACGCCGACGGCAGCGCGCAGCCTACGCGCCGGCGCTTCCCCAGCCGCGCCAGCCTGTTCTGGGAGAGTACCATCCTCGAGCGGCGCTGGCCCGCCAACCGCTGGGCGCAAACCTATCGCTGCGCCGACACCCCGGACGACGTCGCCCAGCCTGTGGACTGGCTGGTGGGCGCCGCGTTGCTCGTGCGGGCCGCGGCCATCCGCCGCGCCGGTCTGCTCGACGAACGCTTCTTCCTCTACAGCGAGGAGCTGGAGTGGGAGTATCGCCTGCAGCAGGCGCCACGCGTCGCGGCCAGTCGTGAGCGGCCGCCACGTCAATCTGTGATCTGGTACCTGCCTGATGCAGTTGTGATCCATCACGAGGGCAAGAGTAGCGCGCAGGTCCCGGCGCAACGGCAGATCAACTTCAATCGCAGCAAGCTCCTACTGGCGCGCATGTGGTACGGCTGGCGCTTCGCGCGCCTGCTGCGCGCCTTTCTGCGCCTCAGCTTCGCCTACGAACTTGCCGTCGAGGCAACTAAACTGCTGCTGCGCCACCGGCCCTCGCTGCGCCGCCAGCGCATCGCGGTATACTGGCAGGTGCTCCGCGAGCTGTAGCCCGATCAGCACCGCAATCCCGGCACCATTCGATACGCACGACCATGCTCCTCCACACGCTTAGCGACCACTGGCAGATCCGCCCGCTCACCGCCTTCCGTCACGGCATCTATCCGCGCGATGATGCTGGCTGGTACCCCGCCCGCGTCCCCGCCCACTGGCAGCAGTTGCCCGGGCTGGAGCAGCACGCCGGCAAGGTCGTCTATCGCTGCCGCTTCACGCTGCCGCCCGAACAAACGCATGCGCCGCCGCCGAGCCGCTACTGGCTGCGCCTCAACGGCATTTTCTACCACTCGCGCCCCTACCTCAACGGGGTCGACCTCGACGCCCACACGGGCTACTTCATCCCCAACGAGGTCGATGTGAGCGACCTGATCCAGGCCGAGAACACCCTGCTGGTCGAAGTCGACTGCCCGGACGAGCGGAACAAGCTCGGCAAAACCATGATCACCGGCGTCTTCTCCCACTGGGATTGCCTCGACCCCCACGCCAACCCCGGAGGCATCTGGCTGCCCGTCGAGCTCCACGGCAGTGGCCCGCTGCGCCTCCAGCAGGTGCGCCTGCTCACCCACAGCTGCGACGAGCAGACGGCCCAGGTGCGCTTCGACCTGGAGCTGGACGCCGCGCGCGACCTGTATGCCACCATCAGCCTGCGCTTCACCCCGCGCAGTTTCGCCGGCGCGCCGCAGGTCTTTGAGCAGCGCCGCGCGCTCCGCCGCGGTCGCCAGGAGCTCGGCGGGCTGCTGAAGCTGCGCGAACCGCGCCTCTGGTGGACGCACGACCTCGGCCGGCCCGACCTGTACGACGTTACGGTGGAGGTGCACAGCGACGGCGCGCTGAGCGACAGCCACACCGTCAGCTACGGCGCGCGCAGCTTCGAGCTGCGCAACTGGATCCCGCACCTCAACGGCGTGCCCTTTCTGGCCAAAGGCAACAACTACCCGCCAGGCGATATGCGCCTCGCCACCATGACCCGGGCGCGCTACGACCACGATCTGGCCCTCGCCCGCGACTGCCATATGAACCTGCTGCGCGTGCACGCCCATATCGAGCATCCCGCGTTTTACGAGGCCGCAAATGCGGCCGGCATCCTGCTCTGGCAGGATTTCCCCCTCCAGTGGCTCTACGACCGGCGCGTCCTGCCGGAGGCGCGGCGCCAGGCCCGGCTGATGTCGCGCCTGCTGGGTGGCCACCCCTGCATCGGCGTCTGGTGCATGCACAACGAGCCCGTCGTGATCGAAGACACCGCCGATGAGTCGCTGCTCAGCCGACTGCGGACCTACCGGACCGCGTTTGGCTTTAGCTGGAACCGTGACGTGCTCGATGCCCAGCTCAAGCAGGTGGTCGAGGCGGATGACCCGACCCGCCCGGTGGTGCGCTCCTCGGGCGAGATCGATATCCCCTACCTGCGCAAAGGCACCGACGCCCACGCCTACTTTGGCTGGTATCGCAACTACGGCACGCTCGCCGACGCCGAGGTGCTGCACCGGCGCTTTCCCGGTAACCTGGTCTTCGTGACCGAGTTCGGCGCCCAGAGCTTTCCCAATCTCGAAAGCGCACGCAAGTTCATGCCCGAACAGCTCAGCGACGCCGATGTGCGCCGCCTCAGCGAACGCCACAGTTTTCAGGCCGAAATTATGTCAAATTGGATCGCATGGCACGAGGCCGACTCGCTCGCCGAGGCGATCGCCATGTCGCAGGACTACCAGATCTTCATCAACCGGTACTACATCGACCGGCTACGCGCCCATAAGTATCGCCCGACCGGCGGCATCGTCCCGTTCCTCTTCGTCGACCCCTATCCGGCCATTCTCTGGAGCGTGATCGACTACTGGCGCGTGCCCAAGCGCTCCTACTACGCGCTGCGCCTGGCCTTCAGCCCGCAGTACGCCTTCTGCCTCTATGCGCCACGCAGCTATGCCGTGGGTGAAGCCCTGGAACTGCCGCTCTACGTCGTCAATGATGCACGGCGGGCCTACCAGGATGCGCTGCTGGAGGCGCGCCTGAGCGACTCGTCCGGCACGACCATCGCCGAGGTTCGCCGCCGCCTGCCGCTGCCCGCCGATTGCCTGCCGATCCTCGTCGACCGGCTGCGCCTCACCCCGACCCGGACCGGGCGCTATGCGCTGGAGCTGGCACTCAGTGGGGTTGACCACGCCGTGCGCCAGGTCTACGAGATCGCCGTCGGACCGTAAGGGATGGCTCAGAATCGGCCCGGAGCTTATGTAACCGCGCAGTAACTATCTGAGCTACCCTGAAGGAAATTGCCCTGCTCCGGCAGCGCCCATGCTGCGTATTACGTCAAAGGAGACCAGATATGAGCCAGAACCCGACCGAGGGGTTTGATCCGAACGACCCGATCGGTACCTGGCGCACCATTCGCGACGCCAATCTTGACGCCTGGGCCAAAGGTATGACCGCGCTGGTCAACACCGAGGTCTTCGCCAATGCGATCGGCCTGCAGCTCGATACGCTCCTCGCTGCCTCTGCGCCCATCCAGAAAGCGGTGCAGCAGTATATGGAGACGTACCTCGCGCAGATCAACATGCCGTCGCGCGCCGAGGTGGTCACGCTCGCCGCTCGCCTGACGAACATCGAGCTGCGCCTCGACGACATGCAGGCTCAACTCGACGAACTGCTCGACGCCGTCCGTGGCCTCGCCCTCGCTGAGTCCCCCAACGGCGCCGCCGCCCCGGATGAGCCCGCCGCACCAAAGACGCGCCGGGTCCGCAAGCCTGCCGCCGAGAGCTAAGCGCCGCTCCGGGTACCCGGTCCAGCTCATACCCGTGAGCTGGACTCATCGGTTATCCGGTCAGGCACGCAGAAAGGGAGCTGCCAATGACTACTGAAAGCCCCCCGACCCTGGACGTGGAGAAGCTGACCCAGAATCTCTATGCCGAGATGGAGCGCCTCGGCAAGAGCACCGATATGTACGCGCGCATCGCCGCTAATCGGGTGAACATTCAGATCGGACTGACACCCAAAGAAGCGATCTGGACGCTCAATAAGATGACGCTCTACCGCTTCTTCCCGCAAACCCCTCCCGAGCAGCGCAAACCGGTGCCGCTCCTCCTCGTCTTCGCGCTCATCAATCGGCCCGATATCTACGACCTGCGCCCGGGCAATAGCTTCGTCGAGTATATGGTGCGCCAGGGCTACGATGTCTATATGCTCGACTGGGGACGCCCCGGCCTCGAGGATGCCGGCTACGACTTCGAGGATTTCTCGCTCAAGTTCCTGCCCCGCGCGGTGCGCGCGATGCAGCGCCATACCGGCAAGCGGGAGTTCAGCATGTGCGGCTGGTGCATCGGCGCGACCATTACCGCCATCTATGCCGCAATGCGCCCGGACGATGGGCTGCGGAACTTGATCCTGCTCACTGCACCGCTCGACTTCTCGGACAAGAATGCCGGCCCCTTCAACAAGTGGCTCAACACCGACTACTTCAACGTCGACGAACTGGTGCGCCAGTATGGCAATGTCCCCGGTGAGATCATCGACTACGGCAACAAGATGCTCAAGCCGGTGGAGAACTGGGTGCTCAACTATCTCAAACTCTGGGACAACCTCGATAACAAGGCCGTGGTTGATTCCTGGCTGGCGATGAATACGTGGGTCACCGATGGCGTCAGATTCCCCGGCGCCGCCTATCGCCAGTGGATCGTGGAGTTCTTCCGCGAGAACAAGCTCATTGAAGGCAAGCTGCAGATGGAAGGCCGCACGGTGGACCTGAAGAATATCAAGGCCAGCGTGCTCAACGTGATCGCCGATAAGGACCATATCGTCCCGAATTGCCAGTCCACTACGGCGATGGACGTGTTCGGCTCGAAAGATAAGCTGCTGCTGGAGATGAAGGGCGGCCATATCGGCCTGATGGTCGGCAGTGGCGCCAGCAAGCGCACCTGGCCACAGATCGATGCGTGGCTCGCCAAGCGGAGCCAGTAACGCCCGCCGTCGCCTCTGACGCGGCGCCGTCGCCGCGCCCTCAGCCCTCAGGGAGGCTCTCCCTGACTCAAGACTGGAGCTGGTATGCGACTGAAAGACAAGGTTGCCATCGTCACCGGCGGCGGCCAGGGTATCGGCAAGGTAACCGCCCTGACCTTCGCACGTGAGGGCGCGAAGGTTGCCGTCGCTGACATCAACATGACGGCTGCCCAGGCCGTCGCTGATGAGATCTGCGCGGCTGATGGTCAGGCCAAGGCGATCTTCCTCGACGTGAGCCGCGCCGAGTCGGTCGAGGCCGCTGTGCGGACCGTGCAGGAGACCTACGGACGCATCGATGTGCTGGTCAACAACGCGGGCATCACCCGCGATGCCCGTATGCAGAAGATGACCGAGGAGCAGTTCGACGCGGTGATCAATGTCAACCTCAAGGGCGTCTGGCTCTGCTCCAAGGCGGTGGCGCCGATTATGATCGCCGGCGGCGGCGGGTCGATCATCAATGCCGCCTCGGTCGTCGGCCTCTACGGCAACTTCGGCCAGACGAACTACGTCGCCGCCAAGTCCGGCGTGATCGGTATGACCAAGACCTGGGCCCGTGAGCTCGGCCCCAACCACATCCGGGTCAACGCCATCGCACCGGGCTTCACCGCCACCGAGATGATCGCAACGGTGCCCGAGAAGGTGCTCGATAGCGTGCGCGAGCGCACACCACTGCGCCGCCTCGGCACCCCGGAGGATATTGCCAACGCCTATCTCTTCCTCGCCTCCGATGAGTCGAGCTTCATCACTGGCGTGACCCTCTCGGTTGACGGCGGTCTGCTCTTCTAAGACTGCCTTTGGCCCTGAAAGGCCGGGGCATTGGCTACGCCGATGCTTCGGCCTTCCAGGGCCGGCCCACCGGCTATGCGCGGGCACACCCCCGCCCGCCACAACCACCACGATCACGGGATCAGGCCACCAGGCGCCAGGCAGTTCGCTCAGGTCCTGCACGACAAGCCACGGAGCCGCCTGTGCGTCTTGCCAGCACGGCCGCCGCCTTCGCCAAACGGCTGCGGCGCACACCTCTGCGGGCCTGGCCGACCCTTGAGCTCGGCGTCAGCGAGGCGTCCGTCCTCTATATGGCGGCCTTCCTCGCCTCGGCCCTGCTCGGCATCGTACGCCAGGTGCTGCTGAACGCCCGTTTCGGCCTTGGCCCCGAGGCCGCCGCCTTCTACGCCGCCTTCCGCCTGCCCGAGACGGTCGCCATGCTGATCGCCGGCGGCGCGCTCACCAATGCGCTCGTCCCGGTGCTGCTCCGCGCCGAGCGCCGCGGCGGCCCGCCGGCCGGCCATCGCCTCGTCAACCTGACCCTGACCGCACTGCTCACGCTCTTCGCCCCGCTCTGCCTGCTGGCCGCCCTCGCCGCACCCACCTTTGTGCGCTCTCTGCTCGCCCCGGGCTTCGCTCCCGCCACCCAGGCCCTGACCACCACCCTGACCCGGATCATGCTGCTCGAGGTGCTCCTGGTGATCACGGAGTCGGCCCTCGTCGCGCTGCTGATCAGCCGCAACCAGGTGCTGCTCCCCGCCCTCGCCATCGCCCTGCGCAACCTCACGCTGATCGGCGGTGTCCTCGCGGCCTTCGCCATCCCCGGCCTCGGCATCCTTGGCCCGACGATCGGCTCGATCATCGACGCCCTGCTCCAACTTGTCATCCTCGTCCCCGGGCTGCGTCAGCGTGGCTACCGCCCGCGCCTGCGCTGGGCGCCCAGCGACCCCGACCTGCGCCTCACGGCCCGCCTGCTCGGCCCCAACGCGCTCTCCGGGCTGAGCAACTACGCCGGCACGATTGTCGACACGGCCTTCGCCAGCCTGACCGGCATCGTCAGCACGGTTGGCGCGCTCTTCAACGCCCTGCTGCTGATCGGGCTGCCTATCCGCCTGCTTGGGATGGCGATCGGCCAGGCGGCCCTGCCGCGCCTGGCTGCCCTTGGCGTCAGCGATGACCTGCAGGCCTTCCGCGCGCTGCTCCGGCGCACCCTGCTGGCCGCCAGCGCCCTGAGCCTGCTGGCTACCATCGCGCTGATCGCCCTCGGGCGCCCGGTTATCCGGCTGCTCTTTGAGCGCGGCGCCTTCGACACCGCCGCCGGCGACCTGACCTACCAGCTGCTCGCGATCTATGCGCTCGGCCTGCCCGCCTACGTCGCCACCGAGATCGCCACCCGCGGCCTGGTCGCCCGCTACGACACCCGCACGCCCCTGCTCGCCAACCTGGTGCAACTCGCCGCCCGCATCGCGCTCAACGCCGCGCTCCTCCAGCCGCTCGGCCCTGTCGCCATCCCAACCGCCCACGCGCTTGCTGCCGCCGCCGAGACGGGCCTGCTGCTCCTCGTGCTCCGCCGGCGCGCCAGCTGACGGCCCATCCCCTGAGTTGTGGAGGTGTGGAGCTGTGGAGGTGTGGAGCTGTGGAGGTGTGGAGGTGTAGAGGTGTGGAGCTGTGGAGGTGTGGAGCTGTGGAGCTGTGGAGCTGTGGAGCTGTGGAGGTGTGGAGCTGTGGAGCTGTCGAGCAACGGTACGGTTGAAGCACCCGTCGCTGAACCCTGTCCTACCAGCTGCGCCTCAGCCCTCAGCCCTCAGAAGCCCTCAGCCCTCAGCCCTCAGCCCTCAGCCCTCAGCCCTCAGCCCTCAGAAGCCCTCAGCCCTCAGCCCTCAGCCCTCAGAAGCCCTCAGCCCTCAGAAGCCCTCAGCCCTCAGAAGCCCTTCCCGCGCCACCAGCAGCGCCAGCAGCGCCGTGCGCGGCACGATACTCCCACGCTCGATGTACTCGTCCGGGCTGTGATCACGCCCACCCACCGGCCCCAGCCCATCGAGCACAGGCAGGCCAGCCCCGGCAAGCAGGTTGGCGTAGCTAACCCCGCCGGTGGCCGTGTCCTGCAGCGTGAAGCCAAGCTCGTGGGCGCAGGCCTGCGCCAGCGCAACCAGCCGCTGGATGGCCGGGGTACGGGCCATGGGCGCAAAGCCCCAGCCACCGCTGACCTGCGTCTGCGTACCCGGCACCCGCTGCTCGGCGGCCACGGCCCGGATCGCCGCCTCGACCGGCGCCATATCCTCCGGCTGCACCACCCGCACGTCCACCTGGGCCATGGCCTGATCCGGCACCGCATTAGGCACCGTGCCGCCACTGATCACACCAACATTCAGCGTGACCCCGGGGCGCATGCCGTTCAGCGCCTGCAGCGCGATGACCTGGTGGGCCAGGGCCAGCACTGCGCTAGCGCCCCGTTCCGGATCGACCCCGGCGTGGGCCGCACGCCCGCTCACCGCAAGCGTGAACAGGCCATTGCCCTTGCGCGCACTGACGATGTCACCATTCACCCGGGCCGCCTCGACCACCAGAGCCAGGTCGTACGCCGGCGCCAGGCTCGCCAGCATCGCCCCGGAGGCGCGCGCGTCGGTCTCCTCATCGCCCCCACAGACAACACTGACCACCCCGAAGCTCTCCGGGGCCAGCGCTGCAAGCGCCGCGGCCGCGTAGAGCGCCGAGAGCAGACCACTCTTGTTGTCGGCGCTGCCCGGGCCGATCAGCCGCCCATCCTGCTGGCGCAAGGGCCGCGCGGCCGCCGTGCCCACCGGGTAGACGGTATCCAGGTGGGCCACCAGCATGACCCGCAGCCGCCCGCGACCACGCACAGTGGCGACCAGCCCATCACCGGCCTCGGCATCGGGGAAGTGACGCAACTCCCAGCCACGCGCCGCCGCCCAGTGGCGCACCCACGTCCCGGCCGCATCCACCCCTGGCTTGTGACTGGTCGGGCACTCGATCGCGCACAGCTGGCCCAACTCGTCCACATAGGTCGCCAGTTGCGGCTCCAGCCAGCCCACAACCCGCTCAGCTTCCAGCCTCATCCCTCACTCCTCCGCCCTCAGGTGTAAGGTTTTTGGGAGTTGCGCCCCCTGGCCCCGCATACCCCACCCCCCTACCCCTGCCAGGGAAAGGGGGAGGGCTTTCAAGGGTAGAGTTTTTGCTAGGCCGCATTGGAAAGCGGTTGATAGGCCGAGGGACGTTCGACATGGGTGTCAAGACTTTTTGGCCACGGCTCTGGGAGCAATTGGCCCGTTGGGATCGGGAG
>Ga0272446_1006569_pt1 | contig 12056 bp, 13 predicted proteins | sample YNPCB0061_FD_194587 | JGI IMG/M metagenome (GOLD analysis project Ga0272446, IMG submission 194587) | Hot spring microbial mat communities from Yellowstone National Park, WY, United States - YNP-CB-006-1 | ecosystem: Environmental > Aquatic > Thermal springs > Hot (42-90C) > Sediment | place... | reverse complement strand
CCGCACATCAAAATTCGCTTTATCAATGTGGTGGATTTATTTAAACTGCAACCCGCCAGTGAACACCCGCACGGCTTGACTGATGTGGATTTTGATACGCTGTTCACCCCCGACAAGCCGATTATCTTTAACTTCCATGGCTATCCTTGGTTGATTCACAAATTGACCTACAGACGCACCAATCAGGAGCGGATCCATGTCAGGGGTTACAAAGAGGAAGGCAATATCAATACACCGCTGGAGTTGGCGATTCGGAATCAGATTGATCGCTTCAATTTGGTGATTGATGTGATTGACCGTGTTCCCAAACTAGGTTCTGCCGCCGCTCACATCAAGGAGCGCATGAAGAATGCCATTATCGAGAACCTTGCCTATGCCCACAAATATGGCACTGACAAACCAGAGATCGTGAACTGGAAATGGAAGTTCAGTGATACCCCGTGCTGATGCTGAATTGAGTGGTTACGCTTCTGCCTCTCTCTCTAGCTGAGGGGGGCTTTTTTTTCTGCCTGTCTCATCGTAGTAATCTGGTTTAGTGATTTGCTTGGCTCTGGCGATCGCCAAAGAATTATCTGGCACATCTTCCGTAATCACTGAACCCGCTCCGATGTTTACATTCTGTCCTACGGTTACAGGAGCGCAAAGAACGGAATTGGAGCCAGTTTTGGTGCGATCGCCAATCACCGTCTGATGCTTATGCAAGCCATCATAATTAGCGGTGATGGTGCCTGCGCCGATATTCACCTGACTGCCAATGGTGGCATCGCCTAAGTAGCTCAAATGGGCGGCATTAGTTTTATGCCCCAGCGTGGCTTGTTTCAATTCCACAAAATTGCCAATGCGACAGTTTTCGCCAACTACTGATTGATTGCGAATATGAGCAAAAGGACCAATGCGACAGCCCGCCTGCACTTGGCTATCGGCGACCACTGAGTAGGTTACACAGCAGTTCTCTTGAATCACGCTGTTTTCAATCAACGCATTGGGCCCAATCACACTGCCAGATTTTACCAGCGTGGAGCCGCGCAGGTGAGTTTGTGGTTCCAAAGTAACATTGGGAGCTAGGGTAACAGTTTCGTCAATGGTGATGGTTTCGGGGAGAATCATGGTAACGCCCGCTTTCATCCAGCGATACTTGATTTGCTCCTGCAAAAAGGCAAAGGCTTGTGCCAGTTGGTAGCGATCGTTGATGCCCATGCTCTCCCGCCAATCGTTGAGGTCATGGGCAATTACCCCCTGCATCATGTCAAAAACTGCGGTGAGATAGTATTCCCGCTGGGCGTTGTTGTTGTCCAGTTGCGGTAGAACTTGGGCTAAATCCCGCCAACGGAAGCAGTATGCCCCTGTACTTACCCGCTGGTTTAATCTTTGCTCTGGAGTGCAGTCCTTGTGTTCAATGATTTTTTCCACCCTGAGATCGGCATCGCAAAATACCCTGCCGTAGCCAGTGGGATCGGGCATCAGAGCGGTGAGAATGGTGGCGGCAACCTGTCTTTGTTGATGGACTGCGATCAGATTTTGGATCGTTTCCACTGAAAAGAGCGGCGAGTCCCCTGTTAGTACCACCACATCGCCTGCGTAATCCGCCAGGACTGGAATAAGTTGTTGCATGGCGTGTCCTGTGCCAAGCTGTGGATTTTGTTCTACAAACTCGAGGTTAGGGTAATCTGCCAGAGCGGACTTGATCTGTTCCCCCTTGTAGCCAATGATGGCGATGCTCTTGGTAATTCCCGCCTTCTGCGCTGTGTCTAATACCCTGACGATCAGCGGCTTTCCCGCCAGAGGATAGAGCACTTTGGGCATATCGGCATACATTCTGGTTCCCTTGCCCGCCGCTAGAATTGCCGCAATTACCATACTTGTCCTGTGGATTGAGGTTGTTTTCCCTAAGTATAGTAGGGGATCAGCCAATGCGCTGAAAAATGGGGGTGGGTTCTGCTAGGGGCTGTCCCGCTTGAAGCATACCCCACTGCGATCGCTCCCACTTAAGTTCCAGTTCCAGTCCCAACTGTTGATAGATTTTGTGGCTGAGGCTGGGGGTGATGGGAGATAGCCAGTAGCCCGCAATTCTCACCGCTTCTAAAACACAATACAACACAGTCTCCACTTCAGTTTGCTGTCCCGCTTTGTACAACTTCCAAGGCGCACTGCTGTCGATTAACTTGTTGCCATCCCACACCAGTTGCAGAATTGCGGCGCAGGCAGAGCTAAATTGCAGTTGGCGATACAGCGGAATCAGGCGATCGCTCAAAGTTGTAGCAGACAGTTTTACGGGAGTGATCAACTCAGGCAGAGCCTCAGGCGAGAACTGCGGCACTTTGCCATGACAGTATTTCTGCACCATGCCCAAACTGCGGTTTAACAGGTTGCCCAAGCTATTGGCGAGATCGGCATTGATGATGTCCACAAAGCGGGCTTCACTAAAATCGCCATCCTTACCAAAATCAATCTCTTTCAGGAAAAAATAGCGCACCGCATCCGCTCCATATTTATCCACCAGCGCATAGGGATCGATGGTATTGCCTAGAGTTTTGCCCATTTTTAAGCCATCTTTGGTGAGCAAGCCATGCCCAAATACGCCGCCAGAAATTGCTAAACCCGCCGACAACAACATAGCGGGGAAATAGATGGCATGGAAGCGCAAAATATCCTTGCCAATGATGTGCAGATGGATGGGATACCAGTATTTGGTAGCGTTCTCAAGGGTGGGGGGATCATCCTCTGCCAGCAGGGCGGTGATGTAGCCCAACAGGGCATCAAACCAGACATAGAGCGTGTGCTGGGGATCGTGGGGTACAGGGAAACCATTTTTCACATTGAGGCGGGAGATGGAAAAGTCCTTCAACCCCTGAGCGATAAAGCTCAATACTTCGTTGCGTCTGGTTTCTGGCTGGACAAACAGGGGATGTTGCTGGTGAAATTCCGCTAGTTGCTCTTGATACTTAGACAGTCTGAAAAAGTAATTGGCTTCATCCCGCCATTCACAGGTAATAGTGGGGTGAATACTGCAACGATGCCCGTCCCACAATTCCCGCTCTTCCTTAAACTCTTCACACGCCACACAATACCAGCCCTGCTGTTGGCTGAGGTAGATGTCTCCCTTGTCCCATACCCGTTGGAAAAATTCGCGGGCGATCGCCTCATGTTTTGGGTCGCTGGTGCGGATAAAACAGTCGTAGCTGATGTCTAGCTTGCGCCATAGGGACTTAAATTCTGCCACAATGCGATCGCAATGCTCCTGCGGACTGACTCCCTGTTTCTCAGCGGTGCGTTCTATTTTTTGTCCGTGTTCATCACTGCCCGTAATGTACCTCACGGGGTGTCCCTGCAAGCGATAGAACCGCGCGAGGGCATCGCCCGCAATGGTGGGATAGGCACTGCCAATGTGCGGCACATCATTGACATAAAACAGAGGTGTAGTAATAGCGATCGGTTGCATCGGCATTGAAGACTAGCAAATAGTGCTTCTCTACTTTAGATGATTTTCCCGTGATGGAGCAGTCTCGCCAGTGAGGCAATATGATCTAGGAGAATGACCAGCACTATCCCAGTTAAGCCAAACTCTGCCACAATCTAGGTATGCGTATTTTAATCAGCAACGATGATGGCATCTATTCCCCAGGAGTCAAGGCGCTGGCGGAGGTGTTTGTCAATGACCCTGGTGTGGAAATTACGGTGGTCTGCCCTGATCGCGAACGCTCTGCTACTGGTCATGCCCTGACCTTGCAAGAACCCCTCAGAGTTGATCCCATAGTTAATTACTTTCACCCCAAAATTACCGCTTGGGCTTGTTCTGGCACTCCCGCCGACTCAGTGAAGCTCGCCCTCGATGCCCTATTGCCCCAACCGCCCAATATTGTCCTGTCGGGGATCAATCGTGGCTCCAACTTGGGTACAGATGTCCTCTACTCGGGCACAGTTTCTGCCGCTATGGAGGGGGTGATGGAAGGTCTGACCAGTATTGCCTTTAGCCTGACCAGTTTTAGCTCGATGGAGTTCTGCAGTGCCGCCAAGTTTGCCCATCGCTTGGTGCATCACTTAGCGCAAAACCCGTTGGCTGAGCCGTTACTCCTAAATGTCAATATCCCCGCGATCGCACCAGAGGATATTTGTGGCGTGGTAGTTACCCGTCTGGGGATCAGGCGCTATCGGGATTTGTTTGAAAAACGCATCGATCCGCGAGGCAAGACTTATTATTGGCTGTCGGGGGAGGCGATCGAAGAATCTGCCCCCCAAGACAGCGATGTCGAGGGTATTCGCAACAACTACATCACCATCACGCCCCTAAAGTATGACCTCACTCAGCAGGCACAGATAACAGCGATTTCCCAGTGGGCAGAAGCCCTGACTCCAGATAAACTGAAGTACAGCTAAACATTGCCCTATGCTTGACCCCTCAGCCGAAATTAACCGCCTCAAGGATTTACTCCCTGCATCGTGGCGCATGCATACCACCATCAAAAGCAGTCTGGAACAGGGGCAGGTGATCTCTAGCACCATACCTCAGCCATGGCAGAAAACTATCAAAGTCATGCTCAACTTCTCCCTATGGGACAAGCTCAGCCGTGTGGAGCGGGATTTATTGCTACTGCGGGAAGTCAGTTTGCGTCAGCAGACCAGTTGGTTTCAGGTGGGTCCCTATCAGGCAATCACGGTGCTGGCTGGTGTCGGGGTGCTAATCCAACTCAATCAAACGGATTTTTCGGGAGCGGCGATCGCCCTACTGCTTGGTGTGGTCTCAGGAATACAGATATGGCGCAAGTCTCACAGCGAACGAGTGCAATTACAAGCCGACCTAGAAGCGATCAAAGCCGCAGAAAGGAGGGGATATACCGAAATTGCAGCGACTCAAGCCCTCCTGGAAGCGATCGCCCACTGCGCCCAACTAGAAGGCAGAAAAAAACCAACCTTTATGGAACTTTTGCGATCGCAACAACTACGGGCAATTTTAGGAGAATCGGCAGTACCCAGCTCATCTATTTGGGAATGACCGTCAACACGCCGTAGGCAGAAGGCGAGAGATAATCCTGGGCGGTTTTTAGCAGAGCAGTGCCATCGATCGCCTGAATCATTGCGGGATAGTGCAAAGCGGCATTGAGGTTACGCACCACCCGTTCGTAATAGCCATAAATACTAGCGCGATCGCGGGGCGACTCATTAGCGAAAATAAAGCGGCTGGCAACTTGGGAACGGATTTTGGCAATTTCATGAGCCGTCACCACCTCAGTCTGCAACCTATGCAGATGCTGACGAATTGCCTGCTCCACAATGGGTATATTCTCCGCAGGCAATTTTGCCATAATTTGCAGAGTGCCCTGCCAAGTTTGTGGCATATAGCTCACCGAAATACGCTCCACCAGACGGCGCTCTTCCCGCAGGTCTCTCACTAAGCGAGAGGTGAAGCCGCCCCCCAGCACACTGCTCAAAATCGTCAGTTTGAGTGTCTCCGCAAAATTTTGCCAGCCCGGTACCCGCCACAGCATCACCAGTCGGGCTTGCTGGAGTTGGGCATCCACCACCTCATGCCTCTCAGTATCATGGAATGGCGCATCAGGCTGAAACACAGGCTTAGCAGGGCTGGACTGACTGGGCAGACCATCACAAAAGTCCTTGATCACAGCCAACATCTGCTCTTCAGGCAAATTACCCACACAGGTAATGGTCAAATTGTGCGGCACATACCAAGTGCGGTGAAAATGGCGCATCTGCTCGGGTTGCACCTGTTCAATCACTTGACTGGGTCCCAAAACACAACGGCGATAGGGCAGATTGATATGGGCGATCTGGCTCGCTTGACGATAAATGCGCCGCTCAGGATTGTCATGACTCCGGCGAATTTCTTCTAGTACCACCAGCCGCTCCCGCTCAAATTCTGCTGAGGGGATGGCAGTGTGCATCACCACCTCTAACTGCAAGGGCGCGAGGCGGGCAAAGTCTTGGGGGGCAGTCGTAATAAAGTAATTGGTATAGTCGTAACTGGTAGCAGCATTGGTCATTCCGCCGCAGGATTCTACCGCCTGCTCAAACTCGCCTAGCTTGAGCTTTTCACTCCCCTTAAATACCATGTGCTCCAAAAAGTGCGCCATGCCATTGATGTCATCACTCTCGATCGCTGAGCCAACATCAAACCAGAGGTTGAGACTTACCGCATCGAGAGGAACCTGCTCCACGATGATGCGACTGCCATTGGCTAACTGCGTAACTTGCATAGGGTTTGATCTGGGCTGAAACAAATTATTCTTATTATAGTTTTGCCAACCTATTACCTAGAGGTCACACAAATTCGCGTGAGCTTCCTGCCATAGCAGTTATTTACTTGATTAGAACCAATTCCCCTGACAAGGGCACAGCAAGTCAAGGTATATTTCTCGGGAGTGAGGAAAAAAGCGAAAGTGTGTTTCCTAAAACCTACCTACTACTATGGAAACCTCACTAGATCAACCAAACAGATATTTACCAGAACTAGGTACTCCCTGTTCTAAACTCAATTATCTTTGCTGAAGGGTTGCTCTCACTCCATCAATGATTAGGCTAGTTTAACCCCTAATCTATTCGTAAACCCATGAGTGAGAAGTGCAATGCCAACTGACTAGCTCTTCAGGCTTAAACCACAGGGCAATTTCCCGCTGGGCGGTCTCGATCGCATCTGAGCCATGAATCAAATTTCTACCAATACTGACACCAAAGTCGCCCCTGATGGTTCCTAAATCAGCACTGAGGGGATTAGTTGCCCCGATCAGCTTGCGGGCTGAAGCCACCACCCCTTCGCCTTCCCACACCATCGCCACTACTGGGCTGGAGGTAATGAAATCTACAAGGCTATTAAAAAATGGTCTCTCACGATGGACGCTATAATGCTCTTCAGCCAGTTCACGGCTAACATTCATAAATTTCAGCGCCACTAGATTAAAACCTTTGGACTCAAAGCGGCGAATGATTTCACCCACTAGCCTGCGCTGAACACCATCGGGCTTAATGGCAATAAAAGTTTTTTCCATAAACAACTGGGGTAAGCTAACTCACCCCAAGTTATCACAAATTTAGGCGCAATGGAGTGAGGCTTAGTAGCGACGACCCCGATTGCCCCCAGCGTTCTCTTTGGGACGAGCTTTATTGACCCGCAGATCACGCCCCATCCACTCTGCACCATCAAGGGCGGCGATCGCCGCTTCCTCTTCGGCTTCAGAACTCATCTCCACAAAGGCAAAACCACGCAGTTTGCCAGTTTCCCGATCAGTGGGCAGTTGCACCCGATTGACAGTACCGTATTCCGCAAAAGTTTGTTTAATGTCCTCTTGACTTACTTTGTAAGACAGATTACCAACATAGATCGACATGAAAAATTCTCCGAAATCAAAAAACAAGGGTTGAGCAGTCAGATTCGGAGAAAAAAAATTTCACATCCGAAAACACAGCTAACACGCTGACTATAGCACATTTAATAGCCGACTTTATTACAAAATGTTAAGAACTAGCTGGCGATCGCCAGAGGGGGGATGCGGGCAAGAACGCTATTTTTCAACAGGTCTGGGCGTTCTGCCCAACCCACTATGCCAGTGCTGTGGTTTAGGTATTTCTCAGCGCAATCGGCAAGGGCATGATAGACACTGGGTAGAGCTTCGGGTGTATGGGGGATATTGCTAAACAGGTAGGTGTGCTTGTCGGGGTGCGCCAGAGCTACCACGCAGGCATGGCTACAAGCACTCATACAGCGCACAGGCTCAACGCTAAAGGCTTGGGGTTGCTGAGCTTGTAGATACTCAAACAGGAGAGTTCCGCCTGGAGTGCCGACAAGCTGATTATCTTGCCACTTACTAGCGCAAGTGGTACATACCAGAATTTGATGTTGCATCTGTACCTCGCAGATTGTCGCTAACTTGGGTGATAGTTTGGCGGGCATCCTGACTTACAGGCAAAACCTGAACACAGTTGCGGGACAGTGACGGATTAACACCGTGCTTTCCCCGTTACCCCTGGTGGCTGATCCCCACCAGAACCAAACTGATTTTTGCTCACTGATCATACTTCAGTTGCCGACTGACTGCGCAGACGCTCGGCGACTTGGGCTAACTGCGCTTGAGAACTGACTGGTGGGTGGGGTATGACCAAGTCCAAATTGGGCAGATGGGGCAGATCATGGCAGGGACAGGGAGGGCAGGAGCCTACGGAGAAGGCTGGAGTGGGCATTAGGGTATGGCAACGGGCGCAGGGGAGAATCTCCCAGCGATCGCTGAGGAGTTGGGCAATGGTCTGATCGGTGCCTGAGAGATAGGCTTGAGGAGCGATCGCCGCTGACGCTAACCAACGCCACAAATTCTCAAACTCAGGCGTGTAGCCATCTGCCAGCCTGATGGGTACTTGTGCCACAGGGGCATTGCCCACGATTACCTGTTTGCCAAGCTGAAGCCATTGAGCAATATAATCTTTTGTGGACTGCGAGTTAGCCATAGCTGTTCCTTGAAATCGTCCCCAGTAATGGCTAGTATATTTCCGATTCGTGTTGGCAAATCTGCATAAATTCTAATGGTTCTCTCTGCTTTAACCCCCTCTGTGCAAATTCGCCACCTAAATTTTTACTTTGGGGAGGGTGAACTGCGTAAGCAGGTACTCTATGACATTAACTTGGATTTGTACCCTGGACAAATCGTGATTCTCACTGGTCCATCTGGTTCAGGCAAAACCACTTTGCTGACTCTGATTGGGGCATTGCGCACGGTGCAAGAAGGCAGTCTCAAGGTATTGGGGCAGGAAATTTGCGGTTTGGAAGCAAGGCAGTTGGTGGAGGTGCGCCGTAACATTGGTTTTATTTTTCAGGCGCACAATTTGTTCCATTCCCTGACAGCACGGCAAAATGTGCTGATGTCCTGCGATCTATTCCCCACCCCCCATGATCGCCAAAAAGCGGCGGAAATTCTGACGGCTCTGGGTTTAGGAGACCGCATTGACTACAAGCCCCATGCCCTGTCGGGGGGGCAAAAGCAACGAGTGGCGATCGCCCGTGCCCTTGTCAATCGCCCTAAGTTAATTCTGGCAGATGAACCCACAGCCGCCCTCGACAAAAAGTCAGGGAGAGAGGTGGTTAATTTGATGCAAAAATTAGCGCAGGAGTCGGGAATTACTATTTTGATGGTTACCCACGACAGCCGCATTCTCGATGTTGCTGATCGCATTGTCAATCTGGTGGATGGCACTTTGCAGTCTGATGTGCAGGTGTCGGCAAGCGATCAAGGCAAACAACCTCTATTTATGCTCTAGGCACTATGACAGGGACAAGCACAGTTAGGGCAATTAGAGGGGCAACCACCGTCGAGGTAAATACTGCCCATGCCATTACTTTGGCTACTTTGGACCTAGTCAGGGAGATGTGCTCAGCCAATCACATCACCCCAGACCAGATCGTCAGCGCCACTTTTTCGGTTACGGCTGATCTAGATGCTATGTTTCCCGCGCAGGCGGCGCGCTCTTTACCTGGCTGGCAATATGTCCCCCTATTGGATGTGCAACAGATGAGCGTTAAGGGCGATCTAGAGCGGTGCATTCGTCTGCTGTTGTATGTACATACTTCCTTAGCGCCCGAAAATATCAAGTTCATCTATCAAAATGGGGCGAAGCGTCTGCGTCCCGATCTGCCCCACTAGTTCGGTAATGTCAAATACCAAAAAGCGGCATTGGGCTTACGGTTTAGCCCTGCATACAACAGTTGTTGGTACTCCAGATCATTGACTTCGTATGCGCCAAAGTGGGCAAGGTGGGGGTTCATCAACTGGGCATCAAACAGGGTAAATTCCCGTTGCCGCAGGTGCTCCACTAGCTTGACCATAGCATACTTTGATGCTTCGGGAATGCGATAAAACATGGATTCGCCGATAAATACACTGTGCAGGGCAATGCCCAAAATGCCCCCCGCTAGTTCTTCCCCCTGCCATGCCTCAAAGCTGTGCGCCCAGCCTGCCTGATTCAGCCTGAGATAGATTTGCTTCAATTCCCGAGAAATCCATGTAGTTTCCCGATCTGCACAATAGTCCACCACTTGGGCAAAGGCGTGGTTGATTTTGATGCTAAAACGCTTTTGGTTCAGCACACGGCGCAGAGATTTGGGATAGTGAAACCGCTCATCTAGGGGGATCAGGGTACGGCGGTTGGTGTAGTACCACTCGACGGGCTGGTCTGCCCCCTCTGCCATCAAAAAATGCCCTTGCGCATACCCTTCGAGAATGCCATTGATGTCCGTGCTATCTACTGCCATTAAGCTACGATGCTATCATAGAAAACCAGTCAATAATTTTGCATAAAGTGGGAAGTTAAAGTATGTCTTGGGCAATAGCGATCGCTGTTTTGGCACTTTTGGTCTTTGTGCATGAATTGGGGCATTTTTTAGCGGCGCGCGCTCAAGGCATTCATGTCAATCGCTTTTCCATTGGCTTTGGTCCAGTCTTGTGGAAATATCAAGGGGCTGAGACCGAGTATGCCATTCGTGCTTTGCCGCTGGGGGGCTATGTGGGTTTCCCTGATGATGATGCCGATTCAGACATACCACCCTACGATCCAGACTTGATGAGTAATCGACCAATCCTAGATCGGGCGATCGTGATCGGGGCAGGGGTGTTTGCCAATTTCCTATTCGCCTATTTTTGCCTGTGGCTAATGGTGATCAGTGTGGGGGTGGGCACGGTGGATACGCCGGGGGTACAGATCAGCAAAATCCTGTCCCCCACGGCTCCTGCGGTAATGGCAGGTTTGCGACCCAAGGATGTGGTGCTTGCGGCAAGATACGGGCAAGAAGTGCTGGAATTTGGCAGACGGGTTACGGTGCTTGAGGAATTTCGCCAGTTTATCAGCCAGCACCCCCAGCAGATGGTGGAACTGACCATTCAAAGAGAGCAACAGGTATTTACTCTGCCCATCACCCCAGCCGATGAGGCAGGAGTGGGCAAAATCGGGGTGGCTCTGGACTTTACCGCGCATCCCTACCGCCGTCCCCTGCGGGACTGGTCGTCCTTTGTAGTGGCGGGGCAGGAATTTGAACGGTTGGCGGGCATGACTCTGCAAGGTTTGCAACAGTTGATTACTAATTTCCAAAATACGGCGGGGCAGTTGTCTGGTCCTGTGGCGATCGTGGCGATCGGTTCAGAATTGGTCAAGTCAGATATTGCCAGCCTGTTTGACTTTACGGCGATTATCAGCATCAATCTAGCCTTTATCAATCTGCTCCCTTTACCAGCCCTCGATGGCGGTCAGTTGGTGTTCCTGTTGATTGAGGGGTTAAGAGGCGGCAAGCCTGTTCCCGCTCGCTGGCAAGAAGGGGTGATGCAGGGGGGACTGGTACTCCTTTTGGGGCTGGGGGCAGTGATGATTGTTAAGGATTCTTACAATTTACTCTGGCAAAATTTGCTGTAGCGATCGCTCTTCAGATCATTGATTAGCTCATTGAATTGAGTACACTTTGGGCGGTAAGGCGCACATTGTTGTCGGCATCGCTGAGGCAATTTTGGACTAATTGTCTAGCTTCAGACAGGGGACACAGTGCCAAACTACTGATGGCACTAAGGCGCACTGCTAGGCTGTCATGCGTGAGCAGATCGGCAACGACTGCTAAAGCTGATCGCTCTCCCATGCGGCACAAAATCCCCGCACTGGACAACCTAATCGGCAAATTTTCCTGCACCAAAAGAGCCATTAAAGCTGAGTATATGTTGGGTGGGATGGTGCTGTGGGGATAGCTGATCAGAATTGCGCTTAAGACCGAAACTGCGGCACATACAATACTGATTTCGGGATCGCTGAGGCAGGGCAATAGATGAGGAATAATTACGGGATCAGGCAAGCAAAATAGGGCGTTGAGTATGCTGAGTTTGAGAGCAAAGCTATCTGTTTTGTTGAGGCATTCTAGTAAACTGGCGATCGCCGATTTGTCTTGAATTTCTGCCAAGATCGTGCACGCCAGACACTGGATATCTGTATCGCCACTGGCTAAAAGTTCCTGCAAGTAAGGCACGGCATTTTCAGCTTTTGCTTGCATGAGTTGATCGGCGATCGCTCCCAATGCTTCTGCTGTT
>Ga0272446_1006567_pt1 | contig 12059 bp, 7 predicted proteins | sample YNPCB0061_FD_194587 | JGI IMG/M metagenome (GOLD analysis project Ga0272446, IMG submission 194587) | Hot spring microbial mat communities from Yellowstone National Park, WY, United States - YNP-CB-006-1 | ecosystem: Environmental > Aquatic > Thermal springs > Hot (42-90C) > Sediment | place... | reverse complement strand
TTCCGTACCGGCTCGAAGCCCGCAACTCGACCTCCAGCGCCGTGTCCGCCAGCGCGTCCACAATGAAGGTTACCGACGGAGTTTTGCCGGCCGCCACGGGCAGCAGCATGGCCCAGGCGCCGTCCAGCCGGCGGGTGCGCGGCGAGGGTTCTAACCTGCTCAGCCGCAAGTGGCTGCTGGCGGTGATGGCCGCTTGCCGGCACAGATCCTCGGGATCTTCCAGCCGAAGGCCGGGGATGTACTGGCCGGCCTTCAACAACTCACGTTGGAGCACCCGCATGCGGTCTTCTCTGAGGATGTCTCGCGGCAGCAAATTCTGTCTACGGCAGAGTACGGCCGCCATGCCTACTGCCTGCGCAGAGTTGGCGCAGGTCCCCATGACTCGGGTCGAGCCGAAGGCCACATGGGAAGCGCTGATGATGCGGCCCGCCAAGAAGAGGTTGACGATATTGCGGCTATAAAGGCAGCGGTAGGGGATTTGGTAAATGCCCTTCGAGTGCCACTGGGTGCAGGATGGCAGGGTGCTGTAGACGCCATCGGCAGGGTGCAGGTCGATGGACCATCCGCCGTAGGAGACCGCATCCGGATGAACGTGCTGCTCCACCACGTCGCGCTGGTTAAGAATGTAATCTCCCTCGAAGCGCCGGCTTTCCCGCTTGCCTGGAATCATGCCCACCCACTCCAGGGTGAGATTGGCGGCTTCGGGAAACTTGCCCGAATTTTTGATGTAATCCCAGACGCCGTAGACCACTTTCCACAGCTCCCACTTGATGGTCTCCGTGTCGTGCACCGTGTCCAGCCGTCCGCCCCACTCCAGCCACCACAGCCGGCAACCGGAGCTGGCCGGGCCAAGCTGCTTCCACTTGGGCAGCTTGGTGATGTCCTTGAGCGCGAAAGACGGCGCAACAAAGCGCACCGGCTGGCCGGCATCGCGCGAGTAGAAGTACATCGAATGGCCGAGCAGGGCGCCGTAATCGGCCCCCGGGGCGAATTTCTCGTCAAATTCGTCCTTGGATTCGGCCCCCATCCGGAAAGCTGCACCGGCGAGAAAAGCCACTACGCCATCGCCCGAGGCGTCGCAAAATAGCGGCGCTTCCACCGTGTAGAAGGTTTCATTCTGGCTACAGTAGGCCGTCACGCTGCGGATGCGGTCGCTGCCCTCTTTTTCCAGGTCGAACACGGCGGTATTCAGCATCAGGGTGATATTGGGCTCCTCGGCGGCCTTTTCGAGCAGGATCGAATCCACAATCACGGGATTCCCCTCGCGGTTGCGGTGCATATTCTCGACCAGGATTTCGTCCACCACGCCCCCTTCGCGCGCCCAGCGATTGTTGTTTCCCATATGGGCCGTAGCTCCGAGCACCCACAAGCGCACTTCACTGGAAGCATTGCCGCCCAATACCGGCCGGTCTTGGATCAACGCCACACGCAAGCCGGCGCGCGCGGCGGTGATGGCGGCGCAAGTTCCGGCCAGCCCACCGCCAACCACCACCAGGTCCGACCTTCGGGTTTCCCGCTTGGGCGTACGCTTGCCTGCCGAAAAACCCTCTTTCTTCAACAGGCTGTCATGAGGAAAAAACTCGGACCGGCGGGCCCCGTCGGCCGCCGGCAAGCTCAGAGAACCGCCCCCGGCTCCCAGGCCAGACAAAAATTCCCTTCGACGCATGGCAGGATCATCATAACCGGAAAGGCGGCCGGACTCCAGGGCCGGCTGCGGTTCAATGCATTGTACGCCCCCAGGCCGCGATAGAATGGTAGTGTCCCCTCCGAGCGCCATGATTGATGCCATTCTCGCCAAAATTTTCGGGACCAAACACCAGCGCGAAATGAAGCGCCTGCGGCCCATCATCGAGGCCATTAACGCGCTGGAACCCTCCATGCAGGCCCTCTCCGACGAGGAACTGAAGCGCAAGACCATCGAATTCAAGGAGAAACTCGCCCAGGGCGCCACTTTGGACGAACTTCTTCCCGAAGCCTTCGCGGTGGTGCGGGAAGCCGGCTGGCGGACGCTGCGCATGCGCCACTTCGACGTCCAGCTCATCGGCGGCATCGTGCTCCATCAAGGCAAGATCGCCGAAATGAAAACCGGCGAAGGCAAAACGCTCGTCGCCACGCTACCCGTCTATCTCAACGCCTTGGAAGGAAAGGGCGTTCACGTCGTCACCGTCAACGACTATCTGGCCCGGCGCGACGCCGAATGGATGGGCAAGATCTACCGGTTCTTGGGCATGAGCGTCGGCGTCATCGTCCATGACTTGGACGACCGCGAACGCCAGCAGGCTTACAACTGCGACATCACTTACGGCACCAATAACGAGTTCGGCTTCGACTACCTGCGCGACAACATGAAGTTCCGGCTCTCGGATTGCGTGCAGCGAGGCCATCACTACGCCATTGTCGATGAGGTCGACTCGATCCTCATCGACGAAGCCCGCACGCCGCTCATCATCTCAGGGCCGAGCGAAGAATCGACGGATAAATACTATCGCGTCAACAGCATCATCCCCAAGCTGATCCGCGGCGAAGTGATCGAAGGCAAGGAGCCGGGAGAAAAGTATTTCACCGGCGACTACACCGTGGATGAAAAGCACCGCACCGTGGCCCTGACCGAAGAGGGCTACGACAAAGTGGCGCGGATGTTGAACCTCCCCGACATTTGGTCCTTCGAGACGCAGGAGTGGAAACACCACGTCGAGCAGGCGCTGAAAGCTCACGTCCTGTTTCACCGCGACCGCGATTACATCGTCAAAGACGGCGAGGTGATCATCGTCGACGAGTTCACCGGACGGCTCATGCCCGGACGGCGCTGGAGCGACGGGCTGCATCAGGCGGTGGAGGCCAAGGAAGGCGTCAAGATCGAGCGCGAAAACCAGACGCTTGCCACCATCACCTTCCAGAACTACTTCCGGCTTTACAAGAAACTGGCGGGCATGACCGGCACAGCCGAAACCGAAGCGGCCGAATTCGCCAAGATTTACAAGCTCGACGTCACCGTAATCCCCACCAACAAGCCGATGATCCGCAAGGATTACGACGACGTCGTATACCGCACCGAGGAGGAGAAGTTCCGCAACGCCGCCAAGGAGATCAAGGAACTCCACGAGCGGGGCCAACCCGTGCTGGTGGGCACCATCTCGGTCGAGAAATCCGAGCGGCTTTCCGCCATTTTGAAGCGCATGGGCGTGAAGCACGAAGTGCTGAACGCCAAGAACCACGAGCGCGAAGCCTATATCATCGCCCAGGCGGGCCGCAAAGGCGCCGTCACCGTCTCCACCAACATGGCCGGGCGGGGCACCGACATCTTGCTGGGCGGCAATCCGGAGTACATGGCCAAGGAACACCTCCGGAAGATGAACAAGGACCCCGACCAGCTCCAGATCGCCGCCGTCGGCACGCCGGAGCGGCAGTTGTGGGATGAAATCTACGGCAAGTACAAGGCCATCACGGAAGCCGAACACGAAGAGGTGGTCAAGCTGGGCGGGCTGCGCATCATCGGCACCGAACGGCACGAGTCGCGCCGCATCGACAACCAGTTGCGTGGGCGCGCCGGGCGCCAGGGCGACCCGGGCAGCTCGCGCTTCTTCCTCTCCTTGCAGGACGACTTGCTCCGCATCTTCGGCGGCGAGCGCATCCAGAACCTTATGCTGCGGCTGGGCATGGAGGAGGACGTCCCCATCGAGTCGCGGCTTATCACCAAACGCATCGCCGCCGCCCAGAAAGCCGTCGAAGCTCAGAACTTCGCCGCGCGCAAACACGTGCTGGAATACGACGACGTAATGGACAAGCAACGCCACGCCATCTACGGCTGGCGGCGGCAGTTGCTGGAAGGCGCCGATCAGCGCGAGCGTATCGAGACGATGATCGAAGGCATTGTGGCCTCTTTCGTCGATATGCGCTGCCCGGCTCGCTCCCACGCCAGCGAGTACGATCTGGCCGGGCTGCAAACCGACGTGCTCAGCCAGTTCGGCGTCAAGCTCAACCTGGCCGAACTGACCGGGCTTTTGCGGGATGAGATCGAAGAACGGGTGCGCGAAGTGGTCATGGCGCGCTACGCCGAAAAGGAAAGGATCATCGGGCCCGAGATCATGCGCGAAACCGAGCGCCTGATCATGCTCAACGTCATCGACAACCACTGGAAGGACCACCTGCTGGCCATGGACCACCTTAAGGAAGGGATCGGTCTCCGCGGGTATGGCCAGAAGGATCCTCTGGTTGAGTATAAGAAAGAGTCCTGGCAGCTCTTCCAAGACTTGCAGGATCGCATCGAAGACGAAACCGTGCGGCTGCTGTTCTTCCTGCAAACCGAGGAGACGGTGGGAGCGGGCATCCGTCCCGTGCTGCCCTTCAACCCGGACGAGGACGAGTGGGAGGAAGAGCCCGAGCCCCAGCCGGAAATCGTGGCCGCCACCCGCGAACAGCAGTTGGCCGCTCAGGCTGCCGTCCAGGACATCACCCGCTCCATCCAGCGCAAAAAAGAGCGGGAACTGGCGGAGCTGCAATTCGTCGGCGGAGAAGCCTCGGCGCCCAAGCGTCCGGTGCTCAAAGGACCCAAAGTGGGACGCAACGATCCATGCCCGTGCGGGAGCGGAAAGAAGTACAAGAAATGCTGTGGCGCGTAATTCCCCTCTTGATGGCAGCCGCCGCCCAAGCGGCGATTCTGCCTGAACAGATTTCCGACTTTGTCCGCGGCGAGGAAACCCCGGTAAAGCTCGAAAACCGGGCCTTGTGGGACGAGTTCGGCTACGATGACTCCGCCCAGGCGTCGTATTCGGGTCCCGGGGGCAAGTTCCGCTTGACCGTCTGGCGCCTGAAGGATTCCACCGGCGCTATGGCCGCTTTCCGCTGGATGCGCCCGCCCGGCGCAGTGGACTCAAAATGGGAAAAACTGGCCGTAGAAACCCCCGATTTGCTGTTTTTTGCGTTCGGAAATTACCTTTTTCGCTATGAGGGGCGGCATCCGAAAGAGGGCGAATTCGATCAGTTGATCGCCAAGCTCCCGCGGCTGGAAAAGGGCGCTTTGCCCTCCTTGCCCGCCGCTCTGCCGGTCCGGAACCGGGTGCCGGCTTCCGAACGCTACATCGTGGGCCCGGTATCGCTGGCTGCCTTCGCCCCGCTCATCCCCCCCAGCACGGCTGCTTTCAGCTCCGGCAGCGAGGGGATCGCCGCACGATTCCGGGCGCCCTCCGGCGAGTTGCTGCTGGCCGTGTTCTCCTATCCCACACCCCACATAGCCCGGGACCGCCTGCCGGACTTCCAAAAATTGCAAGGCGCGGTAGTCAAACGCAGCGGCCCGTGGGTTGCCGTAGTCCTGCCACCCGCCGACCCGGATGACGCGGAACGCCTCCTGGCGGAGGTCCGCTATGAAGCCACCGTCACCTTCAGCCAGCCCGTCCCACAGGACCACAACGTCGGCAGCATGATCATCGCCATCCTCAGTCTGGCCGGTCTTCTCATTCTATTCGCCGCCGGCGCCGGTTTCGCCTTCGGATGGTTCCGCATTTTCTGGCGGAAAGTCACCGGGCGCGACTTCGACAATCAGGAGATGATCGTTCTCCACCTTGAGGACAAGTAACGTCCCTCTTTTTGTTTGCCTTAGACTGAATTCGACATCCGTAAAACCAGGTTCTGCACAGCTTTTCCACAGCTTGTCCGCTTCCTGTGAAGACCTATAAGGCACTAGATATCAATCGGTTGTGGGATATTTTCCACAAGCCGGATTTTCCCTTGACTTCCCACCCTCCAAGCCCTAAGATGCAAATCAAACAGATTTTGACGGCTGCGTTTCCGTCGATTTCTGATTCTCCCGTGAACATCGGTCCTGCGAGAACCGCAGGGGCGTCCAAGTGCCCACCCCACGGTGGGCACTTGTGTTAGAGCATTATATGCGACTGAATAGGTCCGATATGTAGTATACTGAAATTGTGCCGAAGGTAACCTTTCTTCCGCAAAACGTGACCGTGGAGTTCGATCCGGCGACGCTGCCTTATTCCGAGCATGGCAAGCAGCACTCCATCCTCGACATCGCCTTGAACTTCGGGATCCATCTGGAGCACGCCTGCGGCGGCAACTGCGCCTGCACCACTTGCCACGTGATTGTGAAGGACAACACAGACAACAACTTAAGCGAAATGGAAGACGATGAAGCGGATCGTCTCGACGGAGCAGCCGGTTTGACCCTACACTCGCGGCTGGGTTGCCAGTGCGTGGTCAAAGGCGACGTGGTGGTGGAGATTCCGGACTGGAACCGAAATTACGTGAGTGAAGGCGGTGGATCCATCAACCTCGGCGACGCCATTCCCGCCGCCAAGCGCGGTTAGCCTCAGGTTTTCAGTTTCCCAAGGGAAGTCTCTTGCTTGCAGCGCCGGATTGAACGAAATCCAGGAGTTGTTCCGCCAGAGGTTCCTCCAGGCTGGCATCCAACCGCACTTGGGGACCCTCCTGGGCGACCTTTAGGGCGTCAAAAGCCCTCAAAAGCTGGGGTCGATCCGAAGGCGTGCTCAGCCTTCCTAACCCAATCAATCCTTTCATCGCCGCCGCCAGTTGCTTGGCCTCTTGCTCGCCGGTGGCGACCCCGTGGAGGCGCACCGTAAGCCCATTGGAAAAGTCCGCCGACGCTGTGAGGCTTTGGAGCCCAGCCGCAAACTTCTCGATGTTCGCCCAGTTCCCTTCTCTGGCGCCACCAGACCGCGGCAGGGGGAAGCCCCCATTGAGCACCACCCACATGTGGGTGGCATGTGGGATGGTCCTCAATTGCGCCATGAGAGTGGGCGAGGGTCCGGAGCGTTCTCGGTTATCCAGAACTGCTTTCACTGCCTCCGGCCGTCCCGCCACCGCCGTGGTGGGGTTGAGGAAAGCCACGCCAAAGGTCTCGCTGCCGGTGATGGTGTAGCCCTTGTGCGAAGTCCGGCTGGCGCCGGGGATCTTCAGACGGGGCTCGATGCCGCCCTCGCTAAATTTGCCCCGGATCATGATTACGGTGGACTTGCCGTCCATGGCTGCCAGCACCTGCCAGATGTCGCGCCTCGGATCCACGCCCGTCGCCTCCACAAATTCGCCGATTCCGGGCAAAGAAGACTGCGCCAGGCGCTTTTGGTAGAGCGGGGTTTTGGTCAGGGTATCGACGCGGATGCCCGCCAGCGCAGTCGTCCCCGGCGGAACCAGAGTCAGCAGCGCCGGGTCCACAAAAACCATCCCGGCATCCCGGCTCCGGCGGCATCCAGCCAGCGCCGCCAACAAAACCATGAACGGGATCAGATTCCGCATTCAGAAATCCCTCCGGCTGAAAATAATAACGGCAGCGGCCAGCACGACGGCGGCAAATGCGGCCGAGCTCCACAGCGGGCTGTAATTTTCCACCGTCCGGTCGAAGACATAATCCAGCGTCATACGACCCACGTCGTAGACCTTCGGCAGGGTCCAATAGAGCCCGCGCCAGATGTCTCGCGACCATTCGGAGCTGAGCAGCCGCTCCATGGTGTTTTTTTGCGCCAGCACCGGGCTGATGATCATCAACGCCACGGTAATCATCGTGGCTAGCGCGGGACTTTCGAACAGCACCCCGACCAACACCACCACCGCCAGCAGGACGGAGAAGATAAACAGCGTGAAAACGATGGTGAGCAGGAACGCTTTGGGCCACAAGCCCGTCTTCCAGCCCAAGATGGACCAGACGCCGAAGACAAGATAGGAGATGTTCAAGCCCACCACGAGCACGTTGCCGATGTAGCGCCCTAACAAGATGTGCACGCGCCGGACCGGCTTGGACAGAAGCAATTCGATGCGTCCGGCTTCCAAAACGCTGGGGATTAACCCGGAGGAGGCGAACACCGCCAAAAACATTCCCCAAGTGTAGAGAAACGTTGCAATGCCGCTCTGGACTTGCCGGACCAAGCGGTTGAGTTCCCACTGGCGCGGGGACTCGCGCCCGAACAACGACACCGTGGCGGCGGCGCCCTCGACGATGTCGATCTTCATCAGAAACAGAAAGAACAGGATCAGCGCGGTGGAAAGGCCGAAAAGGCCCCAGAAGATCTTGCGGGCGAAAGCTTCGCGAAAGGTGTCGGCGATGAGTGCGGCGGTGACTCTCATGACTGGCTGCTCAAGGTCCGGACGAAGACCTCCTCCAGGGTGCAGGAAGTAGGAGCTAGCGACTCGATTTCGCAGCCGGCCGCGCGCAGAGCGTCGATGCCCCGGTTGGCGGCTTCCCGGCCGGGGAAAAGCAGCGCCGGGCGGCCGCCATTCATCTCGATTCCGACGGACTGGCGCCGAAACTCTTCCATCAGCGCTTCGGGGACGCCCGTGGCGACGAGGCGGTAGCCTTTGCCCGCCGTCAAATCTTTTACTGCCCCGCGCAGAACGACACGCCCGCGGTGCACGATCGCCACCTCGCGGCAAAGGGCTTCCACTTCGGAAAGCAGGTGGGAATTGATGAAGATGGTCACCCCGCTGGCCTCCAGTTCGCGGAGAATCTCGCGAATGTGGATGCGTCCCATGGGGTCGACGCCGTCGGATGGCTCGTCCAGGAGCAGCAGTTCCGGATTGTTCATGAGCGCTTGGGCCAGCCCCAGCCTTTGCAACATGCCCTTGGAGTATTTGCCCGTACGCACATCGCCCCAGGCGGCAAGCCCCACGCGTTCCAGCAGTTCGGGAATCCGCCGTTTGCGGGTGGTTCGATCCACCCCCGCCAGTTCCGCATAGAAATCCAGCATGCCGGCGCCGGTGAAGTAAGTGGGGAAACGATGGTTTTCCGGCAGGTAGCCGATAGATCGGCGGGCGCGAGGCGACTGAGCCGGCAATCCGAACAAGAGGGCGGATCCCGCCGTCGGCCTGCTGGCCGAAAGCAGCATCTTGACGAACGTGGTTTTGCCCGCACCGTTGGGGCCAAGAAAGCCGAAGCTGAGACCGCGCTCGACAGCGAGCGAGATGCCGTCCACCGCCCGGACTTCTCTCCGGCGGAGACGGCTGCGAAACACCTTCGTCAGACCCTGGGTTTCAATCGCAAACTCGGAGGAAGGCACCTTTCCTTATTGTGACCGAAATTCCGCCCTCCAGGCGTGCGGTTTCAGCGTGTGTCCCCAGCGGGAGTCCGCAACAGCCGGAGCGCATTGAAGATAACCGCCAGGGACACGCCCATGTCGGCCGCAATCGCCGCCCACAGCGACGCGTATCCGGCGAAGGTTAGCGCTACAAAGAGGGCTTTCACGGCGATGGAGGCGGCGATATTCTGGCGAATAATGCGGAGCGTCCGGCGGGAATGCCGGATGAGCCACGGCAGCTTGGTGAGGTCGTCAGAGATGAGTGCGATGTCGGCCGCCTCGATGGCGGCGTCGCTTCCTCCGGCGCCCATGGCGATGCCCAGAGTGGAACGGGCCATGGCGGGGGCGTCGTTCACGCCGTCACCCACCATCGCCACCGACCCGTGGGACTGCACCAGCCGATCGACCACCGCCACCTTGTCGGCGGGCAGCAACTCCGCATGAACTTCATCCACGCCTGCCACGGCGGCGATGCCCAGCGCGGTGGCTTCATTGTCGCCGGTCAGCATAACGAGGCGCTCGATGCCGGCTTGGCGCAGCGAGGTGAGGGTCTTTGCAGTCTCCGGCCGCACGGCGTCAGCCAGCGCCAGGAATCCGCACACGTGCTCATCGTTGCCGACCACCACCACAGAGCGGCCCCCGCGGGACAGTTCTTCCAAGCGCTGGTGAATTTCGGCCGTCTCCTGGCCGCGTTCTTCGAGATAGCGGTGCGACCCTACCCAGTAGGCCCTACCGTCCAAACGTCCCGTCGCGCCCCGGCCTTTGATGGCCTGGAATTCCCGCACCTGCTGGAGCGGAACCCCTCGCCGCCGGGCACACTCCACCACGGCTTGGGCCAGCGGATGCTCGCTCCGCGCCTCCAGGGAGGCGGCCCGCTGCAACAACTCCTCCTCCGTGTGGCCGTTGATCGGAACTACGTCGACCACGGACGGCTTGCCCTGGGTGAGCGTGCCGGTCTTGTCGAACGCCATGGCCTTCAGGCGGGCCGGAAGCTCCATGAACACCCCGCCCTTGACCAGCACTCCGTTGCGGGCGGATGCGGTCAAAGCGGCCACGATGCTCACCGGGGTGGAGATGACCAAAGCGCAAGGGCAACTGATAACCAGCAGCACCAGCGCGCGGTAAATCCAATCGCTCCACGGAGCGCCCCACAATACCGGCGGAACGAACACTACGCAGGCAGCCAGCGCCAAAACGCAAGGAGTGTAAATTCGCGCGAAGCGTTCCACCCATTGTTCGGAAGGGGCCCGGCGGCTTTGGGCTTCCGCCACCAGCCGGATGATATGGGCGAGGATCGTGTCTGCCGCCGCTTTGCTCGATTCCACTTCGAGGGCGCCGTCGCCGTTAATCGTGCCGCCGAACACTTCCGCCCCCGGTTGCTTAAGTACCGGACGGCTCTCTCCGGTGATGGGGGATTGATCGACGCGGCTCGAACCCGCAATCACCCTGCCGTCCAAGGCGATCCTTTCACCGGGCCGAACGACGAACTTCGTCCCGGGAGGCACTTGCTCGGGCGGCAGTGGGCGCTCGGTTCCATTCTCTTGGAGCACCCGGACCACCGGCGGCGCCAGATCCATGAGCGCCTCGATCGCCCGCCGCGCGCGGCCCACGCTCCAGGCTTCGAGCAGCAGCGAGACCGCGAACAAGAAGTAGACCGTGGCGGCCTCGAACCAATCGCCGATGCCCATGGCGCCGGCTACAGCCACCGTCATGAGCAAGTTCATGTCCGGCCGCAGCCGCCGAAGCGCCAGCCAGGCTTTCGGGAGCACGAACCAACCGGCGGAGAGGATGCCGGCCAGATAGACCAGTTTCACGGCGGCCGGCGCCGCGACTCGCTCTCCCCCGGCGCCTAGAGCCGGCCCGAGACCTCCGGCTGTCCAGACGTGAAGGGCGAAGCCTGCGGCCAGGCATAGGCCGCTGGCGGCGGCCGCCACGAGCCGGGCGCTCAGAGGTTGGGAGGCGGCGGCGCGCTCCTTCCACGGCTCGGCCCGCATCCCCGCGCGCGCCACCGCGCGGATGACGGCCTCGCGGTCAATGGGGTGGCCGCGTTCGGCCACCACCATCCTGCCCTTTATCAAGTCGAAGGAGAGATTTTCCTCTCCTCCGACCAGCGGGCCAAGTTCGCGCTTGAGTAGCGAGACCTCCTCAGCGCAGTCCATCCCGGTGATTTTGAACTCCAGCCGGCGATGCATAACCTGCGCCGTTCGATCCCTTACTCTTTGGAGTGATTACCGCTTACGAGCCTGATATCCGGCCATATCCTCGATGAATGTGACGATGGCGGAGTGGTCGAGTTCGCCCCGGCCGGAATTCATCAGCCCCATCAGCATCTGTTGCACCGTGCTGGTCAGCGGCAGGGGCACCTTTAACGATTCGGCGGCCAGAAGCGCATTGCGCAGGTCTTTCTGGTGCAGGCGGATGCGGAACCCGGGCTTGAAGTTGCCCGCCACCACCATGGGCGCCTTGGCGTTCAAAACGTTCGATCCCGCCAGCCCGCCCTTGACGGCGTTGAAGACGACTTCCGGGTCGAGCCCCGCTTTGGCCGCCAGCACAAGCGCTTCACCCATGGCCGCGATATTGCAAGCCACCATGATCTGATTGGCCAGCTTGGTCACGTTTCCGGCGCCGACCGGACCGGTGAGCGTAATGCTTTTGCCCAAAGCCTGAAACACCGGGACGGCGCGTTCAAAGACTTCAGGCTTTCCGCCCACCATAATGGCCAGCGTGGCGTTGATGGCGCCGGGCTCTCCGCCGCTCACCGGAGCATCCAGGAAGGCGACGCCCCGGCTTTCGCATGCAGCGCCTACTTTTTGCGCCACCAACGGGCTGACCGAGCTCATGTCGATGAGCAGTGAGCCCGGACGGGCGCCTTCCAGGACTCCCTCCGGTCCAAGCACCACGGACTCGACTTCCGGTCCGTCGGGCAGCATGGTGATGATGACGTCGGATCGTGCGGCGACGTCTTTGGAGGAGAGCCCCCGCGCCGCGCCGGCCGCGACCACATCGTCGACCGGCTCCGCCACG
>Ga0272446_1006566_pt1 | contig 12059 bp, 9 predicted proteins | sample YNPCB0061_FD_194587 | JGI IMG/M metagenome (GOLD analysis project Ga0272446, IMG submission 194587) | Hot spring microbial mat communities from Yellowstone National Park, WY, United States - YNP-CB-006-1 | ecosystem: Environmental > Aquatic > Thermal springs > Hot (42-90C) > Sediment | place... | reverse complement strand
GCCAGAGGCGATGACCTACGACATAAGTGATCCCGCCCCCAGTATGAAATAGACCCGTTTGCCATCGTCAGATACGATGTTTATAGAGGGGCGAGGGGCGAGGGGCGAGAGGCGAGGGGCGAGGGGCGAGAGGCGAGGGGCGAGGGGCGAGGGGCGAGGGGCGAGGGGCGAGGGGCGACGCCTGCCCGCAGGTTTCATCGTTTGTTGCGTCGAAAGGTTATGCTGCCTGGGGAGAAAACACCAGACGCCCTCGCGGGAATGGGCGCCTGATGGCTGAGGGTATGTTGTCGGGATTTTCAGGTGCAATCGACACTATACATTGTAGGCAAAGATGGTGTATCTCTATCTACAATGAATCTCTATTCTCTCTCTACTTAACGTACTACCTGGGAGTGCTTGGCCCTTGCACTGCCGTCGCGCTACGTTGCTGCTTTCCAGAATGGCTGCTCATAGCGCCACCAGTTGCAAGTGACGCATGACTCGTGACGCACAACTCGCTCACCTTGTCGGGCAGCAAAAAGATGCACAGCACAACAGATGCTCATTGCAAGCTATGGACAGGTGCACAACTGTATGGCTACCGGAACGGAGAGCATCACGGACTCACTCGAATTACGGATTCACCAGGCATTTCGCTACTGGCATGACCCAACCCGCACGGATGGTGTGCTGACCGATTTGCTCGCCTTCGCCGAGCCTGCGCCCGATGCGCCGCTCGACCTGCGCACGCGCACCAATGACTTCCTGCGGGAAGCGTTGCAGCGCCTGGCTGTGGACCAACCCATCGACGCCGAACTGCTGACCGCACGCTTCATCGAGCGCACCCCCGCCGACCAGGTGGCGTTGAAGTTGAAGTTCGCCGAAAGCACAATTTTCATGAAGCAGAACCAGGCGATCAAGCGCCTGGCCAGGGTTGTGGCAGAGATGGAAGCCGCCGCCTGGCGGGAACGGCGCCGCCGCATCGACGACCGCATCCCCGTGCCCGCGGCGACCGACCCCGTCGGCCACGACGCGCATCTCGCCCATTTGTTTGATCTGCTGCAGCGCCCCGACGCCCCCTGGATCATCTCGCTCGAAGGCATCGGCGGCATCGGCAAGACAACGCTGGCGGCGGCGCTGCTGCGCACGGTGGCGGCTACGCGCACATTTGCCGACTTCGGCTGGGTGAGCGCCAAAGCCGGCATCCTCGACCTGGGCGGCGCCATCCGCGCTGTGCCGCAGCCGACGTTGACGATGCGCGCGTTGGTGGCCGACCTGCTCCGACAACTGGCGCCAGAGGCCGCCGACAGCCTGCTGGCGTTTCAAGAGCAGGCGCTGTCGTTCCTGCGCGCCCGGCTGAAACGCACACCCCATCTGATCGTGATCGACAACCTGGAAACGGTCTCCGACCTGGAAGCGCTGGCGCCGGCGTTGCTGACGCTGGCAAACCCGACCAAATTCGTCCTCACCTCGCGCAAGCGGCTGGTCGACGAGAGCGGCATCTATCTTTACCCTGTGCCGGAATTGAGCGAATGCAATGCGCTGAAGCTGGTGCGCCAGGAGGCAACCCTGCGCAACCTGCCCGAAGTCGCCAATGCGGCAGACGCCGACCTGCGCCCGATCTACGCCACCGTGGGCGGCAACCCGCTGGCGCTGTTGCTTGTGGTCGGGTTGACGCACGTGCACAGCCTCAGCGTCGTGTTGCGTCACTTGCGCGAAGCGCGCGGGCTGCCGGCGGAGAATCTCTACACTTACGTCTATCGCCAGGCATGGGACGCACTTGACGAACTCCATCAGCAGGTGTTGCTGGCAATGCCGCTCACGACGGTGCACGGCGAGACGCTGGAGTTTATCGCCGCCATCTGCGATCTGCCGCCCGCCGTCACCGCTGACGCGCTGCACCGCCTCTACACACTCAACCTGGTCACGGCTGGCGGCGACCTGCATCAGCGGCGCTACGCCATTCACAGCCTGACGCGCACCTTCCTGCATGAACAGGTGGCGCGGTGGTTGTAGCGGAGGGGCAGGTTGTGTGGGCGCCGCGTCGTTGTCATTCATGTTCCTATCTGGGTGAATTGTGTTGCCAGGGCAAACGATGAACGCAGCTGACTCTGCTGGGGACGCCTACCCGTCGATCTTCCGTCACTATGTCGCGCGGGGGCTACGCGCAACACTGGCCGCCTTTGACGCCGCAGCCGATCAACTGGACGCGGCGCAGCGCGAACGCGGGCTGCATCTCCTCAGCTATGGCTTGCGCCTGGATGACGCCTGGAGCGACGTTCGCGACCTGACGCTGACGCTGGCGCCGCACCTGGAGCAACAGGGCTATCGCCAGGCGTGGATGGCGGTGCTGACACAGGCATTGATGCAGGCCAACGACCGGGGCGACGTAGTCGCATCCGCCCGGTTGCACCTGCGGCTGGGGCGGCTGCACATCCTGTTGGGCGAACACATCGCAGCTGCCGACCACCTGACGCAGGCGCAGCAACTGGCCGCGGCCGCCGGTGACCATGCCACGCAGGCGCACGCGCTGGAACGGCTGGGTTACAACGCGTTTGAACGTTCGGACCTGGACGCCGCGCAGCGCAATGCAGAGGCGGCGCTGGCGCTGACGACGTCGGACGACCTGACCGCTATTCACGCCCGCCATCTGCTGGCGTGGGTGGCGGTGCGGCGGGGTGCGCTGTCTGAAGGCATTGAGTTGTTGCAGCAAGTCCTGGCCTGGCATCGGCGACAGGGACAGCGCCAGGCGTTGGCGGCTGCGCTGCGCGATCTGGGGGGCGTTTATCTCTACGTGCAACAGTACGATCAGGCGATTGCACCACTGCACGAGGCCATCGACCTGTTCGTTGCGCTGGGGAATTGCTTTGGCGAGGCGGTGGCGCGCATGAATCTTGGGGTTGCGCACTGGTATCGCGGCGACTATGCGCAGGCGCTTGCTGCCTTTGCCCCCTGCGATGCGATCTTCGCACAGGTCGACGCCCGCATCTACCTGGCGCGGCTCTACAACAACCGCGGGCTGGTCTATTGCGAACTGGGCGAATATGCGCGCGCCATGACCTTCTTCAAGCAGAGCATCGACGTTGCGCGTGAATTGCAGGATTTCTACGAGGTCGCCAACGCGCTCGACAGCCTGGCCAATCTGTATCTGCGCACGGGCGACATCGCCGCCGCGCTGGCAACCTGGCGGGTCGCGCTGGACGATCTGACGCGTTTACCCACTCCGCCCGAATATCTGTTCAACTTAATTCAGGAACGGATGGCGGCGGTGCGGGAGGAGGGGCGAGTTGTGAGCAGCGAGGGAGCGTGACTCCCCGGCGCCAGGGAGCCACGACCACAACGCGATTGGATCAGAACGCCATCACTCAGCCGCCGCCGCCACCGCCGCCAGCACCGATGCCCGGCCCGGCGGTCTGCACTCCGGCGTCAGGGGTGTGGCCGGCGGTGAAGCGTTCGACCTGCGCCGGGGCAGCCAGCAGCAGCCACCCGGCGACCCATCCTGCGAGCACAGCGAGCACCAGTGCGCGCCCGCGTCTTGCCTGTGAAAATGAACCTGCACGCATGTCAACGCACCTCCTGAATGGGTAAGGCCCGTTGGCTTGTGGGTCCCCCGCCGGGGTAAGCCGGCGCACGCGTGTCCCCAACGAGCGTGCGGTTGGTTTGGTAAAGTGCAGTCCGGTCTGCTAAAAGCGCTTCTACACAGGACGATGCACGTCGCAGTGAAAATCTTTCAGATGGTGTTATGAGGGGCGAGGGGCGAGTTGCGAAGGGCGAGTTGTGAGGGGCGAGGGGTGCTGGCGCAATAGATGACGCCGTGCGCGTGCGCGGTTGATTTCACTTGCCAAATTCGCGAGAAGTTGCCAGAAGCATTCCGATCATGTAGAATTTTGCACAATCCAGGCGAGTCAACTTTTTCAGGGCTGACCAACCTGCCCAGCAGCGCTCTGCCTCACCGACGATGGCGTGCATGGAGAGCGTGCTGACACCAGCGAGATGAAAATGGCAGCGGCGGAACGCAACTCGCCTCTCACCCCATTTTCTCAACAGGGCAGCCGCCACGTGGGTGTGCTGCAAGCCGCAAAAAAGGGAATGGTTCTATGACGACGACTCCGGTAGTGAAGTTTAGTGAGTTGAAGCAAGAACAACTGCGCGAGTTCCTGCATGACCGCATCCAGGTGCCAGAAGACCTGCAAGCCAATGTGATGGTCACGACGCTGGACAAGGTCTACAACTGGAGCCGCAAGTCCAGCATGTGGCCGCTGCTCTTCGGCCTGGCGTGCTGCGCAATCGAGATGATCGCCACTGCCGCCAGCCGCTACGATCTGGCGCGCTTCGGCATGGAGGTCATGCGTCCCAGCCCGCGCCAGAGCGATCTGATGATCGTCTCCGGCACGGTCACGAAGAAGATGGTGCCGGCGATCGTGCGCATCTACAACCAGATGGCCGAACCGCGCTACGTGCTGAGCATGGGCGCCTGTGCTACGGGCGGTGGCCCGTTCAAGGAGGGGTACACCGTGGTCAGCGGCATCGACAAGTACATCCCGGTCGATGTTTACGTGCCTGGCTGCCCACCCACGCCTGAGGCGCTCATCTACGGCCTGCTCAAGTTGCACGAAAAGGTCGAGCGCCAGAGCATCACGACCGTGCCGTGGTATCGCAAGGGCGCCAGCGAGGCGATCCCGGTGCCCGTGCTTGGCCCGGACATCTTCGATCCGCGCAAGGTGCAAATTATCAAGGAGCAGACGTTAGGGGCGGCAGGCGCGGTCAAAGGCGGCGCCGCCGGCAAGGCGCGGTTGCAGCCACAGCCGATGCCGGACGATGTCAAAGCGCGCATTCACGCCGCGCAGGCGAAATATCGGGCGCAAAAGCAGCCCGCATAAACAGGGAGGGGTCTTTCATGACTGAAGCTACGATGGTCGCCGCAGCCCCGGCTGTAGATTCTTCGCTGCCGTACAACGACGCCGTGCCGGGCGCAGTCGTTGGCGAGTGGGCTGCCGACACCGACAAGGCGCTTTTCGTTGCGCCCGACAAGCTGTTGGCATTGCTGACACACCTGCGCGATCAGGAGCAGTACGATCTGCTCTCCAGCGTCACCTGCGTCGATTACTCCGCTTACAAGGGGAAGGCGCGCGCCGGCATCCGTGAGCGCTTCGACGTGGTCTACCACCTCTACAGCACGAAGAAGGGCGGCGGCCCGGTGCGGCTGCATGTGCGCGTGCCCGATAACGAGACTGTCCCGTCGGCGACCAGCGTCTATCCCGGCGCTAACTTACAGGAGCGCGAGGTCTACGACCTTTTTGGCATCAAGTTCGAAGGACACCCCAATCTGCGGCGCGTGCTGACGTGGGAAGGTTTTCATGGGCATCCGTTGCGCAAAGATTGGAAGGAAGCCTATTACGAAGAAGACGCCAAGCCCTTCAAGAGCCGTCACCCCACTGGCGGCTACCAGTGGCACGAAGACAAACTGCCCTGGGGCGATAACAACACCTATCCTGCGGGCTGGGACCCTGATTCGTGGCAAGAGCCGGTCACTTATGTGCCGGTGAGCCAGGCGCCGCATCACGGCTTTGGCGAACTCGACACCCAGTCGATCGTTATCAACCTGGGCCCGCACCACCCCAGCACGCACGGCGTCTTCCGCATGTTGACGCGCATGGAGGGTGAGACGATCCTGGCGCTGGAGCCAGAAATGGGCTACCTGCACCGCAACCACGAGAAGATCGGCGAGCGCAACACGTGGTTGATGAACATGCCCTTTACGGATCGTCTCGACTATATCAACTCGATGAGCAACAACCTGGGCTACGCGCTGGCGGTCGAGAAGCTGCTTAATATCGAGGTGCCAGAACGGGCGCAATATATCCGCGTGATCATGGCTGAGCTGACGCGCATCATCAACCACACCTGGTCGATTGGCTTCATCCTCAACGACCTGGGCGCATTGCAGACGCCAGCGCTTTACGCCATCGAGGAACGCGAAATGATCCTCGATCTCTTTGAGGAAGTCAGCGGCGCCCGCCTCATGTGCAACTACATGCGCTTTGGCGGCGTCGTGCGCGATCTGACGCCCGGCTGGGAGGAACGCGCCAAATACCTGGTGCACGACCGTCTCCCACGCGCCCTCGACCAGCTCGACGAGCTGTTGAGCGGCAACGAGATCGTCAAGGCGCGCGGGCGCGGCGTCGGCTACCTGCCGGCGAAAGACTTGATCGCCCTGAGTGTGAGCGGCCCGATGATTCGCGCTGCGGGCATCCCCTATGACATTCGCAAGGCTGAACCGTACTGCATCTACGACCGCTTCGACTTTGACATTCCGACCTTGCCGGAGAGCGACATCTACGCTCGCTACTATATCCGTCTGCTAGAAGCGCGCGAGAGCGTCAAGATTTTGCAGCAGGCGCTGCGCGACATTCCCAAGAAGGGCGAGGTGTTAGGCGGCAAGGGCGGCTACACCTTCCGCCCTGTCGAAGGCGAAGCCTACGCACGCGTCGAAGCGCCCAAGGGCGAGCTGGGCTACTTCGTCGTCAGCGACAACAAGGCCAACCCCTATCGTTATCACGTGCGCAGCCCCAGCTTCATCAACCTGAACGCATTGGGGCCAATGTCGGTGGGCTACAAAGTCGCCGATGCCGTCGTCATTCTTGGCGCGATCGACATCGTGCTTGGCGAAGTGGATCGGTAAGGAACTTCTGGAGGAACTTGCATGTTTGGAACCGGACTGCTCAAGGGGCTTGGCATCACGCTCAAGCACTTCACCGATACGTTCACCGATGACCGCCGCAAGACGCCGAGCCGCTACGAAGACAGCATCAAGCTCGACGACCGGCGCCGCATCATCGACCAGCCGATCACGCAGGAAGGGCTGCTCACCATCCAGTACCCGGAAGAGCGTCGCCTGCTGCCGGAGCGCTTCCGCTACATCCCGATGTTGATTTGGGACACCGAAGTCGGCGAGGATCGTTGCACTGCGTGTGGCATCTGCGCCAAGGTCTGCCCACCACAATGCATCTGGATCGTGCGCGATATGGACGACCAGGGCAAGCCGGTCACCCGTCCTGCCGAGTTCTACATCGACGCCGCAGTGTGCATGAGCTGCAGCTTCTGCACCGAATTTTGCCCCTTCGATGCGATCAAGATGAACCATGACTATGAGCTGGCCGTCTATGATCGTTACCCGCAGCTCGTCTACGACAAAGAAGAGCTGACGGTGCCGTTGGAGTACTACGCTGCGCTATGGCCGACGCAATTCGCTGAAGAGCAGGAGCGTCGCGCCAAAGAGAAAGAAGAAGAACGGCGCCGTGAAGAAGAGAAGAAAGCCGCAGCCGAGGCGAAGGCAAAGGCGAAAGCCGCCGGCGCCGAAGGCGGCGAGGCGAAACCCAGGCGCACGAAGGAAGAACTCGACGCCATGAAGGCGCAGGCGGCGGCTAAAGCTGCCGCCGCCAAAGCTGGCGGCGCCGAAGCGTCCGCACCCGCCGCCGATGACGCTGAAGCCGCTGCCAAAAAGGCGCGTCTGGAAGAGATGAAGCGCAAAGCTGCCGAGAAAGCCGCGCAACGCAAGAAGGAAAGTGGCGAGTAAGCGGCGCGATCTGGCAAAGAGCGGGGTTCATTCCTGCGTCAATTTATGGTACACTGCACCAGACTTGTCGCAACGGCAAGTCTGGTTTCTATTGGCGACGATTCGCCCAGGTATGGAATGGCCTGGGCGCGTGTGAACGGCAGGGCGCTCTGTGCAGCGACAATTCGCTTCCTGCACAACTCGCCCCTTGCAACTCCAAGGAGGTAATCTTCATGGCGCTCACAATTACCTGGTACGGACATTCATCTTTTGGCATCGACGCCGATGGCGTCAAACTGGTCGTCGATCCGTTCTTGAAGCCGAACAGCCCGGTGGCGCTGGTAAGCGCTGATGAGGTGGCTGCCGACTTCATTCTGCTGACGCATGGCCATGGCGACCATGTGGCCGACGCTGTAGCGCTGGCGAAGCGCACCGGTGCGCTGGTGATCTGCAATTTTGAGATCGCCAACTGGTTGGGCGCGCAGGGCATCGCCAATACTGCGGGCATGAACACTGGCGGCGCTGGCGTGTTCCCCTTTGGCCGCGTCAAGCTGACCATCGCGCACCACAGCAGCTCGTTGCCCGATGGAACCTACGCTGGCAATCCCTACGGTTTCCTGATCAACTTCAACGATGGCCACGATCTCTATATCGCCGGCGACACAGCGCTGACCTATGATATGAAACTGATCGGCGAGGTGGGCGGGGTCGATGTGGCGATCTTACCGATCGGCGACTTCTTCACGATGGGGCCGGATGACGCCGTGATTGCGGCGCAGTGGGTGAAGGCGAAACATGTGATCCCCTGCCACTACAACACCTTCCCACCAATCGCCGTCGATGGTCAGGCTTTTGCCAGAGCGCTGGCGCGCGAGGCGGGCATCGACTGCTCCATCCTGGCGGTGGGTGAATCCGCTGCATTTTGAGCGCTGCGTTCTGAGACAACGGTCAGGGAAAACACATCTATGTCAGACATTAGCGAATATGGTGTACACACCAAAGCCGAACTTCTTTTCCCCGCACACCTGATTCCCAGCCTGCGCGAGTTACGCGGGGACGAATGGAAGGCGCTGGTTGACCGCGTGGCGGCGCTGCCCGAAACGCACCCCGACAGCCTGGCCTTCGTGTTGATGATGATTGAACTGGACGGCTGCCTCAAGTGCAACAGCAACAATTACAAGTTCCTGCGCGGCTGCTATCTGTGTGCGACACAGACGGTGCAATCCTTCAAAGGCAGCGACCAGGACTTGCTGGCGCTTTACGAAAAGGCGCGCCAGGAGCTCAGCACACACCTGCAGCACGGCGTTCGCCCTGGAGAGCTTTCGCTGGCGGCGTGAGCTCAGCATGCACGAACGATCAGACCAGCGCCGGACGAGCGCTGGTTTTTGTTGCGCGCAGTCTGGCGCTGGCCTCAACAGAGAATTGACTGAATCATGACCATTGACAAGCAGGATAGAGCAAGCGGCGCGCTGCGCGTCGCCATCATTGGCGGCGGCGTCACCGGGTTGACTGCCGCGTACGACCTGACGCAGCCCACCGCTCAGGGGCGGTTTGAGGTCAGCATCTTCGAAAACGCAGCCTATCTCGGTGGGTTGGCGGCGGGCTTCAAGGGGCGCCCCACCTGGGAATGGCCGCTCGAACACTTCTATCACCACCTCTTTCTCTCCGATCGCGCCATGCTCGACCTGCTCGATGCGATCGGCTTTCGCCATGCCCTCAAGAGCTATCGTCCTAACACCGCCATCCACACGCAAGGCAAGAATTACCCGCTCGACAGCGTCATGCGCGTGCTTGGCTTCCCTCTGATCCCCTTCGTAGACCGCCTGCGCATGGGGCTGGTGATCGGCTACCTGCGCTATCATCCAGCCAGACCCTGGCGCAAGTTCGACAAGATCGGCGCCGACGCCTGGCTGCGGCGGTGGATGGGCGACAGAGCCTATGCGGCGGCATGGGAGTTCCAGTTGCAGGGCAAATTTGGCGACTATTACCGGGAAGTCAACCTGGCGTGGTTCTGGGCGCGTGTTGTGGCGCGCACGCCCAGGCTGGCATACTTCGATGGCGGCTTCCAGGCTTTTGTCGATCACCTGGCAGAGTGCACCCGGCGGCAAGGAGCAGCGATCACCACGAACGCCAACGTACAGGCAGTGCGACCTGCAACGGGGGGCGGCTTTGAGGTGGTTGTGAACGGCGCGGCGCAGCACTTCGATCGTGTCCTCAGCACCGTCGGGCCGGGCGCAATGCAGCGACTGGCGCCTGACCTGCCCGCCGCCTACCTGGGACAACTGGGGCGGCTCAAAAGCATGGGCGCCGTTGTGCTAACAGTGGCGCTTGACCGCAAGCTCACCGACAACATGTATTGGATCAGTCTGCCCAAGCGCGAGGGCATCCCTTTCCTGGCGCTGGTTGAGCACACCAACATGATCGACCCTTGCCATTACGCCGGCGATCATCTTCTCTACCTGGGCGACTATCTGCCGCCGGAGCACCGCTACTTCGAGCTGTCAGCCGACGAGTTGCTCGACGAGTTCGCGCCGCACCTGGTGAAGTTCAACCCTGCCTTCGACCGCACATGGATCACCGGCGCGTGGGTGCATAAAGCGAAATATGCACAGCCTGTGCCGCCGACCGGCTACCTGGAGATGATCCCTGCGCTGCGCACGCCACTGCCTGGCCTCTACTTCGCGTCGATGAGTCAGGTCTATCCCTGGGATCGCGGGACAAATTTTGCGGTGGAACTGGGACGCAAGGTGGCGGGGCTGATACAGCAGGACGCGTGATCGGCTGGCGCCTCCCGGTTGCCGAGAAGACGCCGGGTAAACGCAAAAGACAGAGCGGGCGCCATCCGGCGCCCGCTCTGTCTTACCAATCATCAGCTTCCTGCGCGCCGTTCACTCGCCGCCAACGCACGCCTGGCCGATCATCTCACTGGCGCGGCTGGCTGGGACGACGCTGACGGCGTGCACCAGCACGCCGTCGTCAGCCATCCATAGATCGAGGCTATGGGCGCCGTCCGCCGCTATGCTGAAGAGCGCCGGCGCGCTGTCGCCGCCGTCCGGCTGCGCCTGCCAGCTAAAACCAGGCTGGCCGGCAAAACCTGACAGCGCCACGGGCGACCCATCGTCCGCCAGGATCGTCATGCCGTCGAAGCCGGTGAACAACGCTTGATTGCGATCGGGCGGGCTGGTGCGGTCGGCGTCGACGAGATTGGGGGCGCAGCCGCACACCAGCAGGGCGTAGTCGCCTGCAGCCAGCTCGACATCGAAGCCAAGCGCTGGCGCAGCCGCCAGGTTGTCGGCTACGACGTCGTCGAGCAGGGTCGCGCCGCTATCGACTGGCGCAGGCGTCAACGCACCATCCACCACTGGACAGTCGCCAAAATCGGCTGGCGGCTGCCAGGCGTAGCCCGCGAGCGCGTCGCTGCCGGGTAGGCTGCGCGCGGCGTTGCTGGCGATCAGCGTGATCGGCGCAGCGGCGAGGTCTGCCATCTCCGACGTCGCGCCTTCGTCTGGCGCCTCATCCGTAGGCGTTGGGGGAGGTGCCTCACCGTCAGTCTCCCCGCCATTCAGCAACGACACAACGTTCCAGGTGATCTCCAGTTCAGTGACGGCGTCGGCGCTATCACTGGCGACGACGCGAGTCAGGTAGGGGCTGTTTTCCGCTGCGTCTGGCGCAATGAGCCCGGTGATCATCCCGTCCAGATAGACCAGGTCTGGGGGCAGCGCTTCCACTGTGACGGTGATTGCGTCGCCTTCGATATCGGTCACAACGACGGGCAGCGCCACCTCCTCGCCGACGGTCACTGTGTAGACTGCTTCCAGTTCGATGCGCGGCGCATCATTTACCGCGGCGACCGTGATCGTCACTGGCGCAGTGATCTCGCGTTGGCGGTCGTCGCTGATATGGATCGCAAAAGTGTCTTCGCCAGCGAAGTCAGCCAACGGTTCATAGGTGAAGGCGCCGGTAGTCTCGTCGAGCGCAGAAATGACGCCGTTGAGTGGTTCGCTCGCAACGCCGAAGAAGATCGCTGAACCTTCGACGTGTTCAGCGGTGAGCACACCTTCCAGCGGTGTATCCTCCTCCGTGACAAAGCTCAGTTCGCCCATGCGGAAGGGGTCAGGATCAAGCGCCACCGTGATTGTGAAGCTCTGGGTGATCACGACGCCAGCGCTGTCGGTGGCAAGCACTTCGACGGCGTGTTCACCTTCGTCGCCATCCATCGGCACACCGGTCAGTACAACCTCGCCATCTGCGGATAAAGTGAGCAATAGCCAGGTGGGTCGCACAGGAACCTCGACCGTCAGGGCGCCATCCGCGGTAAGGGCAAATGGCAGCGATTCGGGAGTTTCCTCTGGTGTGGGCGTTGGGGTGGCGTCTTCGTCGTCTTCCTGGCTCGCCACCGCTTCACTTTCGGCGTCATCACCGTTTGCGTCGCTGCTTTCTGTGTCAGCGGTGGTGGCTTCTGACATGCTTTCGACTGTGGCCTCCGCTTCGACTGCGGCCTCCGCTTCGACTGTGGCCTCCGCTT
>Ga0272446_1006565_pt1 | contig 12060 bp, 8 predicted proteins | sample YNPCB0061_FD_194587 | JGI IMG/M metagenome (GOLD analysis project Ga0272446, IMG submission 194587) | Hot spring microbial mat communities from Yellowstone National Park, WY, United States - YNP-CB-006-1 | ecosystem: Environmental > Aquatic > Thermal springs > Hot (42-90C) > Sediment | place... | reverse complement strand
GCCGGCGAGCGCCCAGGTCGCGTCGAGGGTCGGCCAGTCGACCCCCTGGGGCGAGGTCTTGAACCCGATCGCCGGCCGCCGCGGGGGCGGCTGCGGCGCCCGGACCTCCGCTGCCCCGGCCTTCGGCCCCTGGGCCGGCGTCCTCCCGGCCTCCGGCTCAGCGGCGGGCAAGGCTCGCCGCCATTCGCCCCCCGGTCGTGACCGCGCCCTGGGAGGCTGAGCTGACGAGGGCCGCGTACTTGGCCATGACGCCGCTCGTGTAGCGCGGCGGGGGCGGGCTCCAGGCCGCCAGGCGCCGGGCGATCTCGTCGGCCGGGAGGTCGAGGTCGAGGACGTGGCGGTCGACATCGATGACGATCGGATCGCCGTCGCGGACGACCGCGATCGGGCCGCCGAGGGCCGCCTCGGGCGCGACGTGGCCGATCATCAGCCCGTGCGTCCCGCCGCTGAACCGGCCGTCGGTCAGGAGCGCGACCGACTCCCCGAGCCCCTCGCCGACGAGGGCGGCCGTGACGCTCAGCATCTCGCGCATGCCAGGGCCGCCGGCCGGACCCTCGTGGCGGATGACGATCACGTCGCCGGGCTCGATCCGGCGCGCCTTGACCGCCTCGAAGCAGGACTCCTCGGACTCGAAGACCCGGGCCGGCCCGCGGTGCTCGCGGCGCTCGTGGCCGGCAAGCTTGACCACGCAGCCCTCCGGGGCGAGCGAGCCGCGCAGGATCGTCAGGCCGCCGGTCGGCTTGAGCGGCCGTTCGATCGGCCGGACGACCTCCTGGCCGGGGGTCTCGACGACCGCCGCGGCGATCTCGGCCATCGTCCGGCCGTCGACGTTGCGCTCTCCGCCATGGACGAGGTCGCGCTTGAGCAGCTCGCGCATGACGAGCGCGACGCCCCCGGCCTCGTACATCTCGGAGGCGGAGAACCGGCCGCCCGGCTTCATGTCGGCCACGATCGGGGTCCGCTCGGCGATCACGGCGAAGTCGTCGATCGAGAGCGGGATGCCGAACTCGTGGGCGATCGCGAGCAGGTGGAGGACGCCGTTCGTCGAGCCGCCGGTGGCCGAGACGGCGGCGATCCCGTTCTCGAGCGCGGCCCGGGTGACGATCTGCTTCGGCCGGATGTCGTCGCGGACGAGCGCCATGACCAGCTCGCCGGACCGGCGGGCCGCCTCGTTCTTCTTCGGGTCCTCGGCCGGGATCCCGTTCAGGCCGGCCGGCGAGAGGCCGATGAACTCGAGGACGGTGCTCATCGTGTTCGCCGTGTACTGCCCGCCGCAGGCGCCCGGCCCGGGGCAGGCCGCGTTCTCGATCGCGTACAGCTCGTCGAGCGTGATCGTGCCGGCGCGGTACGCCCCGACCGCCTCGAAGACGGTCACGATGTCCGCGTTCTGCCCCTTGTACACGCCCGGGTAGATCGTGCCGTTGTAGAGGACGAGGCCGGGGATGTCGAGGCGGGCGAGGGCCATCGCCGCGCCCGGGATCGTCTTGTCGCAGCCGACGAGGCAGACGAGGCCGTCGAACAGGTGGCCGCGGGCGGTCAGCTCGATCGAGTCGGCGACGACCTCGCGGCTGATCAGCGAGGTCTTCATCCCCTCGGTGCCCATCGTCACGCCGTCCGAGATCGAGATCGTGTTGAACTCCATCGGCGTGCCCCCGGCCGCCCGGATCCCTTCCTTGACGAACTCGGCCAGCCGGCGCTGGTTGTAGTTGCAGGGCATCGTCTCGATCCAGGTCGTGGCGACGCCGATCAGGGGTCGGGCGAGGTCGTCGTCGGTGAATCCGATCGCCTTGAGCATTGCCCGGGCCGGGGCCCGGTCGGGGCCGTCGGTGAGCGTCGCGGAGTGGCGCTTGGCCGGGTCGGTCGGGCGGTCGTAGGGGTGGGCGGGCGGCTGGTCGGGCATCGGCGTGGTCCTCGGCGGCGGGTCGGATCGACGGTCATCCAGTGTACCGAGTTGGGTGTACCGAGTTGGCCGGTCGGGCCGGGCTGCCGCCGCGGCACCCCCCGGGGATCAGCGCCCGGACGCCTCGCGCACGTGGCCCCGCACGACCTCGCCCAGGACCGGGAGCGGGATCGCCCCGTGGCGCAGGACCGCGTCGTGGAAGGCGCGGATGTCGAACCGCCCGTCGAGCGCCCCTTCCGCCTCGGCGCGGAGCCGCCGGAACTCGAGCTGACCGGTCTTGTAGGCGAGGGCCTGGCCGGGCCAGACGATGTAGCGGTCGACCTCGTTGACGATGTTGTTCTCGGCCAGCGCGGAGTGGGCGAGCATGAACTCGATCGCCTCGCGCCGTGACCAGCCGAGGGCGTGCATCCCCGTGTCCACGACCAGCCGGCAGGCCCGCCAGGCGTCCATCGAGAGCATCCCGATCCGGTCGAGGTCGCCGCTGTAGAGGCCCATCTCGTCGGCCAGCCGCTCGGTGTACAGGCCCCAGCCCTCCCAGAACGCGGTGACCCCGAGGTGCCTGCGGAAGTCCGGCAGGCTGGTCACCTCCTGGGCGATCGCGATCTGGAGGTGGTGGCCCGGGATCGACTCGTGGTAGGCGAGAACCTCGGCCTCGTAGCGCGGCCGGGTCCATGGCTCGGCGGTGTTGATGAAGAACTGGCCCGGACGAGAGCCATCGGGGGCGGGCTGGCGGTAGTAGGCGAGCGTCGAGTGCTTCTCCTCGTGCTCGCCCATCGCCACGACGACGCAGTCGGCCCGGGGGAGGATCCCGAACCAGGCGGGGAGCGCGGCCTTTGCCCGGGCGAGCGCGACGGCCGCGGTTCCGGCCACCTCGGCCCGGGTCGAGAAGTAGAGCGAGCGGTCGGAGCGGAGGCGCCGGAGCGTCTCGGCCAGGCTGCCCGTTCCGAGCGCGCGCCGACCGAGCGCCTCCATCTCGGCGTTGATCCGCTCGACCTCGCGCAGCCCGGTCGCGTGGAGCTCCTCGGGGGCCAGGTCGAGCGAGGTGTGGACCCGGACCAGGCGGCGATAGGCCTCGACCCCGCCGGGCAGGTGCATCAGGCCGGGCCGCTCCGAGGGACGCGCCCGGGGCAGGATCACCTCGGCCAGGAAGCGCCGGTAGCGCTCGAGGGCGGGCCGGATGACGCTCGCCACGACCTCCCGGAGCGCCCCTTCGAAGCGGGCGGACTCGGCCCCCGGCCAGGTCGGCCGCACGGCGGCCAGGGGGTGCATGAACGCCCACTCGTCGTCCGGGCGGGCGGCCAGGTCGGCCAGCTCGGCGATCACCCGCTCGACCGGATCGCGGACCGCGACCAGGCCGGCCGCCAGGCCCGCCTCCAGGTTTGCGATGTGCGTCTCGACGTAGCCGCCGATCGCGTTCCAGCGCTCGAGGAGCGCCTTTCCCTCGTCGGGCGTGGTGACCGGCTGGTAGGCCTCGATGTTCAGGAGCTGGACGGGGATCCCCTCGAGGGGGTCGACCGTCCAGAGCTCGAGCTCGCAGTCGAGGAGGTCGAGGTCGCTCCGGAGCTGGGCGAGGAGCGCGGCGTGGGTGATCCGGTCCTCCTCGGCCAGGCGTTCGGGATCGATCGCCCGGGCCTCGGTCTCGAGGCGCTCGAGGCGGGCCCGGGTCGCCGCCCTCGCCGCCGGCGAGAGGTCGTCGAGCAGGTGGTCGAAGTGCCGTTCGCCGTACGAGGTCGCCTCGATCGGGTGGTCGCGGACGCGGCCCTCCCAGTAGGCGCGGGCGAGCTCTTCGAGGTCGGCGGCGATCGTCGTGGTCACGGGCGTGCATCCCCCTCTGGCGGCGCAGCCCGTGCCCTTGCTGCCCTGGCCGTGGTCGCTGGTCTGGACGTTGTGGTCGACCCGACGGCGGCTGCCGTCGCCGGACCGGACGTGATCCTACCGCGATACCGGGTCGATCGCACCTCGGCCCGTGGCCTCGGCCGGGGCCGGCTCCGGCCGAGGCCCGCCGGCCCGCTCACCGGATGCAACGCCCGGTGCCGACCGGGCTCGTCCGGCCGAACCCGGGCGCGATCCGGTTGGCGACGTCGACCGGGTTGAGCGCGTAGCCGACCGAGGGATCGCTCCGGGCCTCGGCGAAGACGACGCCGCCGACGGTGCCGTCGGCCAGGACGACCGGTCCGCCGCTGTCGCCGCGCTCGATCACCGCGCGCAGCTCGAGGATGTTCCGGGTCACCGTCGCCGTCCCGTACAGGTCGCGGCCCTCGGCCCGGTAGGCGCCCGAGACCGCGGCCGGGATGATCGCCAGCGGTCCGCCCCCGGGGTGGCCGAGCGCGGCCGCCTCGGTCCCGCGGGCCGGGGCGGCGGTCGCGAAGCGGAGCGGCGTGGCGCGCACCGCCGGCGCGTAGAGGAGCGCGACGTCGAGCTCCGGATCGAACACGACGACGCTCGCCGCCGTCCGCCGGCCGCCGATCGTGACCTCGGTCCGCGAGGCGCCGGCGACGACGTGCGCGTTCGTCACGAGGTACGCCGGGCCGACCACGAAGCCAGTCCCGGTCAGCTCGTAGCCGCACGCCCGGCTCGAGATCTCGGCCGTGCTCGGGATCGCGGCGGCCGCGATCCGGCGGGCCCGGAGTGCATCGGGGGTCGTGACCGGTGGGGCCGGGAACGGCTCGAGCCCGACGAACACCTGGGGCAGGCCCGACGCGTCGATCAGGCCGCCGACATCGGCCGCGATCTCCGGCAGCGGCGGCAGGGCGGCGCTGATCACCCGGACCGCGGTCGAGCGCTGGGCCTGGGCCGCGAGCGTGGGAAACGGACCGATCGCCAGCAGGCCGCCGAGGAGCCAGATGATCAGGATCCCCTGGGCCAGCCCGACGAGACCGCCGGCGACCCGGTCGAGGAGGCCGAGGATGCCGGTCCCGAGCGCGGCGCCGACCCTCCGCCCGAGGGTCGAGCCGAGCGCCTCGCCGACGCCGACCGCGAGCAGGAGGCCGCCCAGGACGGCGAGCGCGCGGACCGGCCCGTCGAGGGTCGCGACCTCGTCGCGCACGAGCGGGGCGACCGAGATCGCGACGAATCCGCCCCCGATCGCCCCGGCCAGACCGCCGAGCTGGGGGAGCGCCCCGGAGCGGATCCCGGCCACGAGGCCGGCGACGAGGAGGGCGATCGCCGCCAGGTCGACGAGGTTCATGCGCGGTCGGGCTGCCGCGCCGGGTCAGCCCGCCCGGGCGAGCGTGTCGACGCGGGGCGGGTGGGTCGCCTCGTACGCCTCGATCGCCGGCAGCTTCGAGAGCAGGTAGCCGATCTCGTCGGTGCCCTCGAGGAGCATCGTCCGGGCGAACGGGTCGATCTCGAACTCGATCGTCGAGCCGTCGGGCAGGAGGACGCCCTGCTCGGCCAGGTCGACGGTCAGGACGACGTCCGGGTCGGTGGCGAGGAGCTCGAACAGGAGCCGGTGGGTCGCGGCGTCGACGACGATCGGCAGCAGCCCGTTCTTGAGCGAGTTGGCGCGGAAGATGTCGGCGAAGCTGGTCGAGATGATCGCCCGGATGCCCCACGCCGTGAGGGCCCAGGGCGCGTGCTCGCGCGATGACCCGGCGCCGAAGTTGTCGCCGGCCAGGAGGATCTGCCGGCCGGCCATCCCGGGCTGGTCGAGGACGAACGGAGGCTCGCGGAGGGCACCCTCCTCGGTGAACCGCCAGTCGTGGAAGAGGGCCTCGGCCAGGCCGGCCTTGTCGGTCATCTTCAGGAAGCGGGCGGGCACGATCTGGTCCGTGTCGACGTTCTCGGCGGGGAGCGGGACGACCCTGCTGACGACGGTCGTGAACGGCTCGGCCATCGGACTAGCGCCCTCCCACGGTCGCCGGCCCGGCGATCCCGGGCAGCGTGCGCGGGTCGCTGATCGCGCCGCTCAGCGCGCTCGCGGCCGCGGTCAGGGGCGAGGCGAGGAACGTCCGGCCGCCCTTGCCCTGGCGACCCTCGAAGTTCCGGTTCGAGGTGCTGATCGCGTACTGGCCCGGGCTGAGCTCGTCGCCGTTCATGGCGATGCACATCGAGCAGCCGGCCTCGCGCCACTCGGCGCCGGCCGAGCGGAAGACGTCGGCCAGGCCCTCGATCTCGGCCTGGCGCTTCACCTCCTGGGAGCCGGGCACGACCATCACCCGGACCCCCTCGGCGACCTTCCGGCCGCGGAGGACCGAGGCCGCCAGGCGGAGATCGCTGATCCGGCTGTTCGTGCAGCTGCCGATGAACACGACGTCGATCTTCTGGCCGAGGAGCGCCTGGCCGGGCCGGAGGTCCATGTACGCCAGGGCGTGCTCGAGCGCCCGGCGCTGGGCCGGGTCCGCCAGCTCGTCCGGGCTCGGGACGCGGCCCGTGATCCCGATCCCCATCCCGGGGTTCGTGCCATAGGTGATCATCGGCTCGAGGGCCGCGGCGTCGATCGTGATCGTCCGGTCATACGTCGCGCCGGGGTCGCTCGGCAGCTGCCGCCAGCGGGCGAGCGCCTCGTCCCAGGCGGCCCCCTGGGGTGCGTGGCGCCGACCATGGACGTACTCGAAGGTCGTGTCGTCGGGGGCGATCAGGCCGGCCCGGGCGCCACCTTCGATCGACATGTTGCAGATCGTCATCCGCTGCTCCATCGAGAGGCCGCGGATCGCCTCGCCGGTGTACTCGAAGACATGACCGGTCCCGCCCCCGATCCCGATCCGCGCGATCAGGGCGAGGATGATGTCCTTGGCCCCGACGCCCGGCGCGAGGCGCCCGTCGACCCGGACCTCGTACGTCTTCGGACGGCGCTGGAGCAGGCACTGGGTGGCGAGGACCATCTCGACCTCGCTCGTCCCGATCCCGAAGGCGAGCGCCCCGAACGCGCCGTGGGTGGCCGTGTGCGAGTCGCCGCACACGATCGTCATCCCCGGCTGGGTGAGCCCGAGCTCCGGGCCGATGACGTGGACGATCCCCTGGTAGGGCGAACCGAGCCCGTGGAGCGGGATCCCGAACTCGCGGCAGTTGTCGGTCAGCTGCTGGACCTGGGCCGCCGCCATCTGGTCGAGGATCGGCAGCGAGCGGTCGGTGGTCGGGATCGAATGGTCGGCCGTGGCCACCGTCTGGCCCGGCCTGCGGACGGTCAGGCCGCGCCGGCGCAGGCCGGTGAACGCCTGGGGGCTGGTCACCTCGTGGACGAGGTGCAGGTCGATCGCCAGGACGCTCGGGGCGCCCGGGTCCTCGACGACGACGTGCTCGTCCCAGATCTTCTCGACGATCGTGCGGGGGTGGCGGTCTGGCACGGTGATGGTCTCTCGGTTCGCTGTGGCGGCGCGGTCACGGGCCGCCCTGTCGGCCGGCGCTCGGCAGGGATCCGGGTCGCCGAACCGAGAGGGTACCAGAGGACCGGCCGTCGGGCCGCCTTCGGGCCGGACGGCACTTGAGCCCGCGCCCCCGGAGCGCTGGACTGGGGTCGTCCCGATCGTGCCGCGGGCGGCCTGCCCGGGCGGCTCCGTGCGCCGGCCTGCCCACGCACGGGGGCCCGCCCACGCGGCCCCGCGCCCGGGGGCCCAATCGCCAGTCCTGATCAGCATCAGCGGTGAGCACGATGTTCGAATCGCTCGGCCGGCTCGTCATCCGCCGGCGCTACCTGGTCGTGGCGGCCTGGCTCGCCGCCGCGCTCCTGGCCGTTGCCCTCGCCCCGTCCCTGGCCGACGTCGGGGCCGCCGACGAGACGAGCTTCCTGCCCGCCGACGCCCCCTCGATGGTCGCCCGGGCCGCGCTCGCCCGGGCGTTTCCCGACGAGTCGGCCGCGGCGAGCGCGACGATCGTCGTCTCGCGACCCGGCGGCCTGACCGACCCCGACCGGGCCTGGCTCGCCGACGTCGCTGCCTGGCTCGTCTCGCCCTCCGCCCCGGACGCGGTCAGGCGGGTCGTGGCCGGCGTCCAGGGCGCGGAGCTCCAGCCCGACCTCGCCCCGCTCTTCCGGAGTGCGGACGGCCAGGTCGAGCTGCTCCAGGTGCGGCTGACCGTGGCCGGCTTCCAGGCCAGCGCGAACGAGGCCGTCGACGCGATCCGGGCCCACCTCGACGCGACTCGCCCGCCCGGCCTCGAGGCCCACGTCAGCGGGACCGCCGGCGTCGGGCGCGACTACCTGGCCGCGGTCGTCGCAGGAACCGACCGCACGACCCTGGTCACGATCGTCCTCGTCGTGGTCATCCTGCTCCTGATCTACCGGGCCCCGATCGCTGCCCTGATCCCGCTTCTGACGATCGGCGCCGCCTTCGTCGTCTCGCGCGGCCTGCTCGGCGTCCTGGCCGGCGCCGGCTGGCGGCTGCCCTCGCTCCTCGAGTCGTACCTCGTCGTCCTCGTCTTCGGCGTCGGAACCGACTACACGATCTTCCTGATCTCGCGCTTCCGCGAGGAGCTCGGGCAGGACGAGCCGGAACGGGCCGGGACCAGGGCCCTCGGGCGGATCGGGGCGGTGATCACGGCCAGCGCCGCGACCGTCGTGGTCGGCCTGGGGTCGATGGCGGTCGGGCGGTTCGGACTGATCAACACGATCGGCCCGGGCCTCGCCCTCTCGATCGTCGTCACCCTGCTCGCCGGGCTGACCCTCACCCCGGCCCTCCTGGCGATCGCCGGCCGGCGGCTCTCCTGGCCGTTCCGGGCGGTCGTCCCCGCCCCGACCGCTCCCGGCCCGCGTCCCGAGGCGGGCGTGTGGGCCACCCTCGCGCGCTGGATCACGACCCGGCCCGGCCTCGTCGCAGCGATCGTCCTGGTCGTCCTGGCCGTGCCCCTGGCCGGCCTGCCCGGGCTGCGCTCGAACTTCGACGTCCTGAACGAGCTCCCCCCGACCGCCGACGCACGGGTCGGCTTCGACCTCGTCGCCGCCCACTTCGACCGCGGCCAGCTCCTGCCGGTCACGGTCCTCGTCGAGGCGCCCGGGACCGACCTGACCAGCCCGGCCGGCCTCGCCCTGCTCAGGCGGGCGACCGAGCAGATCCGGGCCCTCGACGGCGTCCGGAGCGTCCGCAGCCTCGTCGATCCGGACGCCTCCGGGGCGCCCCCGGCCGCACTCCCGTCCCCGGCCCGCCTGGCCGCGATCGTGCGCACCTACCTGTCCAGCGGGCGCGACGCGTCACGGCTCTACGTCGTCACCGCCGACGACCCGTACGCGCCCGGCGCCTTCGCCACCGTGCGCCGGATCCGCGACGTGCTCGCCGGGCTGGAGCCGCTGGCCGGTTCCGCCCTGAACGTCCATGTCGGCGGCCCCACGGCCGAGTTCGCTGACGTCGAGACGACGATCGGCACCGACTTTCAGCGGGTGGGGCTGATCACGATCCTCGGCATCCTCGCCGTGCTCGTCGTCCTCCTGCGCAGCCTCGTGGCGCCGGTCTACCTGGTCCTGTCGGTGATCCTCTCGTACGGGACGACGCTCGGGCTCGCCGCGCTCCTCTTCCAGGGCCTCCTCGGTCAGCCCGGGCTGAACTACTTCATCCCGCTCGTCGTCTTCGTCCTGCTCGTCGCCCTCGGCTCGGACTACAACATCTTCCTGATGAGCCGGGTCCGCGAGGAGAGCGCGGGTCGCGAGCTGCGGGCCGGGATCCGGGTTGCGGCAGCCCGGACCGGGACCGTGATCACCTCGGCCGGGATCATCCTGGCCGGTACGTTCGCCGCCCTGACCACCGGCCAGCTCCAGGTCCTCGTCCAGGCCGGGACCGCGGTCGCGATCGGGGTCCTGATCGACACGTTCCTCGTCAGGAGCCTGCTGATCCCGTCGCTCACCGCGCTCCTGGGCGAGGCCGGCTGGTGGCCGTTCGGGCGGCCGGACGGCGGCGCCTGACACCCGACCACGCCGGGCGGCCTGGCACGGGCGAAGGCGATCGTCGGTGCCAGGGACAGGTTCGCTGTTTGCGCTCGCTGCCGCGACCGGGGCCGCCGCGGCAGGGCTGCCGCGACAGGGGCCGCCGCGGCAGGGCTGCCGCGACAGGGCGGCGTGGTCGCCGGTTACGCGGTCACCGGCCGGCGCCGGCGCCGGTGAACCAGCCGGGCGCTGCCGGCGACCGGTCGGAACGTGCTCTCGTGGCCGTCGTCCCAGCGAACGCGATAGCGGGTGCCGTACCCGGTCTCGATCACCTCGAGGACCTCGCCCTCCCGAGGCGGTACGCCCACTTTCTCGGACTCGACGATGATCCGATCTCCAGCCTTCGCGGTCATCTCGCATCACCTCCGAGCCGGCCGATCCGGCTTCTCCTCGTCGCGACCCACAGGATCGCAAGGACGTCCGATCGGGACAAGAGCCGTTGGGCCCGACCGAGCTGATCACGACGGCAGCACCTGGAGCGGGGGCGGCGCGCGCCGACGCGCCGGCGCCGCGTCGTCGGGCCCGCGCCGGCGCCGCGTCGTCGGGCCCGCGCCGGCCTACACGACGCCGAGCAGCCGGGCGAGGATCCCGCCGGCGCCGAGGGCGATGGCCAGGGTCGTCCCGCTCAGGGCGAGCGCCGCGCGCCAGCCGAACTCGGCGGCCAGGGTCGCCAGCGTCGCCACGCAGGGCACCGAGACCGAGGCGACGACGACGTAGACGAGGGCGACACCGCGTCGGGACCGGGCCGGCACGCCATTGACGGATCCTGCTAGACTGCGCGGACAACGCAGCGCGTTCGGCTGCGGGGAATGAACGGACGAGGAGAGCAGTGGGCCTCTTCAGCGGGCAGGATCGACGCCGGGTCGCCGTCGTGCTGACGGCGGACGGTCGCGCCATGCCCCTGCCCGTCGGGCAGTCCGGCCTTCTCGACGTATCGCTCCTCGGCATTCTTCGCTCGCTTGGGCTCGGCCTTCTCGGCCTTCTTGGCCTGATTACCGGCTCCCGGCGGGAGAACGGAGGAACGCGGAGGAACGGGCAAGCGTAAGCACCCACCACCGAAGACCAACGGGACCCTCGCCGGAGACGGCGGGGGTTTTTTGATGGTCGAGGAACCCGGGCGAGCGGCGCCCGGGCGGACGAGGATGATCGGCCGGGCGACCGGGATCGATCGGGCGACCGGCAAGGACAGGCGACCGGCAAGGACAGGCGAAAGGGGCAGACGCGATGACGACGACGACGGGGGACGAGAGGACGGCCGACGCGGCCGACGGCGCGGCGAAACGGCCGCCCGGCGCGACCCCGTCAGCCACGGCCGCCGCACCCGGTGCTGCGCCCGGCCCGGCGCGGGCGCGGCGCTCCCACGTCCCGGCCGACGGGACCCCGACCGCGGCTGCGGTCGAGCAGGCGCAGAAGGAGATGCTCCACGAGGCGCGGATCCGGCACCGGACCCGGATCGGCGCCGACGTCGTCTGCGAGGCCCTGATCCGCCAGGGCGTCGACGTCTTCTTCTCCTATCCCGGCGGCGTCATCCTGCCCCTCTATGACGTCCTGGGGGATTATCCGGAGCTCCGCCACATCCTCGTCCGCCACGAGCAGGGCGGCGCCCATGCCGCCGACGGCTACGCCCGGGTGACCGGCAAGGTCGGGGTGTGCATGGGAACCTCGGGCCCGGGGGCGACGAACCTCGTCACCGGGATCGGCACCGCCCTCCTCGACTCGATCCCGATCGTCGCGATCACGGGCAACGTCCCCTCGGCCCTGATCGGCAAGGACGCCTTCCAGGAGATCGACATCAACGGCATCACCCTGCCGATGACGAAGCACAACTACCTCGTGCGCAACGCCGACGACCTGCCCCGGGTGATCGCCGAGGCGTTCCACATCGCCCGCACCGGGCGTCCCGGCCCGGTCCACATCGACATCACCAAGGACGCCCTCCAGCAGGAGACGAGCGCCCCTCACCCGACCGAGGAGGAAGTCGTCGCCGGCCTGCCCGGCTTCCGGCCCACGTTCGACGGCCATCCACGCCAGCTCAGGCTCGCCGCCCGCGAGATCGCCCGGGCGAAGCGCCCGATGATCCTGGCCGGTCATGGCGTTCTCCACGCCCGGGCCTGGGACGAGCTCCGGGCGTTCGCCGAGAAGACGCAGATGCCGGTCGCCCACACGCTCCTCGGGATCGGGGCGATCGACGAGACGCATCCGCTCAGCTACGGTTACATGGGGATGCACGGCTGGAAGCACGTCAACCGGGCGATCCAGTCGGCCGACCTCCTGTTCGCGATCGGGATGCGCTTCGACGACCGGGTGACCG
>Ga0272446_1006564_pt1 | contig 12063 bp, 10 predicted proteins | sample YNPCB0061_FD_194587 | JGI IMG/M metagenome (GOLD analysis project Ga0272446, IMG submission 194587) | Hot spring microbial mat communities from Yellowstone National Park, WY, United States - YNP-CB-006-1 | ecosystem: Environmental > Aquatic > Thermal springs > Hot (42-90C) > Sediment | place... | reverse complement strand
GCCGCGCCGCCCGCCGCCGCGCCACGCCCTATCGGACGGCCGGGTCGAGCACCGCCACCGGCCCGGCACCCCGCCGCCGCTCGAGGTACTCCGGGATCCGGATCATCGGCGGGCGCTCCTGGTCGGCGAGCTCGATGACCTCGAGGGAGAGACGGCCCCGGCCGCTGCGCGGGAGCTTCATCGTCGAGCCGAGCTCGGCGAAGAGGCGGACCCGCCGCCGCTCCTCGAGGCGCTTCATGACCGCCTGGAGGATGACGAAGCTCATCCGCGACAGCCCCTCGAGCTCCTGGTTCCGGTGGATCCGGCGCTCGAGGTCCACCTGGCCGAGCCCCTCGAGACCGACCCGCTCGGCGATGTCGATGAGGTGACCGATCTCGACGGCGTAGCCGGTGAAGAAGGGGATCGCTTCCAGGATCGACCGCCGCCCGGCGTACTCGCCCGAGAGCGGCTGGATGAAGCCCGACAGCTCGGGGAAGAAGAGGTTGATGAGCGGCCGGGCGACGAGCTCGGTGACCCGACCGCCGCCGCCCTCTTTGAGGACCCCGCCCTCGACGATCGGCCGCTGGTAGTAGCCCTTGACGTACTGGAGGCGCGGCTCGGCGAGGAGCGGGCCGAGGGTCCCGTAGACCATCCGGTGGTGCCAGTTCCGGACGTCCGTGTCGGCCCAGACAACGATGTCGCCGCTCGTCTCGAAGAGCGACTTCCAGAGCGCCTCGCCCTTGCCCCGGAAGGAGCCGTAGCGGGGCAGGATGTCCGGATGCTGGACGACCCGCGCCCCTTCGGCCTCGGCGATCTCCCGCGTCCGGTCGGTGGACGCCGAATCGACGACGAGGACCTCGTCGAGGAGCGGCACCCGCTCGACCATCTCCCGGAGGGCGCGCCGGACGATGGGGCCGATGGTCTCCTCCTCGTTCAGGGTCGGCAGGACGAGGCTGATGGTCAGGCCCTGCTTCTCCTTCAGCTGGACGAGGCGGCGGAGATCGGCGAACTCGGCGTGGTGGAAGTTCGACTCGCCGAACCAGCGTTCGACCCGAGCCGGGATCGCCCTCGCCTCCTCGGCGGCCCGGTCGGCGGCGACGAGGGTCTCGGCCCGCTGGGCGAGCTGCTCGAAGGTCTGGCGGCTGATCGGCTCGCGGGTCTTGACGACGATGACCGTCGGCTTCGCCTTCGTGGCGACCGCCTCGGGCAGCGAACCGAAGAGGGTCGTCCGGCCATCGTCGCCGACCGGGAGGGCGGAGGCCCCCATGATGACCAGGTCGACCCTCTCCGCCTCCCGGAGGATCGCCCGCTGGACGTTCGACGCCTCGCGGAGGATCGGCTCGCCGATCCCCTCGAGGTGGCTCCGGACGAAGGCGGCGAGGGCCCGCTCGGCCTGGGCTCGGACGGCGAGGGTGACGCCGGGCGGGATGAGGTGGAGGACGGTCACCGTCGCCCCGTGACGCCGGGCGATGGCCTCGGCGAAGCGGACGGCCAGTTCGGCATGCGGGCCGCCGCGGACGGGAACGAGGATCCGCCGGATGGTCGTCGCGCCGCGTTGCTTCACCACGGCGATGTCGCAGGGGCTCTCCCGGACGACCTCGTCGATGGTCGGGCTGAAGACGAGTGGGCCCGGGCGCTCGCGCCGCCGCCGGCCATCGGCCGCCTCTGCCCCGCCGGCCGCAGCCGAGCTGCTCCCCCGAGCGACCCCGCCGCCGTGGGTCTGTGGGGTCTTGCCGCCCCAGCCGAAGATGATGAGGTCGGCTTCCTGCTCGGTCGCCGTCTCGATGATGCCTTCGGCGGCACGGCGGCCGATCCGGACGATCGGGTGGATCGTCGTCCCTTCGGGCGCGTAGTCGAGGACGCGCTGGAGGAGCCGGCGGGCATGCCGGGCCCGGGTCGCACCCTCGGAGAGCGGCATCCCCTCGGGGACCTCGACGATGCCGAGGGCGGTTAGCTCGCCGGCCCGGGGATCGAGGAGGGCGGCGCCGATCCGGACGAGCTCCTCGGCCGTCAGCGGGTTGGCGACGGGGATGAGGATCCGGGCGGGGAGGGGCGGGGTCGTCATCGGCCGTCGGTCACGGGCCCGTCGTGAGGTCGGCGGTCGTCGGATCGGCGCGGACACCGGGCTCCGCCGCCGACGCCCCGTGCTCCACCGCCGCCGCTCCGTGCTCGGCCGTCCACCGCTCGACGAGGTAGGGCTTGAGGAGCTCGAACTCCCGGGCGAGGCGCTCGACCCGCTCTTCGGCCTGCTCCGAACTCGCCGTCCGGTTCTCGATGACGAAGCCGCCGACCCGGCCGAAGTAGATCGGGACGAGGGCGGCGACGAGCTCGGCCCGGGGCCGGTCGCGCCGCCCGGCGGCGACGACGAGGTCGTAGACGACCCGGGTCCAGATGTCGTCGGGGAAGCAGAACGCAGCCGCCGCCTCGGCCATCTCGAGGGTCGACGGCGCGTTGGAGCCGGCGGCCACGCTCGCCAGGCCGAGCCGCGCCCGGGCCTGGTCGGCGACCCGGCTCGCCTCGGCGGCAAGCTCGAGAACCGCCTCGGCCGTCGGCGGGGCGAGGATCTCCCGCCACGCCCTGGCCAGGGTCAGGGCGCCGGCGCCGAACTCGGCCAGGAGGCGGAGGCAGTTCACCTCCAGGGCCGGCGGCTCCGACAGCCGCTCGAAGCCGTAGACGGGGACCGGGTGGCTGCCGCGGATCGGGAGCCAGCGCTCGGCGTGCTCGACGGCGAGCCGGAGGGTCGTCCCGAGGACCTGGCGGAACATCGGCCCCAGGTCGGCGCCGGGGTCCTTCGGGTCGTGGACCTTCGACCCGAGCCGGGTCTGGCAGACGGCGAAGCCGCCCACGATGGCGTGGGTCGTCATCCAGATGTCGATCCCGAAGCGGCTGACGTCCTCGTCCCAGTCGTCGAGGCCGAGGTAGTGCCGGACGAGATCGCCGGAGACGCCGAAGTCGCCGCCGATGGGCTGCCGGATCCGGCGGCCGTAGAGGGCCCGGGTGAGCGGGTAGGTGACGCTGTTCGTGATCGTGCCGTCGAACTTGTAGCGGGCGTAGAGGGGGGCGACGAAGTCGTAGCCGCCTTTGAGGATCGGCCCGGCCAGGAGCTCGATCCACTCGGGCAGGATGGAGCGGAGGTCGGAGTCGACGACGATGAGGGCCTCGACCTCGAGGGCGGCGGCGATCTCGAAGATGGTCCGCAGGGCGGCCCCCTTGCCGCCGATCCCGTCGATCTCGGGGTAGGTGAGGCTGAGGCGGGCGAGCCGGTTCGTCGGCCGGACGAGGAGGATCTGCTCGATGTAGTCGGGCGGTTCGGTCTCGACGACGACGCGCTGGGTCCCGTCGGGCGAGCCGGCGTCGGCGTTCACGAGGACGGGCCGGAGGTCGGGAAAGTACTGGACGAGCCCGGCCTGGGCGGCCCGGACGACGTAGCCGATGGTGGCCGCGTTCTTGTAGCTCGGGATGCCGACCATGATGTCGGCCCGACCGAGGCGCTCGATCTCGGCCCGGATGGCAGGCGTGAGAGTCGTGGCGGGCACGCTTCCACCGTAGCACCCTGGCGCGGGCGCGTCCAAGCGGGGCGGGGATGGCGGCGGCCCGCCGAGTGCTCCGCCGGTCGGAATGCGCTGCCGGTCAGCGGCGGGGGATCGGGACGTGCGCCCAGCCGGGGTTGGGGCGGCCCGGCTCGTAGCGGCTGTTGGCGGCCTTGTAGGCGAGGGCCCGAAAGCCGAGGGCGCGCCAGGAGCCGAGCCAGGGCTCGACGGGCAGCCGGACGTAGGCGGTCCGGCGCACGAGGGGCCCTTCGACGAGGACGCTCTCGAGGAGCCGTTTCCGTTCGAGGAGCGGGATGTCGAGGAGTGGCTCCCCGTCGACGGCGAGGAGGTCGATGGCGACGAAGGCGAGACGGTCTCCCGCTGGGCCCGGCGTTCGGCCCGGTGCGCGGCCGCGCGCGCGGCCGGCCGCATGGTTCGCCCGCCCCTGCCGCCGGCCGAAGAAGAGCTGAGCGGCGAGCTCGCCGGCCGTCGGGACCTCGACCTCGCCGGGAAAGACGCCCTCGTCGCTCTGGGTCGCCTGGAGGGTCAGGACGCCGTCGAGGATCGCCTCGCTGGCTCGGATCGCCGTCCGGAGCGCTCCGACGATGGCCTCGAGCTCGGTCTCACGGCCGGCCGCGGGCTCCAGTCCCTCGCTCGCGCTCGGTGCCGCACCGCCGGTGACGGTCGCCCCCTGAGCGTCGACGATCCGAAGCTCGGCACCGGTGAGATGGACGAGGACCCGCCGGCCCTCCCAGACCGGCTCGACGATGGGGTCGGCGATGTCGCGACCCCGGCCCGGCCCGAAGCCGGCGGGCCGCCAGGCCTCCGCGTCGGCGAGGGTCGGGTGGGGGAGATGGGTGCGTTCCATCGGCTGGATCGTACTCCCGTTCGGGGCGTGCGGGCAGGCGGCGAGCGGCGGCCAAGCGCGGCTCAACCGCCGCCGTCCGCCTCGTACCCGCTCGGATGCTCGACGAGCCAGCGCCAGGCCGAGCCGATCATCGCCTCGAGGGAGCTCCGGACCGGCCGCCAGCCGAGGACCTCCGCCGCCCGCCGGTTCGAGGCGACGAGGACCGGTGGATCGCCCGGCCGGCGCGGCCCGACCCGATGCGGGATCGGGCGCCCGACGATCGCCTCGGCGACGGCGAGGACCTCGCGAACGCTGGCACCGCGCTCGGTCCCCAGGTTGCAGACGAGCGGTTCGGCCGTCCGCGGGTCGGCCGGGTCGGTGGCCTCGAGGGCCGCCAGATGGGCGTCGGCGAGGTCGGCGACGTGGATGTAGTCACGGATGCAGGTGCCGTCGGGCGTCGGGTAGTCGTCGCCGTAGACGACGAGCTCCTCGGACCGTCCCTGGGCCGCGGCGAGGACGTTCGGGATGAGGTGGGTCTCCGGGACGTGCCACTCGCCGACCCGGTCCGTCGCCCCGGCCACGTTGAAGTAGCGGAGGGCGACGCTCCGCAAACCGTAGGCCCGGCCGTACCAGGCGAGGGCGGCTTCCAGGGTCCGCTTCGTCTCGCCGTACGGGTTGATCGGGCGGAGGGGCGCGTCCTCGGTGATCGGGACCGCGTCGGGGATCCCGTAGACGGCGGCCGTCGAGCTGAGGACGAAGCGCCCAACGCCGGCCGCCCGGCACGCCTCGAGGAGGGCGATGCCGCCGGCGACGTTGTCGCGGTAGTAGCGGGCGGGGTCGGCGATGGACTCGCCGACGAGGGAGCGGGCGGCACAGTGGAGGACGGCGTCGACGGCCTCGCGACGAAGGAGGTCGGTCAGCCGGGCTTGGTCGGCGTACGAGCCGACCTCGACCCGGCACCCTTCCGGTACCGCCGCCCGGTGCCCGGTCGAGAGGTCGTCGAGGACGACGACCGTGTGGCCGGCCTCGAGGAGGCGGTCGACGCTCGCCGCCCCCACGTAGCCGGCGCCGCCGGTCACGAGGACGCGCATGGCAGCGGGACGAGCGGCAGGAGAGGCCGGCGAGGGCCGATCGGGCGAGCCATCGCCGCGATGGTAGCCGGGGTCGCCGGTGGCCGGCGGTCAGCGCCGGCGGAGGAGCCGGTCGAGCCAGCCCCGCCCTCGCCGTCGAGCCGGGGTGTCGGCGTCGGCAGACGGTGGCGTAGACGGTGGCGTGGAGGCGGCGACGCCCGCGCTCCTTCGCTGACCCGCTGCCTCGGCGGGCGCCGTCCTCGCCGCCCGGACCTCCTCGAGACGGGCGACGAGCCGGCCGGCGGCGACGTTCTCCGGATCCGCCGCCAGTGCCCGCCGCCCCAGCTCGAGGGCCGTCGCCTCGTCGCCTCGCTCGAGAGCGACCCGGGCGAGCCCGACGATGGCGATGGCGTTCTCGGGCTCGGCGGCGAGGACCTGGCGGTACGTCCGCTCGGCCCGGTCGAGGAGCCCGGCGACGAGGGCTCGCTCGGCGTCGAGGAGGAGCTCGATGGTCGTCACGGCGCGGCGCTAGGCCTCGTCGGCGGCGAGAGAGCGGGCGAGGAGGAGGAGGGTCGGCCGCTCGTTCAGGGCCGGGTCGGCGACGACCCGTTCGAGGAGGGCGTCGAGGATCCGGCCCAGGCGCGGCCCGGGCTCGAGACCGAGTTCGGCGATGAGGTCGTCGCCGTCGACGGCGAGATCGCGCCGATCGAGGACGACGGGCCCGGCCAGGATCGCCGCGACCCGGTCCTCGAGCTCGGCGACGCCGGTCGCGTCGGGCGGCAGTCCGCTCCCGACGTTGTCGGCCCGCCGGAGGGCGAAGAGCTCGTCGAGGGCGTCGCGCCCGACCCGGACGATGAAGCGCCGGACGGCGGCATCGCTCCAGCTGCCTTCGTAAGAGAACATGTGGTGGCGGACGAGGTGGGCGACTCGCTCGATGGTCTCCCGCGGAAGGCGGAGGCGCCGGAGGATGTCGGCGGCCAGCTCCGCCCCGCGGATTTCGTGGCCTGGGAAGTGGCCCTCGGCCGCCGTCTCGGGCTTGGCCACGTCGTGGAGGAGGGCGGCGAGGCGGACGATGGGTCGCTCGGCCGGTGCCGCATCGACGGTCCGGAGGGTGTGGGCCCAGAGGTCGTCGCCGGGGATCTTCGCCTGGGGAATGCCGCGCTGGGCGGCGAGTTCGGGGAGGATTCGCTCGAGGAGCCCGGTCTCGGCGAGGAGGCGCAGCCCGACAGAGGGCCGTCGGGCGGCGAGGAGCTTCGTCAGCTCGGCCGCGATCCGCTCGCCGGAGAGATGGCGGACGAGATCGGCCCGGGCCCGGATGGCGGCCAGGGTCTCGGGCTCGATCTCGAACTCGAGGACGGCGGCGAGGCGGACCGCCCGGACCATCCGGAGGGCGTCCTCCCCGAAGCGGTCGAGGGGGTCGCCGACGGCCCGGATCCGGCGGGCGGCGAGGTCGGCCAGGCCGCCGTGCGGGTCGACGAGGCGGGCCGCGGGCGGGGCGCCGCCCGAGGTGGGCTCGCCGCCCGGGGTGGGCCCGCTACCCGGGGTGGGCCCGCCGCCCGGGGTGGGCTCGCCGCCCGGGGTGGTCCCGCCGCCCGGGGTGGGCCCGCTACCCGGGGTGGGCCCGCTACCCGGGGTGGGCTCGCGGCCCCAGGCCATGGCGTTGATGGTGAAGTCGCGGCGGGCAAGGTCGTCTTCGATCCGATCGCCGAACTCGACCCGGTGGGGGCGGCGGAAGTCGGCGTACTCGTGCTCGGAGCGGAAGGTCGTGATCTCGTGGACACCGTCGCGGCGGCGGACGCCGACGGTGCCGAACTGGTTCTCGTAGGTCGCGTCGGGGAAGATCGCCAGGACCTCGTCGGGCCGGGCGTCGGTGGCAAGGTCCCAGTCGGCGGCCGGGCGGTCGAGGAGGACGTCGCGGAGCGAGCCGCCGACGACGTAGGCGGCATGGCCGGCGGCCCAGAGCCGGTGGAGGAGGTCGAGGACGGGTTCGGGGACGGCGGCCGCGATCTTGGCCCGGGCGGCCTCGGGATCGATGGGCCCGGATCGGCCGGTTGGGGTCGGGGCGTCGGCCTCGGTCGTCGGCCCACGCCGTTGGCCGGTCGGGGTCACCTGCCCAGCCTCTGGCCGGTCCGGGTCACCTGCCCACGCCGTTGGCCGGTCTCGGTCGCCTGCCGGCCGGCCGAGGGCGCCTCGTCCGTCTCGTCCGTCGGCCCGCGGACGGGGGTCAGCTCCGGCCGAGGAAGAGGTACGTCCGCCATGCCTCGTTCCGTGAGTCGGCGAGGTACGGCGTGAACAGCGAGTAGACGTCGCTCCGCGGCTCGAAGGGTGGGCGGATGAGCCGCATCCGTGCCTCCTCGAGGGTCTTGCCGCCCTTGCGATGGTTGCAGCTCTTGCAGGCCGTGACGAGGTTCTCCCACGTGTGCCCGCCGCCGCGGTGACGCGGGACGACGTGGTCGAGGGTGAGGTCGTTGGTCTGACGGCCGCAGTACTGGCAGGTGTAGTGGTCGCGGGCGAAGATCTCCCGGCGGGCGAGCCGGACGCGGGGCCGCGGCCGTCGGACGAGGTGCTGGAGTCGGATGACGGAGGGAGCCCGAAACTCGGTTCGCGGCGTCCGGATCACCTGATGGTCGTACTCGATGACCTCGGCCTTTTCGCCCAGGATGAGCCGGAACGCGCGCGGCAGGTTGCACACGTTCAGCGGCTCGTAGTTCTGGTTCAGCACGAGGACGACGCCGTCCATGATGACGGGATGGTAATTCAGCCGAGCCGCGGGCGTCGGTGCGCGGGGCGAGGTGACCCCGACGGCGGAAGCGTGGCCCGGCCCCGACGGCGGAAGCGTGGCCCGGCTCCGCGCCGCGACGAGGAGCTGAACGACGGCCGCTGCGACGCGGCGACCCTGACGACCACGTCCGCTCCGCGCCGAAAGGATCAGTTATTCACTCCATGCATCCGTACCGGCCGTGGCGCGGGCTTCGCGGCGGCTGGGGCGGCCGTTGCCGCGGGACCGCGCTCGGCGCGAGCTTCCCGAGCCCGTCGGTCGCGTCCTCTTATGCGCGGCGTGAATGGGAGACACGGCGTGGCTCGACCCGACCGGTCTCGCATTCGCCGGACGAATGGCTGACCAGGCTGCCGCGGCGCCGATGCCTCTGGTATGCCTCTGGTATGCGCCGCGTGCATGGCTGACCGCGTCCAGCCGCCCGGAACGCCGTTTGCATGCACGGTGTGAATATCTGCAACAACGCTGCGATCTCGAGTGGCTGACGGTCGCACTCCGTCCGGTGGGGTGGCCGCTCCGTCGCCTGCCCCTGCCCGCCGCGACCGCCAGTGGGTGACGGTCGCACTCCGTCCGGTGGGTGGCGCCTCCGTGCCCCTCGCCCTTCCCGCCCCAACCGGCGGCATCCCGAACGACAACCACTCGCCCTCACCCCGGCGCCAGCCACCCACCCGCCTGCCCCACCTTCGAGGCGAGCGGTCGGCCGAGGGCCCCGGCGATGAAGCGGGCCGCCTCGAGCACCCCCGCCAGAGACACCCCGTGCTCCCAGCCCTCCCCGTCGAGGAGGTAGACGAGGTCTTCGGTGGCCAGGTTGCCGGCGGCCCCGGGCGCGTACGGGCAGCCGCCCGTCCCGCCGGTCGAGGCATCGAAGCAGCGGACCCCGGCGGCGAGACCCGCCCAGACGTTGGCCAGGGCCGTGCCCCGCGTGTCGTGGAGATGGAGGGCGATCAGGTCGAGCGGGATCCCGGCTTCGACCGCCAGCCCGACCAGCTCGCCGACCTGGGACGGCACCCCAACCCCGATGGTGTCGCCGAAGCAGACCTCGTCGACCCCGAGCTCGAGGAGCCGGAGGCCGACCTCGACCGCCCAGGCGGGCTCGACCCGGCCCCGATACGGACAACCGAAGGCCGTCGAGACGTAGCCGCGCGTCCACCAGCTCCGCTCCCGGGCCGCCGCCACGACGGGGGCGAAGGTCGCCAGGCTCTCGGCGACGGTCATCCCGATGTTGCGCCGGGTGAACTCGTCCGTGGCGGCGGTGAAGACGGCGATGGCGTCGGCGCCGGCCCGTTCGGCTCGCTCCAGGCCCCGCAGGTTCGGGACGAGGGCAACGTAGCGGACCCCCGGCCGCCGCCGCAGACCGGCGAAGAGCGCCTCCGCGTCGGCGAGCTGGGGGACGGCCCGCGGCGAGACGAAGCTCGTCGCCTCGATCTCGCGGAGCCCGGCCTCCCCGAGCAGCTCGATGTAGCGGAGCTTCGCCTCGCTCGGGATCGGCGTCGCTTCGTTCTGGAGGCCGTCCCGGGGCCCCACCTCGTAGATCCGGACCCGCCGCCCGGCGGGCGGCCCATCGAAGGAGCGTCCCGCGTCCGTCGCCTCGGCGGCGTCCTCGGCGGCGTCCTCGGCGGTGCGCACCGCGTCGCCTCGCACCCGGACCTAGAGGCGTGGCGGGTCGGCCGTCCGGTCGAGCTCGGCGATGGCGACCTCGATCCGGGCGATCTCGGCGACCGCCTCCACCCAGGCTTCGCTTCCGAGGGGGGCTGCGTTCCGCCGGCGACGGGCCGCGGCGTGGGCGGCCAGGAGCGTCTCCCGGCTGGGGCGATTGCTGCCACCCGGCGAGTTCCCGGCACCGGGCCGGCTCTCGGCATCCCCAGAACTCCCGGCACCCCCAGAACTCCCGGCACCCGGCGAGCCGCCGGCGCTGGCGGGGCCGACAGCGGGATCGACAGCGGGGTCGACGGCGGGGTCGATGGTTCGGGCGCGCTCGTCCTTCGACATCTCGATCTGGGTCATCTTCCGCTCGGCTGCGTGGCGGTCCGACGATCCATCGTAGCGCCTCGCCCACCCGCCGCTCAGGGCTCGAGGACCGCGATGACGTCGCCCCGGGCGAGCTGGTCGCCCCGGCCGACGGCGACATCGACGACCCGGCCCGGTCCCGGAGCCGCCACCACGTGCTCCATCTTCATCGCCTCGAGGGTGACGACCGGATCGCCGGCGGCGACGCGGTCCCCGATGGCGACGTGGACGGCGCCGACAAGACCCGGCATCGGTGCCTCGACGATCTGGACACCCCCGCTGTGGCCGCGCTCGGCCGCCCGAACCGCCGCGTCCACGTCCGGCGGCGGAGCCAGCCGAACGGCGACCGAGCGCCCCTCGACGTCGACGTGGGCGACGAGGCCGTCGAGGGCCACCACCGGCCCCCGATCCTCGCCTGGGCCGCCGGGCTCCGGCTCGGCCGCACCTCCCGCCGCCCGACGGGCATCCCCAGCCGACGGAAGGTGGACCGTCCGCGTCGCGCCGTCGTCGGCGACGAGACGGAGGGCCGCCCCGAAGGGCCGCCAGCCGTCGCCCCAGACGTCGCCGGTCGCGGTCGCCTCGGCGGCGAGGGCGCGCCGGAGGGCCGCTGCGGCCGCCTCCCAGACCCGATCCGCGCCCGACGCCCGCCGGACCCGCTCGACCCAGTCGTCCGGCGGCCAGATGACGGCGAGGGTGTCGGTCCGAGCCAGTCCCGCCCGGACGACCGGCGCACGGACGAGCCAGCGCAGGAAGCGAAGGTTCGTGACGAGCCCCAGGACCCGCGTCTCGTCGAGGGCCGCAGCGAGCCGATCGAGGGCCGTGGCGCGGTCCGGCCCGTGGGCGATGAGCTTGGCGAGGAGGGGGTCGAAGCGCCCGCCGACGACCGCGCCCACCTCCACCCCGGCGTCGACCCGGATCCCTTCCCCCGTCGGCCAGGCCACGTCGACGACCCGCCCCGTCGCCGGCAGAAAGCCCGCCTCGGCGTCCTCGGCGTAGAGGCGGACCTCGACGGCGTGGCCACCGGCCTCGAGGGCGCGGAGGACCTCCGCCTGATCGAGCCCGAGGGGCTCCCCGGCGGCGATCCGGAGCTGGTCGGCGACGAGGTCGCGGCCGGTGATCGCCTCCGTCACCGGGTGCTCGACCTGGAGGCGGGTGTTCATCTCGAGGAAGACGAAGCGCCCGCCCTCGTCGAGCAGGAACTCGCAGGTCCCGGCTCCGACGTAGCCGACGGCGGCGGCGAGGCGGAGGGCGGCCTCGCCGAGGGCGGCTCGGAGGGGCGGCGTCATCCCCGGCGCCGGGGCCTCTTCGAGGATCTTCTGATGGCGCCGCTGGAGCGAGCAGTCGCGCTCGCCGAGGTGGACGCCCCGACCGTCGGCGTCGAAGAGGACCTGGATCTCGACGTGGCGCGGCTGCTCGAGGTAGCGCTCCAGGAGGAGGCGATCGTCCCCGAAGGCCCCCCGGGCTTCGCGGCGGGCGGCGGCGATCGCGTCGACGAGGGCCTCCGGACGCCGGACGACCCGCATCCCCTTGCCGCCACCCCCCGCAGCCGGCTTGACGATGAGTGGGAGCCCGAGCCGTTCGGCGGCGGCGAGGAGGCCGGCGTCGGACTGATCCGCGGGTGCGCCCCCCTCGGGGATCGGGACGCCGAGCTGCCGGGCAAGCTCGCGGGCGCGGACCTTGTCGCCCATCGCCGCGATGGCCTCGGGCGGTGGGCCGACCCAGACGAGGCCGGCCTGGCGGACGAGGCGGGCAAAGTCGGCGTTCTCGGCGAGGAAGCCGTAGCCGGGGTGGAGGGCGTCGGCGCCGGCGGCCCGGGCGGCGGCGACGACCCGCTCGGGGTCGAGGAGGTCGAGC